>BNJT01002620.1_pt1 | contig 106159 bp, 132 predicted proteins | sample 8540491 | NCBI WGS metagenome assembly BNJT01 (sample SAMD00202455, study PRJDB9452) | human saliva metagenome | host: Homo sapiens
AGCTAGAATCACAAGTAATTCATTCTTTATAATTTTTGTTTTAACTCGACCAAGACATTCATAGCCTGCATAGGTGTCATATTGTAAACATCCAGTTTAGCTAATTCTGCTAGGATAGGATGGTCTGCTGGCGCGTCAAAGAGTGAAATCTGTTCAGTGACAGCACTTGTTTGCCTCATTGGAGCAGGACTTTCTGTACCCTGACTCTCTAACTGAGTCAAAATCTTATCCGCCCTTGCTAAAAGGTCTGCTGGCAAGCCAGCAATCTTGGCAACATGGATACCATAGGATTTATCGGCTGGTCCTGGTTCAATCTTGTGAAGGAAGGTGACCTGCCCATCCTGCTCCAAGGTTGCCACGTGAACATTGATCAAGTGTTCCAGGCTGGACTCTAGACTAGTCAACTCATGGTAGTGGGTCGCAAAGAGGGTCTTGGCTCCGATATGCTCATGAATGTATTCGATGATAGACTGAGCAAGAGCCATACCATCATAAGTTGCAGTTCCACGACCTAACTCATCAAAGAGAATCAAGGAATTCTTTGTTGCATGCGAAATGGCATTGTTGGCCTCCATCATCTCCACCATGAAGGTTGATTGACCTGAAACCAAGTCATCGGCTGCTCCGATACGGGTAAAGATCGCATCAAAAATCGGTAAATAGGCGCTTTCTGCTGGCACATAAGAACCCATCTGGGCCATAATCGCCGTCATGGCTAACTGACGCATGTAGGTAGACTTCCCGCTCATGTTGGGCCCTGTAATCAGTTGAATACTGGTATCTTCTGCCATCTGAATCGTATTGGGAATATAGGTCTGAGCCCCCATGACCTTTTCAACGACAGCATGGCGCCCTTTCTGGATATCGATTTGTGAGTCGTCGCCAAACTCAGGTCGAATCAAATGCTGGGTTTCAGCCACAACCGCCAGACTCTGTAAGACATCAACCGTCGCAATTCCTTGAGCTAAGGCTTGTAAACGCTGGATGTACTTGCTGACTTCCTCACGAATACGCATAAAAATTTCGTACTCTAGGTTAGCTGACTTCTCACGCGCCTCCAGCATATCTCCCTCGATACGGGCTAATTCTTCGGTTCCAAAACGTTCTGAGTTTTTCAGCGTTGCCTTGCGGAAAAAGTGAGCAGGCACATTTCCCAGTTGCGAATTGGTCACATGGAAATAGTAGCCATCCTTCTTATTGTAGTCAATCTTAAGCGTGCTGATACCAGAGTTTTCGCGCTCCTTAGCCTCAATTTCAGCAATCCATCCAGTCCCTTCTCTGAGGACGCGACGGTACTTGTCTAAAGTCTCATCAAATCCAGTTCGGATAATTCCCCCATCTGTAATCACATGGGGAGCTTCAGGAGCAATCGCTGCGCTAATCAAGCTCTCCAACTCAGGGATTCCATCCAGTTGTTCGATGAGATAAGCTACAGCAGGTTGCTCCATCCCTTCTAAAATCGCACGAATCCGTGGCACACTAGACAAGGTAGTCGCCAACTGCAAGAGATCCTTAGGATTGGTTTTGCCAAAAGAAACTCGACTAGCCAAGCGTTCGATATCATAAACACCCTTGAGACTGTCTGTCAAATCACTACGCTCAAAGAAATGGTCGAGAAAGACCTGCACCACTTCTTGGCGTTGGACGATTCGTTCCTTATCAATCAAGGGGCGATGAATCCAAGAACGTAACAGACGCATTCCCATAGCCGTTTTGGTTTCATCCAAAAGCCAGAAAAGACTGCCTTGCTTCTTGCCCGAACGAGCATTCTCAACCAAATCCAGACTAGCCTTGGTCGCATAATCCATCTGCAAGAAATCCTTGATTTCATAGCGGATAACAGGTTTAAGGTGGTTCAATTCCCTCATCTGGGTTCGATGAACATACTGGAGGAGTTTACTAGATGCTGCTTGCTCCACAGCTGCTAATCGTGAATCCAGTAAATGAATGTCTTCAAAGCTTTCTTTTTCATAAGAGAGTACCAGATTCATCTGACGACTAAGGATTTGTTCTTCCTCCTCAGTTAAGTCATAGCCCAGCACCACTTCTCGCGCCTTGAGATTACGGATTTCCCCACAAACTAGCGTGAAATCCAAAAGACCTGTCACATAAAAGTCACCCGTCACCAGGTCCATATAAGCGAGGCCAAATTGATTGCCATCACGATCTATGGCAACCAAGAAGTTGTTCTGACTGTCTGGCTTACTGCTATCGACCACTGTCCCTGGCGTAATAACCTGAACAACTTCTCGTTTCACAACCCCAACTGCTTGTTTAGGATCTTCCATCTGCTCTGCGATAGCCACCTTATAACCCTGCTCAATCAAGACATCAATGTACTGTTGGGCAGAATGATAGGGAACCCCTGCCATAGGAATCGGATTGTCCGCATTCTTGTTGCGACTCGTTAAGGAAATTTCCAGAATCTGCGCAGCATTGACCGCATCCTCATAAAATAATTCATAAAAATCACCCATCCGAAAGAGCAAAAACGCATCTGGATATTGCTTTTTAATATCCACATACTGTTGCATGCCGGGTGATAACTTTTCTGTCGCCATTTTCCGTCTCTCCTTGTCAAAAATAAGTCTTGAGAGCAACTCCCAAGACCTTACTTATCTTTCATCAAATCTAGCAAACGATCTTCCATGAGTTTGGCAACGTGCTGGTCTCGACAAATGACCAATAAGGTATTGGCACCAGCAACTGTTCCTAAAATCCATTCATCCTTGTTTGCATCTACAATATTTGCCAAAACAGAAGCTTCTCCCAATTTGGTATGAAGTACCAAGGTAAACTCTGCTCTTGCAACACCTTCTAAATGATGAGACAAAAATTCCACCAAATCAATCTTTTCTGTCTCATTTGCTAGTACATAATACACCATATCATTTTTCTTGACCTTGGTCAAGCCGATTTCGCGCAAATCACGAGACAAGGGTTGTCTGCGTCACAAAAACATTGTGCGCCTCCAACCGATCTTGAATTTCTTTTTGTGTACTTAATTTCTCCTCAGTAATCATTTTTTTTATTAACTGATGACGATCTCTTTTTCTCATAAAATCCTCTTATGTGAATATTTATAACTAATTTTTATAACTATATTATACCAAAAAAATAGGAGATTTCAAAAATTTTTTCTTCTTTCTTTAAAATTGTGATAAAATAGTAGAAAAGTCCAAAAAGGAGCTCTTAATGAATACAAAAGAATTGATTGCTAGCGAGTTGGCTAGCGTCATTGATAGCCTGGACCAAGAGGCTATTTTAAATTTACTGGAAACCCCTAAAAACTCAGAAATGGGAGACATCGCTTTCCCTGCTTTTTCTCTTGCAAAAGTCGAACGTAAAGCACCTCAAATGATTGCGGCTGAACTGGCTGAAAAAATTAACAGTCAAGCCTTTGAAAAGGTTGTTGCAACAGGGACCTTACGTCAACTTTTTCCTTGATAAATCTGCCATTTCTGCTCAAGTATTGCAAGCTGTTATCACTGAAAAAGAACACTATGCTGACCAAAACATTGGTAAACAAGAAAATGTTGTGATCGACATGTCTAGTCCCAATATCGCTAAACCATTCTCTATTGGTCACCTGCGCTCAACTGTTATTGGAGATAGCTTATCACATATTTTCCAAAAAATCGGTTATCAAACGGTCAAGGTCAACCATTTGGGAGACTGGGGTAAACAGTTTGGAATGCTGATTGTTGCCTACAAAAAATGGGGCGACGAAGAAGCTGTAAAAGCTCATCCAATCGATGAACTTCTTAAACTCTATGTCCGCATCAATGCTGAGGCTGAAAATGACCCAAGTTTGGATGAAGAAGCACGCGAATGGTTCCGTAAACTTGAAAATGGAGACGAGGAAGCTCTCGCACTTTGGCAATGGTTCCGTGATGAAAGTTTGGTGGAATTTAACCGCCTTTACAATGAATTGCAAGTCGAATTTGACAGCTACAACGGTGAAGCCTTCTACAACGATAAGATGGATGCAGTTGTAGACATTCTTTCTGAAAAAGGCCTTCTTGTTGAATCAGAAGGTGCCCAAGTTGTGAATCTTGAGAAATATGGAATTGAACATCCAGCCCTTATCAAGAAATCTGATGGTGCAACTCTCTACATCACACGTGACTTGGCTGCAGCTCTTTACCGTAAAAACGAATACCAATTTGCTAAATCTATCTATGTCGTTGGTCAAGAGCAATCTGCCCACTTTAAACAGCTCAAAGCTGTCTTGCAAGAGATGGGCTACGACTGGAGTGACGACATTACCCACGTTCCTTTTGGTTTGGTTACAAAAGAAGGGAAAAAACTCTCTACTCGTAAAGGGAATGTCATCTTGCTAGAGCCTACAGTTGCAGAAGCCGTTAGTCGTGCCAAAGCCCAAATCGAAGCTAAAAATCCTGAATTGGAAAACAAAGACCAAGTAGCGCATGCTGTTGGAGTGGGAGCCATTAAATTCTATGACCTCAAGACCGACCGTACAAATGGATACGACTTCGACCTAGAGGCTATGGTATCCTTCGAAGGTGAAACTGGACCTTATGTTCAATACGCTTACGCTCGTATCCAATCTATCTTACGCAAAGCGGATTTCAAACCAGAAACAGCTGGCAACTATAGCTTGAATGATGCTGAAAGTTGGGAAATCATCAAACTCATCCAAGACTTCCCACGTATTATCAACCGTTCGGCGGATAACTTTGAACCTTCTATCATTGCTAAATTTGCAATTAGTCTGGCTCAAGCCTCAACAAGTACTACGCACATACCCGTATCTTGGATGAAAGCCCAGAACGCGACAGCCGTCTAGCCCTTAGCTACGCAACCGCAGTTGTTCTCAAAGAAGCTCTTCGCTTGCTTGGAGTAGAAGCTCCAGAGAAGATGTGATTCAGTACTAACAATTGGAACTAAAGTTCCTAATTGTTAGACGCTAGCCGCTTATATGCGGACTAGCTAACTGCTTCACTAGTCATAGCTCCTAAATATAATCGATTTAGGAGCCATGACGTCGTAATCAGAGACACTTGCCTAAACGATTTACTAATTCACCAAACCAAATAATATCGATTTGCTTAAACTTATGTCGTAATCTTTTAAATTACTTGATTGCAAAATAATCTAAATAACTAACGCTAAATCCTATTAGGTATTTGACTAGGCGCTTCGCTAGTTCTGGGACATAAATATTATCGATTTATTCACTACTACTTCTACCATATAGGGAGATATCCTATGAGCCAATATGCTTATATCCTCGTTGTGATCAGCTTGGTGTTCCTTTTTCTGCTCAATAAGTACGAGAAAGAACGGCTTCAAAGACTCTACCAAGAACAACTTTTAAAGGATGAAACATTCAGGTCTGACATCAAAGAGAAAATTCACACGACTGAAAATATCAATGATGTCATTGCTTACATCAATAAAACTTATCATCTGGGAATGTTGCTATCAAAAGACATTACAGATCAATTAAAATAAACCTAGCTATTCTTTAAGGAATAGCAAAACCGAGACTAAGACTTTAATACTTCGTCTCGGTTTTTATATATTTTTCAAGCAACAAAACCACCACTCCCCAGCAATGAAAGTGCAAAATCCTCTAGAATATGATAGAATAATGGAAAGGACTCTATTAAGGAGAAAATCATGGAAAAACAAACCGTCGCCGTCTTGGGACCTGGTTCTTGGGGAACTGCCCTTTCACAAGTCTTAAATGACAATGGACACGAGGTACGTATTTGGGGAAATCTGCCTGAGCAAATCAATGAAATTAATACCTATCATACTAACAAGCACTACTTTAAAGATGTCGTTCTAGATGACAAAATCAATGCCTACACTGACTTAGCAGAGGCATTAAAAGATGTAGATGCGATTTTGTTTGTTGTCCCAACAAAAGTGACACGACTTGTTGCCCAGCAAGTTGCACAAACCTTGGATCATAAGGTTATCATCATGCACGCTTCAAAGGGATTAGAGCCTGATAGTCATAAACGATTATCAACCATCCTTGAAGAAGAAATTCCTGAACATCTCCGCAGTGATATTGTCGTTGTTTCAGGGCCTAGTCATGCGGAAGAAACCATTGTTCGTGACCTGACTTTAATCACTGCTGCTTCTAAGAATTTACAAACAGCTCAATACGTTCAGGAACTCTTTAGTAATCACTACTTCCGACTTTATACCAATACGGATGTTATCGGGGTCGAAACCGCTGGTGCTCTTAAAAACATTATCGCTGTCGGTGCTGGAGCCTTACATGGTTTAGGATTTGGTGACAATGCTAAGGCAGCCATCATCGCTCGAGGTTTGGCAGAAATTACTCGCTTAGGGGTAGCACTCGGGGCTAATCCATTGACCTATAGCGGCTTATCTGGTGTGGGAGATTTGATCGTAACAGGAACCTCCATCCACTCTCGTAACTGGAGAGCTGGAGATGCCCTTGGTCGTGGAGAATCCCTAGCTAATATAGAAGCTAATATGGGCATGGTAATTGAAGGAATTTCAACGACTCGAGCAGCCTATGAACTAGCGCAAGAACTTGGAGTCTATATGCCGATTACACAGGCCATTTACCAAGTTATTTACAACGGAACCAATATCAAAGATGCCATTTATGACATCATGAACAATGAATTTAAAGCAGAAAATGAGTGGTCTTAACCCTCTAAAGAAAGGATTCTTATGACATCAAAAGTTAGAAAAGCAGTTATCCCTGCCGCTGGACTAGGTACTCGATTTTTACCAGCAACCAAGGCCCTTGCCAAAGAAATGTTGCCAATTGTGGACAAACCAACTATCCAGTTTATCGTGGAAGAGGCTCTCAAATCAGGTATTGAAGATATTCTAGTTGTCACTGGTAAATCAAAACGTTCTATTGAGGACCACTTTGACTCAAACTTTGAGCTTGAGTACAACCTCAAAGAAAGGTAAAACAGATTTATTAAAATTGGTAGATGAAGCAACTGGTATGCGCCTCCATTTCATCCGTCAAACTCACCCTCGTGGTCTTGGAGACGCTGTCCTACAAGCCAAAGCTTTTGTAGGGAATGAGCCCTTCGTTGTTATGCTGGGTGATGACCTTATGGACATCACAAATGAGAATGCCGTTCCTTTGACAAAACAACTGATGAATGATTACGAAAAGACACATGCATCAACCATTGCTGTCATGCCCGTACCACACGAAGACGTTTCAGCATATGGAGTCATTGCTCCTCAAGGGGAAGGAAATAATGGACTCTACAGCGTTGAAACTTTCGTTGAAAAACCGGCTCCAGAGGAGGCTCCAAGTGATCTAGCTATTATCGGTCGCTATCTTCTGACACCAGAAATTTTTGATATCCTCGAAAAGCAAGCTCCCGGTGCTGGAAATGAAATTCAGCTTACTGATGCAATCGATACTCTCAATAAAACACAACGTGTTTTCGCTCGTGAATTTACAGGAGCTCGTTACGACGTTGGCGATAAGTTTGGCTTTATGAAAACATCTATTGACTACGCCCTCAAGCACCCACAAGTCAAAGATGACTTGAAAGATTACATCATCCAACTGGGAAAAGAATTGGCTGAGAAGGAATAGAATTAGTTTCCAGATAATAAATTAAGTCTCCAGCAAGTTGACTCTGGAGACTTAATTATTTTACAAATTTACATACAATTTAAAGATTTATTTGATATGTCTATAAATCTACCAACTCAACCTCGGTCCTTAATGACAGATTACAGATTTTCAATCAAAAATCGATTTGAAGTTTTAATGATATTTGCTATTTTGGGGACGTCTAAATCATCTGTATACAGAAAATGTTTTTCCTTCTCCTTATTTTTAGCTAGAAACTCACTTCTTGCTTGTATTGATAAGTTGCCCACTCTTTTAATTTCTTTTCGAGAACCATCCCTATCTTTCAAGGTTTTTTCTTCGGCCATTAAGACACAATATTTTAGACCAATTTGTTTTTCTTTTAAGAAGGAAGCAATTTTCTTTAGTTGCTCTTCAAAAATGACATACTCTATTACGACAGAGATGCCTCGAGTTATAAAATTATTGGTCAAGCTGATGATATTGTCCCAAAACAAATCCATGTAATAGCCCTCATCTTCCCAGGGAGTTACTAGGCCACCTTTAATCATTAAGTAAATCAAATCCCCCTCTATGACTGCACTTTTATCAAAAGAATAAGCTAACTCTTTACTAACAGTACTTTTCCCAACGCCTGGGGGGCCTGAAATAATGTAAACACAATTTTCCAACTTTATACCTCTTTTATTCTAATAATTCTTCAATCAATTTCTAATATTATAACATTTTCTATTTTTAAAATATATAATAATATTAATACAACACTATATTCTAGAAACTTAATACAAAAGAAATAAAAAAGCACACCATTCTCAATTTTCTGCAAAAAAACTTATTTACAAATGACTTCTTCGCGATAGAATGGGCGCTCACTTTCTCAAATCATCTACACACAACGACTTATTTTTAGAGCTGTGTTGTTTCGAATGATTCCAAATTACATTAAAAGCTACTCATTTTTTAAGTAGCTTTTTTCTTATTCAAGTTTACATATTAGTTGTCACAACCCCATTCCCTTATAGAAAAGCAACACTGCGAGTCCTACGAATAACACTACCGCTCCTAACCTCTGGCTAGTACTATACATCCGTCTTTCTCCTCGAACTGGAAAGATAACTGCTAGAAATGCGCCACCAACTGCACCTCCGATATGACCTGCTAGACTGATTCCTGGAATCAGAACACTTCCAATAATATTAACCACAAAAAGTGTCAGATAGGATTGCCCCAACTGCTGGATATAGGGGTTGCGAGTTGCATAGCGAAGAACAATAATTGCAGCAAATAGCCCATAGAGAGAAGTCGAAGCTCCTGCTGCTAAGGATTTTGGACTAAATACAAAAACAAAGAGATTGCCCATCATTCCAGATAAGAGATAGAGAAAGAAAAACTGCTTGGATCCAAAAATTTCCTCTACTTGCCTACCAAGATAATAAAGCGAAAGCATGTTGACAATGAAATGCTCCCACCCAATATGAACAAAAATGGCAGAGAAGAGACGCCAAACCTGTTCAGGAAAGAGGCGAATAGCTGGCCCATACATGGCTCCAAATTGAAATAAGGTATCCGCCCTGTCAAAGTTTCCACCTGCAGTCACCAGCATTAGTAGAAACACCAAGGCCGTCACTAAGAGGAAAAAACTCGTCACAGGGTAACGTCTATCAAAGATTTCCTTCATCAATCAGAACCTCCTCAACAGGAATATCATGGTTTTCAGGGATAAAGTCCTGAACTTGATAATGATAAACCGTACTCAAAGTATGACCAGAAAAATGTTCCAGATAGCGGTCATAATAGCCTCCACCGTATCCTATCCGATATCCTTTCGTCGTAAAAACCAAGCCAGGAACATGAATCAAATCAATCTTTGAAACATCCACAACTTCCAAATTTCCCTGTGGCTCCAGTAATCCAAAGGAAGTTTTTACCAACTGTTGCGGATCATAGATCACAAAGTCCATTCGCCCCTTGGGATAAGTTTTGGGTATCAAAACCTTCTTGCCGTCCTTCAGCGCCTGCTCAATCAGTTCCTGCGTTTGAAACTCATGAGGAAAAGAGAGATAGGTTGCGATTGTATTTGCTTCTTGGTAGAAGGGGTGTTGTAAGAAACGCTCTGTTAAAACTTGGTCTATAAACTGTTTTTGTTCTTGAGGTAAAGCCTTCATTTCATGCAAGACTTGCTTGCGTAATTTCGATTTCATAGACAAGCCCTCTACTCTGCTGCCTTCTTTTTCAGGAAACTAGAGACCGCATCCACCCCAATGGCTAAGGCTTCTTCCTTGGGACTCATCTGAGGGTGATGAAGGGCGTAGGGACTATCAATACCTAGCCAGAACATAACACCATCAACTTTTGAAAGGAGATAACCAAAGTCCTCGCCTGTCATAGCAGGCTCGATATCAATCAACTCGATTCCGTCTTTTTCTTCAAAGAAGTCCATCAGTTCACGCGCCAATGCTGGATGGTTCTCAACAGGTAGATAACCACCTTGCTTGAGTTCCACTTCGACTTCCATATCAAAGGCAGCTGCAACTCCTTCTGCAACTGTTTTGACCCGCTTTTGCACCAAGAGACTCATGTCTTGAGTCAAGGCCCGAATGGTTCCATGTAAAAAGGCTGTATCTGTGATGACATTGTTAGTGGTTCCAGCCTGGAAAAGACCAAAGGTCACCACTGCTCCCTCGATTGGGTTAACATTGCGGCTGACCACTGACTGCACTTGGGTCACAAAGTAACTAGCCGCCACCAAGGCGTCATTGGCTTCATGCGGAAAGGCTGCGTGGCCACCTTTTCCTTTGAAACGGATCTTCACCTCGCAAGTCCCTGCAAAGAGTGTGTGAGTATTGGTCGCAATCTGGCCGACTTTTAAATCTGGCCGAACATGGAGGCCATAAAATTGGTCTGGCAACCAGTCTCCAAAAGCACCATCCTCATACATGAGCATACCACCAGCTTCATTTTCTTCTGCAGGCTGAAAAAGAAAGAGCAGATTGTTCTTGGGTTGCTCCTCAAGGGCGCGCTCCAAACAGCCCAAGGCAATGGTCATGTGGAAATCATGTCCACAGGCATGCATGCGACCTTGGTGCTGAGAAACAAAAGGAAGCCCTGTTTGTTCAACGATAGGCAGACCGTCAATATCTGTCCGCCAACCAATGGTTCGCTCTGGCTGACTTCCCTGCAAATAGACCAAAATACCTGTCCGCCAAGTACGAACTTGGACAAAATCCTTGCCCGCAGTCAATTTCTCAATCACATCCAGCAAATAAGCCTGAGTCTTGAACTCCTCCAAGCCAATCTCTGGAATCTGGTGCAAATCTCGTCGAGTCTGAATCAAATCTAACATCTATCTATCCTCCTATATAGCAGAAAGAGGCTGGAAGAAGAGTTCCGCCTCTTTATTACTTTTACAATTATAAGGTACGAAGCGCATCCTCTAGCGCTGTTTTTTGTTGGGTTTGGGCATCAATCTCTTTGATAATACGAGCTGGAACACCTGCTACCACCACGTTTTCTGGGACATCTTGAGTAACAATAGCTCCTGCTGCGACAACTGAACTACTACCGATTTGAACTCCTTCGATAACCACTGCATTGGCCCCAATAAGAACATTGTCTCCTACACGGACTGGTTCAGCGCTAGCTGGCTCAATCACACCTGCAAGAACAGCACCTGCACCAACGTGACTGTTTTTCCCAACGATAGCACGGCCACCAAGGATAGCACCCATATCAATCATGGTTCCTGCACCAATTTCAGCACCGATATTGATAACTGCTCCCATCATGATAACAGCATTATCACCAATTTCAACTTGATCACGAATAATAGCACCTGGCTCGATACGAGCGTTGATAGCACGTTTGTCTAGCAAGGGAACTGCAGAATTACGAGCATCTTGCTCAACAACATAGTTTTGATTTTCTACCAAACCTTCGAGAAGCGGAGCAACGTCCTTCCAGTCTCCAAATAAAACATTTCCTAGTTTAACAACAGAGCTAGGTACAGCAGTTGCAAGTTCTCCCTCAAAGGTTACTTTCACACTAGTTTTCTTTTCAGCATTGGCGATAAATTGGATAATTTCTTGAGCGTTCATTTTTGTGGCAGTCATAGGCGCCTCCTAGTTCATTTTAATGATACCTATTCTACCAAAAAAGGCCTCAAATTTGAAGCCTTTTTGTTTGTTTTTAGGTATGATTTTTAGGGATGTGAGATAAAACGTGCTGTCGGTAAAAGCAAGCCCCTACCGATACAACCTAAAAACACTCTTCACAACTATCTCCCCGTGTTTTATTGACTATTCTAGTATAGCACACTTTTAGAATTAAGAAAAGACTTTTTATTTACTTTCTTTCGCTTCTTCCACCGATAGGAAAATCATGGGTAAAATAATCAAGGCCATAGCTAGAAGAAGGGACCAATCCACTACCAAGCCTAAAAATAAAACACTCAAAAGGGCAGAAGAGAGAGGTTCACTGGCACTGATAACTGAAACCACCAAAGGAGAAACCAAGGACACAGCCTTCATGGAAATAAAAAAAGCAAAAGCCGTCCCAAAGAAAGCGATAATGAGACAAATCAAGATACTCCAAATATCAGGAGTAAAGGAAAGCTGATAAACCGGCGAGAGGACATTGCTAAATAAACCGGCCAAAATCATCCCCCACCCAACCGTGGGTACAAAACCATAGCGCTTCGCAAAAGGCTGGGGCAAGATAACATTAAACATAACACCCATGGCACTCAACAGACCTGTTATAAGGGCTAATGGAGTCATAGATAACTGAGAGAGGTCTCCCTTTGTCGCCATCAAGCAAACACCCAGCATGGCAACCAAAACATAGAAAATAGCGCTTTTTGACGCTCGTTTTTGATAAACTAAACGATTGTAAAAAAGGATAAAGACAGGACTGATAAACTGTAAAATAGTTGCTGTCGCTGCATTTGAGTATTCTACACAGAGATAGAAAAAATACTGAACTGAAAAAATCCCCAAAATAGCATAAGCTAAAAAGGGCAGGTAATTTTTCTTATCTAGCCAAATATCTAGCACTTGCGATTTTAATTGCACTGCAGACCAAATGAGCACAAGACTCCCTGCCAATGTCAAACGCATAGAGGTGATCCAGCCCGAAGACACCTGATAATGAGTAAAGAAATACTCTCCTAAAATCCCACAAATTCCCCAGATTAAGCCAGATAGGAGCGAATAAATGGTTCCTTTAACAATCTTTCTGATACTGATTCATACCTTTATTGTAACACGAAAGGACAAAAGAAAAAAGTGGCAATCCATTGATTGGCCACTTCATTTAGAAAAGTTTAAAGAACTTATCGTCTCGCCCTTGAAGAAGAAGGTCTAGTAGCGCTTGAATTGCTACTGTTGTTAGAACTACTACTTGAACTGCTATTCGAACTAGTACTTGAGCTAGAAGGAGTTGGCAATGTGCTAACGATACTTGACCAAGCGTTTTGATAATCTGCTTCACTTCCTCCAATAGCAAAGTGATAACTGGTCGCTGGCGCTCCTGCCTTATTAGCCCAATAGCTCGTTACAGTAGGACCTGAAAGATCAACTATTTTTCCATTAACGGATACTTGGCCCGGCTTCTGCCCTGTAGATCTGAGGACCTGAGATTGGGTTACGCTAGAATCAAGATTAAAGCGTTCATTGCCCCAAACACCAGGCTCAGCCTGTTGGATAGCATTGACCAAGTAAGCCATATATTTGGCATTTCGATAATGCCCAGCCCCCTTAGCCATTGGGCGGTTGTCGTCATGCCCTAGCCAACCACCTAGAGTCAATCTTGGTGTTGAAAGCATGAGCCACATGTTTTCATCTTCATTGGTTGTACCAGTCTTACCAATCCAGTCTGCACGAGCTAAGCTTGAATTGATAGAAGCCAAGTCCGTTTGGAAACTTGAAGTGATTCGAGATGAAATCACCTCACGAAGTAAACTCTGCATGATTGTTGCTGTTGCCTTCGAGTACACTTGAACTGGCTTGTCTTGGAATTCATAGATTACTCTACCGTCAGATGATTCAATCTTAGAAATCACATGTTTCTGATGATAGACGCCGTTATTAGCAATTGTTTGATAACCATTGGTATGCTGGGCAACTGTGACTTCAATCCCACCACCCATAGGCAAACTTTCGATACCGTACTCTGGAATCTCGTAACCCATTTCTCCATGTAACCCTTGACATCGACACCCTTCTCACGAAGCATACGATAGGTCCAATAGGCTGGGATATTCCATGAATAGTTCAGGGCTTCACCCAGGGTCATCATGCCTGTACCTGGACTGTTCACATACATGATAGGATTGCCATTAGAGAATTTTGTCGGATAATTGGACAAAATACTAGCGCTTCCCATCAAACCTTGGTCAATGGCAATACCATAGGCCAACAAAGGCTTGGTTGTAGAGGCTGGCGAGCGCTTAGTGTCAAAGGCGTGATTGTTTTGGTTAGTCTGGTAATTACGACCACCAACAAAGCCTAGAACAGCCCCCGTTTTATTGTCCATCAAAACATTCCCTACTTCAGGCTGCCCAGTCGCATCATCTACCAAACGACCGTAGTTAGCAACTGCATTTTGCATGGCGTTATGGATTTTTTTATTGATCGTTGTAGTGATTTTGTAGCCGCCATTACTTAGTTCCTGCTCCGCTCGCTCATGATAAGCCTTTTGAACCGCTTCCTTTTTCAACTCTTGGCTAGAAACATTGTCCTGTTGAACTAAATAATCATACATGCGTTCTGTCGCTTCAGCCATAGCTGTAAAGTAGAGATAATCTCTCGAAACGGCATTGATAGTTCCTGATGGCAAGAAATCTTGTTTGAGATTATAATCCTTGTACTGGTCGTATTCTTCCTGAGTCAGAGCACCCGTACGGTACATGTTGTAGAGAACATCCTTGGCCCGCTTCAAACCAAGCTCTAAGTCTTCATCACTCTTTAACTCTCCAGTATTTTCATAAGGAGAATAAGTAATCGGACTCTGTGGCAAACCTGCTAGGAAGGCCGCTTGGGGAATACTCAGCTTGTTGGCATCGATACCGAAAATTCCTTCAGCAGCTTGCTGGGCACCTGCAATATTCTGCCCTTTATGATTTCGACCAAAGGGAGCAACATTGAGATAAGTCGTCAAGATTTCATCCTTGCTCATGCTACGTTCCAAGGCAAGGGCATCAACAATTTCTGTAGCCTTACGAGCCAAGGTCGGAGCATCTCCGACCACTTGTTGCTTGATTAACTGTTGGGTCAAGGTCGAGCCCCCGCTAGATGAGCCCAAACCTGCAAAGGTTCCCAAAGTCGCCCGAATCACAGCTTTGGGTACAACCCCATTATGTTCAAGAAAATGTTCATCCTCAGTAGCAACAATAGCCTTTTTGAGATTGTCCGATATTTCCTCAGATGAAACAGAAGTTCGCAGTAGGTCACTCTCGATAGAAGCAATGACACTCCCATCTGCATAAACAATTTCTGAGATGGAAGAAATATTTTTAACCTGCTTGACCAAGTCCTCCGATTGAGGAACCTTGGCCTTGTCAAACAAAGCAACTCCATAACCAAGAGCTACACCAGCACCAAAAAGCCCACCGATAAAGCCTAGAATAAAGAGAGTATTCAGAATGCCCTTAATAGCAACTAAAATGCTACCTAGAATAGACAGAATTCTCCCACCTGTCCCATCCGACTTCTTCTCTTCTGAGACTTTCTCTGATTTTTTATGATTTATGTTTGATTTTACTAGCTGGAAAAATTCCAGCATTTTTCGTTTTAATTCATTTAATTGATTTTGCATGGATTTCCTCACTCTATCTATTATACCATAAAAGGTAAACTTTCAATAAAATAGCCACTTTCTTCCCTATTCTACTAGGCTATTGCCCAAGTTTGTGATACAATAGTTAGAAACAATAATTTTAAAAAGGAGAAAAGACACATGCACATTTTTGATGAGCTAAAAGAGCGTGGTTTGATTTTTCAAACGACTGATGAAGAAGCTTTGCGTAAAGCCCTAGAAGAAGGTCAAGTTTCTTATTATACTGGCTACGATCCAACTGCTGACAGCCTTCACCTAGGCCACCTTGTCGCAATCTTGACAAGTCGTCGCTTGCAGCTAGCAGGTCACAAACCTTATGCGCTCGTTGGCGGTGCTACTGGTCTCATTGGAGATCCGTCCTTCAAAGATGCTGAACGTAGTCTCCAAACAAAAGACACAGTAGATGGCTGGGTCAAGTCTATCCAAGGACAACTTTCTCGTTTTCTTGATTTTGAAAATGGCGAAAACAAGGCTGTCATGGTCAACAACTACGACTGGTTTGGCAGCATCAGCTTCATTGACTTCCTCCGTGATATCGGAAAATACTTCACTGTCAACTACATGATGAGTAAGGAATCTGTTAAAAAACGAATCGAAACTGGAATTTCTTATACTGAGTTTGCTTACCAAATCATGCAAGGTTACGACTTCTTCGTCCTTAACCAAGACCACAACGTAACGCTACAAATCGGTGGTTCTGACCAGTGGGGAAATATGACAGCTGGTACCGAATTGCTTCGTCGTAAAGCTGACAAAACTGGTCACGTTATCACTGTTCCATTGATTACAGATGCAACTGGTAAGAAATTTGGTAAATCAGAAGGAAACGCAGTCTGGCTCAATCCTGAAAGACTTCTCCATACGAAATGTACCAATTTTGGATGAACGTTATGGACGCTGACGCTGTTCGCTTCTTGAAAATCTTTACTTTCTTGTCACTTGATGAGATTGAAGATATCCACAAACAATTTGAAGCAGCTCCACACGAACGCTTGGCTCAAAAAGTCTTGGCTCGTGAAGTCGTAACTCTTGTTCACGGAGAAGAAGCCTACAAAGAAGCCCTCAACATCACTGAGCAACTCTTTGCAGGAAACATCAAAAACCTTTCTGTTAAAGAGCTCAAACAAGGACTTCGTGGTGTACCAAACTACCAAGTTCAAGCAGATGAAAACCACAATATCGTGGAACTGCTCGTCTCATCTGGTGTAGTTAACTCAAAACGCCAAGCCCGTGAAGATGTCCAAAATGGAGCTATCTACGTAAACGGTGACCGTATCCAAGACCTTGACTATGCCTTGAGTGACGCTGATAAGTTAGAGAACGAACTGACTGTTATCCGTCGTGGAAAGAAAAAATATTTTGTATTGACTTACTAAATTGTTAAACATTTACCTATAAACAAAGGAGTTACCCTCAAGAAAGGTAACTCCTTTTTGCTGTGAATAGTCCCCACCTATCCCTTAATAGACAGGCTACGCAGTACAATACGTAAGGTTGTTAGATTATGTAAGATAGAGAGATTTGAAGGACTGAGCCAATTAAACAAGCCAAAGCCAATCAAACTACTATTTACGACAACAGTATCTTGAATATTCTTCTTGATGAGTGTTTGCAAAGATGATGATAGCGAATCCAACTCTTGGAAGAAATCCAAGCGATTATCTAACAATAAGATATCACTCATCTGCTTAGAAATATCTGCACTCTCATTCATCACCACACCGATATCTGATAGGGTTAGAGCAGCTGAGTCATTCAACCCATCCCCAACCATCAAAATAGTGTGACCTGCTTTCTGCAGTTCCTCTACTAACTCAAATTTCCCATCAGGTTTCAAGTCTGTATAGACCTGATCAAAGGGCAAATCTTTGACTAATTCCTCTGTTCTAACCAGGGTGTCCCCTGTTGCCAGAATCAATTTTTTCCCTTGTGCCTTAAGTTTCTCCAAGGCTGTTTTTGCTTCTTTTCTCAAAGGAGTATGAATGCAGAACATTCCAATCAATTCATTCTGATAAGCCAAGAACAAGAGATTGTAGTGACTCTTGTACTCTTCAATTAAAGCATGTTGCTCTGAACTGATATGAATCTGCTCATCCTGCATCAAGACATAATTCCCAATAAGAACTGGTTGGCCATCTATATGAGATTTGATCCCCTTGCTTGCAATATATTGGAGTTTCCCATGCATTTCCTCATGTTCAATCCCCTCTATCTCAGCTTGCTTGACGATGGCATTAGCAATAGGATGATAAATGTGTTCCTCAAGACAGGCACTGATTCTGAGAATATCTTCCTCACTATAGTCTCCAAAAGGTAACACCTTTTCAACTATAGGATAGCTAGTTGTAATTGTTCCCGTCTTATCAAACAAGAAAGTATCAACTTCCAGATATTTCTCCAGAACATCCCCATCCTTAATCACCATTTCACGATTCAACCCCTCCTTGATAGCTGTCAAATAAGCTACAGGAGTAGAAATTTTCAAAGCACAGGAGAAATCGACCAATAGGAAAGAAATAGCCTTAGAAAAAGAACCTGTTAATAGGTAAGTCAGCCCAGCCCCCAAGAAATTATATTTGACGACCTTGTCCGCCATCTTGATGAAATAGCGTTGTTTCGTTTTCTTGTTTTCTTCAGATTTCTTCATCAACTCAATCAGCTGTAAAATACGGCTGTTCATCTGATTATCGGTTACACGAATACGCAACTCTCCAGTTTCTAATACTGTATTTGCACAAACCAAATCAGACTCTCTTTTTTCAACTGGAAAACTCTCTCCCGTCAAGGAACTTTCGTTGACCATACCTAAACCTGAAACTACTTGTCCATCAAACAGAATTTCATTTCCTTGAGATAGGACCAAGACATCTCCTATTTGAACATCGGAACTCTTGATACTAACAACCGTATCGCCCTGTACTAGGAATACATCGCTCTCTTTTGCAAGAAGACTTTGTTCTAAATCTGTTGCAGTTTTTTTCAAAGACCACTGATCTAAATGATTCCCCAAATCAAGCATAAACATGATATTGCTAGCCGTCTTGGATTGGTTCATAAACAAGGACAATAAAATCGCCGAACAGTCCAAGACCTCCATCGTTAATTCCTTACGCGCTAGGGTCTGATAGGCTTCTCTAACATAACCCAAAGCCTGATAACAAGTCCATATATAGCGAATAGGAGACGGCACAAGACTACGAAAAAGCACACGCTTAATCGCTGCACCTGAAACAATAGAATAAGCACTCTCTTCTCTACGAATGGGAAGAGTCATCAACTCAGAAACTTTCCCTTTATCAATTCTTTTTTTAAAAAAAGGCTTCTGCATTATCTAATACAGAGAAGCCTTCTTTTATACGTAGAGTAAAGTGCTGTTGATCCATGTAGAACTGGATAGACTCAATTCCCTTTTCATCTCTCGCCAAGGAACGAAGATAGTCTTGAATATCCAAGGTAATTGAAAAAGAAGATGATAGTCGGATATGTTGATATCCTCTATATAGCACTTTAAAAGACATATTATTCTCCTATCAGGCTATCTAATTGCTCTTCTTTTTTCTCTTGCTCGTACAAATATTTGGCATCTTGCAAGACATCGTCTCCATGTTGCTTCACAACAGAAACAGATGCATCTAGCTCGTCCTTCAATTTGTAAGCCTTAGCCAAAGCTTTAGAATAACCTTTTTTAGCTTCCTTACTTGCTAAGATTTTCAAACCAAGGGTACCAAATGCAACACCACCCAAAAAGAGTGATGATTTTTTCGCAACTTTTGCGACGCTTAATACTTCTTTTAACATACTTATTTCCTCCTTATCATTATTATATAGCAATTTAGATATAAAAGCAATTTAATTTTAGTGCTATGAAAAGTAATTATACTACTATTTAATTCTATTACGAATCATCCTAAAGTTGCTTTCATTTCCCTCTTTTGATACACTTAAATTATGAATACAAATCTCAAACCCAAACTTCAACGTTTTGCTTCTGCGACTGCCTTTGCCTGTCCTATCTGTCAAGAAAATCTAGCTCTGGTAGAAAACAGTCTCAAATGTAACAATCGTCATTCTTTTGACTTGGCGAAATTTGGCTATGTCAATCTGGCACCTCAAATCAAGCAATCTACTAACTACGACAAGGAAAACTTTCAAAACCGACAACAAATCCTAGAAGCTGGTTTTTACCAAGCTATCTTAGAGGCCATCTCTGATTTACTTTCAAACTCAAAAAATGCCAAAACAATCTTAGATATCGGTTGTGGTGAAGGTTTCTATTCTCGCAAACTTCAAGAAAGTCATCCTGACAAAACCTTCTATGCCTTCGACATCTCCAAAGATTCAGTCCAAATCGCTGCTAAAAGCGAACCCAACTGGGCAGTCAATTGGTTTGTGGGCGACTTGGCTCGCCTTCCTATAAAAGACGACAGCATGGATATCCTGCTTGATATCTTTTCGCCTGCCAACTATGGAGAATTTAGTCGCGTTTTATCCAAAGACGGTATCTTGATAAAGGTTATCCCAACTGAAAATCACCTCAAGGAAATTCGTCAAAGGATACAGAACCAGCTGACAAACAAGGGTTATTCTAATCAAGATATCAAAAATCATTTCCAAGAACACTTTTCCATCCTATCTAGTCAAACTGCCTCACTAACCAAGCCTATTACAGCAGAGCAGCTCCAAGCCTTGCTCAGCATGACTCCTCTTCTCTTTCATGTCGACCAGAGTAAGATTGACTGGAGCCAACTGACAGAGATTACCATTGAGGCTGAGATTTTGGTTGGAAAAGTACTGTAATTGGCATATACAAAAACCGCATTTCAAGAAAATCTGCGGTTTTAAATTCCAATTTTTAAACTATCTATCCGAAAATTTAAGAAATTTAACATTTCTAAGTTCTAAACTTTATTTTCGATTCGAAATAACAAACTTATCAATAAATAGTAAGTGATATAATGCAAGTGTAATTCCCAATAAGCACCCATGATAAGATATTTCTTGATGAGTAAGCGGAAAAAGAGTATCATTACCCATCAAGAGGCAGGTCAAAATAACAAATAAAATCCAAAATAAATCCGTCCATTTATATTTTGAAAAATATTTTTTCCACATAAAAACACCTTCTTTCCTACAATCATATTATAATACTTTGTGTAAGCGAATACAAGGGATATGAGGTAATCAACCACGAAGAAATATAAGGATGAAGACAGTAAAAACCAGCATTTTAAGCGCTGGTTTATTGTTTTAAACTAGGTTTCTTACAAAGCTTACTAACACTAAGCTTTAAAAAAAGTTAGTTTTTGAAGTTGATTAATTGTTAGTTTTCCAAACTGTACTCTTTTTTTATTTTTTAAACCCCAATAACTAAGGGCAAGTAATGCTACAACCCAAGCAAAAGTGATCCCCAAACTGTCAAAATTCAACTTGAAATCTGGTTTATTAAAGAAATCTACATAAACTCCTAAGAAAGTTGTGTCCATAAATTTCTTGATCTCTGAGCTAACTTGAGAAAACATCGGCAAGAATGAGAGACCAAGCATTGGAATCAAACCATAAACCTGAGCCTGAGTTTGTGTCTCTGAAATAGCTCCAATCACTAAATTTAAGAGGATTGTACATAATGCTACCAGAGAAGCTACTACAAGGTATACAGGATAATCTTTTGCGAAATCCACTTCAACCATAATAGGGAAGGAAATAACTGAAGCCAAGGCAAAGATTACAGGATAAAACAACACGGAAACAAGATATTCTCCACGGCTAACTCCGCTTAAAATGAGTGTTTTAAAAATTCTTTTTTCTTTTTCCTCTGCAATAGAGTTTGAAATCATTGACCCAGAAGAAAATGAGAATGCCATTGTTAAAGAACTAAACAATAGTGTTTTCCCTTGAGTGCCATCTGTATTCATAAAATTTTGGAAGAGTAGAACCATAAAGAATGGGAATACTACCTGTACCAAAGTGTTTTTGTTTGTTAATAATACTTGTGTCCTCAACCAGATAAGGGCTAAAATTCTCTTAAACATCTAATTTTTCTCCTGTCAATTTAATAAAAATATCTTCTAAAGTTGGTTCACATGAGTGAATCGTCATCATTTTTTTATAATCTTCTTGCTGCAAGTCTTCAAAGCGCACCACCTTTTTAGTAGAATCACTATAGGTTACTGCAACATTCTTTTCCGTGTTGTATTTTTGGATAATTTCGCCTGGGCTTCCTTGTTCAATAAGATCACCTTTATTCAAAAGAGCTAGGTTATCACATAATAAAGTCGCCTCATTCATATCATGAGTAGTTAAGAAAATGGTTGTTCCTCTTTCCTTTAACTCCTGTAGTAATTTGTGAATCTTCTTTGAGGTGGTGGGATCTAACCCACTTGTAGGTTCATCTAAAAATAGAACTTTAGGGTAATTGATTAAAGCACGAGCTAAAAGCATTCGTTGACGCATTCCTGTAGAAAGCTTCTCAGCTGGAGTGTCTTTACTATCATACAGACCAACTTGTTTTAGAATTTCTTCAATTCGAGATTTTGAAACTCCGTATAGTCTTGCAAATAGCAACAAGTTATTGTACAAACTTAATTTTTCGTAATAACCACTTGTGTCACCTACTAAGCCTAACTCTTCAAAATCTGACGGAAGTAATTTTTGAGAATCTTTCCCTAATAATTCTGTCTTTCCGCTGTTAGCCTGTAGCTGTCCTGTCAGAATATTGATCATTGTTGTTTTCCCTGAACCAGATGGACCTAGGAATCCAAAAATTTCTCCTTCGTTTATTGAAAAACTAATTTGATTTAAAGCAATATTATCTCCAAATCGCTTTGTAACTCTTTCTACCTTAATCATTGTATTACCTCTTTCTAATTTTAATTTCTATTTTAGAAGCTTCACTCACTCCCATCGGTTATGTCAACAACTCTAATTCTAGGCTTTAAGTTGGAGTCCATTTTGATTTCTCTCATTTCATTTGGAAGCAAGAGAACTAATTTTAGCAACTTCTCATCAAGTGTTACTTTACATAAGCGTCTGCTATCGAGACTATTTTTGATAATCAGATAGTCCTTCTTGACAAACTTTTCATCCATATAATAGTCAATTGTTTTTGCCATAGTCTCCTCCCGCCTGCTAATCTACATCCCGTTAAATAGAAATGTTTCTAGCACTGCGCTCTTCTTAACTTATTTACAATAACAGTATATCCCTTATGAGAGTAAAAAAACAGGACATTTATGTCCACTGACATTTATGTCCTGTTTTTAAATTGAAATTATGGAAAATCCTTATTTTTTTCTTCTATCACTCTATCCCTAAATGATTTATCATTTAATAATTCCGATCCGTTTATTGCTTTATTATAGTAGTCCAAAGCAAGATCTTTATTCTGATTAGTATGAATATAATATTTGGCTTCAAAAAAATCTACTGTAGGTAGTAAAGCAAAATCTTGGACTTCATCTATTATTTCTCGTACAGCACTTAGCGTTTGAGGCATTAAATCATAATATTCAATATTAAAGTGATATAAAACAATTGATACAATAACCCTTTGAATCAAATGAATATAGATGACATCAGAGAAATTATTTTGCCCTAAGATGTTAGAATAGATATTTTCAAATACATCATCAATTGGCTTGGCATTCAAAGTGCACTTTAAAAAATATAAGTGTAAAATCAGTAAGTCATTGGTGTCATAATTTGTTTTTAAAAGTAACTGCTCAAAGTATTCCTCGATCAAACCTTCTCCAAAATCAGAGTTTTCAGAAACATACACATCATCAATAGCTTGTAAAACTTCAACTGCTACTTGCTCATCTTCAGGAAGTTGGTCATAAAAACGTTCCTGAATTTCTTCAAAGATATCCTCGCGTTGACGGATTTTTTCTTCATCTCCATGAATAGATTGACGAATCAATTTCGTTTTTAGTTTTAAATACTCTTTAGGAACAATTAACAATCCCTCGTCAATTAACTGAGATATGGGAACTCCCAATACTTTGGCTATATAGTCTAGTTTCGCTAAACTGGGCAAATTATTTCCAGTTTCAATTCGGCCCAACTGACGAACAGTAAGTTCTTTTTCATCTCCACAAAAGGCTTCCCTACTCAATCCCTTTTCAGTCCGTAAGGTACGAATTCTTTTCCCAATCTCTAAATTACTCATAATGCACCTCTTCAAATTCTTATTTGATATTCAAACAATTACTTGTATATGTTCCTATTTTAACATACTTTCTTACAATTTTCAGATAAAAATAATGATAAGGAATAGTTTTAAGCCACCACTCTATATAAGTGACCCATTTTAATATAGTATCTGAGATCTATTTCTACTCAAGTATTCAAAAAAGCGAATTTCAATTGAAACTCGCTTTTTTGCTAGATAGTGTAATAACTATTAAATTGTATATCTTAGTTCAAGTGCCAGATATCTTCGTTGTACTGAGCGATTGTACGGTCAGATGAGAAGAATCCCGCTTTAGCAATGTTGACGATGACTTTATCCAACCATGCATCACGGTTTTCGTAATCAGCAAGCATTTGCTCTTTCACTTTGATGTAGTCTTCCAAGTCAAGAAGAGTCATGAACCAGTCTTTGTTGATCAATTCATTGTAAAGACGTTCCAAGCGTTCTTTCTTACCAACTGCAAGAACAGCGTCGCTCACGATAAAGTCAACCAATGGTTTGATCGCTTTACGAGCGTAGAATTCGCTTGATTTGTAAGCTGATTTTTGCGTAAAGGTCGATAACAGTTTCTGAATCTTCACCAAAGATGTAGATGTTTTTCGTCTCCAACCAACTCAGCGATTTCCACGTTAGCCCCGTCCATAGTACCAAGAGTCAAAGCTCCGTTCAACATGAATTTCATGTTACCAGTACCTGAAGCTTCTTTAGAAGCAAGTGAGATTTGTTCTGAGATATCACATGCTGGGATGAGGAAGCTTGCTGCAGTAACGTTGTAGTTTTCAACCATTACGACTTGCAAGTGTGGAGCTACTGCTGGGTCGTTAGCAATCACTTCTGACAAGCAAAGAATCAAGTGGATGATGTCTTGGGCGATTGTGTAGGCAGGAGCTGCTTTACCACCAAAGAATACTGTGATTGGACGAGCAGGGATGTTACCAGCCTTGATGTCCAAGTATTTGTGAATCACATACAAAGCGTTCATTTGTTGACGTTTGTACTCGTGAAGACGTTTGATTTGGATATCAAAGATTGAGTTTGTATTGATTTCCACACCTTGGTGTTCTTTCAAGTGACGAGCCAACTTACGTTTGTTGTGAGCTTTGATGCTTTCCAATTTTTCTTTGACAGCAGCCTTGTCTTCGTAAGAAAGAAGGTCTTCCAATTTAGAAGCTTCATGGTGCCATTCGCGTCCAAGAATCTCATCCAAGTAGTGAGACAAGCTTGGGTTAGCATGCATGAGCCAACGACGGAAAGTGATACCGTTTGTTTTGTTATTGAATTTTTCTGGGTAAAGATCGTAGAAAGCTTTCAACTCAGAGTTCTTCAAAATTTCTGTGTGAAGAGCGGCAACCCCGTTTACGCTGTATCCATAGTGGATATCCATGTGGGCCATGTGTACACGATCGTTTTTCATCAATGATTTGAACAGCTGGATCTTTGTATTCAGCACGAACACGACGGTCCAATTCTCTGATGATTGGTACCAAGTGAGGAACCACTTCTTCCAAGAATTCAAGAGGCCATTTTTTTCAAGGGCTTCAGCAAGGATTGTGTGGTTTGTGTAAGCAGTCATGCTACGAACGATAGAGATTGCTTCATCAAGTTCGATACTACGTTCAGTCAAAAGACGGATCAACTCAGGAATCACCATTGATGGGTGAGTGTCGTTGATTTGTACAACTGCGTAGTCAGCAAGGTCATGCAAGTTGCTTCCTTTTTTTCGATTGCTTCATCGATGATCAATTGAGCACCGTTTGAAACCATGAAGTATTGTTGGAAGATACGGAGTAATTCACCTTGTTTATCGCTATCGTCTGGGTAAAGGAAAAGAGTCAAGTTGTGAGCGATATCTGTCTTGTCAAAGTCGATACCATCTTGGATGATAGATGAATCAACTGAATCCAAGTCAAACAAACGCAGGCGGTTCTTCGTAGCTGTTTTGTAAACTCAGGTACATCGATATCGTAAAGAGTAGATGTCAATGTGAAGTGTGCAAATGGTACTTGGTAGCTACGGCTTGAGCGAACCAACCAGTTTTGGTCAGTCAACCAAGCGTTAGGAATTGTTTCTTGTTGGTTGTTTTTTTAAGCACTTGTTGGAAAAAGACCAAAGTGGTAGTTCAAACCAACACCGTCACCGTTCAAACCAAGTGTAGCGATTGAGTCGATAAAGCAGGCTGCCAAACGTCCCAAACCACCATTACCAAGTGATGGTTCCAATTCTACTTCTTCGATTTCGATCAACTCTTTACCTGCGTCAGCAAGTTCTTTTTTTAACTTCGTCATAAAGACCAAGGTTAATCAAGTTGTTAGACAAGAGTTTACCAATCAAGAACTCAGCTGAGATATAGTAAACTTTTTTCTTACCAGTGTTGACTGGTTTTTGGCTGCTTGCAAGTTTGCTGTAGTTAAGAAGAGCAAGGTAAAGCTCTTCGTTGCTACATTCTGCGATAGATTTATTGTAACGATTTTGTACAAATTCTTTTAATGGTAACATTTTTTGTGTCTCCTGATAATGTCTTATTTCTTTAATTCTACCAAATTTTCATTGATTCGGCGATAAATTGTAGTCAAATCAAGCAAAGTTTCTTCGACAGCAGGAGTCAATTGATCCTCTGTCATACGCCATGACCAGTTTCCACCAAGAGTAGATGGGAAGTTCATACGAGCTGACTCATCTAGTTCTAGCAAGTCTTGCATGGTTGCAATAGCCATGAAGCTGACTGATGAAAATACTGTGCGAAGCATTGCGTGTGGCACTGTTTCATACTCTTTACGGTTCGTGTAACGAGCCATGTATTCACGAGTTGGATCGTCAATCTCATTACGGTACCAACCAAGAACTGTATTGTTATCGTGTGTTCCTGTGTACATAACAGAGTTGGCAGGTGCCAAGTGTGGGCTATCGATACTTTCGTCTTCTGGGTTGAAGGCAAATTGAAGAATCTTCATTCCTGGGAAGCCAGTGCGTTCACGTAGTTCAATAACTTCGTCAGTCATGAATCCAAGGTCTTCTGCGATGATGTTCAAGTCACCAAGTTCCTCTTTAACCGCTGCAAAGAGTTTGTAGTCAGGACCTTTCACCCATTTACCAGGTGCTGCTGTTTCAGAACCAGCAGGAATTTCCCAGTAAGACTCAAATCCACGGAAGTGGTCGATACGAACGATATCGTAGATTTTGAAGCTTTCACGCAAGCGTTCAATCCACCATTTGTAGCCATCTTTGTCCATAGCTTCCCAGTCATAGATTGGGTTACCCCAGAGCTGACCAGTAGCAGAGAATTCATCTGGTGGGCAACCTGCGATGCAAGTCGCTTTCCCGTTTTCATCTGTTTTAAAGAGATGTGGATTAGCCCACATATCGCTTGAATCTTCCGCTACATAGATAGGCATATCACCGACAATCTCGATGTGGTTTTCGTTAGCGTATGCTTTCAATTTCAACCATTGTTGGAAGAAAAGGTATTGGGTTACGCAGTGGTAAACAAGCTTGTCAGCTAATTTCTCACGGTAGCTTTCAAGAGTTGAAGTTTTACGAGCACGGGCATCTGCATCTGGCCATTCTGTCCAAGCAAGATTATCAAAATGCTCCTTGATTGCCATATACTCTGCAAATAGTTCAAGCCAAGCTTGATTTTGTTGAGTAAATTTTTCAAAGTCTTTGACATCTCCGACTTCAAGGAAACGTTTGACAGCTTTCTCTAGAAGTGGACGACGTGCATAGTAGATTTTAGCGTAGTCAACTTCAGTTGGGTTGCTACCAAAGTCCACACCTTCAAGATCACTTGCTTTCCAACAAACCTTGCTCCACCAAAAATATCAAGGTCGATAAAATGAGTGTTTCCAGCAAAGGCTGAGAATGATTGGTAAGGAGAATCTCCATAGCTAGTTGTTCCCAAAGGAAGGATTTGCCAGTAGCGTTGCTTCGTGCGAACCAAGAAGTCAACGAAATCATAGGCGCTTTGACCAAATGATCCGATTCCGTATGCTCCTAAGTGATGAGATGTGCATCAACACACCGCTTTGACGTTTTTTTCATATTAGCACCCTCAAGTGTTTATATTGTTAATTATTTTCAATTTTTTTGCGCAAACGTTTGCGCTAAGTAAAAGTATACCCCATTTCTAAAATAAATGCAAGCGTTTGTAAAAAAACTTTTTTTCTCTACTTTTTTTATTTCCGAAATCGGAAATTTCCTATATTTTCATTTTTCCCCTCCATTTATTTCGTCTTCTATTTATGCAATCGTTTCCCTTCAATTATTTTTGAATTGAAATTTACACGATTTCCTATTTCTCTTCTATTATACAAACAATTTTAGGAATTAGCCAGTCGCAAGCTTTTAAAAATTTTTTCAAAAAAACGCTTGCAACCGTTTTCTGTTTGTGCTATACTAGGGTCATAAGGGAAAACGTTTGCGTTTCCTCGAAATTAAAATTTGTTATTCTTTAGGAGGAATACACTATGTCAACTAAATTCATGAAGAGCGCAGCTGTACTTGGTACTGCTACTCTTGCTAGCTTGCTTTTGGTAGCTTGCGGAAGCAAAACTGCTGATAAAGCAGCTGATTCTTCTGCATCTGAAGGTAAAGAAATCACTTTCTACGTTGAAGATCAATATAAAGCTTACGCTGAGAAAGTTGCTGCTGCTTATGAAAAAGAATCAGGAACTAAAGTTAACATCAAATCTGGCGACCAACTTGGTGGACTTGACAAACTTTCACTTGACAACCAATCAGGTCAAGCCGCTGACGTTATGATGGCTCCATACGACCGTGTAGGTAGCCTTGGTACAGACGGACAACTTTCAGAAGTTAAACTAAGCGAAGGTGCTAAAACAGATGATACTACTAAATCTCTTGTAACAGCATCTGACGGTAAAGTTTACGGTGCCCCAGCAGTTATCGAGTCACTTGTTATGTACTACAACAAAGACTTGCTCAAAGAAGCTCCAAAAACTTTCGCTGAATTAGAAGAACTTGCTAAAGATAGCAAATATGCTTTCGCTGGTGAAGACGGAAAAACTTCTGCATTCCTAGCTGACTGGACTAACTTCTACTATGCATACGGACTTCTTTCTGGTAACGGAGCTTACGTATTCGGACAAAACGGTAAAGATCCTAAAGATATCGGTCTTGCAAACGAAGGTTCAATCGCAGGTATCAACTACGCTAAATCTTGGTACGAAAAATGGCCTAAAGGTATGCAAGATGGAACAGCTGCTGGAAACTTAATCCAAACTTCATTCCAAGAAGGTAAAACAGCTGCTATCATCGATGGTCCTTGGAAAGCTCAAGCATTCAAAGATGCTAAAGTAAACTACGGTGTTGCTACTATCCCAACTCTTCCAAACGGAAAAAGAATACTCAGCATTCGGTGGTGGTAAAGCTTGGATTATCCCATCAAGCACTAAGAACCTTGAAGGCGCACAAAAATTTGTAGACTACCTTGTATCAACTGAACAACAAAAAGCATTCTACGAAGCAACTAACGAAATCCCAGCTAACACTGAAGCACGTGCATACGCTGAAGGCAAAAACGATGAGTTGACAACAGCTGTTATCAAACAGTTCAAGAACGCTCAACCAATGCCAAACATCTCACAAATGTCAGCAGTTTGGGAACCAGCTGCAAACATGCTCTTTGACGCTGTAAGTGGCAAGAAAGATGCTAAAACAGCTGCAGATGATGCTGTAACATTGATCAAAGAAACTATCAAACAAAAATTTGGTGAATAATTAAATTTGTTCAAGGGGGATAGTCGAAATCCCCCTTTGAATTTATCAATTTTAACCTATATAATTTATCTTTCCATAAGGAAACCAGTATCATATGAAAGGAGTAATTATGGAAAAACAACAACCTAGTAAAGCAGCCTTGCTGTCTATCATTCCTGGGTTAGGACAAATCTACAATAAACAAAAAGTCAAAGGATTCATTTTCCTTGGTGTAACTATCGTATTTGTCCTTTATTTCCTATCGCTTGCAGCGCCTGAATTGAGCAACTTGATCACGCTTGGTGACAAACCTCATCGTGACAACTCTCTCTTCATGTTGATTCGTGGTGCATTCCACTCTATTTTTGTAATTGTTTATCTAGCCTTTTATATTCTCAATATTAAAGACGCTCACACTATTGCAAAACAAATTAACAATGGTATTCCAGTCCCACGGACATTAAACGAAATGATTAAAGGTATCTATGAGAATGGATTCCCTTATCTCTTGATCATCCCATCTTACGTTGCTATGACATTTGCGATTATCTTCCCTGTTATCGTAACATTGATGATTGCCTTTACAAACTATGACTTCCAACACTTGCCACCAAATAAACTCTTGGATTGGGTTGGATTGACAAACTTTAGTAATATCTGGAGCTTGAGTACCTTCCGTTCAGCCTTTGGTGCAGTTCTTTCTTGGACTATCATCTGGGCTCTGTCTGCATCTACTTGCAGATTGTTATTGGTATCTTTACAGCTATTATTGCTAACCAACCGTTTATCAAAGGAAAACGTATTTTCGGTGTTATTTTCCTTCTTCCTTGGGCTGTACCAGCCTTCATCACTATCTTGACATTCTCAAATATGTTTAACGATAGTGTTGGAGCTATCAACACTCAAGTATTACCAATCTTTGCCAAGTTTCTTCCTTTCCTCGATGGAGCACTTATCCCTTGGAAAACAGACCCAACTTGGACTAAGATTGCTTTGATTATGATGCAAGGTTGGCTTGGATTCCCATACATCTACGTTTTGACCTTGGGTATCTTACAGTCTATTCCTAACGACTTGTATGAAGCAGCTTATATCGACGGTGCTAATGCTTGGCAAAAATTCCGTAACATCACTTTCCCTATGATTTTGGCTGTTGCGGCGCCTACATTGATCAGTCAATACACCTTCAACTTTAACAACTTCTCTATTATGTACCTCTTCAACGCTGGAGGACCTGGTAGTGTCGGAGGTGGAGCTGGTTCTACAGATATCTTGATCTCATGGATTTACCGCTTGACAACAGGTACATCTCCACAATACTCAATGGCGGCAGCTGTTACCTTGATTATCTCTATCATTGTCATCTCTATCTCTATGATCGCATTCAAGAAACTACACGCATTTGATATGGAGGACGTCTAAGATGAATAACTCAATTAAACTCAAACGTAGACTGACTCAAACTCTCACTTACCTCTACTTGGTTGGCCTTTCAATCGTCATTATCTATCCTCTTTTGATTACGATTATGTCGGCCTTTAAGACTGGTAACGTAGTAGCCTTTAAACTAGATAGTAACGTTGACTTTAGTTTTGCTAACTTCCCAGGGACTCTTCTCTGAAACTTTATATGGTACTTGGTATCTAAATACTTTGATCATCGCCTTGATTACAATGGCTGTTCAAACAAGTATCATCGTTCTAGCAGGTTATGCCTATAGCCGCTACAATTTCTTGGCACGTAAACAAAGTTTGGTATTCTTCTTAATTATTCAAATGGTACCTACTATGGCCGCTTTGACAGCCTTCTTCGTTATGGCTCTTATGTTGAACGCCCTTAACCAAAGTTGGTTCCTCATCTTCCTCTACGTTGGTGGAGGTATCCCGATGAACGCTTGGCTCATGAAAGGTTACTTTGATACCGTGCCAATGTCTCTTGATGAGTCTGCAAAACTAGATGGTGCAGGACACTTCCGCCGCTTCTGGCAAATTGTTCTTCCTCTTGTTCGCCCAATGATCGCCGTACAAGCACTCTGGGCCTTCATGGGACCTTTTGGAGACTATATCCTCTCTAGTTTCTTGCTTCGTGAAAAAGAATACTTCACTGTTGCCGTTGGTCTACAAACCTTCGTTAACAACGCGAAAAACATGAAGATTGCCTACTTCTCAGCAGGCGCTATCCTCATCGCCCTTCCAATTTGTATTCTCTTCTTCTTCCTACAAAAGAACTTTGTTTCAGGACTTACAAGTGGTGGCGAGAAGGGGTAATATTACCCCCCGCCACCCTTTTTCATTTTTGAACTTGTACATCGATTGTCTGGTGAGATACAAGAGCTTGCTGAGATTACCTTGTTAGTTAGTGTACTAATCATAACAAACATTCACTTTTTCCAAGGATTCTACTATCCCCTGCTTGAAATTAAAAAAACATTTCTCATATAATACTCATATAGAAAAAAATGCCGATAGAAAGAGATTTATGTTACCATATCCATTTTTCTTATTTTTAATAGTATTTGGGGATTTCGTAAGCCCCTCTCTCATCGTTTTGGTCTAAAATTGGTTTCAACTGATTTTTACCAGTATTTTCTTGATTAGCCTGTCTATGGTTCCTATTGCCATCCAGAATAGTTCTCAAGAGACATACCCTTTAGAAACTTTCATCGATGATGTCTACGCTCCTTTGACGGACGAAGTCGTTCAGAATCTAGCTACCAATGCTCAGATTGTAGATGGTAAACTAAGCTATACGGGTTCGACTCCTCATCAAGCTTCTGTTCAAATCGGGGCTTCTGCTAGTTCAAGTTTCCCTGAGGAATTACTTCTTAACTTTGAACCTGAACAACTCGTCATCAGTAAGCAAGGAAAAGAACTAACCAGCATTCGCTATCACGCTATCACAACTGAAAGTTTCCAAAACAAGGAAAGCTTAACGCAAGCCATTTCTAAAGACTGGTACCAACAGAACCGCGTCTATATCAGCCTCTTCCTTGTCTTAGGTGCTAGTTTCCTCTTTGGACTTAATTTTTTCATTGTAGCTTTAGGTGCGAGCCTTTTGCTCTACTTTACGAAAAAATCACGTCTCTTCTCATTTAAGACCTATAAAGAGTGCTATCATTTTATTTTGAACTGTTTAGGATTGCCAACTTTAATTACCTTGATTCTAGGTCTCTTGGGTCAAAATATGGCAACTTTGATCACTGTTCAAAACATTTTATTTGTTCTATACCTGGTCACTATCTTTTATAAGACTCATTATCGTGATCCAGACTACCAAAAGTAGGAGATTATTATGCCCGTGACAATTAAAGACGTGGCCAAGGCTGCAGGTGTCTCACCTTCAACCGTAACACGTGTGATTCAAAACAAATCAACGATTAGTGACGAAACAAAAAAACGAGTTCGAAAAGCAATGAAAGAACTTAATTATCATCCTAATCTAAATGCTCGAAGTCTCGTTAGCAGTTATACGCAAGTTATTGGCTTAGTCCTTCCAGATGATTCAGATGTTTTTCTACCAAAACCCTTTCTTCCCTTCTGTTCTTAGAGGGATTGCACAGGTTGCCTCGGAAAATCACTATGCCATTCAGATTGCGACTGGTAAGGATGAAAAAGAGCGTTTAAACGCCATTTCACAAATGGTTTACGGAAAACGTGTGGATGGGCTTATCTTCTTGTATGCACAAGAAAATGATCCCTTGGTGCAATTAGTTGTCGATGAGCAATTTCCTTTCCTCATTCTTGAAAATCACTTTCTCCTTTCATTCCGCTTGTTGATAATGATAACATCCAAGCCGGATTTGATGCGACCGAATATTTCATCAAAAAAAGGATGCAGTCGCATTGCTTTTCATTGGTGGTACCAAGAAGCTCTTCGTTACCCAGGACTCGTCTGACAGGTTACGAGCAAGCTCTTCAAGAACACAATCTACCCCTTGATAGCCAACGTACCTTCTTTTGCAGACGAGTTTCTAGAAGAAAAGGGCTATAACTTTAGTAAACAACTCTTTAAACACGACCCTCAGACCGATGCTATTATCACAACGGATAGTCTTTTTAGCCGAAGGTGTCTGTAACTACCTCAACGAACACCAGCTTGATGTTCCGGTCCTTAGCTTTGACTCAGTAAATCCAAAGCTGAATCTAGCTGCCTATATCGATATCAATAGTCTTGCTCTTGGCCGAACTTCATTTGAAACCATTCTTCAAATCATCAATGATGTCAAAGAAAATCGTCAAATCTGCTATCGTCAAGTGATCGCACACGAAATCGTTGAAAAATAAAAAACCAACTCTCTTTTTCGAGTTGGTTTTTTTGTATCTTATTTACCTGAACAACTAGTTTTCAACCTCGACAAATCGTCCTAGAATATGGACATTCTCTGAGACAGATACAAAGGCTGTTGGATCAACTTGCTTCATAATCAGTTTAAAATCATTGAACTCTGCACGAGTGATAACCGTAATCAAAATCGCCTTACGTTCATGGTTATAAGTCCCTTCGGCATCATGAATCATGGTCGCACCACGATGCAATTTGTTATGGATTTTCTCAATGACTGCATCTGGATTGCTCGTGACTATCATAGCCTGCATGCGTTTTTGTTTGGTGAAAACTGCATCTGTGACACGACTTGATACGAAAATGGTAATCATAGAATAGAGAGCATATTTCCATCCAAAGGTCAATCCTGCAATCAGCATGATTGTACCGTTCACCAAGAAAGAGATGCTTCCGACATTACGACCTGTTTTCTTACGAATAGTAAGACTGACAATATCCGTTCCACCACTGGAAATGTTATGGCGTAAAGCAAATCCGATTCCTAGCCCCATGACGACTCCCCCAAATAGGGCATTGATGATAGGATCTTCTGTCAAGACTACCACTGGTATAAACTGGATAAAGAGCGAGCTCATGGATACCGTGATAAAAGTAAAAATCGTGAACTTATGCCCTATCTGGCGCCAAGCTAAAATCATGAGTGGAATATTGATACAATAGAATGCGACAGAGATCGGGATGTGGAAATGAAACCAGTAGTTACTAAGGCTTGAGATAATCTGTGCTAAACCTGTTGCACCACTTGAATAAACGTGTCCTGGTTGGAAGAAGAAATTGACGGCTACAGCTGATAAAAAACCATATACCAGAGAAGCTGAAATTTTTTCATCGTATTTTTCTCGGGAGATACTTTGCAAAACACGCAAAATCTTCACTCGGTGAGCAAAGCGGCGCAAATAATAGTGCCACTTTTTAGTTAGTTTCGTTTGTTTCATCTTGTTCTACTTGTAGATTGAGTTCCTCTAATTGTTTAAGAGCTACTGTTGATGGCGCTTGGGTCATTGGGTCAGTTGCTTTGTTGTTCTTAGGAAAAGCAATCACTTCACGGATGTTTTCTTCACCTGCTAAGAGCATTACAAAGCGGTCAAGTCCGATAGCCAAGCCACCGTGTGGTGGGAATCCATAGTCCATGGCTTCCAAAAGGAATCCAAACTGGTCATTTGCTTCTTCTGTTGAGAATCCAAGGGCCTTGAACATGCGTTCTTGGAGTTCTTTTTGGTTGATACGAAGGCTACCACCGCCAAGCTCATAACCGTTCAAGACGATGTCGTAGGCAATAGCACGGACATTGGCCAATTCACCTTCCAATTCATGGGCAGTATCTGCCTGAGGAAGCGTAAATGGATGGTGGGCACTCATGTAACGACCTTCTTCTTCAGACCATTCAAACATCGGCCAGTCAACAACCCAAAGGAAGTTGAATTTGTCGTTATCAATCAAGCTAAGCTCTTTGGCAATACGTCCACGAAGGGCACCAAGTGTTGCATTGGCTACTTCAAGCGTATCAGCCACAAAGAGAACCAAGTCTTTATCTTCAAGACCAAGCGCACTTGTTAAATCGCCTTGAATGCTAGTCAAGAATTTAGCAACTGGTCCGTTTAATTCACCGTCGACAACCTTGATCCAAGCAAGGCCTTTAGCACCATACTGCTTGGCTACTTCTGTCATCTTGTCGATGTCTTTACGTGAATAGTTATCCGCAGCGCCTTTGACGACAATGGCTTTAACGGCAGGAGCTTCTGAGAAGACTTGAAATCAACACCTTTGACTACTGCTGTCAAGTCCTGAAGCAACATCTCAAAACGAGTATCAGGCTTGTCAGAACCATAAAGAGCCATGGCATCATCATACTTCATACGAGGGAATGGCAGCGTTACTTCAATCCCTTTTGTTTCCTTCATCACGCGCGCAATCAAGCCTTCTGTGATATCTTGGATTTCTTGCTCAGTAAGGAATGAAGTTTCCAAGTCGACCTGAGTGAACTCGGGCTGACGGTCTCCACGCAAGTCTTCATCGCGGAAACATTTGACGATTTGGTAGTAACGATCAAATCCCGCATTCATCAACAACTGTTTTGTAATCTGCGGACTTTGAGGAAGTGCGTAAAAATGCCCTTTATTGACACGAGATGGCACCAAGTAGTCACGCGCCCCTTCTGGTGTTGACTTAGAAAGGAATGGCGTTTCCACATCGATAAATTCCAACTCATCCAAGTAGTTGCGGATAGAATGTGTTACTTTGGCACGAAGTTTAAGGTTTTCCAACATCTCTGGACGACGAAGGTCAAGGTAACGGTAACGTAGACGCGTATCATCGTTTGCTTCAATGCCATCCTTGATTTCAAATGGTGTTGTTTTGGCTGTGTTAAGCACAGTAAGAGCCGTTACATTCAGTTCAACCGCTCCGGTTGCCAATTTATCATTGGCCTGCTCACGTGCTGCAACCTGACCAGTAACCTCGATGACAAATTCACTACGAAGGCTTTCAGCTGTTGACATCACTTCCGCAGAAACTTTCTCAGGGTTGATAACCAACTGCATGATCCCTTCACGGTCACGAAGGTCGATAAAGATCAATCCACCCAAGTCACGACGACGGGCAACCCATCCTTTCAAGGTAATTTCTTGTCCGATGTGCTCCTCACGAACACGACCAGCATACATACTACGTTTCATGTTTTCTCTCCTCTTGTATTCTGTTACTATTTTACCATAAAAGCGCAGGCTCTTCATGAAAATCATCAGAAAAGTTGAGAGTTTCCTCTTATAAATGAAAAAAAATCCAGCAAAAGTCATTCGCTGGATTTGGGTTTTCTTTATTTTTTACGCTTTTCAGCAATCTCTTCTGTCTTCTTTGGTAGGACAATTTCAGTCACATAAGCCGTCGCAAATCGTATCACTCCTGCGATAGGAGCAAAGATAACGGCTAGATTGTTATAAAAGAAATCCCCCTTAATGAAATAGACAAGTAGGCCGATGACAAAAAAGAGAAATACAGCCTGAATCACTGCTAATAATAGTACTCGCTTCATAATTTCCTCCTGAGTCTATTATAGCATCATTATCATCACAAATGAAATTAAATTATTTAAGGCATGCAATCCCATGCTATAAGCCAGACCACCCTTGCTGATATAAGCCAATCCCATGCTTAAACCAAGGGCACTATAGACTAGGAATTGTTGAGGACTAGTAGGGAAATGAGCAAGTGCAAAAAGTACAGTGCTTACAAGAAGAAAGAGAGCTGTCTGCTTGATGTTATCCTGCTGAGGGAAGACATAGCGTGCTAACATACCTCTAAAGGTTAACTCTTCTGTTAGAGGTGCAAAGATGACAGCCATGAAGAATGTGAAGAGAGGTTGATCTTGAGCCAATTGATCTACCATCTGTTGATTGACTGATGGATCATTTGGTAAAAAGTTTTCTACAACAATGACAAGGACCCATACCAAGGCAGGCAGCCAGATATATTTGTTAAGGGCCGTTTTTTCTATTGTAACAGTTCCTGTCTTATACCACTTGTAGGTAACGAAGGTGAAGATTCCTGCTAATAAGACATATACAGGGACAGCAACGTAGTTAGGTGCTCCCATTATCAAGGCGGCTAAACCTACGCCCTGAATAAAACTATAGACCATAAGAAATGATAAGAAGGCAAGGCTATACCAGCCGATATTTTTAAGTGTTTTCATAATATTCTCCTATTTGAAATAACGTTTTGTTTTGCGCAATTGTGCAACATTGGTATACAAATGGATGACAACTGCCACCAGCAGAGCAACCAACTGTACTTGACCTAATACTAAAGATAGAACTACTAGAACAACATAGATACCAGGAATGAGGATCTGATTGACCTTGAACAAGATCAAGTAAGCTTCTTCCATTTCAGCATGTTTTTCTCCCTCATCATAAGTATCAAGGTAGTCCAAAACTTCCTTAGGCGTCGCCGTAACAGAAAGTTTGTAGTTACGAATCTTGCTGGTGATTTTTAGACAGTAAGCACCAGCCCAGATACCTAAAAACTATCAAAAAGTAAGGATGCTGCTGATGCGCCTAAACCTCCCAAATCTATCAGTAGGCAGGAAAGCATACTAATTTGGCAAACATTCCAAGCTACTGTAGCATAATCTAAGAAGCGATACGTAGCAAGGTAGTCTTGCTCATTTCCTTCATCCTCTTCCTCTCTTTGATAATTCTGATAAGCCTGATGACTTTTTCTAGTGAAATAAAAGGTTAGAATCACCGTAAGCATCCCTAAACCAAGAAAAGAATGATTTCAAGGCAACGACTACTTGCTCTTGACTGATACCTAAAGGATTAACACCAAGGAAACCAGCAAATATTCCTAATAAAGCACTTGCAAGAAAAATCTTCAGTGCAAAAATGATTTGTTTCTTTTCCATCTTTAAACCTCTTTCTAAAACAAGCCAAATAACCACTGACCAAAGGCTTTTACCTGATTCAAAAAAATAGCGGTCAAGCCTTTCTGTTCCAAGTGACACCAAAATCAAACAAACAGCAAGTAAGAGAATAGCTTGATTTCTAGCTTTTTTTGCTCCATCTCCCAAGAGTTCATTCCCAAGCCAACCTGCTAGATAGGCATAGAGAGTTACTATTATAATCCCAATCTCCGTAGAAGATAGAAACAAGAAGACTGTCACCAAACGAACGATATTGGCTTGAATGTTAAAAATAATTTCCTAAACCTGCACAAACACCGGCAAGTTCTTTGTTCTCAGTATCGACTTGAAAACCTGCTAAAAACTCTTTCATAACTTTTCTCCTTTTACAACTTCTAAACCTTTTGATTTCTTTTCAATCCATTCAACTACTGGTATGAGGGCAAAGTAAAGCCAAAAAGATTGCTCACCTTGATACAGATTAAACCAGCCTAAGTCTGTCCCGATAATTAGAAACACGCCCACCAATAGAGCTACAAGTGCTACATAATAGATCACTCTGTACTTGTTCATCACTCATCCTCCTCTAAGCGGAAGACTGATTCGACTGGCTCATGGAATATCTGAGCAATCTTCAGGGCAATGACGATGGATGGGGTGTACTCATCCCGTTCTAGCAAACTGATGGTTTGCCTGGACACGCCAGCTAGTTTGGCTAGCTCGGTTTGATTCAGGCCATCGCGAGCCCGAAGCTCTTTTAGACGATTTTTTAGCATGTCTTTTTTCTCCTTTATTCTTATCTTGATTTCATTGTAACACATCTTTTTATTTTTGACAAGCATATTTGTCAAAAAGTTTAATATTTTTGTCATTTTGCAAAAGAAAAAGGTCAGGAATGGTATCCTGACCGAAAAACTTGCAGAACACCATAAGTAAAAATCCCCCTAGAAACCAGCTTCTACCACTAGCTACTAAGGGGCTTTTATTAATCAAGAGATTCTTCTTGTTCTTTATATTTAAGTCGTGTGAAATAAAGAATAATGACACTAATAATTGTTATTACCGTACCAATAAATCTGCCCTTTTGTGAGAAGACAAATTCAACTTTATGTTGTCCAGAAGTAATTGGGAAAGATAAGAAACTATTCCATGCTTTTTGAAGTTGGAACATCCTTTCCGTCCACTTTTACTTTCCAACTTTCGCTATACGGAAGCGAAGTCATCATGAATTTGCTATCATCTGTAATATCTACAGATCCAACGATATGAGTATTCGAAAACTTCTCAACTTGTAAACCTTGAGCTTTTCGATTCTCCAATACCTTTTGAATTTGATTAACATCTGCACGATAAACTCCTGCTTGGGAAAGATCTACCTTATCTGTTTTTAAAGCGAAATTCTAAGATACTTTCTTTTTCCTGCCGCATTATCTGCAAACTGCCAAAGTTGACGTTGCGTGTTTCTCTTAGAATGAGTGAACCATTTCCCGTTTAACAATACTGAATATTCTTTTTCCGAATTTAGAGAGGCTGGCACAAAGAAGTAATAAGTCAAATCTGTTTGAGGAGTAATTCGATAGCGGACAATTGCTTCCTTACTGGAATCTTCACGTTTATAGACCGCCGTACCCTTTTCTTTATTTACATCTTCCGCTACTAGATTCTCAGTTTCGACTTCCCCATATGCCAGAGGTTTAAAGTATTCAAAATAATTTTCCTGATCTTTTTGAACACCCTCCATGGAGTTAAGAATGATATTTTGGTTTTTTACAGCATTATTCGTTCCAAAATTTATATTTCTAACTAAAGCATTTGTTCCAAAGGCAATCGGGAATGAATTAGGATTTTTATAAACTAGGTAACGTTCATCTTCATAAACTTTTTCAGTGAAATAACGATTCATATCGTAACGACTAGCAAAAGCGAGTAAAAATACATTTTTATCAGGATGAGCGTCTTTCTCCTTTTGATCGATATCCTTAACATTCATGTAATAACGAATACCATACAAGGCATCTGTTAAAGGAGTACCATTTTCATATTCAGTTGCCGCATTGATTCCTTGATCTCCCATAAAAGCAAATTGGTCCATAGTAGTTCGTTCTAAACTTGAACTAAAGGTGCTCAATCCTGGATACCCAATAAGAGATGGTGTTGTTCGTGAATAGGCAAAAGTACTAGCAATACGATAGAAGGGTTGATCTGCATTTTTCTTGAACGCTATCTGTCACACGTTTAACAGAAACCGTTGCATCTACAAATTTATCAACATCTGCGTAACCCAAAGTCACTTGTGAAAGATATGCATTATAGCCAAGCTCAAAAATAGTTAAGGCCGACAGCACAAGAACTGATAAGCGATTTATTCTTGGGCGCAATAAAACAAGTACAGCTAGATAAATAATTAAAGTCAGAATTACTCGTGAGAAAAGATATCCTGATTGTAGCAATCCGACCAAGACAAGAATAATTCCCGTTGCAATGACCAGTATCATTTTTTTTTCTTTACTTGTTTTAAAAGAACGATCCCAGTATAGATAAAATCCAACAACTATTCCAGTTATTAAGAGAACTATAAAGATAACAAAATGATTTGCGATAAATTTAGTCAAGACTTCAGGTTGTTTTTTTGGTAGGTAGGTGAAATCTTTTGTGTAGAGATAAATTGCTGATAAGATTAATACTGCAATTGACAACAATTTCCCTTGACGAGTGACTTCAATTTTCTCCTTCAATACTTGATAGGCAAGAATTAGCATAAAGAAAGAGAAAATCCATGAAAAGCGGAAGAAAAATCCAGCAGGATTTTGTCCCATATGCCAAATTTTACTGACAAATTCATTCACAAAGGAAGTTAAAAAGATAAGAGTAACAACTCCAGCAGCTATTTTTCTTTCCTTGAGCATTTTATTTGAAACAAAGAACAAGATAAAGCCAATAAAACCAAGAGATCCAATATAGATATTTGGTAAATTTGGACCAGCTGACCAACCTGAAGTATTATCAAATCCTCCAATAGATAGTTTTGACAAAATATCTAGAGGATTGATTTGAAAAGCAAAGGAGAATGTCATCGCACCACCCACTTGTCCTTTACTTTCAAGTAAGTTAAAAAATACTGGAACCAATATAATCGAAGCCATTGCTACTCCAAGTATAGAGTAGATAAAAAACTTCCATAAGGGTTGAAGATAATATTTTAATTTTTGTTTCCAATCACCCTCATTTGCAAGACGAGGTGAAACATAATAACAAGCATATAAGACGATAAAAATCGAAGTCATATAGCCCATGTAGAATTGTAGTAATACCGTTATACCTAATACAAAAGCATAGGGATATGGAGCTTCGCCCTCCAATAATTGCTCCAAATACACGATAACGATAGGAAGCATAATCATGGCATCATAAAAAATGACATTCATTTGATAAGATACCAGCATCCCCGAAAGAGCATAAGCAGTCGCAAATAAAGGGACCATCCAACGCTTAGACTCTGCTCCTTTATACCGTTTAATTAGTAAGTGTGCTAGAGAAAGTCCGATTGCTCCATATCTAAGCCAGATTGTTAGAAAAACAGATAATCCTATATATTTTAAAGGCAGAAGAACATAAATAAAATTGAAAGGGCTCATCAAATAATAGCCCAACTCACCAATCATATCTCCACCTATAGATTTAGTAAAGGAATATGTCAGACTGCTTAAATCACCAGATAGAATGGCATTCTTTAGCAATCCATAAAAACTAATGTACTGCTGATCAAAGACAACGGTCATTAAACTTTTATTTCCAAAAGGATAGCTCCCCATGAAAAACCATACCACCAGCATGATGGTCATCGGTAGCAAGGCACTACTGACATAAAGGACACCCTTCGGATATTTTTCCTTTAATTTCTGCCATTGTGTCAACCAATTTTCCATTATTGATTTCTCCTCTATGTTTTTAACCAACTTCTGTTTGCTGTTTGCTACCGGCTACGTTAGCTAGTATTGTAATGTTGGCTTTGTGACTTCGTGATAAGTGGGTTTTCCCCTTGAAAAGGGAAGGATAGGTATCTACTACTCCATCATTTTTAACATTTAAAAAAAGAGAGAGCAATGCTCTCTCTCTCTAAAGAAACTTATCTAATATTATTTAGTAAATTTACGTTTCATAACAACTGTTCCTGACATGATTACCACACCAGCCAATACAAGTACTAGGCTTGTAGCCTCACCAGTATTTGGAAGTCCTGGTTTGTTTTCAGTTGTTGTTGGAGCTTCAGTTGTTGTTGGAGCTTCAGTTGTTGTTGGAGCTTCAGTTGTTGTTGGAGCTTCAGTTGTTGTTGGAGCTTCAGTTGTTGTTGGAGCTTCAGTTGTTGTTGGAGCTTCAGTTGTTGTTGGAGCTTCAGTTGTTGTTGGAGCTTCAGTTGTTGTTGGAGCTTCAGTTGTTGTTGGAGCTTCAGTTGTTGTTGGAGCTTCAGTCGTTGTTGGAGCTTCAGTTGTTGTTGGAGCTTCAGTTGTTGTTGGAGCTTCAGTTGTTGTTGGAGCTTCAGTTGTTGTTGGAGCTTCAGTTGTTGTTGGAGCTTCAGTTGTTGTTGGAGCTTCAGTTGTTGTTGGAGCTTCAGTTGTTGTTGGAGCTTCAGTTGTTGTTGGAGCTTCAGTTGTTGTTGGAGCTTCAGTTGTTGTTGGAGCTTCAGTTGTTGTTGGAGCTTCAGTTGTTGTTGGAGCTTCAGTTGTTGTTGGAGCTTCAGTTGTTGTTGGAGCTTCAGTTGTTGTTGGAGCTTCAGTTGTTGTTGGAGCTTCAGTTGTTGTTGGAGCTTCAGTTGTTGTTGGAGCTTCAGTCGTTGTTGGAGCTTCAGTTGTTGTTGGAGCTTCAGTTGTTGTTGGAGCTTCAGTTGTTGTTGAGCTCAGTTGTTGTAGTCGTTGTTGTAGTAGTCGTCGTTGTTGTTGTGGTTGTTGTATTACCACCACCATCACCTGAACCAGTTTCTAAACGAGCTATGTTTCAGTAGAGTGACGCTCTTTAGGGAAAGTTAGTAGCTTTCCACTTCAATGTGTTAGTCTACTTTAGTTCCTTTTTGGAAAGATCTTGAGTAAGTTCAGTTGAGTATTCAATCCAGACTGACTCTTTTCCAGTTATTCCCAAAGGTTGAAGTGTAAATCCTGTGATTTGACCTGCTGCATTTTTTTCGTGAATACAGCTTTCTTAGTGATAGTCTGTCAGTTGGGTTTCAACTTGTACAATTCGTCTCACATTTAAAGATTTTTGCTTTGGTTGAGTTGGGTAACGTACAGCACGGAATGTACTTTCTACAAGCACTTGTCCATATCGCTGAAGTCATCAGTGATAACCAAGTTATTCAAGTTTATCTTGAACAGCGTTCAAAAAGAATACGCCATTTAATACGTTTAGGGATTTGCTTTATCTTGATAACCATACTTTGTATTCATGGTCACCTGGAACACCTACAAATTTCTCATAGGTTACATGGTAAGTTTTTGTCCCCAAACTTAAAAAGTATACTTACCAGAATCTTTCCAAGTGTTTTGCATTTGGACGAACTGAGTATTTGCAAAGACATAACTTTGTCTTTAGGGAGTTTTTTTAGAGAAGTAGTCAGTGAAAGTAATGTTTTACTTTTCCTGTAGCTGGGATCAGTTACAGCATTTCCGACCACTTTGACCGCTACTATGAAGGATTGGGAAATTCAAGTTTAGTAGTTAGTTCCAATTCTTTTTGGAAGGTCCAAAGTCAGTGTATCCCCAGCATTAATCTGTTTGAGAGTCTGGGAAAGTAAGTGAATTTGTCGCTTCCAAGACACGACCAGTCGTAATCTTAGTATCTGCAGTTAATGGCTTTGCCCATCAACCTTAACTTCTGTTTTCAAAGTATAGTTGGTAACATCAGTAGCAAAGACTGTCGTAAGCGTCGCCAATGAAAGAACCAAAGATACTTACAAACGCTAGAATACGCGTTACGCTAAGCTGTGAAATTTCTTCATCACAATAAACTCCTTTTTAAAATTTAATCAGATATATCATAGCATTTTTTTATAATCCTTTTACAAGCCCTTTTTAAAGGTTTTTTTAAAAGATTTTTGATTTTTTTGCTAGAAATATTCGTTTTTTTGTTTTTTATTCATTTTTTTAGACTAAATTTTGTCTTTAACAGTCGTCTTTTTTTCTCTATAATGCCGACCATGTTAAGAACATCATCAAGATTCCAAGTAGGCTAATCCACCAGTTTGACTGGTCTCCAGTCTCTGGTAAGAGCTGGTCTTGGACAACTGGCGCTTCAGCTGTTTGAGGTTCTTGAGCTGAAACTGCTAATGGCTTCATTTCCTCCTCCTGTTTAGGAGTTGGAACTGTCGGGATAACCTCAGCTGGTGCTGATGAGTTCTTTGTTTTTGATTGTTCAACCAGTGTCCCTATTTCAATAATCTCTGCTTGTGGTTTTTCTAGGATTTCTGAGCGAATCAATTCTTTCTTGATTACAACTCCATCCTCAAGAGTCAAGCGATACACATCTTGTCGTCTACCTGCCTTGCCTTCTTGTAAAACATTCACAGTTCCTTTTGCTAGCTCTGCATTTTCAACTGTTTGTTTCTCAAAGGCTACTTCTTCTACTTGGATGAGTTCTTCTGTTGTAATAGTAGGGACTCGTTTTGTTCCTACTAAAATAACACGATTTCACTGCTTTTTCGGATTACTGTCGTATCAACCAATGTTGCAGAACGTTCTTCATCATTGAAGTAGTATTTTTCAAAAGTCTTATGGATCAGCCCATCTTGGCCTTCTTGGAAGACTCTAGTTTCACCTTCTGGCAAGCTATCGTCATTGCGATATTCAGTTTCATGAGTAATAACTTCATCCTCAGTTACCAAGACTGTACGCTCAACTCCAGCACCCACTACAAGAACTTGATTGACAGGTTGAGTCGTAATCACAGTTCTTAGATACTCACGTTGAGTTTCTTTGCCATTGACGTAGGTTACTTGATAGTAGTCTGTTTGAGTTCCTTCTTGACCTTCTACTTCGACCAGACGATAGCTAGTAGGCTTAGACTTGTCTTCGCGAATGATAGTGTTGTAAGGAATTGCACTTGTTGTGCTGATTTCCCTAGTTTCAGTCACTTGAGAACCGATATGGATGATCTGTTCGAGGGCTGGAGTCAACTCCTTGACGCTAATCAAATCAGTCTTGACCAAAATTCCATCTTTATAAGTTAGTTGATAAACTTTTTCTACTTGGCCAGGACGACCTTCTTGAACAAGCTTACGTTCACCCTTCGGCAAGTTTTCATCAATGACAGTAACAGTTCTAAAGTTAGTCTCTTCGATTCGTGTATCCTGTTTCACTTTAATGTTTGGAACATGTTTTGTTCCTACTAAAATGATTGTCGGGACTGCTTCTCTGACAACTTTACTTTCAATTAATCTTGAAGAACGTTCTTCGTCATTGAAGTATTGCTTCTCGATTGTCTTATGGATTAGACCATCTTGACCTTCTTGGATAATCTTCGTTTCACCTTCTGGAAGAGTGTCATCATTACGGAATTCCGTTGGACTTGTGATTCTCTCTTCTTGAATTTCGAAGATTGTACGTTCAATACCAGAACCTTCAACTAGGACTTTATTGACAGGTTGAGTTGTAATGACAGTTCTGAGGTGTTCACGCTTGGTTTCCTTACCATTGACATACGTTACTTGATAGTAATCTGTTTGAGTTCCCTCTTGGCCCTCTACTTCAACAAAACTGTATCCAACTGGCTTGGTCTTATCCTTACGGATAATAACATTATATGGAATTGGACTTGTTGCGTTGATTTCCTTAGTTTCAGTGACTTGAGTACCGATATGGATAATCTCATCTTGAACTTTTTTTGAACTTCCTTGCTACTGATCAAGTCTGTCTTAATCAAGACTCCGTCTTTGTAGGTTAGTTGGTAAACTTTCTCAATGAGACCAGTTCGACCCACTTGAACTACCTTAGTTTGACCTTTTTGGTAGGTCTGGATCCTCAATCTTTTTGAGTCTTATAGGCAATCTTCTCAGTTTGAATATCCTGCTCTACCTTGATAGTTGGCACGTGTTTTGTACCTACTAAGATGATAGTAGGAGTTGCTTCTTTGATTAGTTTGCTGTCTACTAATTTCGTAGAGCGCAATTCATCATTAAAGTATCGTTTTTCAATCGTCTTACGAAGAAGTCCTTCTTCACCGACTTGGGTAATCTTCGTTTCACCTTCTGGAAGAGTATCGTCATTGCGGTACTCAGTTGTGCTTGTAATCTTTTCTTCTTGAATTTCAAAGAGGGCACGTTCTACTCCGGCACCTTCGACAATCACCTTGTCAACAGCTTCTTTAACGACTGTTGTCTTGAGATGTTCGCGTTTTGTTTCAGTACCATTGATGTAGGTTACTTTATAGAGGTCTGTCTTCTCACCGTCTTGACCTTCTGCCTCAGTCACTCGGTAGCCGATTGGCTTCGTGGTGTCTTTACGAACCTTAATGGTAAATGGAATTCGACTTGTCTCGCTTGCTTCTCTAATTTCTTTGATACGAGTTCCAACTTGGATGATCTCATCTACTGGATCTGTAGTAATGTTAGATTCTACAAATGAACGAGATGTCTCTTCTCCATTCACTTTCGTTACAGAGTAACGATTTGTTTTCTGACCTTTCTTACCTGGTTGGATAACCTTAGTTGTTCCTGCAGGAAGTTGGTCTGAAAACTCTTTGAAAGTATTGTAATCGATTGATTCTGTCTCATCTATAAGCTCAGTTGTTTCCACAATAGGTGTCGCATTTCCGACACGAACGACACGGTTGACTGCATCTGTAATCTTATGTTCAGAAACGATGGTACGACCGATTTCTTTACCATTTCGATAGCTTACCAAGAAAGTACGGATAATTTGTCCAGGACTTCCTTCTTCGTCGACAACACTTTCTCCTGCCGGAAGTGTATTGTCAGAAACATAAACTGTCTTGAACGGAACATCAACCTGCTCATCCAAAGTACGTTCTGTCATCTTAGAAGTACCGATTACTGTGATTTCATCAACAGCTTTTGGATTTTCGACTTTTGAGATTTCCTTACGAGAAACTTCGACATCGTCCTCATAGGTAACTTCATAAGTTGTTGTGATGGTACCAGGAGATCCAACTTGAGTGATCTTGCTGTAGCCTTCTGGTTGGGTTTCATCTTTTTCAATAACCTTGTTGAAGTCTTTTTCTTCGACAACAACTACGGATCTGATTGATACAACCACCCCTAGACCTTTAACAACGATCTTGTTCTTCTTCTCTTTGAGAGTATTTTCATTGACCAAGGTACGATCAACGAGTTCATCGTTGAGGTAGGTAAGTTTATATTGACTTTCAATACGACCTTTTTCACCTTCTTGGCGAACTTCTTCGTAGCCTTTTGGTTTCGTGTAGTCGTATTCGATGACAGTTTCAAAGTCAACATCCTTGACCTCAGTAGTGTATTCTACTTTTTCAACTGCACTACCAACAGTGATAATGCGTTTGACTGGTTGGTCAATCACTGTTTCAGACGTCAAAGTCTTACCAGCTTCCTTACCATTCAGTTTTCTGATTTGGTAAGTCTTTTCAACAGAACCATTCTTACCAGCTTGATTTTCAAATTGATAAGTCTTTGGTTTTGTTGGATCAGTTCTAATTTCTGTTTCGAATTCAACAGTTTCTTTCTCAGTAATAGTCTCAAATGTTTCTGTCGCTGTACCAATCAAAACGATTTCTCTAGTAGGCTCTTGAATTACTTCCTCAGATTCAATCTGACGACCTACAATTGTATCACCAACTTTGGTAATCTTATAAACATTAACTTTCTTACCAGGTACACCTTTTTGTACAGTTTCTTTAAATCCGATAGGAAGTTCATCTGTCTCACGAGTTTCGATGATGTACTCTGCCGTTGTTGTTGTACGAAGTGTTTCAAACCGTTTTATCACCAACGATATCTACTGGAGCTAGTGGCTTACCATCTAGAGTGTTACGTCCAAGGAAGACATTATTACTCTTGGCATTTAAGTTCACCCAATCACCATTGTATAGTCTAAAGAAACCATTCTTGTTTGGTGTGTCGGCGATGAATTTATTGTCTGTAGCTGTTACTTTAACAGTGTCGTTTAGACGGTTGATACCAAAGAAAGCTTGCATTATGTCTTTGATAACTCTACCGTCCGTTTTACGGGTAACATCATAACGTTGCCACGGCTCATTGTCTTTATACTTAAAGGTATTGCTATTGACATCAATAGAAGCTGCGTTTGTGCTTTCAATAGCGACCGCATTCTTCCATCTTGATTTGATTTTTCGATACAGTCAACTCATTGTTGTCAATATTGATACTTCCTCTAGTTTTGGTAAATGGTACTTTTGTAACCTTGTTGACACGTTTACCAGTTGTACGGTCAATAACACTTGCTACATAAGTTGTATCATCATTGATGTAAATCGGTAACTGCTTGATGTCATCTACTTCAATCTTGTTTCTTGAAATAGTGATGTCACCTGAACCGCCACCTTCAACACCTCTAGATGCTTGAGCAGTATTGTTGTTGACAGAGATGATATAGTCTGTCGAATCACCAGTGATGGTGTTTCCTTCAATGTTTAGACTATAATCGTTTGAACTTTCGTTGTTTCTAAAGAGAATACCAAACGTTCCTAGTTGTCCATTTTTCAAATGGTTTTTGTCAAACCTTCAATGGTGTTATTTGAAATGACGTAACGACCTTTATCAAGAGGTTTGGTCCATTTATGGTTTTTTTCTCATTTGTCAGGATAGAGATGGCTGTGTAACCACGGTAACGAGCTGGATCATCATCATCGTTTTCCAACTTAGAGTTTGGATCTTGTGTTACCTTGTTGTTACGAATAATGACATCTGTCATTGGATTGGCACGGTTATAAACCTCAATACCATTCAAACGGTCTCCAAGTGAGACGTTATTTTTCGATGAGGATTTTATTCCCGTCGTGAATATCCAAGCCTTTACGGTAGTTGTAGTTTGTATAGTTTCCAGTATAGGTAATGCCATCATTATAAGACCCTGCCATTGAGGCAGCACCATATCCAGTACCACCGTCCAACACATGACCGTTGTATGACAAGATATTATTGTCTCACCACAAAATTACGTTGGTAACCGAACATAACACCAGCAACACGGTTGTTATGAAGGAAAGAGTTGGTTACCTTGTTACCGTCCATGATAGGAACATCTGGATCTCCAATAGACTTGACTTCATTTGAAACCTTTTCAGAGATACTGCTATAACGGATTGGCTTCCCGCTAGCATCATACTCTTGAGCAGTCGCCTTACTTGAACTAAAGAAGACACCGGCTCTGTTGAATTTCATAGCACGAACGTCATTGATCGTAACATTTGAAGAATCATTTACGTAGATCCCGTTTGAACGTCCAAAGTAAGATTTTTCCTTTACGGTAAAACTCATTATCCTTAGTGTAGTCTGATGAATCATAGGTATGTTCAACAGTCAAGCGACCCTACAGTAAAGTCCTTCTGATTTTTGAATGAGGATTGCAGACTCGTAACGGTTATCCGTCAAGTTTGTTTCAGGATCGTGCTCTCCATCTTGTTTTTTTGTTGAACAAGATTTTTTTGTATTGTTACGACTTGGACCACTACCAATCAAACCTTTTTACATTGGCATAGTTCTCATCGATAACCAAGGTTTTTCTTCAAGAGGACATTCCCTGAAACCATTACGGCAGCTCCACCCTCAACCTCATTGGCTGCTTTCAGAGCTTTTTTTGAAGAGCATCACTTGCTTCAACCTTACCAGTTGTATCTAATCCGAAATCCGTAGCCTTTTACATACTTACCGTATGTTGCATCTTCATATACTTTTGTATTGCTAGTAGCAGCTCTTCTACGACGAGCTCTAGGAGCTGCTGATTCATCTTTAGGAGCTTTCGGTTCCTCTTTAGGAGTCGTTACCCCCTCTTGAGGTGTCTCTGACAACTTTTTTTCAGTTCTTCTTCAGGTGTTGTTTCAGCTGCTGGTTTTTTTCTACCTTAGGCTGTTCTGCTTTTTGGCTGCTCAGTTGTTGGTTGCTCTTGGACAGGTTGTTCCGCTTTTTGGTTGTTCTGCTACTGGTTTTTTTCTTCAGCAACTTCCTTCTCAGCAGGAGACTTGTCTACTTCCTTTTCTGCCACTTCCGTTGTAGAAGTAGAGTTTTCCGGCGTTAAAGCTGCAGGCTTTCCCTCATTAGCAACCGGCTCTTTCTTATCATTAGCAGTGGCTTCACTCTTTTGATTTGAGTTCTTATTTAATGAAGTGTCTTTTTTTCATCCTGATTTTTGAACAACCGTATTTTTTTGAAAAAAATCAATTGTATCAGCTTTTGACATGCACTTGACCTAATTGGAAGGTAGTTAAAATCCCAATTGTCAATAGTGAATATTTTGTTGATTTTTTAATATTCATTTCCTTTTTCTCCAAACTCTCATTTAGCCATCATCTCTTTATAAGATTTGAATTATGCATAAATATTTCCACCACACCCTAAATTAGGGCGCAAAATATTTATTCTATACTATTCAATAATACAGTGATAGAGGGCGAAAGTCAATAAATTTTTAACCAAAAATTTTTTTATTTATCCAACTAATACTTTTCGTTTATGATTTTTTTCTAAAAATTTGTGTCTTTTTTTGGTACTTTTTTTATTCAAAAAAAGCTAGGAGTTTTTTTCCTAGCTTTTTTTGGGTTCTTTATACCAACTTTTTCAAATATTTCTGAGAAATTTTTTTGCTAATAGTTTCAAGCGAAACTTCTACTTCCTCTCGAGTTTGGTTGTTCTTAACCTTGACTTGTCCACTTTCGACTTCACTCTCTCCTAGAGTGATAAGAGTCTTAGCTCCAAAAACATCGGCTGACTTAAACTGAGCTTTGAGTTTACGGTTGAGGTAATCACGCTCTGCTTTGAAGCCTTGTTGGCGAAGAGCTTGTACCAACTCCAAAGCCTTCAGATTAGCCTCTTCACCAAGGACAGCAATATAGACGTCGAGAGCGTTTTCGATAGGTAGGGCCACCCCTTGTTTTTTCAAGGACTAAAAAGAAGACGCTCTACACCAAGTCCAAAGCCAAAGCCAGCAGTCTCAGGACCCCCGAAGTAAGCAACCAAGCCATCGTAGCGACCACCTGCACAGACTGTCAAGTCATTGCCCTCAATCTCTGTGATAAACTCAAAGATGGTGTGGTTGTAGTAGTCCAGACCACGCACCATATTGGTATCGATGATATAGTCTACTCCGAGATTTTCCAACATCTGGCGAACAGCATCAAAGTGGGCTTGGCTTTCTTCATCCAGGTAATCCAAGATAGATGGTGCATTCTCCACGGCCACCTTGTCTTCTTTTTCCTTCGAGTCCAAGACACGAAGAGGATTTTCCTCCAAACGACGTTGGCTATCCTTAGACAAGCTATCTTTGAGCGGTGTTAAGTAGTCAATCAAGGCTTGACGATAGGCCGCACGACTTTCAGGATTTCCAAGAGTGTTTAGATGTAGTTTGACGCCTTGAATGCCGATTGCTTTCAAGAAGTGGGCTGCCATAGCGATCGTTTCTACATCCGTAGCTGGATTGCTAGAGCCAAAACACTCCACACCAATCTGGTGGAATTGGCGCAAACGACCTGCTTGTGGGCGCTCATAGCGGAACATTGGGCCCATGTAGTAGAACTTGCTTGGCTTTTGAACTTCTGGTGCGAAGAGTTTGTTTTCCACATAAGAACGAACGACTGGAGCAGTTCCTTCTGGACGGAGGGTAATATGGCGATCACCCTTGTCATAGAAATCATACATTTCCTTGGTTACGATATCGGTTGTGTCTCCAACAGAACGACTGATGACTTCATAATGCTCGAAAATAGGGGTACGCACTTCTGCGTAGTTGTAGAGTTTGAAAATTTCACGCGCAAAGCCTTCAACGTACTGCCACTTGGCAGACTCAGCAGGTAAAATATCCTGCGTTCCTTTTGGTTTTTGTAATTTCATAGAGAATCCTCTTTCTAACTTAATAGTCCTATTTTACCATAAATAAAGGGATTGGGACAGTCAAAGGAGTAAAGAAGTAGCTTTGACCATGCACAGTTGTTATCATTTTCACCCAAATACCTGATTTCAACTAGCATTTACAATCTGCCACAGGCATGATACAATGAATAACATCAGATATACGAAGGAGAACTTATGAAAAAGAATATCTTGACAACCCTTGTAGCTGCTCTTGTCTACTTTCTCTGTATCGGAGCGGGGGTTCTACTAGGGAACATTGTCGACCACACTGGAAATATGTTTTACGCCCCTGCCTTTTCTGCTCTTGTGGGTGGTAGCGTCTATATGATCCTTTTAGCAAAAGTGCCTCGTTTTGGAGCGATTACTTCGATAGGACTTGTGATTTCTCTATTTTTCCTCGGGAGTAAGCATGGTGCCGGAGCCTTTCTGCCAGGTATTATCTGCGGTCTTGCAGCAGATGGCATCGCTCACCTAGGACATTACAAGGATAAGGTTAAAAACCTTCTTTCCTTCCTAGTTTTTGCCTTTGGTACTACCGGTCCCATCCTACTCATGTGGTTGACTCCTCAAGCCTATATCGCAACTCTAGTCGCTCGTGGAAAAACTCAGGACTATATCGATCGCATTATGGTTGCACCGAATCCTGCTAATATCCTCCTCTTTATAACAAGTATTCTCATCGGCGCTCTACTTGGTGCCCTAATTGGACAAACACTTAGTAAAAAATTAGCACATAAAACATCATAAAAAAGAGCCAGCTGGCTCTTTTTTATTTATGACTTAATTTCTTGGTCAAGAAGTCTCCCAAGAACTGAATCGTAAAGATAATCAAGATAATGATGAGGGTCGCAAGAATAGTCACATCATGATTGTAACGGTTAAATCCATAGGCGATTGCTACGTTACCGATACCTCCAGCCCCAACTGCTCCCGCCATGGCTGTTTCACCGACTAGTGAAATCAAGGTTACAGTTGTCACGCGGATCAAGTCTGGAAGTCCTTCTGATAGGTAAACACCCACGATATCCCAGAAAGTAGCTCCGCTAGCTTGAGCTGCCTCGATGACACCGCCATCTAGTTCAGCCAATACCACCTGTACTTGACGGGCAAAAAGGCAAAGACTGCAAAAGATAGGGGTACAATAGCCGCATTTGGCCCGATACTTGTCCCTACGATTAGATGAGAGAAGGGTGACAAGACTGCCAAGAGAATGATAAATGGCACCGCACGGAAAATAGAGGTAATCTTATCCAAAATCCAGAAAACAACTTTATTTTCCAAGACACCACCTGGAGCTGTCAAGACAAGGAAAAGCCCTGCAACCAGTCCTAGGAAACCTCCGATGATAAAGGAAAGAACCGTCATATAAAGGGTCAAGTAGATTGCTGTTCCCCAGCCAGCTTGACCAGACCAACCCATCTTGTAGACGTTTGGTAAGTAAGATTTAATTAATTCTGCCATCTTACTGTCCTCCCTTCAATACTTTTAGTTGCACACCAGCCTGACGGATAGCCTCTTGAGCTTTTGCCAGTGCTTCTTTTTCTCCAGACAAAACAACCACAAGCTCACCCACAGGAGTACCATCCAAAATTTCGATGTTTCCATAGAGAATATTGGCTGTTACTTGGTAGTGCTTGTACAATTCATTCAAAAGTGGCTCATCTGTAGAAGCGCCTGCATACTTGAGTTGTACCAAAATGCTATTTTCAGATAAGTGCTCTACGATTTCTTGTTTCTCAATCTTGACCATAGCTTCATCGATACCTGTCGCAGTCGAGATAAAATCCTGAGTCAATGGTTGCTTAGGATCTGAGAAAATTTCAAGAACGCTACCTTCTTCAATCAAGCGACCGTCTTGCATAACGGCTACACGGTTAGCAATGTCTTTGACAATCTGCATCTCGTGTGTAATCAAGACAACGGTCAAACCTAGTTTTTGGTTCAAATCTTGCAGCAAAGCTAAGATTTGCTTGGTTGTCTTAGGGTCAAGGGCAGAAGTTGATTCATCTGAAATCAAGATTTTTGGATCATTGGCCAAGGCACGCGCAATAGCTACACGCTGTTTTTGTCCACCAGAAAGTTGTGAAGGATAGTTTTCAGCGCGGTCAGCCAATCCGACCAAGTCCAATAATTCAGCCACTTTAGCCTTCTTATCTTTCTCACTAAGTCCAGAATGTTTGAGGGCAAAGGCTACATTTTCCTCTGCTGTCTTCTGACTCATAAGATTAAAGTGTTGGAAAATCATCCCAATATCCTGACGTTTGCGTCGTAATTGCCCGGTAGTTAAGGTTTCTTTACCATCAAAAATCACATCATCATCAACGGTAATTCTACCTGCAGATGGTTTTTGTAAAAGGTTAATAACACGAACCAAGGTTGATTTCCCTGCTCCAGAATATCCTACAATCCCATAGATATCCCCTTCTTGGATGTGAATGGTCACATCCTTGACCGCTGTGATGGTTCTTTTTCTTTTTGGTGGAAAGTCACATCAATCTGGTCTAATTTGATAATGTCTCTACTCATAACTTCTAATCAGCTCCTCTACTAATTCAATATGGGTGTAATAATCGGCGATTCGCACATTTTCATCTCCACCGTGGTCTCGGCTATTGGCATTTCCTAGACCAAAGGCAACCATAGGTACTTCTAAAGCATCAAATACCGTATGCATAGGACCTGTCCCAGCCGTTGTCGGCAAGACAGAAACTCCCTGTGGATAGAATTTCTTGGCCAGCTCAATGACATTGAGAATGGCCGGCGCACTCATGTCACTTCGATAGCTCATCTCACCCAAAGTATAGTACAATTCTACCTTATCAAAGCCATTTTTGTCTAGTTGTTTTCGGATTTTCTCCAAAAACATCATGGGGTTCAAGCCCGAACCAAACGGACTTCTAGCTTGGCACTAGCCTCTGCTGGCAAAAATCGTTTTTAACTCCTTGACCTTGATAACCAGACTGAATTCCTTCGATATTGAGTGCTGGTTCAAAGAAAAAACGTTTTAGAAAGGCTGTACGTTCCTCTTGTAAAAGTGGCAATTCCAAGCCATAAATCTGGCTGATTTCCTCTGGATTGCGTTGGGCATAAGTTTCAACCAAGGCCAACTCTCGTTCGTTTGGTTCCTGCACATCATCGTACAAACCTTCTACCAAGATACGGCCGTCGGCAGCGCGAAGACTAGTCAAAGCTTGAATGAGATACCATGGAGCTGATTCGATGACTCCACCATAGCTAGAATGGATATCGACGTCTGCACTCTTGACCTTGGCATCAAAGGTCACAATTCCCTTGTTTCCACCAGAGATTTCTAACTGTTCTAAGGCATTCTTTGTTCCTTGTTCCCAGACTAATAAATCTGCACCTCGGAGCTTGTCCGCATGTTTTTCTAGATATTTGTCCAAGTCCATAGAGGCAGACTCTTCAGCTCCTTCCATGATGAAGCTGATATTGACCGGAAGATCATCGTGATGTTGCATGTATTTTCTCAGAGCACTCAAGCGAGCAGTGATATGCCCCTTGTCATCATCAACCCCGCGTCCATACATAATGCCATCACGCACAGAGAGTGTAAAAGGATCCTCGGTCCAAACTTGATCACCATCTGCTGGTACTGTGTCATAGTGGTTGTAGAAAATGATAGTCTTGGCATTTGGTCGTGAACTTTTTGAAATGTGCCATGACAAAAAGGCGCCGTATAGCTCTCGTCAATCTCAACTTCTGCACCAACACGTTTAAAAATCTCACCTAGATAACGAGCCACCTCTTTCAGGCCGACTTGTTGGGCAAAGACTGATTTTTTAGAAATCAAGGTACGCAAAACCTCAAAATAATGTTGCGCTACATGATCCTTTTTCAAACTTTTTCAATTTGTTCTTCTTGGCTAGGGAAAACCATTTTTCTCTACCTTTCTACTAGGACTTGTACCTTTAGAATCAATACAAGTGGATTTCATTTGCTTTGAGGCTCTATATAAAAAGCAAGAGGTGGAAAAAAATCTCTCCCACCTCCCTGTGTTTATTACCAAACTGGTTGATCCAATCCGTCTGAAGTTTCTTCGATGACTTTTTTTCACTTCGTCAGTATGGTAAGCTGCGATAATTTTTCTTGATGGCATCAGCTTTAGGGTGATGATTCCCAATCTTTTTTTCGCAACGATGATGTTATACCATTGTTTTGAGTTTTTCGTCAGCTTGCTCTTTAAAGAGTGCTTTCTTGTAGTCCAATTTTTGCTTCTGTAACAAAAAGTGTTGTTTACAACAGCTGCATCAACTGATGACAATGAACGAGCTGTTTGGCTAGCGTCCAATTCAGTGATTTTTCAAGTTCTTTGGATTTTTCTTTGATGTTTGCGATTGTCGCAAGTGCAGTTCCTGAAACATCCAACTTAATCAAACCAGCTGATTGAAGCAAGTAAAGAGCACGGCTTTCGTTTGTAGCATCGTTAGGTACTGCGATTTCACCGTTTGCTGGGATGTCTTCGACTTTAGTGTACTTGTTTTTTCACTTCCGTTTTAAACCTGAATAAAGACGGATTGGTGAGATGTAAGTATCTGCAATCGCAACAAGGTCTTTACCGTTTTCTTTGTTCCAGTTATTCAAGAAGTTGTAGTGTTGGAAAGCGTTCAAGTCTACTTCACCATCAGCAGTTGCTTTGTTTGGTTGTGAGTAGTCTGTAAACTCTGTAAATTCCAATTTAATTCCGTCTTTTTTTCAACTAGTTCTTGGATTTTATCCCAACGTGCTTCTTCTGAACCGCTACGGTTTACAGTTGCGATTTTAACTGTAGTTGTATTGTCCGCTTTCTTGTTTGAATTTCCGCAAGCTGCAAGTGTAAGGCCTGCTACTGTAGCAATCGCTGCTACACCTAACCATTTTTTGATTTTCATGATTCTTTCTCCTTTAAAAATAATACCGTAATAGTATCTCATACTTTATTTGATTTCGCAAATTGTTATTAGATAGGCAGGCATATAGTTTGAAACTATATGCCTAAAAATTGAGAAATCATCCGCCTTTCTCAGACTAGATGATTTCATACAACTATTTAATGTCAGCTTCTGCTGGCAGGTAAGAACCACCAAAGAACTGTTGAGATAGTTTTTTTCAAGCGTTCCAGCTTTATAGAGTTCTTGGATGCGTTTGTCCACAAAAGCCTTCAACTCATCTTGACCTTTGGCAAGAAGTGGGTAAACATAAGGCTGTTGGTCACTTGGGAGTTCGATGACTTTCAAATTATCCAAACCTTGGTTTTTGATAACTGTCTCTACACCGATCTTGTCAAAAATCTTATAGTCAAATTGTCCATCGCTCAAACGAGACATGATTTGTTGGAAATCTGCCTTAGTATAATTAAGGATAGTTGGATTGTCCGCATGTTCTGTGTTGTATGCTTCCAATTGTTTAGCTGAGGTTGTTCCTTGAACGACTTCAGTAGATTTTCCACCGATATCATCAAGAGACTTGATGCTAGTGTCGTCCTTCTTCACAACAAGAACGTTAGGGTTTTTAGCAGTTGGCGCTGCGTAGAGGTATTTCTCTGCACGTTCTTTGGTATAACTAAGGTTGTTAACGGCCATTTGGTAACGATCGCTATCAAGTCCTGGGAAAATCCCTGACCACTCTGTCTTTTCAAACTTGACAGTATACTTGTCTGAGTCTTTAAAGATAGCACGAACAAGCTCAATCTCGTAACCTGTCAATTCACCATTTTCTTCATAGATAAATGGTTTTGGTGATCCATTAGTTGCTACAACGATTTCTTTCTTACTAGATGTTGCTTCACCAGATGTAGCATCTTTCTTCTCACCACCTGAGCAAGCTGCTAATGCACCTGCAGCAACAAGCCCTAGGGCAGCAAGTGATGAATATTTAACGATTTTTTTCATGATATTTCCTCCAAAATAGAATACAATCTTATCTTAACAGAAAAAAAGTAATTGCGCCATTATATGATTTCTATATTTGCCATAGGTTTTCTTTATGGCTGATTAAAATAGCAAACGCAGGACTGCTATCAAGGCTACTCCAAAGATAACCGTCCCCACCAGATTGCGGTAACGAAAGGCGACAAAGGCTGTCGGAAAGACTGCTAGAAAGTCTAACCACTTTATCTGTGGGAAGCTTTCGATTTTTCCTGTCACCACACTTGAAAGAATCAAGGCAAAGATAATAGAGACTGGTAGGAATTTCAAAAAACGCTCTACGATTGCTGGCAAACCCTTATACTTGGCTAGGATGAAAGGAATCATTCTTGGAATCCAGGTCACCAAGCCAGAGAAGATAATTGCCATTAAAATATACTTACTGATCATCCAAAATCACCCCCATAGTACAACCTAGCAAGGTCGCAAACAGTACAGCTAGTGACTGAGACACCACTGTCAAGAGTATAAAGAAGGAAAGGGCAACAACTCCTAAAATGATGAAGAGGTTGTGCAAGGGAATCCGTTTTTGCATAATTTGAAACTGGGAAGTGAAGATCCCGATAAACATCCCCACTAGGGCAAAGTCAAGACCGAAAATCTCCGGATTTGGCAAAAGCCCACCTAAAGCAGTCCCGACAACCGTTCCCACAAACCAAGCCACATAGCTATTTAGATTGTTACCATGCATCCACATAGGATTGACCTTGTCCCTATGAACCAGCTCTCCCATCAAGACCCCGTATGTCTCATCGGTCAAGATACTAGACATTCCGATATTATGCCAGAGACTAGTATGACGGAAATAGGTAGAAGCGTGTAAACTCAGTAAAGAGCCGTAGATTAATCAAAAAAACCGTCATGACAATGGCTACCACAGGCGCTTGAACTGCTATCAAGGCTATCATGGCAAACTGGGCACTTCCAGCATAGACAAAGAGACTCATCAAGCCCATTTCCACAGGGGTTACATAAGGGGAACCGATAATGCCACAAGCAAGGCCGATACTGACATAGCCTAAAGCCGTTGGCACCGCAGCCTGTACTCCCTCCCAAAATCCTTTTTCTTTCATAAACCTCCTCATTCTTACAAATACAGCATTCTATTGTCAAAAGCGTTCAAAACAAGATCCCTAGGACGACTACCACTGAGATTGATCGATTCGAATATGATATTGATTAATCTCAGGATTGTCATCATCCTCATATTCTGTAGGATAAACATCAGGATAAACATCGATCCGGAGTTCTCTCAGTTGCCCTTTCAGTTTGACCTTAAACCGATAACCACCATCATCCCCGACCAAGGCATCAACTTTCAAAGACTGAAAATTGGGTAGAGCTTCGATTTCTGCTTTCATGTCTTGGGTCATTTGATAAAAGATTTCTTTCTGTTGAGCTTTGGAAGCCACAGGGAAATAAACCGACGCCCCTTGTAAACGATGTGATTCTGAAAAAGTAAAGGTCACACGACCGCTGTAACTTTTCCATTTAAAGTTTTCGTAGTGGTAGAAAAGGCGCCCTGTTTTATAGAGATAGGGATCTCTTGCATGCCAAGTATCATGATAACCAGTTTCTGTTTCTTCTACTATTTCATTAGGTTTTCCAAACACTTTTTCAAAGGATTCGAGGGGCATGTTAAATGAAATAGTTTCAAACATGACCAATTGCGTCTTTTGAAACAGCTGAAAAACCAGCAGAGACAGCAACAATACCACTAGGGCAAGTGCTACACTAATTATTTTTTTAAATCTCATATTCCTACTATACTAAAAAACTCGCGCATTTGTCCAAGATAAAAGAGTTAACGCTGAGCTAACTCTTTATTCCATAGTATCAAAAGCGAGACTTGGTTTGGCATTTAGATCTAAGCCTGCAAAATTTTCTTTGTTCCACTCGCTGACGCTAGCATAGGCAATCATTCCTGCATTATCTCCACAAAGACGTAGAGGTGGAATGATAACCTTGACATCGGTGATTTCAGCCGCCAAACGTTCTCTGAGACCTTTATTGGCAGCCACACCACCAGCCACAACTAGAGTTTTAACAGGATATTTCTCCAAGGCTTTCTTGGTTTTTGCCATAAGAATATCCATAACTGCTGCTTGGAAGGAGGCGCACAAATCCTCTGTGGACAAGTTTTCTCCCTTTTGCTCAGCATTATGATGAAGATTGATAAAGGCAGACTTCAATCCAGAGAATGAAAACTCCAGATTGTCCTCCTTGATCATGGCACGAGGAAAATCATAGACATCCTGACCCTTGATGAGCCAACTCGTCAATCTCACGACCTGCTGGATAGGTCAAGCCCATGACACGACCGACCTTATCATAGGCCTCACCAACTGCATCATCTCGGGTTTCGCCAACAATCTTGTAATCACCAGCCTCAGACACATAGACCAACTCTGTGTGTCCACCACTGACTAAAAGGGCTAACAAAGGGAATTCCAAAGGCTCCACACTTTGAGCCGCCATGAGATGACCAGCCATGTGATTAACGGGAATTAGAGGTAGTTCATGTGCCCAAGCAAAGGCCTTGGCAGCTGATAAACCAACAAGCAAGGCTCCGACCAAGCCTGGTCCGTAGGTAACCGCCACAGCTGTCACATCCTCTTTCAGCTAATTTCCTGCTTCTGCTAGTGCCTCCTCGATGCAGGCTGTAATGACCTCGACGTGGTGACGACTGGCTACTTCTGGAACTACGCCCCCAAAACGTTTATGACTCTCAATTTGACTAGCAATGACATTGGACAAGAGCTCGTCATCGTTTTTTAAGACGGCGACACTGGTCTCATCACAGGATGTCTCAAATGCTAAAATATATCTATCCTTCATCTATTTCTCTCTTCATGATAATGGCATCCTCAACTGGATTATGGTAATAGAACTTTCTCTCAGCGATGACGGCCATTTTTTCTTTCTTGTAAAATGCTTGCGCTCTTTGATTTGACTTTCTGACTTCGAGGAAAATTTCCTTATCTGCGGGCAATTGAGCAAACAAGGCTGAGGCTATCCCCTGACCTTGATAAGCTTTCTTGACAGCGATTTGCAAGACTTCTGCTTCAAAAAAGATTCTCCTGAATTGCTAGAAAACCTATCACTTCTTCCCCATCATAAGCTAGAGCATACCAAGTCTGGTCTTGAGACAGGTCTGCTTGGATTTGTTCCAACGTCCAAGGACTGACTGGATAAACATCTACCATAACAGCGTAGATAGCTTGAGCCAAGTCAGGTTGCTGTTGAATTCGTTTGATCTCTATCATAGGCGTTTAATGTAGGACTCGTCCGACTCAGTATGGTTCTTGAGCCAATTTTCCTCAGCTTCGACACGCTTTGAGATAATTCGGCACAAAAGTCGTGCAAGGAGTTTGCTTCCTTGTCCCAGGCCCATAGAGCTAGATTCGCTGCGTTTGGTAAGGTTTCTTGATAGTTAGCCTGTGGTAATTGCTCTTGAATCTGCTCGACAAAGGCACCCACTTCACCGACAAAAGGTTACCTGATCTAGCATCCTTGACTTGCTCAAGTACTTCCGCAAAAGGACAGATGCGCTTCTGGAAAGACAGGTTGAGCATGTTCATAAAAACCCTGCGTATACATTGTTACGACGTGCATCCATCAAAGGAACAACCAGACCTTCCTGTTGATTCGGTACCAGAGCTAAAAGACTAGACATCCCTACTAACTCAATGTTTAGGGTATGAGCCAGAGTCTTGGCAGTTGCTACTGCGATTCGCAAACCTGTATAGCTACCAGGACCCTCTGCCACGACGATTCGATCCAAATCCTTAGGTGTCCAATCCAAACTTGCCATTAAGAAATCAATAGCAGGCATCAGAGTGATACTGTGATTTTTCTTGATATTAATCATGGTCTCAGCAAGAAGCTGCTTGTCCTCTAAAATGGCTAAAGACAGAGCCTTGCTGGACGTATCAAAAGCTAATACTTTCATAACACATTCCTATCTTTTTGTCTGTTTACTATTATACTACAAAAGCCGACACAAGGGAATTTTCTTTGTTTTGAAACAAGAATGCCCTGCCAAATAGACAGGACAAGCACTTAAGTATTCAAGCCAAAGTAAAATACGAACCAGACCACATAGGTCACTAGGAGAAGGAAAAACGAATACAGAGTCACAAAGCAAATCTTCCAAAGGAGATTGGCTTTCCGATACTCTAGCCGAGTATACAAAACATTTCCTCCGTAAACACAGACAACAAATGCCGCAAAGGCCATAAGACGAATGACAATAGCTAGTTGAAACATGTCCTGCCCTCCTTCATAAGGAAAAACCTCTTTTCTAACTTTATTATAGCACTTGCATCTTATGTCTTCAAATACTTATACAAGGTAAAATGAAACGCATTTCAAGCTCCTTACTTTCATGTTTCCTGCTTTTACTAATTCCCCTTTTTATGTTATAATTGAGATAATTGTAACGAATCAAGGTCAATACAGGCAGAAAATGAAATAGAAACAAACAGCTTCAAGCTGGTAATTTTTTGAATACAGCTGACCTGAAAACAGAAAGGAAACACATGATTTACAAAGTTTTTTATCAAGAAACAAAAGACCGTAGCCCACGTCGTGAAACAACACGCTCACTTTACTTAGACATTGATGCCAGCTCAGAACTTGAGGGACGTATCATTGCCCGTGAACTTGTTGAAAAAAACCGTCCAGAATTCAACGTTGAGTATATCGAGCTCTTGTCAGACAAATTGCTAGACTACGAAAAAGAAACTGGCGCATTCGAAATTACGGAGTTCTAATATGGCCTATACTCTTAAACCAGAAGAAGTGGGCGTTTGCCATTGGTGGTCTAGGAGAAATCGGTAAAAATACATACGGAATCGAATACCAAGATGAAATCATCATTGTTGATGCAGGGATTAAATTCCCCGAGGATGACTTGCTTGGTATCGACTACGTTATCCCTGATTACTCTTACATTGTCGAAAATATCGACCGCGTCAAGGCTCTCTTGATTACACACGGACACGAGGACCATATTGGTGGGATTCCTTTCTTGCTCAAGCAAGCAAATATCCCTATCTATGCAGGTCCACTAGCCCTCGCTTTGATCCGTGGAAAACTCGAAGAACATGGCCTTTTGCGCAATGCTACACTTCACGAAATCAACCACAACACTGAGTTGACCTTTAAAAATCTTAAAGCAACTTTCTTTAGAACTACTCACTCTATCCCAGAGCCTTTGGGAATTGTTATCCACACACCTCAAGGAAAAATCGTCTGTACCGGTGACTTCAAGTTTGACTTTACACCAGTTGGTGAACCTGCAGACTTGCACCGTATGGCAGCCCTAGGTGAAGACGGAGTGCTTTGCTTACTCTCTGACTCGACCAATGCTGAAGTGCCAACCTTTACAAACTCTGAAAAGGTCGTTGGTCAGTCTATTATGAAGATTATCCAAGGTATCGAGGGACGCATCATCTTTGCATCCTTTGCCTCAAATATCTTCCGTCTCCAGCAAGCGACTGATGCTGCTGTTAAAACAGGTCGTAAGATTGCTGTCTTTGGACGCTCTATGGAGAAGGCTATTGTTAACGGAATCGAACTTGGCTACATCAAAGCGCCAAAGGGAACCTTTATAGAGCCAAATGAAATCAAAGACTACCCTGCAGGTGAAATTCTTATCCTCTGTACAGGTAGCCAGGGTGAACCTATGGCGGCTCTCTCTCGAATCGCTAACGGAACCCACCGTCAAGTGCAACTCCAACCTGGCGATACGGTTATCTTCTCATCTAGTCCAATCCCAGGAAACACTACTAGCGTTAACAAGCTGATTAACATCATTTCTGAAGCTGGTGTTGAAGTTATCCATGGTAAGATTAACAACATCCATACATCTGGACACGGTGGTCAGCAGGAACAAAAACTCATGCTCCGCCTCATCAAACCAAAATACTTCATGCCTGTTCACGGTGAATATCGTATGCAGAAAGTTCACGCTGGACTTGCCGTAGATACTGGAGTTGAGAAGGACAATATCTTTATTATGAGCAACGGTGATGTCCTTGCCCTTACTGCAAACTCTGCTCGGATCGCTGGTCATTTCAATGCTCAAGATATCTACGTCGATGGAAATCGGATCGGTGAAATCGGTGCAGCTGTGCTTAAAGATCGTCGTGATTTATCTGAAGATGGTGTCGTACTTGCTGTCGCAACAGTAGACTTCAAGTCTCAGATGATTATTTCTGGCCCAGATATCCTCAGTCGTGGATTCGTCTACATGCGTGAATCTGGTGACTTGATCCGTCAAAAGCCAACGCATCCTTTTTCAATGCTATTCGTATCGCTTTGAAAAACAAGGATGCCAGCATCCAATCAGTCAATGGCGCTATCGTAAATGCTATCCGACCATTCCTTTACGAAAACACTGAACGTGAACCAATCATCATTCCGATGATTCTCACACCAGATGAAGAAGAAGAATACAAAACTCTCTGAAAGCCTTTAAGCTCCAGAGAGTTTTTTTATTTAACAATAAGCTCGTAACGAGTTTTTGCTAGTGAAAGTTTCACCTGCTTTTGAGAATGACTTGATTTTTTAAGGTCACTGTGAATAGCATCTGGCAAAGCCTGTGCTTCAAGAGCAATTCCATTGTGCTGAATCATTGGCTGACCAGCGATGATGACACTCTCATCCACAAAGTTTGCTGTATAAACTACAAAGCAAGGCGCTTCTGTCTTAAATAGTAAGAATCGACCTGACTTTTGGTCATACAAGAAACCAGCATTGTCATGTCCTGCAGGCAGAGCAAATGGGTGGTCCAAACCAGATACGAGTTGGATTTGCTCATCTTCTTCTGCAAAGATATCTTTCAACAAGGCACCATTGTAGATATGTTTGACCACATCACGATTAGCATCTGGAGTTTTAGCTGGTACTCCATCAGGAGCAATCGGATAGATACCCTCAGTGTTCAATTGGAAGACATGGCGATCAACCGTCTGAGTGAAATCGCCAGACAAGTTAAAGTAGCTATGATTGGTCGGATTGACCAAGGTATTCTGGTCCGTCATCACCTTGTAGCTAACTTCGTAAGCACCAGTTTCTTCCAAGTGGTAGCTAATCCAAATTTTAAGGTTTCCAGGGAAACCTCCTGTACCGTCTGTTCTTTCTGTGTAAAGAGTCAAACCATGGTCGCTCACCTCAACTAGCTCAAACAGACTAGAATCCCAACCTGTTGAGCCACTGTGATTACAGTTGCTTGCGTTATTGACTTCGAGTTCATAGATTTCCCGTTCAATTCGAATGTCGCACCTGCGATACGACCTGCAACTGGACCTACACTCGCTCCATGTTTAGGACTGTTACCTACATAGCTGTCAAAATCATCAAAGCCTAGGATAACATTGGCAAAATTACCAGCCTTATCAGGAGTCACATAGCGTAGAATCGTAGCACCATAGGTCATGATTTCTAGTTGGTAGCCTGCTTCTGTTTCAAAGCGATAAGCGACAACATCCTTGCCATCAACTTTCCCAAATACACGTTCTGTGTATGTTTTCATCCTTTTCTCCTTATTATTTGAATTCGTGAATAATAACACCTTGAACGACGCGGTTTACTGTACCTGTAGGTGATGGTGTATCAGGTCTGTTGCCAACCTTAAGCGAAGTCAAGAGAGCAAATAATTGACCATAAACAATATAAGGGAATACACGGTAAACGTCATTCAAGACACCGCCACAGCCAAGTGCTACTTCCTTAACGTTTTCAAGACCAAAAGCTTGATCACTCAAGAGAACAACGCGACGAGCAATTTGGTCCCCTGCAACTTCACGAACCAAGTCTAAGTCATACTTACGAGTATAGTCTGTTGTAGTACCAAAGACTAAAACTACAGTATCTTCATTGATAAGAGATTTTGGACCGTGACGGAAGCCGACTGGACTTTCATACATTGTCGCAACCTGACCAGCAGTCAATTCCAAAATTTTCAGTTGTGCCTCATGAGCAAGTCCGAAGAATGGACCTGCACCTAAGTAAATCACTCGGTTAAAGTCTAGGTCAACCAACTCTTTCACATCTGCCACATTGTCAAGAACTTTACGAGCAAGACTAGAAAGCACTTCAAAACGTTCAGCTTTAAGAGCGAATTCAGTTGGATCAAAGACCAAAAGTGCTGTCAACATCATTGAAGTAAAGCTTGATGTCATAGCAAATCCAGCATCGTTAGAAGCTGCCGGTTGCAAGAGCAAGAGGTTGCGATCATCACCGTGGGCTTGAAGTGCTAATTTCCCTTCAGCCGCACAAGTGATTGTTACTTGATAAAGCTCGTCAACTAAGGCTTTTGCTAAGTCAACGGTTGCTACACTCTCAGGTGAGTTTCCACTACGTGCGAAATGATACCAAAAACAGTTGCCACATCTTTTTTTCAAATAGGTTTGTGGGTTTGGCAACGATATCTGTTGTCGCAATAGCATTGAAATTCCATTTACGTTCGTCATAGACTTCCTTGAAGTATGGAACTAAGGTGTCACCTACATAAGCCGAAGTCCCAGCACCAGTTAGAATAACCTTGATGTAATCATGTTTGTCTGCAATTCCTTGCAAAAAGGTTGCAATTTCATCACGGCGTGCTTGATAGGATTCAAAAGCTTCCTTCCAAACATCTGGTTGTTGGTAAATCTCGCGTGTGGTGATCTCTGCTCCCAACTCAAGCAAATCTTCTTTTGTATAATCTAGCATTGAAAACCTCTAATCTAATATTGTTTTATGATTGAAAACATGGGAATGGGAGTCGCTCCCATTCCCATGTATATTTTCTATAAGATGATTTAACATTTTAACGCAATCACATCTTATACTCAATGAAAATCAAAGAGCAAACTAGGAAGCTAGCCGAAGACTGTACTCAAGTACGGCAAGGCGAAGCTGACGTGGTTTGAATTTGATTTTTGAAGAGTATTATTCATCTTCATCGTCGTCGAAGCTAGCCAATAAATCATTAACTTTCACAATGCTTTCTGAAGCACGACTCTTATAGTCCGCATCCATTCCAGTTAGGCTTGCATTGATAAACTCGATGACCATTGGAAGGTTCATTCCTGCATAAAGTTCAATGTCGCGACCTTCCATAATCAAACGGCTCACCACGTTACATGGAGTTCCGCCAAGAAGATCCGCAAAGACTAGGAAATCATCCAATCCTTCAACAGCAGCTTCAAATTTAGCAGTAAATTCTTCTGGTCCATCTTCTGGAAGAAGAGCAACCGCATGAATGTTGTCTTGTGGTCCCATAATCATCTCTGTGCTACCTTTAAGTTCTTCACAGAAACGACCGTGGCTCACTAAAATTAATGATTTAGTCATAAATTATGCGCCCATTCCAAGTGCAAAATTTACCGATGAATGAAAGAGCCAAGGCAAGCACGATAATGATACCGATCGCTTTTAGTAGAGTTCATACCTTTCTTACCAAGCAACCAGAAGATGAAGGCAGTGAAGATTGCTGGAAGCAAACGTGGGAAGATTGAGTTCAAGATATCTTGAAGTCAATCATCTTTTTCACCGATTGGCAATTTGTAAGAAATTTCAAAGTTGATCATTGTTGCTACAAGAGCACCCATCATGAATACACCAAGTACAGATGCAGCTTCAATCAAAGCTGTCAAAGTACTTTTGCATGTTGTTGATAAGGTTAACCCCTTCTTTGTATGCAAATTCCAACTGTTTCCAACGGAAGATGTCATACGCTACTGCAACTGCGATCCAAAGGAAGATACCCCAAGGTTGGCCAGCGATAGCCATTGTTGCAGCGATAGATCCCATGATAGCAGGTACAAGTGAACCAAAGATTGTATCTCCAAGAGGAGCGAATGGTCCCATCAAACCTGTCTTGATACCGTTAACCGCATCTTTTGAGACCAACGCCATCTTTTTTTCTTCCATGGCAAGGTCAAAACCAGCGATGATTGTGTGGAAGAATGGTGAAGTGTTGAAGAATTGAGTATGAACTTTCATCATTTCTTTCAACTCAGGAGTTCCATCTCCATACATTTTACGCAATTGTGGCAAGATCATGTAAAGGTAACCTGATGCTTGCATACGTTCGTAGTTCCATCCCAATTGGAAAGTGAACAAGCTACGTTTGTTAATTTGATTAAAATCTTCTTTTGTTAATTTGTAATTAGAATTCGTCATCTTCAATTTCCCCACTTTCTGATGGTGTAGAAGGTGCTGCTACAGCAACTTTTTGGCTGTTCTTGAAGTGAACAACTGCAAGGAAGATACCCTACGATAGAGATACCGATCATAGACAATCCTTTGAAGTTGTTAGCAAAGCCAATTTTTTCAGCAACGTCAGCAGGAAGAGTGCCAATGATACCAGCAACTGCTCCACCAAGACTTGTTACGTTTGAGTAAAGTACAGTCAACATAGCTGTCAAACCGAATCCCATAGCAAGGTAGTGAAGGTTACGTTTAACTGGAAGGTAACGAAGCAAGATAGCGAATCCAAGACCTGGAAGCATACGACCTGCAAGAGTCAAACCGTCTGCAACCCATTGGTATTCTTTAACAAGGTTTACAACACCTTGTACGAATTCTCCACCGAAAGCAAGGGCGAAGAATACTGGAAGGGCACGAGAAGCAGCCCATGGAAGCGCACCAAGAAGGTAGTTACGTTCGATTGCTTTATAGTCAAAGCGTTCGATCGCAGCATCAATACGGTGTGCGAAGAATGTAGTAGTCATACGACCAAGTACGTCGAAGTAAGTCAAAAGTGCCGCTACTGGTACAGCGATTGTAGTGATCGCAAGATCTGTTTCGATACCTTGTGAAACTGAGAAAGCTGTCGCAAGAACCGCACCAGAAGTTGCGTCGATACGAGAAGCACCACCGAAGGTACCTACCCCAAGTACGAACAACTGCAAGCTACCACCGATAAACAAACCAGTTGTCAAATCTCCCATGACTAAACCAGTAATGAAACCAGCGAATACAGGGGAACCTGCAGAAGAAACGATCGTCAACTCATCACAGATTTGATAAGCTGAGTACAGAGTGAGAAGTAAAATTTGCCACCATTGTATCATAACAATGACCTCCTAAAAATTTTTCCTATTTTAATAAGCTCAAAAAGTCTGAAACTGGATCATTTGGAACCATTTGAGCAGTAAGTTTAACACCTTTTTCCGCTAATTTACGGAAATCTTCTACATCTTTATCAACAACGTTAATAGAACGTGTGATCGCACGTGTTTCTGGTGTTTGAGACATGTTGCCGACATTGACAGTTTCAAGTGGCACACCTGCTTCTACCAAACCGAGGAAACGGTCAGGTTTGCGTGCTACAATCAAAAGACGTTGGCTATCGTATTTACCAGCAAGGATATTCGCTGCTGCTTTATCAACTGGCAAAATACTAAGTTTTACACCTGGTGGTGTTGCAAGTTTCAAGCCGCTTTTTTCAACGTCGTTATTCACAACATCATTGTCAACGACCATGATACGTGAAACATTAAGTTTAGCAGACCAAAGGTTTGCTACTTGTCCGTGAATTAAGCGCCCATCGATACGGCATCCTACAATTGTCATAAGTTTTCCCCCTTTATAAGTTTTAGTGTAGGTTTACAAGTTAAATGTATGTGTTCCTTATATTCCCCTTCTGTTTCAAAGATAATGATGCGGTTGGCACCTTCTTTGAGATAGCTATGTGGAATATAAAGAGATAAGGTTGGACCGACATTCCAGAAACGACCTAGATGATGTCCGTTGATATAAGCAATCCCTTTACCAAACTCAGATAAGTCTAAGTAGGTATCCTTTGGCGCCTCAACTTCAAAGTCATAAGCGTAAAAGGCAGGTTGCCCTTCTGTCCATCCCTTAGAGAAATCAATATTCTCTGGGTTATCAAGAGGAAGTGGATATTGCTTCCAGTTGAGCAAGAAATGCAAATCTTTACAAACACCTGTGCGAATTCCTTTTTCGCTGCGTATCTGCTAAGAATTTGTGTCCATAGTTGACACGCCCCATATTTTTCAATAAGGATGTCAAATCTAGATAGCGCTTTTCTTTTTACCTTGATAAAAGATATCTTCACCGATTTCTGTTTGGTACTGTGTTGCCACTCGTTTACCATCGATAAAGAGCTGAGCTCTATCACGTCCGTCAATAATTCGAATGCGTTCTTCATCCGCATCCCAACTTGCTTCCGTACGATAGAGTAGGTAGCCGTAACCTTGTCCTAGCTCTTCCATTTTCTTAGGGTAGAGACTTTCAATCGGACTGGATAGGCTATCCAAGGTTTCAAACAAGGAAACTTTCTCAACTAGTGGAATCGCTTTCAACTTCCATACTCTCCTTTGTAAAGTGGTTCAGATTGTGGATACTCAGGATAGTAAGTCGCCATCATTTCTTTCACTGCGAAATATTTAGCAGTTGGGTTTCCAGCTTCATCAAGAAGAGCGTCGTAATCATAAGATGTTACTTGTGGTAAATCAATGGTTCCTCGAGCTGAACAACCATTCATAAAACCAAAGTTTGTTCCACCGTGGAACATGTAAAGGTTGATAGAGCCTTGCTCTAAAACCTCGTGGACAGCTTCTGCTAATTCCTCAGGTTCACGCTTGATGATTGGTTCTTTCCATCGATTGAACCAGCCATCCCAGAATTCCATACACATGAGTGGCCATTTCTTGCCGTACTCATCAAAGAATTCTTGCATCTGTGAGAAATTATAAGCAGCCTTGGAACCAAAGTTCCCTGTCACAAAGAGATCATCCTCAATTAAGGTTCCAGCCTTAAGAGTTGCTCGCCATGGTCCATCTGATGTGAAAAGCGGACAAGTAACTGCTCGTTCTTCCATCAAACGTCGAATTTCCCTCAAGTAGGTCTTGTCCTCGCCATAGGATCCGTACTCATTTTCGACTTGCATCATGAGAATGTTCCCACCGTTTTCCAATAATCTCGGAACTAGACGTGGAAGCAACTGATCATAGTAGCGACCAACCATGTCAATGAAAGCTGGGTCAGATGACCGAATTCTCATATCCTTGGTCAAGAGCCATGCTGGTAAACCACCGAATTCCCATTCTGCACAGATAAATGGAGAAGGACGTACAATTGCATATAAGCCCAAATCTTGTGCAGTTTGAAGAAATCTCTCTAAATCAAGATTGCCTTCAAAGTTAAAGTTACCTTCAGCAGGTTCATGCATGTTCCAAGCAACATAAGTCTCAACCGTATTGAAACCTAGTGCCTTGAGGTTATACAATGAATGATGCCAATCTTCCGCAGGAACTCTAAAATAGTGAATGGCGCCAGACAAAATCTTGAATGGTTTCCCATCCAGATAGAAATCATCTTTAATTTCAAATCTTGCCATTCTTCCTCCCCTAAAAGCGAAAAGTTTGCGCTTTCATGTATTGTTATATCAACTATAAACTAATCGGGGATTAATGTCAATACTTTTTGAAATTTTCTTTAAAATTTTTCTATTTTTTTACTGAATCTTTTCTAAAACTCTTCTCAAATCCCATAAAATCAACATTCTGAAAAACTAATGAAATTAAGGAGGAAAAACACGAAATTATTTATATCTATTCTAAATTTCTTATTCCGATATTTTTAATTTTTTAAGTGCTTTTTCAGCTATTTTTTTAGAATTTTATGTTAAAAATGATAAGTGGAGAAGGAAAAAAATGAGGTGAAAATATGGCAATTCCAAAGTATCAATACATTAAAGATGAATTGAAAAAAATAAGATCATTTCTGGTCAATTTCGCTAGTGGAGATAAGTTCTACACTGAAGCAGAATTGATTTCCATGTATGATGTTAGTTCAATCACAGTAGTTCGTGCCTTGAACGACCTTGCCAAAGATGGATATATTGTCCGCCAACAAGGTAAAGGAACTTTCGTAGCTCGTGCACGTAAACACAAACTCGTTGAATTTTCTGATGTGGAAATCTTCGAAACCAAAGATGATAAAGTAACTGTTCTTTCTATCGAACGTGGGAACGATCTTAAATATTTAGAAAAACTTGGCCTACGCGGCGATCAATTCTATTATAAGATTGAACGTGTTCGTGAAACAAATGGTGTTACCTATATCTATCACAATTCATACATTCCTGAACAATACATCAATGCCAACTATCCAAATCTTGAATACTATAGTTCTATCTATACTCGTTTCAAATTGGACTACCACATTCACATGAATGACGAGCATTTTGAAGAAATTAACGAAATTGTATTTCCGACTCCAAAACATGCCGCTTCTATTTTAGGAATCGACACTAAATTCCCAACTGTTTTCCAAACTAAGACAACTCAGCTTGAAGCAACTGGTCAAGTTTTGGAATACATCGAAACTTATAAACGTTCTGATTTCTACAAAATTAAATTCATTTCTTGTGACCGTGGTCACTAATTTATAAAAATCCTGAGGCAACTGTCTCAGGGTTTTTATATACCCATTATAGCATCAGCTCCCTTCCCTGAGAAATAGCATTTCAAGCAATTCTATAATTAGTAACCTTTTTTTACTAAAAAAATAGTCAAAACTTAGAAAAAAATATCTTAATTTATAAATTATTCTATTTTTTTATAGTAATTTCCTCAAAAAAACTTGACTTTATTTTTAGTTAGAACATAAAATAGAGTCAGTATGTGAAAACGCTATCAAAAATATAAAAGGGAGGTTTTTTAATGAAACCAGAAAATAAACAGCGCTTCTCTATTCGTAAATATGCAATCGGAGCAGCTTCTGTATTGATCGGCTTTTGCCTTTTCAGGCGCAGGCTGTTGCTGCTGACGGAGTCGTACCTGCTCCAACAGAAAATCAGCCTGCTGTCCAAACCACTGGAGAAGTCACTCCACCAACGAGTGAAGAAAAACTCGAGACTGCTCCAACAACAGAAAATGCTACTCCAGCTGCTCCAGTAGCAACTACTGAAGCTCCAAAAGTTGAAGTTGCTCCTGCACCTGCCGTAGCAGAACCAGTCACAGCAGAAGAAACTCCAGCTAAGGCAGAAATTACTGAAGAAGCTAAGAAGGTAGAATCTGAAAAAGAAAAAGAAGAAAACAAAGAAGTTGCTAAAGTCGAAGCACCCGCTGTCGCTACAGAACGAGCAGCTCAAGTGAATGAAAAACTGGCTAAAAAGAAAATTGTTTCTATCGATGCTGGACGTAAATACTTCTCTCCAGACCAACTGAAAGAAATCATCGACAAAGCCAAACACTATGGCTATACTGATCTTCACCTTTTAGTCGGAAATGATGGCTTGCGCTTCATGCTTGATGATATGTCTCTAACTGTAGGTGACAAAACTTACGCAAGCGATGATGTCAAACGTGCTGTTGAAAATGGAACCAATGCCTATTACAACGATCCAAATGGTAATCATTTATCCGAAAGCGAAATGACTGATTTAATTAGTTATGCTAAGGATAAAGGAATTGGACTTATCCCAACAGTCAATAGCCCAGGTCATATGGATGCTATCCTCAACGCCATGAAAGAACTTGGCATTGAAAAACCTAACTTCAACTACTTTGGAAAAGAATCAGAACGTACTGTTGACCTTGACAACGAAAAGGCTGTTGCCTTTACAAAAGCTTTGATTGATAAATACGCTGCTTACTTTGCTGGCAAGTCTGAAATCTTTAACATCGGTTTGGATGAGTATGCTAATGATGCTACGGATGCCAAAGGATGGAGCGTGCTTCAAGCCTATAAATGGTATCCAGAAGATGGTTTCCCAGACAAGGGTTATGATAAATTCATCGCCTATGCTAATGACCTAGCTCGTATCGTCAAGTCCCACGGTCTGAAACCAATGGCCTTCAATGACGGTATCTACTATAATAGCGATACTACTTTTGGTACCTTTGACAAAGACATCATCGTGTCTATGTGGACTGGTGGCTGGGGCGGTTACGATGTCGCTTCTTCTAAACTACTTGTTGAAAAAGGACACGAAATTCTCAATACTAATGATGCTTGGTACTACGTTCTCGGCCGTAATGCTGATGGACAAGGTTGGTATAACCTAGACCAAGGTTTGAATGGTATTAAGAGCACTCCGATTACTTCTGTTCCAAAAACTGAAGGTGCCGATATCCCTATCATCGGTGGTATGGTAGCTGCTTGGGCTGATACTCCATCTGCCCGCTACTCTCCATCTCGCCTCTTCAAGCTCATGCGTCAATTCGCGAACTCAAATGCTGAATATTTCGCCGCTGACTACGAGTCTGCTGAACAAGCTCTTAAAGAAGTGCCAACTGACCTTAGTCGCTATACTGCAGAAAGTATTGCTGCCGTTAAAGAAGCTGAAAAAGCCATTCGCTCTCTTGATAGCAACCTTAGTCGCGCTGAACAAGATAGCATTGACCAAGCGATTGCAAAACTCCAAGAAGCCGTTAGCAACTTGACCTTCACACCAGAAGCTCAAAAAGAAGAAGATGCCAAACGTGAAGTTGAAAAACTTGAGAAAAACAAGGTTATCTCAATCGATGCTGGACGTAAATACTTCACTCTAGACCAACTCAAACGTATCGTAGATAAAGCCAGCGAACTTGGGTACTCTGACCTTCATCTCCTCCTTGGAAATGATGGACTTCGCTTCCTCTTGGATGACATGACGATCACTGCAAACGGCAAGACCTATGCAAGTGACGATGTGAAAAATGCCATCATTGAAGGAACAAAATCTTACTACGACGATCCAAATGGAACAACTTTGAACCAGGCTGAAATCACTGAACTTATCCAGTATGCTAAAGATAGAGGCATTGGAATCATCCCTGCTATCAACAGTCCTGGCCACATGGATGCTATGCTTGTCGCTATGGAAAAATTGGGCATTGCAAACCCTCAAGCTAACTTTGACAAGGTTTCAAAAACAACCATGGACCTTGAAAACGAAGAAGCAATGAACTTTACAAAAGCCCTTATCGGCAAATACATGGACTTCTTTGCAGGCAAGACTAAAATCTTTAACTATGGTACAGATGAGTATGCCAATGATGCTACTAATGCTCAAGGTTGGTACTACCTCAAGTGGTATGGACTCTATGGTAAGTTTGCAGATTATGCTAATGGTCTAGCTGCCATGGCTAAAGAAAAAGGTCTGCAACCAATGGCCTTTAACGATGGTTTCTACTATGAAGATAAGGACGATGTTGAGTTTGATAAAGATGTTATCATCTCTTACTGGTCTAAAGGTTGGTGGGGTTATAACCTTGCATCTCCTCAATATCTAGCAAGCAAGGGGTATAAGTTCCTTAACACTAACGGAGACTGGTACTATATCCTCGGTCAAAAACCTGAAGATGGTGGTGGTTTCCTCAAGAAAGCTATCGAAAACACTGAAAAAACTCCATTCAACCAGCTAGCTTCAACTAAATATCCTGAGGTTGATCTACCTACTGTTGGTAGTATGGTAGCTATCTGGGCAGATAGACCAAGCGCTGAGTACAAAGAAGAAGAAATCTTTGAGCTCATGACTGCATTTGCAGATCACAACAAAGACTACTTCCGTGCTGACTACAAGGCTCTTCGCGAAGAACTTGCTCAAATCCCTGAAAACTTAGAAGGATATAGCACAGAAAGTCTCGATGCTCTCAAGGCTGCTAAAGAAGCACTGAACTACAATCTCAACCGTAATAAACAAGCTGAGTTGAATACACTTGTAGCTAACCTCAAAGCAGCAAGACTCGGTCTCAAACCAGCTGCAACTCACTCAGGAAGCCTTGATGAAAATGAAGTTGCTGCCAACGTTGAAAACCGACCAGAGCTTATCACAAGAACGGAAGAAATCCCATTTGAGACTGTCAAGAAGGAAAATCCTAACCTTCCAGCAGGACAAGAAAAAGTTGTCACTGAAGGTGCCAAAGGTGAACGTACAATCTACGTCTCAGTTACTACTGAAAATGGTAAGGAAACTGAAACAGTTCTTGAAGAAAAAGTCACAAAAGAAGCTGTCAATCAAGTGGTTGAAGTTGGAACTCCTGTCACTCATGTCGGCGACGAAGAAGGAGTTGCTCCTGTTGCAGATGCCAAACCACGTGTTGTCATCGAGGACGAAGAAATTCCGTTTACAACTATCACTCGTGAAACGGATGCATTGCCTAAGGGAGAAACTCGTGTCGTAACTGAAGGTGTTAAGGATCGTCGTAGTCATTTCTACTCTGTGTCTACTGCTGCTGACGGAAGCGAAGTGAAAACATTGGTTACTAGTGTTGTCGCTCAAGAACCAGTTACTCAAATCATCGAAGTCGGAACTCCTGTCACTCATGTCGGGAGACGAAGAAGGAGTTGCTCCTGTTGCAGATGCCAAACCACGTGTTGTCATCGAGGACGAAGAAATTCCGTTTACAACTATCACTCGTGAAACTGATGCATTACCTAAGGGAGAAACTCGTGTCGTAACTGAAGGTGTCAAGGGACGTCGTAGTCATTTCTACTCTGTGTCTACTGCTGCTGACGGAAGCGAAGTGAAAACATTGGTTACTAGTGTTGTCGCTCAAGAACCAGTTACTCAAATCATCGAAATCGGAACTCCTGTAACACATGTGGGAGATGAAAAAGGACTAGCTCCTGTTGCGGAAGAAAAACCAGCATTAGAGATTCCAAATGTGTCAGCTCCTGTTGCAGAAGAAAAACCAAAATTAGAGATTCCAAGTAAACCAGCTCCAGCAACTGTTCCTGCCGAGGAAAACAAAGCTCTTCCTCAAGCCCCAGCTCCTGTGACAAAAGAAAATAAACTTCCTGAGACAGGAAGCCAAGGTTCAGAATGGTTGATTGCTACAGGTTTGATGGCTGCACTCACAGCTTATGGACTTAGCAAGAAAAAAGATTAAGCATAAATAAAAAGCGAGATACAATCTCGCTTTTTTATTTTATGATTAGTCACCCAAACCGATGCGTTCGAAGATCTCATCCACACGTTTGGTATAGTAAGCTGGGTTGAAGATTTCGTCGATTTCTTCTTGAGTGAGGCGTGAAGTCACTTCTGGATCGGCTTCCAAAAGTGGTTTAAAGTCAACTTGGTTATCCCATGATTGAGCTGTCTTCGGTTGAACAAGGTCGTAAGCTTGCTCACGCGTCATGCCTTTTTCAATCAAGGTAAGCATAGCACGTTGGCTAAAGATAAGACCAAAAGTAGAGTTCATGTTGCGGATCATGTTTTCTGGGAAGACAGTCAAGCTCTTGACGATATTTCCAAAACGGTTGAGCATGTAGTCAATCAAGATAGTCGTATCTGGTGTGATGATACGCTCAGCTGATGAGTGAGAGATATCACGTTCGTGCCATAGAGCAACATTCTCATAGGCTGTCACCATGTGACCGCGGATAACACGCGCAAGTCCTGTCATGTTTTCAGAACCGATTGGATTGCGCTTGTGAGGCATCGCTGAAGACCCTTTTTGACCCTTTGGCAAAGAATTCTTCCACTTCACGTTGCTCAGACTTTTTGCAGACCACGGATTTCCGTTGCCATGCGTTCAATAGAAGTCGCAATGCTCGCAAGAACTGCAAAGTACTCAGCGTGAAGGTCACGAGGAAGGACCTGTGTAGAGATTTCTTGAGCACGGATACCAAGCTTGTCGCAGACGTATTTTTCAACAAATGGTGGAATGTTTGCAAAGTTCCCAACTGCACCAGAAATCTTACCAGCTTCGACACCAGCAGCTGCATGCTCGAAACGCTCGATGTTGCGTTTCATTTCGCTGTACCAAGTCGCCAATTTAAGACCAAATGTTGTCGGCTCAGCGTGCACACCGTGCGTACGACCCATCATGATGGTGAACTTGTGTTCTTTCGCCTTGTCAGCGATGATATTGGTGAAGTTTTCAAGGTCCTTACGGATGATATCGTTGGCCTGCTTGTAGAGGTAACCGTAGGCAGTGTCGACCACGTCAGTAGACGTCAAACCATAGTGAACCCACTTACGCTCTTCACCAAGCGTCTCAGAAACCGCACGCGTGAAGGCAACCACATCGTGACGAGTCTCTTGCTCGATTTCCAAAATACGGTCAATGTCAAAGTCCGCTTTTTCACGAATCAAAGCCACATCTTCCTTAGGGATTTCCCCCAACTCAGCCCATGCCTCGTCAGCCAAGATTTCCACCTCAAGCCAAGCACGGTATTTATTTTCTTCACTCCAAATATTCGCCATCTCAGGGCGAGAATAACGGTTGATCATGATGTTTTTCCTTTCTTTTGAGAATACTTATTAACCTTTAATAGATTTTAATATATCTGGAATTTCTTTAAAATCATCAACCCAAATAATGTTAAGCCCCAACTCTTTGTAATACACTTCTAGTAATGACTGATTAACTTTTTCAAAACTCCTTATTGATTCAATATCTTCATAATCTTTAAAAGTTGGTCTTTTCAATACTGCATAATGTTTTGGTTGATCATCATTGTTTATATTCTTTTGTGCTGCTATTTCTAATAACCTTCTTAGATTTGGATCTGTTAATGACAAACCAATAAAAACACATGTATGAGTCATCAAGAAATTAATTTGAGTTATATTAGCCCAATTATATGACTCTAAAATCAATTTGTGGTAACCTTCTTCAGAAAAAACCAATAAAGTATTATCTTGATCATCATAGCCACTAGACTCTTGTGGTAAAAAACCATGTACATGATAAATTCCTAATTCAGATGAATTTGGAATCATACCTTCATCATAAATAGACCGATATCTAATGTCTAAGCTACCTAAAGACTTTTCAATTAAATCATCAAAATTATAGTTAACTATAGCCTGAACTCCTACTTTACCTCTATTAGGAATGCATAATTGACCTATTTGGTTTAGTAGATCAGATGAGTTTAGAGAATTTTTTTATAAAAATTTTTTTCGAACTAGCTCTCCAAAATTTTCTTGCATACCAGTTCTTATAAATCTTGTTTGTAACAAGGGAGAAGCTCCATTTTGCTTTGAAATCTCAGTGGCAATTATCTCCTTGTAATGATCCTCCATCTGAATATCATTCTTGGCCAACTCTTTATCAATTAATTCTATAAGTAAATCCGTAATAAGCGTATTCCATGTAGCGATTTTGGCATCATAGGAAGCTCCCGCTCCCAAAAAGAGAACAAGATTGTCGTTATCGTACTCTATTTTCAGCTTTTTTTAAATGCTCTTCTCTTTTTCTTAATTCATCATCACTACTAGTTTTTAGAGCTTGGTTTACTGTGTTTTTTAAAAGATTCGTATCTAAATTTGAATATAAATTATTGAACAAATCTTCATTCCGTTTAAAAACATCTTCAAGTTTATTTATATCCCAAATTTTCAAATCAAATTTAATGTTCTTTTTCTCTTCTTCAATTCTGCTAAGCATATAAGGTGGAACATCATTAGCAACAATTAATAGCAAGGTGTCAAAATCTGGTCCTTGCATAGAATACCTTCCTACGGTATCATACAATCTATGCAATAGCATTGAAGGCCGCCGGAATATTTTAATATCTACAGCTATTTTCTCATTTAAATCATCAATTCCATCTTCAAACATTCCATCATAGCGTTTTCTCGGATCTTGATTGGTAACTAAAAATTTTTTACCTTGCTGTTTGGCATAATCTTCAAGCATTGTTATTATCAAATTTTCAAGCTGATAGAATACTAGTGGAACTCTATAATTTGAATTTACTATTTCTAACAATTTTTCTTTTATTTCCATTAAATTTTCTCTATTTATCTAAAAATCAATCCCTTTCCCAAACTCCTCCACCTCATCCGGCACATCACTAAACAAAGTCACATGTCCCATCTTGCGGTTGTGCTTCGCTTCTATTTTACCATACAGGTGGAGGTGGGCGCTTGGATTTTCTGTGACATATTTTTCAGCAACCTCGACATGTTGGCCGAGGACATTGAGCATGACTGCTGGTGCATGTAGTTTGATGTCTGGTAAGGGGGCTCCGAGAACGCCCAAGATATGGGTATCAAACTGAGAGAAGTCGCAGGCTTCGATTGAGTAATGGCCTGAATTGTGTGGACGTGGGGCAATCTCATTGACGATGATGTCATCAGCTGTCGCAAACATTTCCACGCAAAGGGTTCCAGAAAGGTTTAGTTGTTCAGCAATTCGCACAGCCATAGTTTTGGCTTTTTCAGCTAGACTTTCTGAAATGCGAGCAGGCGCGATGGTTTTAGAGAGGATGTTGTTACGGTGGATATTTTCCTGAACGGGGAAGACTGTCACATCCTTGCCATTTCCTGACACGTTGACAGAAATCTCAAGGTCAAAGTTGACAAATTCTTCCAAGACACAGTCTGCTGAATCAGCTAGTGCATAGGCTTCTTCCAAGTCTGCTTCCGAACGAATGACCTTCTGACCATGGCCATCGTAACCACCGGTCGCCGTCTTGAGGACATAGTTTTTCGATAGGTCGATATCTGACAAGTCTTTGCTAGAAGTTACGACCTTATATGGTGCTACAGTGACTAGGGCCTTGTTGGAAAGAAAGTCCTTCTCAAAGATTCGATTTTGAGAGATGCGGAGCAGGTCTGTCCCTTGTGGAAGCTGATCATCTTTGATAACAGCATCGAGTCCATCAGCATCCACATTTTCAAATTCATAAGTGAGAACATCACAACGGTTCGCCAACTGACGAAGAGCGTCTACATCATTGTAAGGGGCCACGATAATTTCTGCCACATGGGAGGCTGGACAATCAGCTGCTGGGTCCAAGGCGATAACCTTGTGTCCCATGTAGATAGCCGAGATCGCCATCATCTGACCGAGCTGGCCACCACCAATGATGCCAATGGTTTTAGTTGAGCTCATTTGTAGACTCCTCTGCGATTTCCTTGTTCTTCAGCAAAATTAGCAAGTGCTGTCGCAATAGCCTGGTCCTCTACTGAGAGGAGACGGAGGGCAAAGAGAGCAGCGTTGGTCGCACCTGCTTCACCTATAGCCATAGTTGCGACTGGTACGCCTCCCGGCATCTGAACGATAGAGTAGAGAGAATCCACACCGCTAAGCGCACGTGATTTGACGGGCACACCAATGACTGGAAGTGTAGTCTTAGCAGCGACCATCCCTGGCAAGTGAGCTGCACCACCCGCACCTGCGATGATGATCTTGATGCCACGGCTACGTGCTTCTTCCGCATGTTTGAACATGAGGTCTGGTGTACGGTGTGCGGAAACAACTTTCTTTTCGTAAGCAACGCCGAAGTTATCGAGGACTTCGGCGGTTTTTTGCATGGTTGCCCAGTCGGATTTTGAGCCCATGATAATGGAAATTACTGGTTTAGTCATAATTTTTCCTTTTTCTTCCTTTTTTGACAATCACCTTAGGTTGTGAGGGACGGCAGCAGCCACCAAAGGTGTCTCATGCCTAAATCGGAAGCCCAAGGTCTTCCGATTTCCCTGAACGATTGGCTTATAATCCAATCGTTCTTTCACAACGGCGGTGATTGCTCTATATCAGCTCGCTTTCGCTCGCCATGACAAAGTTAGTATCTGTTAATCTTTTATTGCCTTACTACCAATGTCGTTTCGGTAGAAGAGGCCTTCTGTGTTTTGGTTGTTGAGTTCCTTGTAGATAATGTTTTGGCCATCTTTGACGGTATCTGCTGTGGTGACTAGCATGTAGACGCGTCCGCCGTTTGAGAGGAGGTCTTGGCCATTTTCAGCGAATTTAGCACCGGCATAGTAAGTGATGATGTCGCCTTCTGTCTTGGCTGGAAGCTTGACACCCTTCTCATAAGCGAGTGGATATCCGTTTGAGGCTACAACCACGCCTAGTGTCACACCCTTATCCGTCCAAGTGATGGCTGGCTCTTTGCCATCCAAAATGTCAGTGATATTTTGCGCAAAGTCAGATGTCAAACGAGGCAAGATGATTTGTGTTTCAGGATCACCAAAGCGAGCGTTAAACTCGATGACTTTAGGGCCATCAGCTGTCAAGATAAGCCCCGCGTAAAGGACACCAAGATAGGGACGACCTTCTTTAATCATTCCTTCAAGAACTGGCTTGACAATGGTGTCAACCGCTGTGTCAACCACGCTCTGTGACAAGTGAGGAACTGGCGCATAAGCACCCATTCCCCCAGTGTTAGGACCCTTGTCGCCATCATATGCACGTTTGTGGTCCTGAGCCGTAGGCATGATGTAGAACTTGTCCCCATTGACAAAGGCAAAGAGAGAGAAATTCTTCTCCATCCAGGAATTCCTCGATGACCACACGCGCACCCGAGTCACCGAATTTATTGTCCAAAAGCATCTCGTGAGCGGCTTCGACTGCTTGCTCGACTGTCTCAGCAACGACGACACCTTTCCCGAGCGCCAAGCCATCCGCCTTAACAACGATAGGAGCGCCTTTCTCCTCGATATAAGCCTTGGCCTCCTCGAAATCTGAAAATGTGCCATAGGCTGCTGTCGGAACGTCATATTTGACCATGATTTCCTTGGCAAAATCCTTGGACCACTCCAGCTCAGCCGCAACCTTGGTCGGACCAAAAGCCTTGAGACCAGCTGCATTGAAATCATCCACGATACCAGCTGCAAGGGCATCATCTGGACCGATAAAGGTCCAAGCAATATCGTTGACTTTTGCAAACTCAATCAATTTATAATGTTCGGAAATAGAGATATTTACCAATTCCAGACCATCCAGAGTCATCCCGTCATTCCCAGGAGCTACAAAGACTTTCTCAACATCTTTTGACTCAAGCAACTTCTTAGCAATGGCATGTTCACGACCACCTGAGCCGACAACTAACAGCTTCATCTCTCAACCTCTTTTGCGAATTATTTACTAATATTATACCATAAACGTTCGTTTTAATCTTGTTTTGCTCCGTGTTTTTACGCAAAAAAGGAAAGAAACTGTTTTCTTCCCTTTCGTTTTTTAATGTCTAAAATGTCTCACGCCTGTGAAGACCATAGTCAAGCCGTATTTATCAGCAGCTTCGATAGACTCTTGGTCACGTACTGAGCCTCCTGGTTGGATGATGGCCTTAATACCTGCTTTAGCAATTTCTTCCACGTTATCCGCAAATGGGAAGAAGGCATCCGAAGCAAGGACAGCACCATCAAGGCGATCTTTAGCTTGGTCAATGGCAATACGGACGGAAGCCACGCGGTTGGTTTGACCAGGGCCAACGCCAAGTGTCATGTGGTCGTTGGTCACGATGATACCGTTTGATTTGACATACTTGATAGCTTTCCAAGCGAACTCAAGAGCAGTCGCCTCTGTCTCAGTTGGCTGGCGTTTGGTCACCACTTGCCAGTCAGCTGGGCTTTCTTTGACCACGTCTTGGTTTTGCACAAGAAGTCCACCAACCACACCTGTGTATTCTGCTTCCACTTCGCTAGCGTCTTGAGCATCAAATGGCAACTCTAGGATACGCAAGTTTTTCTTTTTATTAGTCAAAATTGCTAGCGCTTCATCGGTATAGCTCGGTGCGATGATGATCTCGAGGAAAACGCCGTGCATCTTCTCAGCAGTCGCAGCATCCACCTCACGGTTGAGAACGACAATTCCACCAAAAATAGACACTGGGTCAGACTCATAAGCATAGTCCCAAGCAGTCTCGATGTCATCAGCTTGACCGATACCGCACGGGTTCATGTGTTTGAGAGCCACAACGGTTGGACGGTCTTTAAAATCACGGATAATACGGATGGCCGCATCCGCGTCACGAATGTTATTGAAGGACAATTCCTTACCGTTGAGCTGTTTCGCTGAAGCAATCGAATAGTCAGTCGGCAAAGCTTTTTGGTAGAAGTCAGCGTCCTGCTGAGGATTTTCCCCATAGCGCATGGCTTGTCTGAGGTCATAGGTCAAAGTGAGCTTTTCTGGTTTTGCTTCCCCCACTTGAGCTGTGAAATACTCTGCAATCAAGGCATCATAAGCTGCTGTGTGACGGAAAACCTTAGCTGCTAAACGTTGGCGAGTTTCGTAACTTGTTTCACCATTAGCTGCCAATTCGTCAAGAACAACTGCATAGTCAGCAGGATCTACCACAACTGTTACGCTGGCGTGATTCTTCGCTGCCGAACGAAGCATTGATGGACCACCGATATCGATGTTTTCAACGGCATCCGCATAAGTCACGTCTGGTTTGAGAATAGTCTCCTTGAATGGATAAAGGTTGACCACAACAAGGTCGATCAATTCGATATGATTATCCTTAGCCGCTTCCAAGTGGCTATCCAAGTCACGACGAGCGAGAAGCCCACCGTGGATATTTGGATGAAGGGTCTTGACACGACCATCCATCATTTCTGGGAAACCAGTCACATCATCGATGGCAATGGTATCAACACCAGCATTGTCAAGTGCAACCTTGGTACCACCTGTTGAGATGATATCCCAACCGAGTTTTTTGAGTTCTTGGGCAAATTCAACAATGCCCGCTTTGTCTGAGACACTAATTAGTGCGCGTTTAGTCATTTTCTTTCTTTTCCTTTTTTAAAAAAGTTCTTCATCTGCTACAGTCAAAAATGTTTTTTCAACTCTAGGACTTCCTTATTTTCGTGTAGCCCCCAAACGTTCCAAAACTTCTGGATAGAGTTTGTACTCTGTTTCGTGGATGCGAGTCTCGAAAGTATCAAGGGTATCTCCTTCAAGGCGTGGCACACGGACTTGTTTGATGACCTTACCGGTATCAACACCAGAGTCCACCCAGTGAATAGTCACGCCAGACTGGTCCACACCTGCATTCCAAGCATCCTCAATACCATGAGCGCCTGGAAATTCAGGGAGAAAAGCTGGGTGAATATTGATGATGCGACCTTCATAAGCCGCTAGCAAGGTTGGACCGACGATTTTCATATAGCCTGCGAGACAAACCAAGTCAATCTCGTGCTCATCCAAGAGCTCGACAATGGCTCCTTCGTAGTATGCTTTGCTCTCAAACTCCTTGAGTTCGAAGGCATAAGATAAAACCCCTAGCTTTTCGGCACGTTCTAAAACGTAGGCATCCCGGTGATCTGAAAAGACAAATTCTACTGGAAATTGTTCCGCAATCACCTGAAAGTTTGAGCCGTTACCAGAGGCAAAAACAGCAATTTTTTTAGCCATTATTTAATCACCACACTTGCGCCATCTTTCTTCACAATTCGACCGATTTCATAAACAGGTTCGTCAAGAAGTTCTTTGACACGTTCCACATTCTCTGGTTTAACCGCAAGCATAAGACCAATCCCCATGTTGAAGATTTCAAACATTTCTTCGTGTTTAATTTGGCCATATTTTTCAAGGGCTTTGAAAATTGGAAGAACTGGAACCTTGCTTTCGTCAATTTCAGCAGCCAAGTCATCCGCGAACATACGTGGCACATTTTCGATAAAACCACCACCTGTGATGTGTGCAATACCATTCACCAATTCTTCTTTGATGAGCGGCAAAATAGCCTTGACGTAGATACGTGTTGGTTCCAAAAGAACGTCTTTAAGTTTCTTCCCTTCCAATTCTGGGAGGACTTCTTCACCTGTGTAATCAGCAAAGACACGACGAACAAGTGAGTAACCATTTGAGTGGATACCGCTTGAAGCAAGCCCAAGGATCACATCGCCTTCAGCCACTTTTGAACCGTCGATGATTTGAGATTTTTCTGCAACACCAACAGCAAACCCAGCCAAGTCATAGTCGTCTTCACCGTACATACCAGGCATTTCAGCCGTTTCCCCACCGATAAGGGCTGCACCAGCCTGCACACACCCTTCGGCTACACCAGCAACGACTTGTTCTAGTTTAGCTGGTTCATTTTTACCAGTTGCGACATAGTCCAAGAAGTAGAGGGGCTCTGCACCTGCAGCGATGATATCGTTGACACACATGGCCACACAGTCTTGACCGATCGTATCGTGTTTGTCGTACTTGATAGCAAGCATAAGTTTAGTACCAACACCATCTGTTCCTGAGATCAAGACGGGCTCTTTGACACCAGTTTTTGAAAGGTCGAACATACCACCGAAGCCACCGAGAGCTCCCATAACACCTGCACGCTCCGTACGTGCCACGTGTTTTTTGATCCGTTCAACAACTTCATAACCCGCTTCAACGTCCACACCAGACTGCGCATAAGCATTTTTATTCGTCATTTGTTTATTCCTTTTCCTTTCCTTCAATGGGGAATTTTATTTGTAAAAACTCGTTTTTTCTTCCAAACTTCTACGATATTCTTCTTCATAATCATAGAGAGGAGTTGGATAGTTCCCATCAAAGTAAGCCACACATAGACCGCCATTTGGCGCGTCTGTTTCAATTCCAATAGAGTTAATCAAGCCATCAATCGAAAGATAAGTCAGGCTATCCGCACCAATGATTTGGCAAGTTTCCTCAACGGTATGATTAGCCGCAATCAACTCCTGACGTGTCTGGATATCAATCCCGTAGAAACATGGATAGGCAAGAGCAGGACTACCAATGGCAACATGCACTTCTGATGCTCCCGCTTCTTTCAAGAGTTGGACAATGCGACGAGATGTTGTTCCACGTACAATTGAGTCATCAATCATGACCACACGTTTGCCTTTCACGACACCAGAAACGGCAGAGAGTTTCATTCGCACTCCTTGTTCCCGCAATTCTTGAGTTGGTTGGATAAATGTCCTTTGCGTATACTGGTTTGATGAGACCCATTTCATTTGGCAACCCTGATTCTTCCGCAAAGCCCATAGCTGCACTGAGTGAGGAATTTGGCACACCGACCACAATGTCCGCTTCATGCTTGAACTCACGTGCCAATTGAGCTCCCATTCTCTTACGAGCCGTATGAACATTGACACCATGGATGTTGGAGTCAGGACGGGCAAAGTAAATGTACTCCATGGAACAGATTGCCAGCTGAGTATCGTTTGTATAGCTGTCATACTGGATGCCATTGTCATCAATAATGACAATCTCGCCTGGTTTCACATCGCGAATCCATTCAGCACCGATGACTTCAAAGGCACAAGTTTCAGATGAAACCACTACTGCTCCATTGGCCATTTTTCCGATTGACAGAGGACGGAAGCCGTTTGGATCAAGCGCTGCAATTAACTTATCTTCAAACATCAAGAGATAAGCGAAACCACCTTTAACCAGACTGAGCGCTTCCTTGATTTTACCCATCAGGTTTGGATTGTGGCTACGGCGAATCAAGTGAGCCAAGATTTCTGAATCAGAAGTCGAGCTAAAGATTGCCCCTCTTTGTTCCAATTCTTGCTTGAGCGATTCTGCGTTGGTTAGATTCCCATTATGAGCCAAACCAAACTGCATATCGTGAAAGCGGAAGAGGAAAGGTTGGATATTATCTACAGAAGCTTCTCCCGCAGTCGCATAGCGCACGTGTCCAATCGCTCCAGTCCCTGTCAATTTATCCAAATTAGCAGGATTTTTGAAAACTTCTGATAAAAGCCCCATATCACGATGACGCTTCAATTTCCCTTGGTCATTGGAGAGGATTCCTGCCCCCTCCTGACCACGGTGCTGAAGACTATGGAGTCCAAAGTAGGTCAACTTGGCAGCGTCTGGGTGGCCCCAGATACCAAAAACACCACATTCTTCATTAAGAGATTTTACTTCGTATGTCATTTTATATACCTAATTTTTATTTTCCAGTAAAGTATTTAACTGCTGACGCAAAGAGGTGTTGGTCTTTATTTCCTGGAATATTTTGGAAGAGACCGTCTTCGAAACGTTCTGAGTGCCCCATCTTCCCAATGATTTGACCGTTCTTGCTTGTGATACCTTCAATCGCATTGACAGAACCGTTAGGATTGTATTTAGAATCCATGCTTGGTTTGCCTTCGAAGTCAACGTATTGGCTAAAGATTTGACCATTGTCACGGAGTTCCTCAAATTCTTCAGCTGTCACGACAAACTTCCCTTCACCGTGTGATACTGGGATAGCGTGGATGTCTCCAACTTCTACTCCCGCAAGCCATGGTGAGTTGGTATTGGCAATCCGTGTTTCTACCATCTTGGCCACGTGTTGGTTGGCATCATTGTAGAAGAGAGTTGGACTCGTACTGCTTGCATCTTCAAAGTTACCGTATGGAAGAAGACCTGATTTAACAAGAGCTTGGAATCCATTACAGATACCGATGATCAAACCACCACCTTCGATGAAACTATCAATAGCCGCACGCACTTTTTCATTAAGCAAGATATTGACGATAAATTTAGCTGATCCATCTGGTTCATCGGCTGCTGAGAAACCACCTGCAAAGAAGATAATGTTAGCTTTTCGATATTGTCAACCATGGTGTCAACAGATTTGACAATAGCTTCTTCATTCAGTGTTACAAATGGTACCAAGTTGACTTTTGCACCTTCTTTTTCAAAGGCCTTAGCTGAATCGTACTCAGAGTTAGTACCTGGGAATACTGGGATGTAAACCACTGGTGTCTCAACTGTTTCTTTAGCTTTGATCACAGCATCTGATGCCACAGCAGGTACTTCTTCCAACTTAGTTGCTTGTGCAAATTCCGTTGGGTAGACCTCTTCCAATGTACCTTGGAAGGCACTGTCAAGTTTGTGTCCATTAAGCGTTACATCGTTGACAGTAAGTGTAAAGTCAGCTACTGTTTGTCCGATTTTGGTAACACCTGAAATCTCTTCCGGAGATGTGAAGACGAATCCACCTAATTGAGCTGTCAAGGCAGTCTCAAGATTTTCAAGGGTTACAGTGGCACCGATATGGTTACCAAATGTTGCAAGAGCAAGCGTTTCAACCACACCACCATATTTGACAGCTGATGCAGATGTGACTTTGTGGTCAGCTTGGATGGCTTCAAATTGAGCAAAGTTAGACTTGATAAGATCAAAGTCAATTTCTTGTGCCAAAGCCTGACCTGGGATGTAATAGATATTTTCACCAGTAACCTTAAATTCTGGAGAAAGGACCTTACGGCTATCTGCAGTTGTGACACCAAAAGCAACTAATGTTGGTGGTACTGTCAATTCTTCAAAGGTACCAGACATAGAGTCCTTCCCACCGATAGATGGCAACCCAAGTTGAATCTGAGCTTCAATTGATCCAAGAAGAGCTGCTACTGGTTGACCAAAACGCTCTGCTTGTTTATCCATACGCTCGAAGTATTCTTGGTAAGAGAAACGAGTCTTAGACCAGTTTGCACCAGCAGCAACCAAACGAGTGGTTGCTTCGATGACCGCATAAGCCGCACCATGATATGGAGACCATTCTGCGATGTATGGGTTAAAGCCTTGTGCCATGACTGATGCCGTATGAGTCACACCATGTTGGACTGGCAATTTCTGTACTGAAGCTTCCGTTGGTGTGATTTGGTAGCGACCACCAAGCGGGTGATTGACTGTTGAACGACCAACTGAACTATCAAAGATAGTTTGTAGCCCTTTTTGACTAGCATGGTTGAGGTCAGACAAGACTTCAAGAGTATCCGCTTCAAGGGTTTCGGCAGATGTTTGACGTTCTTCTGGAAGCTTGACATCCTTGTCAACGACCTTAGCATCTACAACCACACGTACACCATTGGTATCGAGGAAACGACGTTCCAAATCAACGATGGTTTCACCATTCCAGTGCATGACTAGATTTGGTTTCAGTCACTGTCGCAACGACAATAGCATCAATATTTTCTTTGTTACATGCTGCAACAAAGGCATCTACATCTTCTGGACGAACCACTACAGCCATACGTTCTTGAGATTCAGAGATGGCAATTTCTGTACCGTTCAAGCCTTGGTATTTCAATGGCACTTTGTCTAGATCAATTTCAAGGCCATCTGCCAATTCACCGATAGCCACACAGACACCACCGGCACCAAAGTCATTTGATTTTTTGATCAGACGTGTCACATCCCCATTACGGAAAAGACGTTGAATCTTACGCTCTTCGATGGCATTCCCTTTTTGGACCTCAGCACCAGCTGTTTCAACAGATTCAACCGTTTGAACTTTAGAAGAACCTGTCGCACCACCGACACCGTCACGTCCAGTTTTACCACCGAGGAGGATAATCACATCACCTGCTTCAGGTTTTTCACGGACCACATTGCCCTTAGGAGCCGCACCAACAACGGCACCTAGCTCCATCCGCTTAGCAACGAAACCTGGGTGGAAGTATTCACGAACATAGGTCGTCGCAAGACCGATTTGGTTCCCATATGAAGAATAACCATGAGCCGCTGTTTTAGAAATCACTTGTTGTGGCAATTTACCAGCACGAGTTTCAGCAATTGGTGTTGTAATATCACCAGCACCTGAGATACGCATGGCTTGGTAAACATATGAACGACCTGACAATGGGTCACGAATGGCACCACCGATACAAGTAGCCGCTCCACCAAATGGTTCAATCTCCGTTGGGTGGTTGTGGGTTTCGTTCTTGAACATGAGAAGCCATGGCTCTTTGACACCATTGACATCTACTTCAATTTCAACAGAGCAGGCATTGATTTCATCAGATACTTCCATGTCATCCAAACGACCATTGGCACGCTCATAACGACCAAAAATAGTCGCCATATCCATCAAGGTTTGAGGTTTTTCGGTACGTCCCAATTCATCACGCATGGCAATATACTTGTCATAAGTCGCTTGCAATTGTTTTTGGAATTTAGAAGCTGAGAAGTCGATATTCTTCAACTCAGTCTCGAAAGTCGTGTGACGGCAGTGGTCAGACCAGTAAGTATCCAAAACCTTCAACTCAGTCTCAGTTGGCACACGTCCAATAGACTTGAAGTAATCTTGAATGAAAAGAAGGTCATCCACTTCCATGGCCAATCCTTGCTCAGCCTTGTACTGTGCAAAATCTTCTGCTGTATATGTTTCAAAGAAATCCAAATTTGGAATGGTCTTGTCAGACTCAGAGAAATCCTGTTTCGCAATACCAACAGTGATGTCTTTGAAACGAGAATCCACTGGGTTCAAAAGGTAGTTTTTGACAGCTTCCAACTCATTCGCATCAATATCCTTGTTAACCAAGTAAAGTTGCGCTGTATTCACCGTTACATCACTTGAACTACCAAGCAAAAGCAAAGCTTCTTGTGAAGACGCCGCACGTTGGTCAAATTGACCAGGCAAACTTTCGATAGCAAAGAAAGCAACCTTCTCAAGATCAGCCTTCACTTCAGCTTCATCCAAAACAGTATCTGTCACTTGCTCAGAGAAAATGTGTTTTTCTGCACGTGCAAACAAGTCCTCTGCCAAATCAAAGACATCATAAACCTGAACAATTCGAAGATCATTCAAAGTTTTTCAACTGAAGATTATGTTGTAATTCTTTTACTAAAGAGTCAGATTTGACACGAAAATCAGCTTTTTTCTCAACGAAAATACGTTTATCCATTTTAGTTCCTTTATCTATTTCTACTTAAAGATTGTAGTGATGACCAAGTAAAACTTTACTTCAATCCCTGCAATTTCTCTAACACAACCTTATAAACATCCGTTAGACTGCCCAAATCTCTACGGAAAACATCCTTATCCATGTGGTGCCCTTCAGCATCCCAAAGGCGGCAGTTATCTGGTGAGAATTCGTCTGCCAAGATAATCTTGCCATCCTTATCAAAACCAAATTCCAATTTAAAATCAATCAAACGAAGACCAATTTGCGCAAACCAATCTTTCAGCAATCCATTGATACGACGCGTTTCTTCCTTGATATAAGCGATTTGTTCATCATTGGCAATATCCAAGAACTTCACATGCTCATCATTGATAAATGGATCATCCAAATCATCGTTTTTGTAGTAAAATTCAACGATTGGAGTTTTCAAGTCCAAACCTTCTTCAACACCGAAACGTTTTGAGAAAGAACCCGCAGTCACGTTACGAAGCACAACCTCCAAAGGAATGATTTTCACTTTCTTGTTGAGTTGTTCTGTGTCAGAAATACGTTCGATAAAGTGAGTAGCTACACCCGCAGCATTCAATTTTTCAAAAATAAGAGACGAAATCTGATTATTGAGCACACCTTTGCCTTCGATGGTCTCTTTACGAGCACCATTCAGCATGGTAGCTTGGTCCTTATAAACGGACCTAATCACATGTTCGTCTTCTGTAGTATAGATATCTTTAGCTTTTCCCGTATAAATAAGTTTGCTGGACATTTTATTATTCGCCTTTCGTATTACTTGGCCTCATTTTATCACAACGATAAGTAAAAATCAAATATTTCACGAACGAAAACGCATTCCATCCTGAGTTTTATAAAAACTGTAAATCGTTTTAGGATTACAGTTTTTTTAAATATTATTTAAGAAAAAGTAATCATTATTCCCAATTCAAGAAATCATCCAAATAATAGCGTAAATAACTTTTTCTTGCCTGTAATTATCTGTAAACGGCCTTCTAAACCATACCCTAAGCTTTTTCAGCTTGTTCTTGAGTTATTTTTGTTTCCGCTTCTATTTTAAAGAAATTTCCTTGGTCAGTTCTCGTTGCAATTGTATCAATACTAGTGATAGTAGAAACAAGTCTCACTTGACCATTAGCGCCATTAGTCGTGGTAAAGCGTACAGAATCTCCAATCTTGATTCTCACAATATCTTTTGAACTAAGATAGGCCGTCAATTTTGTTTTCCCTTCTCTATCTAATAGTGGATATAATTTAGCCAGTAATGTTCCTTCTGTGACTACCGCAGATTGATTCCTTTCAGGATTGAGATAAAGAACTCCGTCTTCCTGGGCTCTTATTGTTCCTTTTTCGAGTAAGCTAGTTTGATTTTTTTTGCCTATTTCTCTTTCTAAATCATCTTGCTCTAAAGCTATCTGCTCTTGTACAGTCGAAGAATTCTGAGAAAAGAGACCTATATTGGGCTGTGTAGTACTGTTCTTAAGGTTACTTGTTTTACTTTGATGATTTCTAAAACTCTCCAACTGATTAACATTAGCTTCATCCTGAATCACATCTCCAACCTCCTGATACTGAACAAGTAAATCTCCTCGTTGCACTTGTTTGTTCTCTTCCAGATAATTAACTACCATCCGCCTATTACTAGTTGATTGGATATTAGCAATGATACGACTAGGTTCAACTGTAGCTTTCGAAGATAAACTAATTTCCTTTCTGCAAACATTGCAAATCCAAACGTAAACACCACCAAAAGTGACATAGGAAAAATCACTCGGCTGGAAAAATTATGATAACGTCGATTATAAAATTCCGCACTTTCTAAAAATTCAAGGTGCATTCTTTCTCCTTTCTAACAGTTAACTAAATGAGTATAAAAACTATTTCGAGCAAGCAAGTCAGCATGATTCCCCTCCTCTACAATCTTACCCCGATCCAAAACGATAACCTTCTCCACCCGTTCAGCAATAGTTAAACGGTGAGCGATGAAAATCAAGGTCTTATCTAGATTCATGAGGTTGTCTACTATCCGTTTCTCTGTTAAGATATCTAGACTGCTCGTCGCCTCATCCAAAATCAAGATAGGAGTATCTGTCAAGAGAGCACGCGCCAAAGCAATCCTCTGGCGTTGACCACCAGAAATTCCTGTCCCATCAGAAGTCAATTCTGTCTGGTAGTTCAAGGGCATACGCTCAATATCTTCACGAATTTCTGCTAATTCCACCGCACGCACTATATCCTCCTGAGTCGTACCCTCCTTAGCTCCGAGAAGGAGATTTTCTAATATTGTTCCATTAAAAACATAGGGTTGTTGAGGCAAATAGTTGATATGTTGGCGCAGAGACTTTTTATCAATATGATTTAAATTCATATCCCCAAGTCTGATTTCTCCCTGACTTGGGCTGTAAAAATTAACCATCATCTTAGCTAGAGTCGACTTCCCTGATCCTGAAATCCCTACAAGAGCTATTTTAGAACCCTGTTTGATTGTCAAATTGATATCCGATAAAATATCTTGACCGTAATCATACTTGTAATGTACTTTCTTAAAAGTCATATCTCCTTGAACCGTACTCAAATCCTCTACCATTTTCTGTTCTTCAAACTCGGAGTTGACTAGATACACTTCATTGAGTCGGTTATTTGCAACTTGAGCCGTTTGAAGCTTACTCTGAAGGTTGATGATGTTTTCTAGAGGATTTGTGAAATAAAAAAGAAGTGTATTATAGGTAATTAACTGTCCTAAGCTCATTTTCCCATCCATAACAAGATTGGCCCCCATCCATAAAATACAGACATTTAGAAAAAGTTGAGCTAGTTTTTTAAGAGCTTTTTGCTGACTCTCTGCTCTACTATAAGTAAAGGATTTTTTCAGAAAGTCCACAAATTCCCTATCAATCTTTTGGTAGCGTGTTTTTTCGCTAGCCAAGGATTTAATCGTTTCAATACCATTGATATCCTCTATAACGGATGATGATAGGGTTGCATTTGCTTCCATAGTATCCCGGTTCATCTTTTTCAAAAAGGTTTCATAAAAGCAAAAATAATTGCAGCATAAATAGGGAGACCCAATAAACTTATGAAAAAAAGACTACTATTTTGCAAAAACAAGATTATGGAAATAATCAATACCGTAGATATATCCAAAAAAATTGAAATAATGGTTGAAGCTAAGGCATCTATGATACTATTGGCATCTGTAAATCGAGACACGATTTCCCCCGTCCGTCGAGTCGCAAAAAAAGACACAGGTAGATGAAAAACATGTTTGATATAAGATAAAATAACATCAATCGATAGACGTTGCCCAAGGACAATTAATAGGTAATCTTGAGCAAAAGACAAAATCTGCTGAAGGGCATACACGATAACAAGACATATAGAAATAACACTTAGGGTCGAAGATGTCTGATTTGGTACATAGGTATCAATAATAGATTGTAGATAGTATGAACCAACGATATTAATCAAGGTTACTAGAGTAGTCGCTAAAATGATATTGATGATTAAACCTTTCTGATTTATCAAAATAGGTAGAAAAGAAGTCAAACCCTGATTCTTGTCCTTATGTGGCTGATAATTTGGGGAGGGAGCCACAAAGATAGTTGTTCCTGTCCATTCTTCTTCAAATCTTTCGCGCGATAGTTTTGTCAATCTAATCCCTGGATCTGGATCAGCTATATGAATATTCTCCTTATCCCGTCCGGTTACTACATAGTAATGAAGTAATTCTCCTTCCTTAAGTACGTGTACGATAAAAGGAAATGTCAAATCAGGCAAATCAAACAGGCTCATATCCGCTTGAATAGCCTGTGTTTCAAACCCAAGTTCCTCCGCAACTTTCACTAGCCCCAAAGCTGTCGTCCCATTTATAGTCGTTTTGGCTAACTCTCGTAGACGTGCTAATGAATAATAGCTTCCAAAATAGCCAAACACCATGGCCAACGAAGCCACTCCACAGTCCTTCTGATCCATCTGTGAGCGGTAGTGTTTTTTCCTAAATTTCATATTCTTATCCTTTTTCTCAACAATCTAATTAAAAGTTCTGTAAGATTATTTTAGCCAAACAAAGTAAGAAATAGGTAACTCTTTCTAAAAAAACAAAAATCTACACCCAAATAGCACTTTTAGAAGTTTAAGCAAACATATGGATTGATAAATCCGTTAAAATAAATATTCCACACAATCAAAAAAGCAACATGGCCAGCATGTTGCTTTTTCTTATATTCTACTTTTAATGATTGCTAATACGTCTGCGACACTTTGGAGGTTGTCAATTTCTTCATCACTGATCTCAATTCCAAATTCATCCTCAATAGTTAGGATGAACTCCATCAAATCAACTGAATCAGCATCCAAATCATCCTTTAAGCTCAAGTTTTCGGTTACGACAAAGTCTTCTCCTTGACGCTCTTGAATGATGGTTACGATACGGTCAAAAATTTGTTGATCTGTCATATTATTCTCCTTATTCCTCTGAAAATTCACGGGCAGTTTGGGCAACTACATCTGTCTCAAGCATGGTACGAATCTGGCGTATTGTGCTATAGACAGCCTTGGCATCACTTGAGCCATGAGTCTTAACTACTGGCGCCTTAACACCAAACAGAACCGCGCCTCCAACATCTGAATAGTTGAGCTGTTTTTTCAAACCTCTGAGATTATCCTTAAGAAGGAAAGCCCCTAGCTTGGCTCTAAGACCGCCACCTACAATAGCATTTTTGAGCAAGCCCATGATACCCATAGCAGTCCCTTCAATAGCTTTGAGCACAGCGTTTCCCGTGAAACCATCTGTTACGACTACATCAGCAACACCATCCATCAAATCACGTGCTTCCACATTCCCGACGAAATTCAAACTCTCGTCAGCCACTAATAGGTCATAGGCTTCCTTGCGGAGTGGATCTCCCTTGCTACTCTCTGTACCGTTATTAAGCAAACCTACACGAGGTTTTTCAATACCACGAACATTCTTAGCGTAGAAAGAACCTAGAATTGCGTATTGATGGAGGTGATGAGCTGTATTTTCGGCATTAGCTCCGAGATCCAGCATATCAAAACCCTTACCATCAATCGTTGGCAATGTTGACATAAGCCCAGGTCGGTCGATATTTTTGATACGACCAACGATGAAAAATCCTGCTGCTAACAAGGCTCCTGTGTTACCAGCAGAGAGAACAGCGTCTGCTTCTCCGTCTTTGACAGCCTTGGCCGCCAATATCATGCTGGCATTTTTCTTCTTGCGGATGGCTTTTGTAGGCTCATCATCTGAGTCGATTTTTTCATCAGTATGGATAATACTAACGCGCTCTGTAGCTGTTAGATATTGCTTGATTTTGCTTTCATCTCCATAAAGTTGAATTTCAATATCTGAAAAGTCAGCAAGGGCTTGATTAACTCCCTCTACAATAGCTTGTGGTGCGTAATCGCCACCCATTGCATCAACTGCGATTTTTTTCATTTGTCTTCCTCTTTCAGTAGTTGTCCCCAGTCGGCTAGGGAATCAATAAATTTCTTTGATTTCAGATGAATGCCGACATATTCCTCATAGATTTGGTCCATAAACTTGCGCAAGTCCTGCTTGATTTCGGCCTTAAGTGAGATAGTCTCCAAGGTCTCAAAATCAATGGCTTGAAATTGATTGAGCAGATAAGGAATATTGGGATTTAAGTGACATCGTTTCTCATCTTCATGGTAATGCTCGGGACAAAGACAACCCCCGTATTTGAAGGAGAAGTCAAAGGCCTGTCCGACACGATGACAAAAGGTACACTCATTAAAGTTGAGACTGATTCCAAAACGTGTCAATATTTGAATTTCAAATATTGGTCAAAACTTGGTAATCTAAGCCCTCTTCCATCAACTCCAAGGTCTTTTGCAAAAAAGCAAATAGGGGAGCATCTTCTTGATTATCCTGCAAACTCGCATCTGCCAAGGCCGCAACGTAGGTCGCATAAGCCATAACAAAGAGGTCACTATTGATTTTCGGAAAAGTCTTCACCTCATGATAATCTTCTATATAACTAAGTCCATCGTCATTGACTTTTAGGAGAAAATGGGCTAAGACTAAAGGTTGAATGACAGGAGCTAGTTTGGATTGGCCGGCATGTTTGACAAAAAACATGCGCTTGCCTGCCTGTTCTGTAAAGATTTTAACAAGCTTATCATCCTCTCGAAAATTTCGATTGTAAAGTACTAAACCCTGACTCGTAATCGATTGAATCATGCTTCTCTCATGTACTCCTCAAGTCGTTTCATAGCTTCACTAATAGTTTCCATACTAGCTGCATAAGACAGGCGCACATAACCTTCTCCATATTGACCAAAAGCTGCACCAGGGATAAAGGCAACAGCCTTCTTCTGGGCAAAATCTTTTAGAAAAGCAAAGGAATCTTGATTATAGCCTGCTGGAATCTTAGCAAAGATATAAAAAGCACCGTCCGGCTTGATGATTTCAAACCCAAGCTTAGTCATCTTGTCGATAATGTAGTCCCGACGTTGGATATATTCCTTCTTCATGGGTTCTGCATCATCTTTACCAGCTGTCAATGCTTCTACTGCAGCATGTTGCGCCATGGTGTTTGCAGCAGTTACCAAATATTGATGACTCTTGATGAGTTGAGCTGTGAAGTTTGCTGGTGCAAAGATAAAACCTAAGCGCCAACCTGTCATGGCATGGGATTTAGAGAGACCGTTAATGATAATGGCCTGATCTCTCAACATAGTTCCCAAAGATACATGATTTTCCCCTGTATAGGTCAATTCTGAGTAGACTTCATCACAGACTACGAAAATCTCATACTTGCGTAAAACAGCTGCCAAGGCTTCTAATTGCTCGCGACTATAAGTAATTCCTGTAGGGTTGGCTGGATAGTTGAGAATAACTGCCTTGAGCTTGTCACCCTGCTCCAAAATTGCCTTCTCTAGCATTTCAGGAGTTAAGACAAAACCATTCTCAGTCGTATCAATCTCGACAATCTCTGCACCAACTAGATTAACTATTGGCTCATAGCCAGGATAGGCAGGAGCTGGCAAGAGAACCTTGTCTCCTTCCTCCAAAATAGCTGTCAGAGTGGCTGATAGAGCCTCTGTCGCACCAATTGTGACCAAGATTTCATTCTCTGGATTGTAGTCTAGCTGATATTTCTCTTTTACAAAATCACTCGCCGCCTGACGCAAGGTCAACAAACCACTCATCCCTGTATAGTAGGATTGATCTTGGTCAATGGCTCGCTTTGCAGCTTCCTTGACATGATCTGGTGTTGTAAAATCTGGTTCTCCCAAGGTCAATCGCAGGACTCCAGGGATCTCTGAAATGGCCTGGTCAAATTGACGAATCAAGGAAACTTGTATCTTATCTAATTGTTTTTTAAATCGTTTGGTTAAGTCCATATATATCCTCCTTGATCAAAGAACATATATCTATTATACTACAAAAGCTCTCTGACCGCAAAATTCCATTTAGTCACAGCCTGTTTCCTACTTTCTATTTTTACTTTTCTGACAGACAAGATTATAATAAGAAGTGCTTATTTTTCGGAGGTTTTTATGCCATTTATATCAAAGAATTGGGCAGGACTGTTAGCCTGTCTTATTATATCTATCATTTCTTGGGCGTTAGGAAGCTTCTTGCCTGTTGTAGGAGCACCAGTTTTTGCCATTTTTATCGGAATGATTCTCCATCCTTTTATCACTTCCTATAAACAACTGGAAGCTGGCTTGACTTATAGCTCCAAAAAATTGCTTCAGTATGCTGTTATCTTGCTTGGGTTTGGACTCAATATCTCACAAGTTTTCGCAGTTGGAAAATCTTCCCTCCCAGTTATCCTTTCGACCATTTCTATCGCTTTAATTATTGCTTTCTTTTTCCAACGATTTTTTAACTTTGATACAAAGTTAGCTACCTTGATTGGAGTTGGATCTTCTATCTGTGGAGGTTCTGCCATTGCGGCAACTGCTCCTGTCATCCATGCTAAAGAAAAAGAAGTAGCCCAAGCCATATCTGTTATCTTTTTCTTCAATGTCTTGGCAGCTCTTATCTTTCCAACTCTAGGTTCTTGGCTCCATCTTTCCAACGAAGGTTTTGCTCTCTTTGCGGGTACTGCGGTCAACGATACGTCCTCTGTGACAGCTACTGCTAGTGCCTGGGATAGTCTATACAATACAAACACTCTTGAGTCTGCCATTATTGTCAAACTGACACGCACCCTAGCTATTATCCCTATTACTCTCTTCCTCTCCTATTGGCAAAGCCGTCAACAAGGCAACAACCAAGGAGTGAAGCTTAAAAAAATCTTCCCCGTTTTCATTCTCTACTTTATCCTAGCTTCTCTGCTAACTACCGTCCTTACTTCTTTTGGTGTCAGCAATAGCTTCTTTTCACCTCTCAAACAACTCTCCAAATTCCTAATCATCATGGCTATGAGTGCTATTGGTCTCAAAACCAACCTCATTGCTATGATCAAATCCAGTGGAAAATCCATTCTTCTTGGAGCTCTTGCTGGATTGCTATCATCCTGACTAGTCTTGGTATGCAAACACTCATCGGCATTTTCTAATACTCTTCGAAAATCTCTTCAAACCACGTCAACGTCGTCTTGCCGTACTCAAGTACAGCCTGCGGCTAGTTTCCTAGTTTGCTCTTTGATTTTCCATTGAGTACAACATAAAAGGTAGCCCATCAGCTACCTTTTTACTGTTCAAAAATTAAACGTGTATGTTCTCTCTTAATACAACGGTTCATCACGATATCATCGCATCCCCCAGCACGCAAGATTTTTTCTGCTTCCAAACTTTCAAGTTCTAGTTGTGCCCAGAAGATCTTGGCATCCGCATTGAGAAAGTCTCGTGCTACATCAGGTAAAAATTCACTGCGACGATATACATTGACGATATCTACAGGGAAAGGAATTTCAGCTAGACTGGCATAAGCCTTTTCTCCCAAAATCTCGCTACCTGCAGCTTTAGGGTTAACTGGAATAATTTTATAGCCACGAGCCTGCATTTCTTTAGTCACTCGATTGCTAGTTGTTTCCTCACGATCGGATAAGCCTACTACAGCTAGAGTTTTACTGGTTGCTAGATACTGACGGATCACTCCATCACTTGGATTGATAAATTCTTGAGTCATAGAAACCCTCCTTTTCATCAGTATAGCACATTTTGAAAAGGCTTGCAGTTTTTGGCTACAAAAAATTTCCTAGCAAGAGAAAAGTCTGCTAGGAAATTCGTTTATTCAAGTGAAAGTTTAAATTTTTTTCTCGATACTAAATAATGGAGAAAGAGGACGTTTTTCATGGATACGTACAATAGCATCACCTAGGAGATGAGCGATAGAAATTTGTTCAATCTTATCAATCAAACGTTCTTCTGGAAGATAGATAGTATCCAAAACAACCAATTTTTTAATGGCTGATTTCTGGATATTCTCCATTGCTGGACCAGAAAGAACTGGGTGCGTACAACTTGCGTAAACTTCAACAGCTCCTGCTTCTGCTAGAGCATCAGCCGCATGACAAATGGTTCCAGCTGTATCAATCATATCGTCAATCAAGATACAAGTCTTACCTTCTACCTTACCAATGATATTCATAACTTCACTAGTATTCATCTTGTCTACACTACGACGCTTGTCGATAATGGCAATTGGAGTTTTCAAAAATTCTGCTAATTTACGAGCACGAGTCACCCCACCGTGGTCCGGGCTGACAACGACATAGTCAGAACCAACCATGCCACGACGCTCAAAGTAATCTGCAATCAATGGAGCACCCATCAAGTGATCCACTGGAATATCAAAGAATCCCTGAATCTGTGCTGCGTGCAAGTCGATTGTCAACAAACGATCTACACCAGCAACTTCAAGCATATTTGCAACGAGTTTTGCAGTGATTGGCTCACGCGCTCTTGCCTTTCTATCCTGACGTGCATAACCATAGTAAGGCATAACAACGTTGACAGATTCTGCACTGGCGCGCTTCAAAGCGTCAACCATAATCAAAATCTCAAGTAGATTATCATTTACTGGTGAGCTAGTTGATTGTAGAATAAAGACGTGTTTTCCACGGATCGATTCTTCGATATTAACTTGAATTTCTCCGTCTGAAAATTGACGAACAGTCGATTTTCCCAACTCTATCCCAATCTCTTGCGCCACACGCTCTGCCAATTCTCTATTTGAAGAAAGGGCAAACAGCTTTAAATCAGAAAAAGACATGATTTCCTCCGGTATTTATGTATCACTTGTGTTTTTCACAACATTTTTCCACCTACCATTGTAGCGCTTTTTTCTCAATTTTTCAATAAAAAATAAGACAAGAGTAGACTTTTATACTCTTATCTTATACTATCTTATATTAGTGATATCAAAGGTAAAACTTGTCAACCTTCTCATCCTACTTCATGCTACTCCAGAAGCTTTTAATTATAAAGTTAGTATATCTCCCTCATACTACCTGTATCCACATCGTAAACAGCTCCTGAAATAATAACATCATCTGGGATTAAGGGGCATTCTCGCAGTAATTTCATATCCTCTCGAACACTCTCATCGATGTCTTGAAACGGTAAAAAGTCCTGCCCAGATACATCAACTCCCAATTCACATTTAGGTGCTCTTGAAAATCTTCGTTATTGAAGGTTTGAGCCCCACAGTCTGTATGATGAAGAACTACAATCTCTCTTGTACCCATCTGTTGTTGAGAAATCACAAGCGAGCGAATCATATCGTCCGTCACTCGACCACCCGCATTCCGTAAAATATGGGCATCCCCAAGAGCTAACCCCAGAGCTGGCGCAACGTGTAGACGCGAATCCATACAAGTTACGATCGCAACCTTGGTCTTGGGTTTAATGGATAAGTGCAAATCTCCATGTAGTTCTACATAAGCTTGATTGGCTTTTAAAAAATTTTCAAAATAGGACATGACAACTCACTTTCTAGTCTGCCAGATAATTTGAACACCAAATTATTTATCTCCTATCTTACCATCTTTTCTTTGTCTTGTCAGCTGTCAACCTCCCTATTAAAAAACCAGGACAGAGATATCCAGCAACTAGCTTGGGTTTCTGTCCTAGTTTTTTTATTATTATGAACCTTTTTGGATATACTTGTTAAGTGAGCCTGCAAAGCTTTGAAGATTGAGACTTTGTACATAGACCTCACCAGTCCCTCGGAAGGTATTCACCACTCCTTCGCCTGTACCAATAGACTGCCAGAAACCATTTTCTAGGTGAATATCATAGTCCAAAGACTGGCTCCAAGCCACCACATGAGCATTATCAATCGTTACTTCTTGGTTTTGCAGTTCAATTTTTTTAATCGAACCAAAAGCATTGGCCAAAAGAGTTCCTTGACCTTGAGTAGTCATCACAAAGAAACCGCCTTGCCCTCCGAACAGAGCTTTCCCAATAGATTGGCGCTCCATTGTATAGAAAGCTGTACCATCAAGAGCTAGAAAGGCTCCATCATTCAATCGATATTGCTTTTCACCTAGCTCAAGAGCAATCACTTGACCAGGAGTATCTGGTGCTAAAGCAAGGTTCCCGTTGTCAGACTCTGCAACAGCTTGAGTGATAAAGGTACTTTCACCAGAAACCATTGAACGCCCTACAGCTTTGACAAAACGGCCTAAACCAGATCCGCTAGCATTGAGCTGGGTATTGAGACTTACATTGGGTGTATGGTAGACCATGCTACCGCGCTGAATAAAGACCGTTTCTCCTTGATTGAGCGACAACTCTACCAAAGGAAACTGCATGTGACTATCCATAGAAAATTTCATCAGAAATTCCTCCTTGTTTTAATAATTGTTAGCAATAAAATAATTAGTAATCTAAACCTGAGTACAACTATTAGGAGAATACTTTTTTCAAGACTTCCTGAATAGTCGTCACCCCAATCACCTGAATTTCCTTAGGTGGTTTGATTCCAGTTAAAGAATTCTTTGGTACATAGATTTTTGTAAATCCAAGCTTAGCAGCTTCGTTGATTCGTTGTTCGATACGATTCACACGCCGAATCTCTCCAGTCAAGCCCAACTCTCCCACAAAACATTCCTGAGGGTTGGTTGGTTTATCCTTGTAACTTGAAGCAATAGCAACTGCAACTGCCAAGTCAATGGCAGGCTCATCTAACTTGACACCACCAGCTGATTTAAGATAGGCATCCTGATTTTGCAAGAGAAGCCCTGCACGTTTTTCCAAAACAGCCATAATCAGACTAGCACGATTGAAATCAAGTCCTGTCGTCGTACGCTTAGCATTTCCAAACATAGTCGGTGTCACCAAGGCCTGTACTTCTGCAAGAATTGGGCGTGTCCCTTCCATAGTCACAACGATTGACGATCCAGTCGCCCCATCCAAGCGTTCTTCCAAAAACACTTCACTAGGATTAAGGACTTCAACCAAGCCACCTGACTGCATCTCAAAGATTCCAATCTCATTGGTCGAGCCAAAACGATTTTTGACTGCTCTCAAGATACGGAAGGTATGGTGTCGTTCCCCTTCAAAGTAAAGCACGGTATCCACCATATGCTCCAACATACGAGGACCAGCCAAGGTTCCTTCCTTGGTCACATGCCCTACGATAAAGGTAGCAATGTTATTGGTCTTAGCCAGCTGCATAAGCTCAGCGGTCACCTCACGCACCTGAGAAACCGATCCCTGAACTCCTGAAATCTCCGGAGACATGATGGTCTGTATAGAGTCGATGATGAGGAAATCTGGCTGGATTCGCTCCACCTCAGCTCTCACGCTCTGCATATTGGTCTCAGCATAGAGATAAAACTCACTGTCGATATCCCCCAAGCGCTCTGCACGGAGTTTGATCTGTTGAGCAGACTCCTCCCCACTAACATAGAGAACTGTTCCTACTTGAGACAACTGGGTTGATACTTGTAAGAGAAGGGTTGATTTCCCAATCCCTGGATCCCCACCAATGAGGACAAGACTTCCTGGTACCACACCTCCACCGAGTACACGGTTGAATTCCTCCATCTCAGTCTTGGTTCGATTGACATTGATAGAAGTCACCTCAGCCAATTTCATGGGCTTGGTTTTCTCACCTGTTAAGGACACACGCGCATTTTTGACTTCTGCGACCTCAACTTCTTCTACAAAAGAAGACCAGGCTCCACAGTTTGGACAGCGTCCTAAATACTTAGGTGAATTATATTCACAATTTTGACACACAAATGTCGCTTTTTTCTTCGCTATAATTCTAATCCTCTCATTTTAAAATTTCTTATTAATTTTTATATTAATGACTATTTCTTTTCAAAACAGTGAGCCCGCCATCATCCGCATGGACATAATACTGACCATCAAGGCTAAATCCAAAAATATAGGGTAAATAACCTTTATAAATTTGAGTCCTAGTTTCTTTATTCTCTTCCCAATAAATGGTTAAAATCGGATATTCTTCAGATTGGTCTTTAGCCATTGTCACTCGGATGTCTTTACCATTATACAAAGGAAGGCTTCCGCCATATTGTCCAGCGATAGGGATAGGAGAATCATATCCCTCACACATGGCTACTAACTCTACCTCATCGTAATCTCCGTCTATCGGTGTTACTTGCCCATTTTCGCTATCAATGATTGACATGTAGTCTGAAGAAATACACAGAATTTTATGATAGGCATCAGGGAGAAATGCTAGGTAAAGAAACCCTCCAATACTAATCTCAAAAATCTTCTTATACCCTCGACAATTCTCGGCGCTAAAAGCCTGAAAATCCTTATAACTCATTTCATTGTGCTTCTTTCTATATCTCTATCTCACACTCAATCACTTGGCAAAAATCAATCTTCTCGTCTGGTACAAATTGGCGCATGAGCATTCGATGAGTGACAACAACGACTGTCTGATAGTTTCGATACTTGCGCATAGATTTTAGAAATCGAGATCTCATTTCCTCAGCTGTCTCATATTGAATAGGACTATTAGGAGGTAAGGAGCCATTATTTTCTAGAAACAGAGTACGAGCTTTTTCAAAATTCTCTACGCCACTTTCATAGACTTGCCATTCATGCAATAATGGCTCCACTCTCAAAGGAAATCCAAAAGCACTAGCAAGATAAGAAGCCGTTTCTAAAGCTCGTGTCACTGAAGAAGCTACTAGCAGATCAGCTGATTGGAACAAGGGATTTTGGCAAAGCTCCTGAGCCTGTTTCCTTCCCTTCTCAGATAAGGGAGCTAGATCCATTCCAAATCCGGAATAAGCATGCTCCTCTAACACACGATAATCTGGCTCCCCGTGACGTACAAAAATAATCTTCATCTTAGTGTCCTGTCGAACCAAATCCACCAGTACGAACTCCGTCTGCTTCATCTCCATCTGCAATTAAAAATGGTGCAAAGACAGCCTGAACCACACGTTCCCCAACTTCAAGAATCACTTCTTGGTCAGTAATGTTTTTCATCTGAGCAAAGATATGGCCTTCATTTCCTGGATTGCCATAGTAGTCTCCATCAATGACCCCCACAGAGTTGATCAAGACCAATCCCTTCTTACGAGGATTTGATGAACGGTCATAGAGATAGAGCACTTCTGTTGGTTGCATATAGGCCTTAACACCCGTAGGGACGAGAACAATCTCTCCCGGAGCAATAACCGTACGTTCTGCAACTTTTAGATCGTAACCAGCTGCATGTGCTGTCTCACGTTTGGGTAACAAAGTTTCATCTGTAAAACTAGAAACTAATTCAAAACCACGAATTTTCATATTATTCCTCTTTTTAATCTTTTATTCTAGGCTATTTTATCTTATTTATTCGAAAAAAAGCACGAAAAAAAGAGCACACAATTCACA
>BNJT01000603.1_pt1 | contig 106126 bp, 175 predicted proteins | sample 8540491 | NCBI WGS metagenome assembly BNJT01 (sample SAMD00202455, study PRJDB9452) | human saliva metagenome | host: Homo sapiens
TCTGTTCGGAATGGGAAGAGGTGGAACCCCGTCGCTATAACCACCGGAAAATATCTCTTGAACACGCATCATGTACATAGTCGCTTTGCCGTACAGCGCCATGCCTTACGCCTTTCATAGATCATTTCAAAAGTATAGCGACAGCTTTAAGTAGATCTCTGCTGCGCTGAAAGGAAAGTTTCGGGCGATTAGTGAGTGCTCGGCTTTGACGTCACCGTCTTTACACCTGCACCCTATCAACGTTGTCGTCTCACAACGACCCTCATAAGGAAATCTAATCTTGTGGCCGGCTTCGCACTTAGATGCTTTCAGCGCTTATCCGATCCTGACTTAGCTACCCTGGCGGTGCGGCTGGCGCCACAACCGTAAACCAGAGGTCAGTCCAACACGGTCCTTCCGTACTCAGTGTCAGGAGCCACGCAAATTTCCTGCGCCCACGATGAGATAGAGACCGAACTGTCTCACGACGTTCTGAACCCAGCCTGCGTGCCACTCTTTAATGGGCGAACAGCCCAACCCTTGGGACCTTCTCCAGCCCCAGGATGTGACGAGCCGACATCGAGGTGCCAAACCACTCCGTCGATATGAGCTCTTGGGAGGATCAGCCTGTTATCCCCGGAGTACCTTTTTATCCTTTTGAGCGATGGCCCTTCCATACGGAACCACCGGATCACTATGTTCTGCTCGCACCTGATCGACTTGTAGGTCTCTCAGTCAAGCGCCCTTTTGCCATTACACCTCTACGGCCGGTTACCAATCGGCCTGAGGGCACCTTTAGAAGCTTCCGTTACGCTTTTTGGAGGCGACCACCCCCAGTCAAACTACCCACCAAACGCGGTCCTCCTTAAAGGAGTTAGGAACCAGACAGCCGAAGGGCCGTATTTCAACAGCGACTCCACGAACACTGGCGTGCCCGCTTCAAAGTCTCCGGCCTATCCTAACATCGACTGCCCGGTTACAACGTTAAGCTATAGTAAAGGTTCTACGGGGTCTTTTCGTCCCATCGCGGGTAATCGGCATCTTCACCGATACTACAATTTCACTGGAACTCATGGTTGAGACAGTGTCCGGATCATTACACCATTCGTGCAGGTCGGAACTTACCCGACAAGGAATTTTCGCCACTTAGGACCGTTATAGTTACGGCCGCCGTTTTACCGGGGCTTCAATTCAAACCTTCGACTTGCATCTGAGCTCTCCTCTTAACCTTCCGGCACCGGGCAGGTGTCAGACTGTATACTTCATCTTTCGATTTCGCACAGCCCTGTGTTTTTGTTAAACAGTTGCCTGGACCTATTCTCTGCGCCTCGCCTTGCGACGAGGACCCCTTATTGCGAACGTACGGGGTCAATTTGCCTAGTTCCTTAACCATGAATCTTCCAAGCGCCTTAGTATATTCTACCCGACTACGTGTCCGTTTGCGTACGGGTATCCAATGGGTTGCTTAGCGGATTTTCTCGGAGTATGCTTACCTTCGCTATTGCATTGTCCGAAGACGCTGCATACCTGTCGACTTTCAGCTCTGAGGGTGGATTTGCCTGCCCTCGTCGGCGCCTACGATCTTTAACGGGCTATTCCGTCAGCCCGCGGAAGTGTCACTTCTCCGTCTCCACATCGCCCCAATAGATAGTAACGGAATATTAACCGTTTCTGCCATCGGCCTCTCCATTAGGATGAGCCTTAGGACCCGACTGACCCAGGGACGATTAACGTTGCCCTGGAAACCTTAGTCTTTCGGCGAGAGTGCATCTCACACTCTTTATCGTTACTTATACTTACATTTGCTTTTTCATGAAGCTCCACCCAAGGTCGTCCCTTGGGCTTCAAGGCCGCATGAATGCTTCCCCTACCGATGTCATTAGACATCCCACGGCTTCGGCACCGGGCTTTATACCCGATTATTATCCATGCACAGTCCCTCGACTAGTGAGCTGTTACGCACTCTTTGAATGAATGGCTGCTTCCAAGCCAACATCCCTAGCTGTCACGGGGACCACACTTCGTTAGTTTAACTTAGCCCAGATTTCAGGGCCCAGCCGTGATCAGGATTCTTCCTCTCGGGCGTGGACCTTAGCACCCACGCCCTCACCCCGGCTTAGCCTGTGTGCATTCGGAGTTTGTCTGGACTTGATAGGCGGTGAAGCCCTCGCATCCAATCAGTCGCTCCACCTCACACAGGGAACGCCCGAGGCTGCACCTAAATGCATTTCGGGGAGTACGAGCTATCTCCAAGTTTGATTGGCCTTTCACTCCTACCCTCACCTCATCCGGAAGCTTTTCAACGCTTATCGGTTCGGTCCTCCATCCCGTGTTACCGGGACTTCAACCTGGACAAGGGTAGATCACTTGGTTTCGCGTCTGCCACCGCCGACTATGCGCCCTATTCAGACTTCGCTTTCGCTTCGGTTGCGCGCATCATTGCGCTTAACCTTGCCGACGACGGCAACTCGTAGGTTCATTATGCAAAGGCACGCCGTCACAACTACGTTGCTCCGACCGCTTGTAGGCGTACGGTTTCAGGAACTTTTTCACTCCTCTGACAGAGGTGCTTTCACCTTTCCCTCACGGTACTGGTTCGCTATCGGTCTCTTACGAGTATTTAGCCTTGGCGGATGGGCCCGCCGGATTCAGACAGGATTTCACGTGTCCCGCCCTACTCAGGATACCACTATGGCCGATTCGATTGTCGAGTACGAGACTGTCACTCTCTATGGTCGTTCTTTCCAAAACGTTCCTCTAATCGAACCAAGTCCAATGTCGTGGTCCTACAACCCCGTGAAGGCCGAGACCTCCACGGTTTGGGCTCTTCCCGTTCGCTCGCCACTACTAGGGGAATCATTGTTATTTTCTTTTCCTGAGGGTACTAAGATGTTTCAGTTCCCTCGTTAGCCTCCTGCTTAGCAGGATGACAGGCCTTCAACCCGCCGGGTTGTCCCATTCGGAAATCTGCGGATCGACGGTCATTTGCACCTTCCCACAGCTTATCGCAGCTTATCACGTCCTTCATCGCCTGTAAGAGCCTAGGCATCCACCGTACGCCCTTTTGTACTTTCTCTTCCGAACTGAACTGCTCTTTCGAGCATCGGCGGCAGAACTACTTAAAGCTGTACTTCGTTTACCTTTGTATTACTACTTGGGAGTATTGTAGAGTTTCGTAGACCCGTAGACGAGTAAACTCTGTTTACGTCGTTTACGCACATCATCAATACTTCATGTTGCGTGTTCAATATGTCAAAGATCTCTTGCTTCATCGAGTGAAGCGAAGTGGAGAATAACGGATTCGAACTGTTGACCCCCTGCTTGCAAAGCAGGTGCTCTAGCCAGCTGAGCTAATCCCCTTCGTAGTCCCAGGCAGATTTGAACTGCCGACCTCCACATTATCAGTGTGGCGCTCTAACCAACTGAGCTATAGGACTGGCAGAAAAACTGCATGGGCGGAGAATCGAACTGCGCACACCTCTTGTACCGAGGACGGCACCGGTCGGCCCGGCTTCATCTTTCTATAATTTCATAACATCTTGCGAGAAGTACAGGTCAATCGCTCTTAAGGTCGAGCGAATCATACCTTTACTTTGTCAAGTTCCACCTAAACCTCGGAACAGAAACCCATGGTGTGAGCTTCCAGAAAGGAGGTGTTCCAGCCGCACCTTCCGGTACGGCTACCTTGTTACGACTTAGCCCCAATCACCGGTTTTACCCTAGGCCGACCCTTGCGGTCACGGCTTTCAGGCACCCCGGCTTTCATGGCTTCGACGGGCGGTGTGTACAAGGCCCGGGAACGTATTCACCGCGCCATGGCTGATGCGCGATTACTAGCGAATCCAGCTTCACGGAGTCGGGTTGCAGACTCCGATCCGAACTGAGAGAGGTTTTAAAGATTAGCATCCCGTCGCCGGGTAGCGGCCTTCTGTACCCCCCATTGTAACACGTGTAGCCCCGGACGTAAGGGCCGTGCTGATTTGACGTCATCCCCACCTTCCTCACATCTTACGATGGCAGTGTCCACGGAGTGCCCGGCATTACCCGATGGCAACCGAGGAGAAGGGTTGCGCCTGTTATGGCACTTAGCCGACACCTCACGGCACGAGCTGACGACAACCATGCAGCACCTCCAACGGTGTCCGAAGAAAAATCTATCTCTAGATTCTGTCACCGTTAGTTCAAGCCCGGTAAGGTTCCTCGCGTATCATCGAATTAAACCACATGTTCCTCCGCTTGTGCGGGCCCCGTCAATTCCTTTGAGTTTCACCGTTGCCGGCGTACTCCCAGGTGGTATACTTAATGCTTTCGCTTGGCGGCTTACTGTCTATCGCAAACCGCGAGTATACATCGTTTACTGTGTGGACTACCAGGGTATCTAATCCTGTTTGATACCCACACTTTCGAGCCTCAGCGTCAGTTGCAGCCCGGACACCTGCCTTCGCGATCGGAGTTCATCGTGATATCTAAGCATTTCACCGCTACACCACGAATTCCGGCATCCCTGTCTGCACTCAAGATCGCCAGTTTCAACGGCAATGCATGGTTGAGCCACACCCTTTAACCGCTGACTTAACAATCCGCCTACGCTCCCTTTAAACCCAATAAATCCGGATAACGCCTGGACCTTCCGTATTACCGCGGCTGCTGGCACGGAATTAGCGGTCCTTTTTCTGAAGGTACATACAAGAAGGGACAAGTCCCTTTTTTTATTCCCAACTAAAAGCAGTTTACAACCCGGAGGGCCGTCATCCTGCACGCTACTTGGCTGGTTCAGGCTCTCGCCCATTGACCAATATTCCTCACTGCTGCCTCCCGTAGGAGTCTGGACCGTGTCTCAGTTCCAGTGTGGGGGACCTTCCTCTCAGAACTCTACCGATCGAAGGCTAGGTGGGCCGTTACCCCGCCTACTACCTAATCGGACGCATCACCATCTCATATCGATAAATCTTTGGTTACTCTCCCATGCGAGAAAGCAACAACATCGGGTATTAATCTTACTTTCGCAAGGCTATCCCCGAGTATGAGGCAGGTTTGATACGCGTTACGCACCCGTGCGCCGGTCGCCGGCATTGAAAGCAAGCTTTCAACCCGCTGCCCCTCGACTTGCATGTGTTAAGCTTCAGAAGCGTTCATCCTGAGCCAGGATCAAACTCTTCATTGTAAATATGATATTTGTTTGTTTTCTGTTTTTGTCGCTCAGGTTCCTGTATCCTTATTTTTGTTTAGGGAGTAGAATTTGACGGTACAATCTCATTTTACCTGAAGCAACTTTCTTTCCCTGAAAGAGAAAAAAGCTTCATGATCGATTGTTCCTTGTACTCTCTACAATCTGTTATGTAAGACTTTCAAAGATCACAGCAGCGCTTTTCGCTGCCTCGTCGCTTTCAGAGCGTAACCCTCTCTTGCAAGAGCGTTGCTTCCCGATTGCGAGTGCAAAGGTAGGGCATTTCTCCATTCCCTGCAAGACTTCGACGAAAAATTGCGAGAAAATTTCATTTGCACCCATTTTGCCACCTCATAGCGTTGCAAAATCGGCAGTAAAAGCCCATTTTTCGCCTCTCCCCACCCTCCTTTTTCGCTCCGAAAATCTCCGTTTTTCCCACTTTTCCCCTCGTTTCGAACCCGATTTCGGGCGATTTTTCGAGGGAACTGCTCCTGCTTTTTGACCTGCGAAGTGCTCTTTTTTTCTCGTCTTTCCTCGTTTTGGGTCCGACTTCGGGCACTTTTTCGATGGCACGTCACTCTTTTCAGCCCCGAACTTCAATTTTTCCTTGCTCCGTCCTGTACTTCCCCACGCTTCGGGCACTTCTTCGAGAGATCTCACCCATTATTTTCTCCACACTCCCTTTTTACACAACGTGAATGCTTTTCCGATTCGGCTTTTCCTTTCTGCATCCTCTGCTCCACTTTCCTATTTCCATTGATTTCCTTTCCGCCCCTCAGTCACCCCTGCCCTCCACCTCCTTCCCCCACTTTCTCTCACATTCCTCCCCACTTTTCTATCTCCCTCCCCAATAAACGCACGATCGCGCGTCCCCCGCGCACTACTCGCGTACGCGTACGCCTACACATACGCCACACGTCAGGAGGTTTTCGTTTATTGCCTTCACCGCTTCACCCACCTTCCGCAATACGCTGTGCATCAACACATTAGGTATGAAGAAAAACAGAAAAACCTTCACAAAATACACAACAATCTCAAAATCAACATCTTACCACAAACACCGATTTCATCCACCGTGAATTCCATCTGTCACTGCGGTGAACCCATCTACCACCATCGTGAACATAAAGCAAAAAGCCTTCACCCCTTACGCGCTGTGCCACAAACCATTTGCGGCATACGGGTGAAGAGGTGAAGGATAAAAGAAACGAAAACCACCTGACGCGCGGCGTACGCGCAAATGCAAAAACCTGCATTCGGGCGAAAAAGGGCGCCACACGCAAGGCTCCGTTGAGTACTCGCGCAGCGCTCCGAAAAAGGGATCGGCGTCAGTATGCCGACGCTTTTCAATCGTGCACGTACGTGCCGATGGGTTCGCCTTCAGTACGGCGCAAGTTGCCGAGCACATCCATATTAGAAGACATAGATGGGGAAATGATTCTCGCGGCACATGGCGGTCGCCGTGACGTCCATCACTTTCGATCCACGCTGCAACACTTCGTCGTGGTGATTTCGTCGAATTTCATGTAGCCGTGGGATCTTTCTCAGGATCGGCCGTGTAAACCCCGTCGACGCGGGTGCCTTTGAACATGACATCGGCTTCGATCTCGATGCCGCGCAACGCAAGAACGGTGTCGGTGGTGAAATAGGGATTGCCCGTTCCGGCACTCATGATGACCACCTCCCCGCGTTCGAGCGCTTCGATGGCCTTCCATTTGGAGTAAAATTCGCCGATGGGTTCCATGCGGATGGCCGTGAGCACGCGGTTGGGCACCCCTTGTGCGCCGAGCGCCGAGGAGAGCGCAAGGCTGTTGATGACAGTGGCGCACATGCCCATTTGGTCGCCTTTCACGCGATCGAATCCCTTGCCGGCGCCGCTGAGTCCGCGAAAGATGTTGCCACCTCCGATGACGATGCCGACCTGCACGCCCATGTCGCGGATTTCGCGAATCTGGGTGGCGTATTCGTTGAGACGTTGGGTGTCGATGCCGTGTCCTTGGGCACCCATGAGGCTTTCGCCGCTGAGTTTGAGGAGAATGCGTTTGAATTTCATATAGTGAATGGATGATTTGTGGCAAGAGAAGGCCTCAGCGGCGGGAGGTTTGCGCTGTGTGGGCGAAGCTGCGGCGGACAATGCCGGGCAGCTGGGTCCCTGTGCGATGCCGCGCAAGGCGAGGTAAGTGAGGAAGGCGATCCACAGGGCGTGGTTGCCCAAGGTGGCGGGCAAGAGGGTGTGGACGGTGAAAAATCCCGCGGCCGCGGCCGCCACGCCGATGAGCATGCCCGAAGTGGCGGTGGTGCCCAAAAAGACCGTCGAGCAGAAAGCCTGCCATGCTGATCGGCGGAATGGCGACGCATGGGGCAGAAAGGTTTCGGCAGCTCGGCGCACCGCGACGTCGTCGGTGAAGAGTGCGATAGTGCCGTTCCGCCAGGGCGTAGGCCAGTGCAAAGAGGAGAGCCCCGTGCAAAGGAAGAGGGCGCCGACCAAGCGGCGGAAACGACCCACGCCGCCCGCCCCGACGGGTGACCGCCCACCGATTCGCCCGGCGTAGGCGAAGCCATCCATAACATAACTCACGAGGGGTGAAGAATTGGAGCAAGACGCGTTGGCCGAAAGTAAGGTCGGACCGCGCTGACTTCCGAAGGCCGTGAAGGAGAACATGACCGTGACGAGGGCAAAGGGTGCGGAGGAAGATGAACACATTGACGGTGAAGAACGATCGCCAGGCCGCGATCAGACGGAAAAGCCCGCGGCGAAGCGCAGTTTCACCGCTTGGCGATGGGCAAACGGAGGGCGAAACAGAGTGCCAAGGCGAGTCCGACCCACTGCGAAAGGAGGTGCCGCCGGCACTCCGACCAGTCCGAATCCGCAAACGTGGACAAAAACAAGCTCGAGGCGACGTTGAGCAGGTTTTGCACGACGGCGATGAACAGTGGTGTGCGCGCATCTTGCATGCCGAGCAACCAGCCGTGAGCACATAGAGACTGAGCATGCGGCGCGCCCCAAAATGAGCACCCGAAAGTAGTTGGCGGCGTGTGCGACGACGGCGGCGTTGCCGTCATGAACGAAAGCCCCACGTGCAGGAGGGGCGTTTGAAAAACGAGGAGGAGGGTACCGATGGTGCGGCGATGAGCTAACCCACGCAGGAGCAAAAGCGCCGTTTCGTCGCGACGTCCGGCTCCGAAGGCCTGCGCCGTGGGACCGCCGCGGTGCCCATGCGGAGGAAGTTGAAAGGGAATAGAAGTGACGAAAAAGAGCGCACTCGCGATAGCAATGGCCGCAAGAAAGTCGGCCGAACCGAGGTGTCGCGGCGATGGTCGTCGTCGACCCACCGAGCAGCGGGACGGTGATATTGGAAAGAATGGAAGGAACGGCGATGCGCGGGATGGCACGATGCTCAGACATGGGCGACGGAAGAAGAAACAGGAGAGGAGGAACGACGAAGCGCACCTCTTTGAAATAATAGTGACGGAGGTGCCTTCAGCCGTTCGCATGTGTGATTTCTGCCGGAGGCCGCGTCGACAATGTGGGCCGAGGCGTCGGCCACTCGCCATCGACGTAATCATAGGCTGCCTCGCGATGATAAAGCGCCGCAGGTATTCGCCGTGCAGCGCTCGACGCGGGCCAATCGGCTTTCGGGGTCAGAGCTGCGTGATGCGCTGCAGAGCAGGTCGAAGCGGCGGGCGAAATCACACAGCACCTGCTCGCGGTCGACGGAGCGCCCGATGATTTGCGGAGCGAAACGGGATTCGGCGCGTCGCCTCGAAACGTCTTTGATTGAGATTGAGACCGATACCGACAAGGGTATCGGCGATTTGCTATGGAGGGTGTGGGTCAAGAGCATGCCGCAAATTTTTACGATCGCGGTGATAGACGTCATTGGGCCGCTTCACGCTGATGCCTTCGGTATAGCATCGAGTGGTGCGCGACGGCGAACAGGCGATTTCGGAAAGCAAAGCTGCTCGGCGGCCGCGCGACACGCCGGGGCGGAAAGCAGGAGAGGTGAGGTTCCGGGCGCGTGCACTTTCACACGGTGTTCACCTGTCCGTGGCACGGGTCTGAATCGGCCGTGACGAGCTGCACTTCTCCGTCGGCGAGCCGATCGGTGTGCAGGGAGTTGCATGCAGTGGAAGTCACCTCGTCGAAGTGGCGCCGATGCCAATGGGCGGGAAGTTCAGAAGAAGCGGTGGTCGGGTTCGCGAGCGGTGGATGCATTGCGCGGCAAACAGAGGAGAAAGCGTCGATGTGATGACAGATGCAGAAGGGCGGTTCGCTGCCGACGAGGGTAATGATGTCGAACCGAAAGGGGATGTTGCCCAATCGGCGGCGACGGATGTAAGCGATGGCGGCGGAGGCTCTCCTGCTTGTAGCGGTCGACCGCAGCTGCGGGGTCCTCCCAACGGTCGTCACTGCGGGTTTGACCTCCACGAAGACGAGTTCGCCCCAATCGTCGGCAATGATGTCGACTTCAAGGGATGGCAACGCCAGTTGCAGCTCCACGATGTGGTAGTCGCGTTCGATGAGATATTGACGAGGCGGCGTTTTTCGCCCGGCCCGCCCCAGATTCGTTGTGAAAGAGCCATGGTCAAGTGCATCGAGTGGCGACGGCGCGAGCGACTTCACCTTCTCCGTTTGAAAAACTCGCTCATCAGCGCTCCGCATTCACGTCGGCAAGCACGCCCGCGGTGACTTGGGTTTTGGGGTGCAAAGCCTGCGGGGCGAAGCTGCTGAACCCGCGTTTGGGATCGGCGGCTCCGCGTAGACCACGCGCGCGCAATTTGCGACCCGAGCCGAGTGCGCGGCACACATCACGCAGGGTTCGACCGTGACGTAGAGCGTGCACTCGTTGAGATACTTCCTCCCAGGTGTCCGGCCGCCGCGGTCACGGCCTGCATCTCGGCGTGTGCGGTGACGTCGTTGAGCGTTTCGGTGAGGTTGTGTCCGCGGGCGATGATGAGTCTCTGCACCACCACAGCGCCCACGGCGCCCCGCCTCGTTGGGCAGCGGCACGAGCCTCATCGAGGGCACGCCGCGATGTAGTGTTCGTCGGTCGCAAAGCGCTATATATACGTCGTCGGGACATGGGCTGTTCATTCCACGTTTTTCATGGAGGTGCGATGCGTCCGCAGGCTTCGTCGATTTCGAGCACGCGCACGCTACTTGTTGTGCACCACACCCACCTCATTGGGATCGCGCACGAAGCGGTCGGCCAGTTGCGAGACGTGTACCAACCCCTTGACCTAGCATGCCGAGGTCGACAAAGGCGCCGAAGTTAGTGACGTTGGTGACCACGCCGGGCAGGATCATGCCGATTTTGCAGATCGTCGATGGAATGAACGCTTTCTTCGAAGGAGAAGACCTCGGCTTTGCCGCGCGGGTCGCGTCGGGCTTGTCGAGTTCGGCCAAGATGTCGGTGAGGGTGGGCAGTCCGACCTCTGCCGTGCAGTAGCGTTTGAGGTCCAGGCGTCGGCGCGCTTCCGGGGTCGGCAATGAGTGCGGCGTCCATGCCGGCATCGGCGGCCATGCGCTGCACGATGTCATCAGCGCTCGGGGTGCACCGCGGTGTTGTCGAGCGGATCGCGCCGTCGACGATGCGCAGGAAGCCCGCGCACTGTTCGAAAAGCCTTTGCGCCGAGCCGCGGCACTTTGAGCAAGTCGCGGCGGGAGCCGAAGGGGCCGTGCGCAGTGCGATGTTCCACGATTTTTGGCCAGCGACGCGCCGAGTCCACTCACATGGGTGAGCAAGTGGGCCGAAGCGGTGTTGAGATTCACGCCCACGGCATTCACACAACTCTCGACAGTCTGATCAGCGAGCGTTTGGGTGCGCCGGCATCGACGTCGTGCTGATATTGTCCCACGCCGATGGCCTTGGGATCGATTTTCACCAATTCGGCCAGGGGTCGGCGAGTCGGCGTCCGATGGAAACGGCTCCGCGAACGGTGACATCGTAGTCAGGAAAATTCCTCACGCGCCGTGGCCGATGCCGAATAGACCGAGGCCCCGTCTCGCTCACGAGGAAGATTTCCACGCCCTCGACGTGCAAGGCGCGCACCAGTTCTTCGGTTTCGCGTCCCGCGGTGCCGTTGCCGATGGCCATCGAGCCTCGACGGCGCAGCTAGTCTTTGAGCAGGCGGCGCAAAGCCTGTTCGGCACGCACGGTTTCGTTTTCGGCGGGTGGGGATAAATGGTTTCGTTGTGGAGCAAGGCGCCCTGCGCATCGAGACGCACCACTTTGCACCCTGTGCGGAAACGGGGTCGATGCCCATGATGCGACGCTGCCCGAGGGGCGGTGCGAGGAGCAATTGCTTGAGATTAGTGGCGAAAACGCGAATGGCCTCTTCGTCGGCCTGCTCCTTGCTCGTGGCCGCAAACTCGGTTTCGATGCTCGGGCGGAGGAGCCGCTTATAAGCGTCGGTGGCTGCCAGTTCGATTTGTTCAGCAGCCCGCGTTCCGAGCTTCACATAGCGGCGCGCCACTTGCTCCGGTGGCGCGATCGTCGTCGGCAGGGGTGATGGTGACGCGCAACACGCCCTCGCTTTCGCCTCGGCGCATGGCCAGCAGGCGGTGGGAAGTGCAGCGCTGGGGGTTCCGCTCAATCGAAGTAGTCGCGATATTTGGCGGCTTCGGGGTGTCGGCTTTTCCTTCACGGCTTTCGGTGATCACCGCCTCGCGCGTATAACATACTGGCGTAGGGTTTGTCGTGACTGCTCGTCTTCGCTGATTTGCTCGGCGATGATGTCGCGTGCGCCCTGCAAAGCCGCCTCCGGCGTGTCGACCTCGTCGTTGAGGAAGCTTTCGGCTTCGAGTTCAGGGGTCATCTTGAGGGCGCAAGAGCAGGCGCTGTGCGAGCGGTTCGAGTCCTTTCTCGCGCGCCATCTGCGCTCGGGTGCGGCGTTTGCAGGCTTGAAAGGCAGGGTAGATGTCTTCGACTCCGTGGAATCCCAACTCTCGTCAATGCGCTTGCGCAGCTCGTCGGTGAGTGCGCCCTGTGCCTCGATCGTTTTCGATGACGAAGGTTTTTCGATGCTGCAGTTCGTCGAGCTGTCGGTGCTGTTCGGCCACGGCGGCCACGGCCACTTCGTCCATTCAGCCCGGTGGCTTCTTTGCGATAGCGGGAGATGAAGGGAATAGTGGCTCCTTCGTCGAGGGAGAGCAATGGTTTGTTCTACTTGTTTTTCGCGGAGGTTCAACCGCCGAGCAATGAGTTGAATGGGCGTCATGGGGCGCATTTTGGGGTTACACGACGTAAAAGAGTACAACTTTCGCCGCGCTTCTGCAAGCGCGGGTTGCGAAAATTTTTCCTGGTGGGTCTTTTCAAAAATCTCGGCATGCCTTTTGAGCATGCCGAGCGTAGCTATTTTCTGCAGTGGATGGTCTGCGGTTTAGGCCTTGACGCGGTTCTGGTAGGAGCCATCGCGGGTGTCGACTCCACGAGTTCGGCGGTTTCGATGAAGAGGGGCACACGGATTTTGGCGCCGGTTTCGAGAGTGGCGTCGCTGCCAGGCGTGTTGGTTGCCGTGTCGCCGCGGAGACCGGGCTCGGTGTAGTCGATGCGGGCACCACCTTGATGGGCATTTCGGCGTAGAGATCGTCTCGGTCGAGGGCATCGCTGACCACCGTCACCACGTCGCCTTCCTTCATGTAGTCCACCGGTGATGAGATCGTGGGCGATGGGCGCTTGGTCGAAGGTTTCTTGGTTCATGAAGAGGTAGTCTTCACCTTCCTGATAGAGGTACTGGTAGGGACGACGTTCCACGTCGTCTTCGAGCGCTTCGCCGATGTTGAAACGCTTTTTCGATCACGCGGCCGCTCACAACGTCCTTGAGGGTGGTGCGCATGATGGTGTTGCCCTTTACCGGGTTTCACGTGGAGGAAGTCGATGCAGAAATAGAGTTTGCCGTCCATGCGGATGCAAACCCTTTCTTGATGTCCTGAGATTTGATCATGAGATTATCTGTGTGTGAGTATATTTCTTTTGCGCCGCAAATTTAGTGCTTTATTTTGAGCTAACCCCTTTTCGGGGTCGAAAACTCGTCGAAAGGTGTTTTTCTTCTTTGCGCTTCGCTGTAGTTTTTCGGAAAAAGTGGGGTGGTTTCTGCCCTTAGCCCCCGGTTTCGCGGATTTTTCGCCTTTTTCTCCACCGGCACGAACGCATTTCGAGTCGACACGGCGGCAAACAAAGCCCCCATGGGAGACGGGCGCCTTTACAGTGGGGGTAGTTTTTCAACGAAAAGTAATATATTTGCGGTCGTAATCACACATCCACTTATCAATCAGACCCAACCATGAAAATGCTACTGAGAATTGCGTTCACGGTTTGGGGCGTCCTGCTCAGCTTCGGCGTCCAAGCCCATTCGAAATCACCCGCCCCGCTGCCCTCGGCCGACTCCGTGCGCACCGACAGCACGAAGGCGCACGCGCTGCGCGAAGCCACGGTGAAAAACCACGCGCCTGCTCTTCATCACCCGCAAAGACACCGTCATCTACGACCTCGACGCCGTGAAACTCAAAGACGGCGCCAACCTCGGCGATGCACTCAAGAAACTGCCCGGCATGGAGATTCGGAAGAAAAAGCTCTACTATATGGGCAAGCCCGTGGATCGGCTGCTGGTGAACGGTTTCGACTTTTCGCGCAACGACCCCTCGATGGCGCTCGAAGCCCCTGCCGGCCTACATCGTCAAGAGTGTGAAAGCCTATGAGCAACGCGGCGAACTGGCGCGCGTGACGGGACTCGACGACGGTTCGCGCGAGCAGGTGGTCAATGTGGTGCTCCGCAAAAATACATGGGCACGTGGACGGGGCAAGCCGACCTCTCGGGCGGCACGCCCGACCTCTATAGCGCCCGAGGCTATGCCAATACCTTCACCGACCGCTACCGCGTGTCGCTCTTCGGCAATGCCAACAACACGAACCAAGAACTCTGGTACAACGGCGACGGATCGATCAGTTCCTTCAACGTCTATCGCTCCGGTAAGAATGCCTTCCACTCGCCGGGCGGCACCCTGTTTTGGCGCAACAAGGCGACGAGAACGCCGCGGGCTATCTGAAGATCGAGGCCACGGGCGACTATAACAACAACACGCGGCGCAACACCCGCTACACGGAATTGGAAACGAGGCTCAGCGGCGGCAGCGGTTACAACGCGACCGAAGAGCACCCCCACTCACACGAGACGCGCGTGGCGGGGTCACCTCTTTGTGACCTGGCGACCGACGGCGACCACCCACGTGTTCTATCAAAATAACGCATGGCGCTCGCGCACCACTTCGGACAACAACGGGCGCGGCGCGACGTGGAACGCCAACCCCTTCAACGCGGGATATGCCCCCGCTCGATTCGAGTTTTTCGCCCCGAACCTGCTGCGTGCCGCGATGTTCGGTGCCGTGACTCGCAAGCGGTCGGTCGGACAAGGCGAAAAACACGCTCGGGCACGTCGACCAACTGCTCATGGTCAATCAGAAACTCAACTCCCAAGGGGCGAACCTCACTTGGCAAACGGATCTGAGGCGCGAAGAAACAACGTCCGACAACTTCTCGCTCGACGGCTACCACTATTTCCGCCCCCAAGCGAACAACTTGCCCCACCTGCTTCACCGCTACCGTGACAATGCGACCGGCAACACCCAATCTGGGTTCGAGGCTGGAACTGCAATGGCCCGTGGGCAAACACTTTTGTGCCGGGTGCGCGCTACGCCTTTTTCGCACCTCCACGGCGGATGGACACCGACGGCTTCCTGCTCAATCGCCTGAGCGGCGCGCCCACCACCTTCGACGCCGCCCTCCCCTCTCGCCCGGCTGCCCGAAGGCATCGCCGATTAGCGACGCCTCGCTCGCGAAAAATGAGATCACGCGCCACACCCTGCAAAACACCACCTCGCACAGCGGAACGCTCTTTCTCCGCTACACCGCCGATCGGTGGTTCTCGTCGGTGGACCCTAACGCTCAAACACGAGAACGAGACCTACGATTTCGAGAAAGGCGGTTTTCCCGGCACAGCACCTCACGCGCCGACAAACGCTGCCCGCCTTCTCGACCCAAACAGAATGGAAGCCAGGCTCAGGGTAAACTCTCTTTCAGGTATGACCTCCGCACGAGTGCGCCTTTCATCACGGAGCAGATCACGCTGCCCGACCTCGCCGATCCGCAAAATGTACACCTCAGCAGCGGATCTGAAGAACAAGGTCACGCACTACTTCACACTGACAAGCGAAAACCTATTTGAACAGCACCGCGGCGAAGAGACGAAAACGCCACCAACTCTATGCGGGCATCGTTTTTACCACCACGGCCAACGAAACGACGCAACTCACCGCGTTCGACCGCACCACGGGCGTGACCCGACGAAGCGGTCAACATCTCGGGTGCTTGGAACACGAGTTCCCTATCTCTACTTTCTCCAATCGCTCGACTATGCGAGCCGTTTCGTCCTCGGTTATAACGCCGAACAGAGCACCGTTCGCCGGCAGAACTTCAATGTGGCGGGTTCGCTCGCCGATGCACGCCCCGAAGAGCTGTTCATGCACACGATAGCCTTTGGTTTTGGGCCTCAATACCACGGCGATAAACTTTCTGTGGAATCGTCGTTCGGCCTCTCTGACAGTTTCACCCACAGTCCCAACCCCATCTACGACCGTCAGCGCGAATTCGAGCCGGGGCTATGGTAGACCTTGAATACGAGCTGCCCTTCGACCTCCATCTCGGCCTGCGTTATCGATTGAGTCACATCGACTACCGGGGCACGCAGCACTATCGCCGCACCGAGCATGAGCTGAATTTCGACCTCACGCGGGCTTTCCTCAAAGGCAAGAACTTAACGGTCTCACTCAGGGGACACGACCTCTTCAACAACAACCGCGGCATCACCCACAACTTCAACGAAACGTCAATCGAACGCATTTACGACACGGCCTACGGCCGCTACTTCCTGCTCGGCTTCACCTATCGCTTCACCACGAAAAAACAAGAGGCCGAGGTGAGACTCGGACTAAAAGATCCGCAAGACGACTGTTTAACAACAGCGCGTCTTGCGGATTTAGCTTCGTAGAAGGGGTGTAGCTCTTACAGAGAGCGGCTTATAAATGACTCAGAAAAGACCTTTCGTTTTGCTCCATTCGTGCAATGAAGTTAGAAAAACTATCACTCCCGGAAGGGATTCTCAATCCCAATTTCGTAATTGTTCCTCCGTTAACTCCATCCACTTCTGATAAGAGATCCAACACTTCAGGCTTTACTTCCTCGTCAGGATGAGGAAAAAAACAAGTACCCTTATCAGTACAAAAACCGATACATATAGGTGATGGTTTTTGTAATAAATGGCGATAGCCTTTTTCTTCACCGTAGGTACGCTGCTCTTTAATGGGAATGTACTTTGCATCTGCCACCGAAGACTGATCTACAGCAACGTAGTCCGGAATGATCCTTTGCCCTTGTTTGAACAGGCGAATGGGACTTCCGTCACCCTAAGAAATAATGAGTGTATTTTTCCCTCAAGTAGCAAGGCTAAGTATTCTTCCCACAACCAAGCAGCATCAATAAGCACTCCATAAATTTCATCCTCACACTGCCCATATTTCAATTCTTCGTGCCGAAGGATTTGCAAACAGAGCTTTTGCAAGGGGGTATATTCACTATAATAAGGATGTTCCGCCGGGCGCAAATTCTGATTGATAACCGCTTGCCGCTGATTCGGACTATAAGAAGGAGTGGCGCTGATCATCTGTTCCACAGCTTGTATGGTATCGAAATCGATCCTGAGCAAATCACCTCCTTTATATTTTTCAATAAACGCAATGGTGTGTCTAATCAGCTGGGTTACTTCATTGTCGTAACTGAATTCTCGCGTCGGTGAGGCCACCCTTCCATTGAAGGGTTCATTGCTCCTTATATGCCGACTCACATCGACAACTCCTCTTGCATTGGCATCATTGTATTTCTTGGTTACGTATTTCTTGTATACCCCTTGGTTAATCGCTTTTTCAGATACAATGGAAACAAGTAGACGAGAAAATCAAATACGCTGATCTTCGCTTATCGTGTGCTGCAGATTGAACAAATTGATTTTTGGCTACCTTTTGAAGCATGTAGTGCAAAAAGTAGTCTTCGCCCTTCCTCTCTGCAAACCTTGAATGGATGGACAGACGGGTACTATTCTGCCCCACAAAGCCAACGATACTATTTGTAAATAGTTTATCTCCATCAATTCAGCATATCTGTTTCTTTCCAAAATCTCTGTCATAATGAGCAAAGGAATCCGGAAACATCAGCAGATTGGGGTAATCATCGAACGTAAGATCCGATAAAGCCACATTGGCTATCGCCATCAAATCCTGTTTTTCTTCAGGTTCGATAGTTTGACCCGGGCCAGTTATAATCGTAGGTAATCAATGTGCCTCAGTATCGTTATAAGCTTCTGTACAATCGAGCTATCTTTGTTTTCAATATCAGTTGTTCCTCTGAGATATTCGTATAACAAACCTTTCAGATGGTTCTCCCACAAATCGTCAAAGTTGCCATACAGTCCATGCTTAAGGAAGTAGGAAGCCCCTATTTGATAAGCTTTGGTTAGGCCGATTCGATCCCGGGGAGTATTTGTAGAACTCTGATACTGATCAATGATGCAAGCATTGAGGTTGTTCATTCGATTCTTCATGTATTGAATCACCTTATCCGTTGGCTTTTCGACATTCCAAGCCCTCGACCTCATCAAGCATTGACTGTCGGGAGGAGGCTGTGATCTCCTTCCATGCAAATCGTCTCCGCATCGCAAAATCCATACTTTCAACGCTTCTGTCAATATCATTCATCGTACCAATGATATACACGTTTTCAGGAATATAGAAGCCACTGAAGAAGGTGTCGTCCTGAGGGTACGAGATTTTGGTATTGGGTCATGACTTTACCCTTTTTCTCCTCGGTAACGGGATCGATTGAATAGAACAACTCACCAAAGATCTTAGAGATTTCACCGCAGTTGATTTCATCGATGATGAATACATAAGGTTTGGAAGGGCAGCAGCATTTACAAGTATTTGCCCTTGATATACTCTCCGACTGAGGGCGGGTAAGTATGGTGTTCTTTATTATATTCCCGGTAGTAAGATAAGTCAACACGTCCTCGTCAGTACAAGAATAACCATCTTCATTCTTTGAGTTGAGGGTAGACTCTAATTTTGCCTTTATCATTTAATTGGACTACGAATCTTCCTTGCACTATCTCTAAAACAAGAAATCTCTATCGGCTGCGATACGGATAAATCTTTTTGAACTGTTCGAGGACTTGGTCTGCTTTGCAATCCTCGGCTGTTGATCGCTTCTTTGCAAAAATGCTTTTGAAGACACCATCTTTTTCTTTCAAAAACCAAGTTGGTCCTCCTTCTTCATCGGACGCAATCCTTCTACAAAATCAGTATAATCATAAGAAGGATGGAATTGAACCAGTTTCCATTCTGCCCCCATATCTTCAGCAATTTTTCTTTTGCCATGTAGGTTTTACCCGTTCGGTGCGCCGGTAAGAATAAGATTATGATTTCCGACCAACAACTTTATGATTTTGTCAAAAGTTCCATATTGTTCAAGATTTCCTGACTCCGTTTTATATCTAATTCTTTTTGCGAACTCTTTGAATTGCACCCAATGTTCTTTATAATACTCTTCTACAATATCCGCAATTTTTTCTCACAAGTGTACTGTGCAACTACCTGTATGGTGGATATTCACTCCAAGTTTTATCCTTTATAGCTTCAGCTTTTTGCAGAACTATACTTATTGGTGTTGAGCCCAATATGTAAGTAAAGTCCCTTTTCGAGCGTACCAAGAACAACGAATATCTTTTTCTATTTCCTTGAACAGCTCTTTTGTCCTTTGGGTAAATTTGAGACCAATGATATGTAGAATATTTTTCCACCCTGGTTTTGTGGGTTTCTGATTATATCTGTAGGGTATCCTCTTCTTTCCAACTCATCACCAACCAATCCAAGTTTATTATACACCTTTCTAAGCTTTTCATGCTCCTTCAGGTGCGTCACGGCTTTTACGACCCGCATATTGGGCAAACAAAGCAAAAATCCGATTCATCAAATAAGTTATTCATAGATTATCTAATCATTAAACAATCGAAGATATGCAGTCCCGCCTCAACTAAGACTCTCTATAAGCATGTCCCCTCACGACACTACGTTTTGCGGCGCGCCGGCGAGAAGGCCTTGAGGTTTTCGGCCATGATGCGGACGATGCGGCCACGAGCGGCGGCGGTCGCCCACGCGATGTAGGGCGTGACGAAGGTGTTGGGGGCGGAAAGAATGAGATGGTCGGCTGCGGGCGGTTCGGTGGAAGGACATCGCAGGCGTAGGCGCCGAGACGTCCGGACTGCAAGGCTTCGGCCACCGCGATGTCGTCAATCAATGCACCGCGCGCCGTATTGACAAGAATCAAACCGGGGCGGCTCGTTCCAAGAGCGGAGCGTTGACGAAGGCGCGGTTTTTGCTCCGTGAGGGGCAGTGGAGCGACACGATGCGCGAGGTGGCAAAGGCTTCGTCGAGTGATTTTGCGCACGCCGGTCGGGAGCGTCGACTCGTCTTGCGAGGTGACGGCGCACACTTCAGCTTCGAGCACACGGAGGAGTTCGGCGACCTTGCCCGATGTTGCCCATACCGATGAGGGAAACGCGCACGCCGCTGAGTTCTTCGACGGCTTCGTTCCACAAACTGAAATCGCGACTGCGCGACCAGTAACCTTCGCGGTTCAATTGGGCGTACTGTCCCACGCGGTTGGTGACTTCGAGTGAGCAGGGCGAGGTGTGTTGCGCCACGGCGAGCGTGCCGTAGCGGGTACGTTGCAGACGGTGACACCCCGTTCGTGGGCGGCGGCCACGTCCACCACGTCATAGCCCGTGGCGGCGACCAAAATCAGGCGGAGTCGGGGAAGGCGATCGAGTTTCGGCCGTGATACGCACTTTGTTGAGGATGATCACTTCGGCTTCGGCGGCACGCACCACGACCTCTGCACTCGGCGTACGCTCGTAGACGGTGAGTTGGCCTTGTTCGGCCAGCACTCCCCAATCGAGGTCGCGGGGTTGAGTACAAAACTGTCGAGGAAAAACGATATTGGGCATACGAAGTTTATGGAGAAAGAGGCAAAGAATGGAGAAAGAGCAGAGACGAGATCGTGAACCGGCGAAATGTGTAGTGCGTCTGCGCTGATCGTCGCAGCCTAAGTGAACACGAACGAACCACCAGGGCAACTAACGCTGCGCCTGTGGCATTTTCGCCGTTGAGAAAAATCAGGGAATCTCGACCGGCGCTCCGCCGCGCTGCGCCGAAAGTCGCGTGAGTTCCGCCAAACACGACCAGTCGGCCGCGTCGTACACGTCGATGTCGAGCGGCAAACCGTGGCGCAGGCAGTGAATGAGGCGACAGTCCATGGCATAGTTCATGGCGTTGGGCACTCCGCGTGCCGCGCCCTCGCGCCACAAACGATAGGCGGGCGAATCGGCGACGGAATGGAGAAAGTTTTCCGCAGCCCTCGCCTTCGCGCAGTCCGTCAGCATCTTGAAACAGCGGAAGGGTATTTTTTGCACGAAAAGCTTTCGTGCCGCTGATACCTTGAATGCGACTGTAAGGCCGCGGCGTGGTACCGTCGAACTGCAACAAGATGGTCACTCCGCGTTCGGTGGTGATAGAGCGTGCTATTGGTGTGTCCCAACAAACTGTCACGGCGGCGGCCCTACGGTGACAGAGGAGGCGCACCATGCGATCGCCACGATGAAAACCGAGGAGTTGCGCGATGGGACCGATGGCGTGCGTGGGATAGGGGTTTCCACCGTGCAGACAACCCGGCACGATAGAACGCCGCGGCTGCGTTGTCGCCGGCGAAAGCGCACTCAATCGTGAAGGTACGCGCCTTCGCAATGCGTGATCGATGCCGAAGACGCCGCGACGGTGCATATCGAGGGTGGCCAGCGCAAACCAGTCGTAACAACAGTTTTCGGTCGCGGAAACAATGTCGTTGCGTAGCTTCCGCCGTGCGCACCAACGCCCAACAGTCAGCCACCGTCGTGGCAGCCGGCACTTCGACCGCACATGCTTGCCGCGGCGCATCGCCCTCGACGGCCATGGCGGCGTGGTTGCTCAATCAGTACATATATATATAAGGTCTATGTCCTCACGGCGACAAAGTTCGCGCCACGCCTCCGCATTTGTAGAAGTTTCGGGCAAGGGCGCCGCTGCTCGCGCAGCAGTTCGAGTGCAGACGCAACCGCTGTGGGATCGGGATCGGCCACCGCACGAAATTCCGCTCCATCGACATAGGCATAGCGCGCCAGGTGGCTCGTCCGCGCTGCCCCGCGCCGACCAACCCGATGCGCACCGTGGGAATCGGCGCACAGAGTCAACTCGAAAACAGAAGATCGGTGCTGCATGAAAATGAGATTTTGCACGAAGATACGAACTTCGGCGTCGAGAAGACCCGCAGAATGACAGTTTTTCTCAACTTTTTGGTCAGCTTGCAAGATTGGGGGAGTATTGCCTACTTTTGCACTGCGTTTGACAAACAAACGCCCTCCTTGGAAGGTTGGGTGAGTGGCTGAAACCACCAGTTTGCTAAACTGACGTACGGGTTACCGTGCCGGGGTTCGAATCCCCACCTTCCGCACCTCGGTGCCTTCATCTAATGGTTAGGATACATGCCTCTCACGCATGACATACGGGTTCGATTCCGTAGGCACTACCCAGGAAGCCAAACAGAAAAGTAAGTTCTCCGCTGAGGACTTACTTTTTCGTTTTTAGCCCACTTCCTCCACCCGCACTAACTCTTTCCACTTTTCAAACACAGGATCATGGAAACCTATCGCATCGCCGTTGCGGTACAGGCTATGTCGGCTGAGCATCGCCACTCTCTTGGCGCAACACCACGAAAGTCACCGCCGTGGATGTCATAGCTGAGAAAGTAGACTTTGGTGAATCGCCGACAATCACCCATTCAAGATGAGTATATCGAGCGCTATCTCGCCGAAAAACCGCTTCACCTGTCCGCCACTCTCGACGGAGCAAAAAGCTTATGCGGAAGCTGACTTCGTAGTGGTCGCTGCTCCGACGAACTACGACGTGCAACGCAACTTCTTCGACACCTCGGCCGTGGAAAGTGTGGTGCGCGAAGTGATGAGTGTCAATGAGCGCGCCATCATTATCATCAAAAGTACTATCCCCGTAGGCTACACCGCGCAGTTGAGCCAACGCCTCAACTGCCGCAACCTCCCTGTTCTCGCCTTGAATTTTCTGCGCGAAAGCAAGCCCTCTACGACAACCTCTATCCCTCGCGCATCATTGTGGGACGTCCCGAAGGCGACGAGCACTTGGATCAAGCCGCCCGCACCTTTGCCGCCCTCCTTCAACAGGGCGCACTCAAGCCCGACATCGATACCCTCTTCATGGGCACCACCGAAGCCGAGGCCGTGAAACTGTTTGCCAACACCTACCTCGCTCTGCGCGTCAGCTACTTCAACGAGCTCGACACCTATGCCGAGATGAAAGGCCTCAGACACCCAGCAAATCATCGACGGCGTGTGTCTCGATCCGCGCATCGGCGACGTAGCCCAACAACCCCTCTTTCGGCTACGGCGGTTGTGCCTACCGAAGGATACCAAACAACTCTTGGCCAACTACCAGGACGTGCCGCAAAACCTCGTCCGCGCCATTGTCGACTCCAACGCCACGCGCAAAGACTTTATCGCCGACCGCGTGCTGAAAATGGCCGGCTACTATGACTATGAGCACAACGGCGACTTCTGTCCCTCGGCCGAACGTCCCTGCGTGATCGGCGTTTTCCGTCTCACCATGAAGTCGAACTCCGACAACTTCCGCCAAAAGTTCGATCCAAGGCGTGATGGAAAGCGCATCAAAGCCAAAGGCGCCACCGTCATCATCTACGAACCCACGCTGCAGAGACGGCGAAACCTTCTTCGGCAGCCGCGTGGTGAACGACCTCGCCGCCTTCAAAGCCCAAGCCCAGCCATCATCGCCAACCGCTACGACGCCCAGTTGGACGATGTGCAGGAAAAAGATGTACACGCGCGACCTATTCCGTCGCGATTAACGCCAATCTACAAGCCCCACCGCCCGAGACTCTCCCAACTCGGCGCGAAATCTCACGCCCCTCTGCATCAAAAACGGGGAGAAAACTTTGGTCAATTACGCAGAAGTGCGTAATTTTGCACCCGTAACGAGGAAACAATGCAATAGCATTTTACTCTTAGCTCAGTTGGTAGAGCAACTGACTCTTAATCAGTGGGTCCAGGGGTTCGAACCCCTGAGAGTGTACTCCATTGCATCCGACGTTACTACGTTGCACCTCTTAGCTCAGTTGGTAGAGCAACTGACTCTTAATCAGTGGGTCCAGGGTTCGAACCCCTGAGAGAGTGTACAAAGAAGCGGTATCATAGCTGTGATACCGCTGCGCAAAGCTCGCTACAGCCACAAAGAAACTCACCACGATCGTAAGGAATAAGGAGCATACAAACGCTTTTTCCGGACATTCCCATTCAGTTCTATCAGGGCATGTTTGCCCTTCAGGCAGAATATGACGAAACAACAGAAGCGCCGCATCAAAAATCAATTTGGTTTTGGCGCGGCCTTCTTTGTTTGATGCGCGATTTTTCTTTTCAGTTGTAGGTTACAGAGGCGAGCTGTGGCTAACCTTGCGGGCGGATCCACCGCAAGATCGTGGGATCTTTGAGCTTACTGTCCTCGGCAAGGAGCACCCACTTTGGAAGAATTTCCACCGTCTTGGGATCTTCGTCCGCTGAAGGGCAGATAAAGACGACCGCGGTGCTGGCTGTATGCGGAATAATGGGGATCTCCGACTGCCGCCCTCTTTGGCGCACCGCCGGAACCTAAGTGAACGGTGTAGTTGGCCAGCATGCCTTCTGATGTGAACATGATTGCCGTTTACGCCAACATTAGGCAACTTCATCAGCTCAGCAGTGCAGCGCACGATGGCAGCGCGGAGCTCTTTCGTGCTTTGGCCGTTTCGGGGGCTACACCTCCACAAAAGCAATGCTCACCACCTCATCTACATCACGCATCACCTCACCATACAGCACCGGATCCAGGTCAGCAATGTGAAGAGAGGGCGCGTCGGCAGCATAGCGAGTGCGAGAGAAAACATATTCGATGGTCGGCGCTCAACATCCGAAGGCGAGAACCAATCGGCTATGCGGCAGAGCGAAACACAAACGCCTTGCGCGAGAAACACTTTCTGCAATCCGTCCTCGCATACTGGCTGTCCAGCCACGAGACCGCGGCAGCCGCTTGTTTCACCTGAATCTGGTAGCGACCATACCGACGCGACTCGCTCAGTTCGGCCTCTTCGGCGGTGGGCAGGTAGGAGTTCACGGAACACTGCTTGAAAGGCTGCACCAACTTCTCGGCAAAGGTGAGATTGCCATTGAGTCCACAGTCCCTCCGCATTGAAGTCCACCGGATGCGCGATGTAAAGCGGTGACTCACCATATTTTTGAGTCCACTCAACGTGCCAGATCCTTCTGCAGTGGAAGGCCAAGATGATGATCTTGAGAAGTACCAGTTTTTGAACATCGGACTCACCACGGGATTGAGAGAATGGCACGCACATCGTCCACTGCCAGCGGGTGCGGCGCTGCATCATGTCTTCCATGCGAGGAAACGCGCACGCTGATGTTGCGCTTTCCACGCCTTGCTCACCTCGGCGAATCTCCAGATGTGCGGATGTTTTTGAGTTTGGCCGAACACTCTTTGAGCAACTTCTTATCTTTGAGGATTTTGCAACGTATTGCTGCCGTCGTCGTTGGGGAGATGATGCAGGAATATCCCTCGACGTCGATGCCTTCAAGGTACCGGCGCGCACTTTCCACTCTGCAAGGCTTCCATGCGCCACGTGAGTTGCACGGGATCGGCAAAGCCTGCTCCGCGAGAAAGGTTGAGAAGGGCAACTCGACACCCGTTTTCAGAGGCTTGTCAGCTGCTCCGAACTGCTTCGACTCCTTGAGAAACTGCTGAATGCGCAGATGGCGACGCTGGATGGCCGCCTCATCGCGATCGGTGAGCAATCCCAACGCACACACCGCATCTTTTGTTGCGCTTCTCTTGGATTTGCGTGAGCGATTCTTGCTCCGAAACATGGCCTTGAACGACGTCGGCATAACGACGCGCCGCGTGTGGACGGCCCCGCTTCCGATGTATCGGGCGGCTTTTGTAGCAGATGTCAAAACGCTTTTTCCCCGCGTTTCTTTTCAGCGCTTGGCGGAAGAGCGACTCGTCAAACGCCCCATCGGCGAGATCCTGCGGGTCGAGCTCCGTGTAACGCGCGATGAGCGCCTTTCGTCATTGCCCATCTCGCGAGCATGGGCGATGAAGTAGTAATAAGCCGTCGGAATCCGGCCAGTCCAGACGTTGCTCCACGAGATCGAGCCATTGCGGGCGAAAAATGCGAGTTCCACGAGAAGCTCTTCCGAGATGTCGGCCAACATATCGGGCGTGTCAGTGGAAGCGGATAACAACTGGTCGCCATGACTGCTGAGGATGGAGCGACGTTCAGTGCCGTAGATTTCAGAGTTTGAGGTGATCTTTGCGCAGCGCCATGATGCGCGCCACGCGCTCGGCCTTTGAGCTGCAAGACATAGCGGAAAACTATGAAAGGCTTCGGTGGCTCGGTGGGCGCATTGCGACGTTGCAGTTCGATTTCAAAGAGATGATTGATATATCGATCCACCAAATCGCGAGCGCGCTGGGTGGCAAATGGGATCTACCGCGCGACGCCATATTTCTCCATCTCTTCCACCTTTTTCAGGCTCAGTGCTCCACTGCCGATGCTCATAGGCCAGATCCATCATCGCCCGCAAGCCGCGGAGTCTCATATTCCATCTGCGTAGAACAGCTGGTCTTCGCTGATGACTCCATGCGCAAGCAGGTGCAGCAGGGACTCACGTCGAAAGTTTGTAGACTCTTCCCAATCTGCTTGGCGGGCCCTCTCCCCATCGGCGATAGAACGCTGAGCACCATCAGGGCAGCGTGCTCAAACTCCCCTGCATGTTCGACCTCGCACATGGAGCGTGTGCCTCAGCGGGAATCCAGAGGAGATGGGATGGACTTCGTCCTTGCGATAGATGTAGGTTTCCACGTAAGTCTCTTGCGTGCCATACCAATAACACAGTTGGCAAATCGTGCCAGGCGTAGGAGAACACCAAGTCGAGGGCTGGCGCTTCTTCACCGTGCGCTGCAGCGCCATCGTCAAACTCTCGAACTTCCAGGCGTGCGGCACTGCACTCTATCGCCCTTATTGGTCAGCGGATAGCCCTCCAAAGGCAAGGGCAGCACATCCGTTCGGTCGTAGAGCACGAGATAGCGCATCGTCAAGTCGAGGCCCAAGGCTTTTTCGTCGGTGATGTCGTGCTCGTTCCGAAATTCGCCCAGAGTTCCGGGTGAGGCAGCTGCTCCAGCTCCATGTCATTGGCCACTTCAAACGAGCCTTCGTCAAGCGTTTGCGTCACGCCCCATTTATTCTTATAGGTGAGCGTTTTGTTGTCCCTCGATGATTTGGGCAAAATCGTCGTAGAGTACTTGATGTCTTCCTCCGTATAGGGGAAGAGCTTGGCAAATCTAATTGCGGTTGGTTGGTTTCCCGTGAGGGCCTTTGGTCAGGTGAGGCCTTTTGCTCCGCTCCATCGACACCCACTGCGAAACAGGGCTTGCGGCAAAAACGTTCGGCGTCAGCAAACGAGGTTTTCAAAGGGGTTTTGGCATCTCGGTGGGAGTGAACGCTAAAACGCAGCCCACTTTCGCCTGCTCCGGCATTCGCCGCCGAGGCTGCGCCTTGCGCATTGCTCCCCTCAGCTTTTTCTTTTCGGCCTCGGTCACTTCCCCAAACTTCTCGCGCAAAATGGCACTCCCCTCACGGGTTCCACAAGACAATCGGCGATGTAGTCACTTTTCGTGCGCTGCAATCGCTCATAAGCCCCACGAGAATATCGTCAGGTTGCGTAAGTAGCAGCTGGACAGCACGTTGGCGCGTGGTGGAAACCTTGGACTTAAACCTGACGTCCAGGACTTGATTTCCTTCTCCGTGAATTGTTCGCGCAAGAACGCCTCGCGAAAGACGAGGAAGAGGGAATCGTTCTCAAAGTTCAAGGCATTGCGCAAGAGAAATCCACGACGCGCTCAGGGCGTTCCGTCGGAAGCACTTGAGAAAGAAGAAATCTCGGTAGGCGTCTTCGCCCGCATCGGCATAATAAGAGGAGAAGATATGGATACTCCATGGGGGATCTTCTGCGCGGGAAGTCGTCCAACGCGGCTTGCGTATGGAGGAGCAAAGACACCATATAATGCATTGATGACCGTGCCGCGCGAGAAACTGATGTTGAACCACTCGAAACCGGGATGGACCACTTTATTCTCCGCCTTGAGTGTCGGCAGCAATCGAAGAGCATTTGGTGCACTTTCTCCAAATCGCACGTCGGCTCTCGCTGAGTTCGGGTGCTTTTCCCGTTTTGATGAGCCGTCCAACAGGGTCTTTCCGCTCAACTCGTCAGCGATGTAGGCACGAAAAAGCGGGTTCTTCCAATCGAGGGTACAAAGACATCGAGATGTTCCAACACGTTGTAGTGCCGATCTCTCATATTGACACGCGCAAAATACCACAGTGCAGCCACCGTCAGCTGCGCGGGCTTGTCACTCTCGAGGGTGGATTCGGCGCCTCGGCAAAGGCCACTTGCGCATCAACTCCCCGGCTGTAGAGGCGCAACGCAAGCTTCAACGGATTTTTGGCGCGCATAGGCGGCCGCGCGCTCATCGGGTGCTCAAGATACCGGCAGATGGCGTGGAGAAACGGTGGCAATGTCCTTGTCTTCGATCTGCTCGTAGCCGAGTCCACACCAGGTTTGCACCGCGCGCCGCACGGAGCTGTAACGCAAGAGTCCCTCTTCGTCGATGACCTTCAGGGAGTTTGCGGTAGAATTTGATGTTGTAGGAGGTCGCCACTCTCCACAATGACTTGGCGCAAGCCTCTTGCAACGGCCGCTTTCAGCAGATCGATCAGTGCATCGTGGGCGCTTCGTTGTCAGTGCGCTCAGCCGCACGAGACCAATTCCCGCGACAAGATGCCCCAGATTGTTTTCTGAAACGAAAAACTTCCTTGGTGGCCGCGATGACGTCGGCGTTTTCCTTGCCGTATGGCCGCTGCGATGAATGCACTGTAATCGACATTAAGAACTCCGGTGGAGATCGTGTGCCGATTGCGCACAGATCATCTAAACTTGCCCCGTGCAGGAGCGATCATCAAGGCGGCGACCACGTGTTCTCTCACCCCATAGGCGTCAACTCCCGGAGTTCGACAAAGCGGAAACGATAGAGACCGCGCATGTCGCTCTTCGTCTCACGATGGGCCAGGAGATACGACAGCATTTCGCTGAGCCACGAAGGCAAAAAGATGGGGAAGGTGATAACCCGCTTGGAGGAGTTGCGAGGTTCCAAAGAATCCATGGGCGGTTTTTCCGAAAAGCTTTGTTGAGCTTCATCGGAGGAAGATTCGACAAATCCTTGGATTCTGCCGCGGCATACAGCACTTTTTCGACCTCGTTCAAGGCGATTGACATCAATTTGTGCCAAATAGTCGCGTTTGAGTGTTCTGCTTGTTCGGTGCGCATGATATAAGGTGTTAGACGTTAGAGGATAGCCACTTAACGCGGATATCGGACGTATTACGTTGGAAATAAAAAGAATGTTGGGAAGCGGTCGGACCAACGCGCCTTGTCCCGCTCACCACATCAGACCGGTGAGCAACGTGAGACGAAGAAAAACGACTTCACAGCCCTCTTTCAGAGGCGAGGGGCGCATCGAGGATCAGTCACTTCTTCGCATCAACGAAGATGCGCCAATCCAGTCGGCAAAAAGCCGGGCATCACTTGAGTGCTCGGTCGGGGGTGTCGTTGTTTTGACCATAACGCTCGGCGAATTTCACGCGCCCCTCCACGGCGCGAGCGATTTCCTCCTCCGTGAGAGGAAGGTCGCCCGGCCACAGCTTAGGCTTCACGAAGTCCATGAAGGGTGAACGCGGTGAGCAATTGCCGCAACGTGCCGGGGCCCTCATCAAAAGCGAAAGGATGTCGCCCCCAATTCTTTGCGACTTCCGCTGCGTTTGCGAATGAAATAGATGTTCATGACTTAAACCGAGATTCGTGGGGTTGACCTCCGGAGAAAGCTGCGGGAGGGTGGAAGGAGACAGAAAGCACTGCAGGTCCTTGATTTTCTCAGCTCCGAAGCTTGTAAGAAAGCTCCGTGTCGGGAAACAACGTGCTGAAGACGCCTGACTACGTCGGCATTTTCCACTCGATTTCTTGCATCGTCCTACTGACCCACAAGAGATCTAACGCGACAAAGGTAGCAATTAAAACGAGAATATTGCTGTCGGTAAAAAGTTTTACACGCGAAAAACAAGGCTGAAACCCTCTTGTGGGATTTCAGCCTCTTTTATGACTTTTGCTACCAACAATAATCGGATAAGCATATCCCCTATGCCTACCCGATTATGATACAGATCGAAAAGAACACTAGATCAACAACGCTTTACTCAGGCCCTACAGATCCATTTTTGTAAAAATCATGACCACGTCTCAATGCTTTCCACAGCGTCGGCTTCCAAGCACAGAGCACTTCACGGTGAACTCTAAGTAAAGCAACCCCATTAGCCGTAACCACATTGCCATCACTACCGCCTGCGCATTCACATATCCGGCCTCGTTGGTATATCTTTCTCCGCCCCCATCGTTGGGGCTCCTCAAGTCCATTACGGTATGCTTTACATGATTCAAAAAGCCGTGAGCACATAAGAATGATGCACCACAGCATATCGCTCCCACCAACACTCCGCTATCGAGGCCTTGTTTACGCAATGGAACGACCTTTTCTGCTTCGGGCGACCCCCATCGATTACCACCGATAAGGGATCAACGCCTCAGTACTCTTTCGGCATATTCTCAAAAGAATAATCAGGAGAGTCCGAAAACCTCCGAAAGAGCGCACTGCATTCAACGTCGGCGCGACCACATGTACGCCTATATTTCACCTCTCTTCCGGGCACTATCCCAATATGAAGAGCCGTCGAAAGAAATGCCCCTTCCCAATCTGAATATTCGTCCAACAAAAACGAGGCAACACCTTTTTGCGGTTAAACAAAAGCCATCATTTTTATTGGCGTCTTCCTCATTCGCCTGGTCAAACGCACAACTCGCCCGTCGCCTTGCGTTTTATCGACATAGTCATGGATGGCATAAGCATCAATGCAACGCTGAATCCCCGACTTACCCTCACCGGTTGTGCAGGCACAGATTGCCGTATCCACATCACACTTTCAATTTACTCAGATGTTTTTAACGGGTATTCCCTTTGCGCATAATCCCTTGCGTGACAAGACCAACTTTGCGACCACCCCTTTTCTAAGACCCAAAGAAAATCTCCATTCCCTAAATCCTCTTCGAGATCCCTTTTGAAATCCCTGCGCTTTCAATTTCTCAAAAACAATTTTTCAAAGTCGTGGTTTTTCCGGTCGTACCTGGACCTCTCAACAGCAATAATTTCCATACTGTTAAATTTTAGTTTTACGATTCATAGAATGATTGACAAAGGTAGGCATTTCTACTCCAGCAAGCCATTTCATCACCCCAATTATCCACACACAGAAAGGAATCGATTCACCGCCATCTCACAATCCATTAAACCTTGAGGCCGCTCTCCATTCTCAGCATCCACCTCCTATCCCCCAACGCGCACGCGTTTACACGCGCTTCGGCGTTTTCGTTTTTGCCTTCACCTCTTCACCCATGGAGGATAATCAACTGATGGACAAGCCTTTTGCGGGTGAAGGTTTCACCACGCTTCCCTTCACGGTGAAGGACTAAAAAGCACTCAGCACTTCACACACAACCAACTATAGATCAACCCATTGGTGGTGAATGTGAAGGGTGAGAGGCAAATTTTCAAACTCGCTGAGTGCGCGATGCGCGAGCGCGTGTCCGCTCCGGCACACCTGCACGCGTGAGGAAAAACACCGGGAGTGACGAGAGAAAAACAAACACGCGAATTTCGTCAGAAAAGGAGGAGATTTTCCTCAGAAGCAGAGGAGAATCGAAAGAAAGTCCACAACTTTTCTCACGCATCTCCTCCATCTCATTTTTCAGCCCATTTTCTTTCAATAAAAATCATGCTTATTCGAAAGAAAACTTTTATCTTTGCACTTGACAAAACACCCTCCCTTCTTCTCACCGCGTTGCGGTGTCTATATAGCGCGAAAGGCCGGGCGCCTCCCATGCCTCAACGCAAACGATCTTTGACTTATTGATCAACGACTGTCATGCCATCTGCCGAACATTCCATGGTGCATCCAGCATTTAGCGGTCTCAAACCGGCACACCGTTTCACAAAGTGTGCAACCATGGTCGTTTCCTTTCATTTCCACCACATTGTGCGACAAGTGTTCCAAAAAGAAATTCGTATTTTTGCCCCCAAACAGAATATACGCATCCCCACCCTTTGCAGGCAGCCCTCGCGGGTTTTCGAGGCCGCGCTGCACGCATCGCAGAGGGCGGGCCCAGACACTACGACAGCATGACATATCCTCGAACTCAGCGAACGAGAGTTGCCGCCGCAATTCGCTTTCCGAGCTTCGCGCGCTGGGCGTTGACCCCTACCCGCAGCCGAATACCCACCAACGCCTTCAGCGACGAAATCATTGCCAACTTTAAGGACGACGACGCGCCCCGCGAGCGTGTGCATCGCCGGCCGCGTATGAGGACTGCCGCGTGATGGGTGAGGCTTCGTTCCTCGAACTGCTCGACTCTCGCGGCCGCATTCAGGTCTACATCACGCGCGACGACATCTGCCCGGTGAGGACAAGACGCTCTACAACAGCGTGGTGAAGAAACTCCTCGACCTCAGCGACTTCGTGGGCGTGAAGGGCTGTGTTCCGCCGAAGACCGGCGAGGTGTCGGTACACGCACGCGAAATCACGGTGCTGGCCAAGAGCCTCAAGCCGCTCCCCACCGAAAGAAAGGACGGCGTGGTCTCACGACGCCTTTGAGGATCCCGAACTGCGCTACCGCCGTCGTTACGTTGACCTCGTTGTCGAATCCGCAAGTGAAGGATACGTTCTACAAGCGCGCCAAGGCCGTCAGCACCCTCCGCGCCATTCTCGACGAAGCGGGCACACGGAAGTGAAACCCCACGCTCAAAAACATCTCGGCGGTGCTTCGGCGCGTCCGTTCATCACGCATTTCAATGCGCTCAACCAGACAGATGTATTGCCGCATCGCCACCGAGCTCTACCTCAAGCGCTTGATCGTGGGCGGTTTCGAAGGCGTGTGCGAAATCGGTAAGAACTTCCGCAACGAAGGCATGGACCGCACGCACAACCCCGAGTTCACCTGCATGGAACTCTATGTGCAGTACAAGGACTACAACTGGATGATGGACTTCACCGAGCGCGCATGCTCGAACGCATCTGCACCGCCGTGAACGGTTCGCGGAAACGGTGGTCGACGGCAAGACCATCAGTTCAAAGCTATCGTCGCCTGCCCATTCTCGACGCCATCAAAGGAGCAGAGCTGGCTAGTGACCTCTCGGAAATGTCGGAGACGAAATCCGCAACGTGGCCACGAAGTTGGGCATCGAAGTGGACGAGGCATGGGTAGGGGGCAAGTTGATCGACGAAATCTTCGGCGAAACGTGCGAAGGCAAGTTCATCCAGCCCACCTTCATCACCGACTATCCGTGGAAATGTCGCCGCTGACGAAGATGCACCGCAGCAAACCGGCCTGACCGAGCGTTTCGAGTTGATGGTCAACGGCAGCAGGGTTGGCCAACGCCTACTCTGAGCTCAACGACCCCATCGACCAAGAAGAGCGTTTCGTCGATCAGATGCGTCTGGCCGACAAGGGTGACGACGAAGCGATGATCATCGACCAAGACTTCCTCCGCGCACTCCAATACAGCATGCCCCACCTCGGGCATCGGCATCGGCATCGACCGCCTCGTGATGTTGCTCACCGGCGAAACGGCCATTCAGGAAGTGCTCTTCTTCCCGCAGATGAAGCCCGAGAAAACTTCCGCCAAAGACAAAGGCCGAAGCCTATGTGCCCTTCGGCATTCCCGCCGATTTGGTGCCCGTCCTTCGAGAAAGTGGGTTACTATTTGGTGCAAGACCTCCCGCGGCGCCAACCCGCAGAAGGTGCAACAACAAATCGGGGAAGTGCTCAAAAATATCAGCTGACCTCGCCAAAGCGGTGGCCGACTATCGCCGCTTGGGTGGAAGCCTCAGCGGAATAAAGCCCGCAACGACACAGCATGCGGGGTGTCCGTCGGACGGACACCCCATTTTCTCATCGTTCAAACTCCGTCTCATGCGGTTTTTAGTTCCTTTTTTGGATTCAGCGGGTCCGACAACGAACAGCGCGCCTCAGGTTTCCTTTCCCGGGGCGGTTGCCATCATCGGCAGCGGTTCGTGGGCAACGGCTCGTCGCCAAAGATCATGCTCGAAAACTGTGCGGAGATCTGGTGGTACGTTCGCCGCGATGAGAACCATCGAAGAGTTTCGTCGCTACGACGCAACCGCTTACCTCACCACGGTGCGTTTCCCCATGGATCGCATCCACTTCACCTCGGACATCAACGAGTGGCGCGCGAGGCCGACACGCTCATGTTTCGTCACGCCCTCACCTACCTCAAAGCCCAACTCAAGCGCCTGAAGGTGAGGCTCCATGACGAAAGTGATCGCATGACGGCCATCAAAGGCATCGTCCCGACGAAAACGTGGTGTGTGCCGGTATTTTCCGCACCGCCTTCGGTGTGCCCGAAGACAATCTCATGGTACTCCGGTGGTCTCAGCCACGCCGAAGAGGTCGCGCTCGACCGCCTGACCTACCTCACCGTGGGATGCAATAACTATAGAGACGCGCGCGCGTGATGGCCGATCTCGTGGCCAATCACTGTATGAGACGACCGTTTCGGCCGATGTGATCGGCATCGAGATACGCCGCTGTGCTCACAAAACGTCTACGCCATCGCCGCGGGCATCTGCTCGGGGCTGCAATATGGCGACAACTTCCTGTCGGTGCTCTCCTCGGTGCCGTGCGAGAAATGAATCGTTTTCCTCAGCGCCGTCTATCCGCTCGAACGCAATGTCTCGACAGCGCCTACCTCGGCGACCTGCTCGTCCCGAGCTACGCCAACTCTCGCGCAACCGCGTCTTCGGCCAAATGATCGGTCGCGGCTACAGCGTGAAGAGCGCACAAATGGAGATGGAAATGATCGCCGAAGGCTACTACGGCGTGAAGTGCATGAAGTTCATCAACCGCCGCTACCACGTGAACGTACCCATCCTCGACGCCGTCACAACATTCTCTACGAACGCGTCGCACCTCCCTCAAATCAAACTCCTCACCGATTCGCTCCGTTGATCGCCGCTATCGGTTTCCTCCCCTCCACAACATAGACACAATCACTCAACATGGCTTTCCAGCATCAGCGAAAAACCGCGCGTTGTCATTGTCAGCGGCGGTTTTGGCGATCTCAAACTGGCCAACCGCCTCAAAGGTTCCGGTTTCCAAGTCGTACTCGTCGACCGCAACAACTACCATCAGTTCCCCGCTCATCTACCAAGTAGCCTCCGCGGGCATCGAACCGAGCAGCATCGCTTTTCCCCTTCCGCAAGATCTTCCAACGTCGAGGGGACTTCTGTCCGCCTCGCCGGTGCGCAGCGTTTTCCCCGAACAGAAAATCCTGCAAACCTCCATCAGGCAAAATCCCTACGACTATCTGGTTTCGCCGCCCGGCACCACCACCAATTTCTTCGGCAACAAGAACGTGGCCGAAAACGCCATCCCGATGAAGAACGTGAGCGAAGCCAGCAGAGCACGCAACGCCCTGCTCGAGAACTGAACGCGCCTCACCTGCTCGTCTGAAACCGAGCGTCAGGGAGCTGCTCAACGTCGTCATTGTCGGCGGCGGCGCCGCGGTGTGGAAGTGGCGGCGCCCTGTCGGAGATGAAAAACCGTCCTGCCGGGACTATCCCGACATGCCCGCCAGCCTGATGGACATCTACCTCATCGAAGCCCGGTCCTCGTCTGATTGGGCTGCCGCAGGCGAAGAAACCTCCGCCCACGTCGAAGAGTTCCTCCAGGGCATGGGCGTCAGCGTCCCTGCTCAACAAGATGGTCACTGCAGCTACTCCGACCACCGCGTGCAACTCAAGACGGCACGCGAAATCGCCACCACCCTTCATTTGGGTGAGCGGTGTGGCGCGCCGAAAGCGTCGGCAACCTCTCGGCCGACCACCTCCGGACGCGGACGCCGCATCATCGTCGACAACATACAGCCGCGTCCCGAGAGGCCTCGACGGCGTCTATGCCATCGGCGACCAGTGCATCATGCCCGAAGGCGACCCCAAATGGCGGGTGGACACCTGCGCTGGCGCAAGTCGCCATTCAGCAGGGCCAACTCTCGCGCGCAACCTCAAAGCCACCCTCAAAAGGCCAAAACCCCTCAAACCCTTCCGCTACAAGAATCCTCGGCACCATAGTACCGTGGGTCGAACCGCGCCGTCGCCGAATTCAGCTCCATGAAGATGGCGGTTTCTTCGCCTGGCTGCATGGCTCATCGTGCATCTGCGCAGCATCCTCGGCATCCGTAACAAGACAGTCGCTCTTCAAACGCTGGATCTGGAACTGATTTCTCCTACGCCCAGTCCCTGCGCCTCATCGATCTACGCCCGCAAGGCCAGAGAGTCATCGACCGCCAGGCGCGTTTTGGCCTCTCAACACTGGGGCCGCGACCTGCAAAGCGAAGGCATCGACGCCGAGACACACCCGCCGCTCCTTCCTCCCCCACTCCGACAACCCGCTCCGCGAGGCCTGAACACGCTGCGCATCGCTGCGACAATCTCTAACTCCCTATGGCTCAAGCCCACCTCCTCTTCCCCCGCCGCGCCCTCGTGGTGCTCAGCGGCGGACGGGACTCCACCACCTGCCTCTTTTTGGGCACTGCAACGTTTCGACAGAAGTGTGCGCCCTCGGGCTTCACCTACGGACAGAAACACACCACGAGGTGAGACATCGCCGCCGAAATCTGCGCCGAACAGCACGTGCACTACGAGTGATGGACGTACTCTCCTCGAGCCAACTCGGCGGCAACTCCCTCACCGACACCACCCTCGAGATGGACGCTGACAAACCCCGCCCGGCGGTCCGCTCAACACCTTCGTGCCCGGGCGCAATCTCTTCTTCCTCAGCATCGCCGCCGTCTATGCGCGTGAGCGCAGCATCTTCGATCTCGTCACGGCGTGGGACAAACCGACTTCTCGAGGCTACCCCGACTGCCGCGACAACTTCATCAAGAGCCTCAACGTCACGCTCAATCTGGCCATGGACGAACAGTTCCGCATCCACCCGCTCATGTGGCTCGACAAAGCGCAGACCTGGGCCCTGGCCGACCGTCTCCGGCGTGCTCGATCTCATCCGCACGCGCACCCCTCACTTGCTACAACGGTGTGGTGGGCGACGGTTGCGGACACTGCCCGCGGTGCAAACTGCGCCGCGAGGCTCGAACTCTATTTGCAATCCAAACAACACTCCTCATCCCCTATGTCCACCCGCGAGAACAGAAGGCTTTGCAGCACCTCGGCAGTCAAAGGTACACAATATCCCGACGACTACGCCCCCGAAGTGCTCGAGACCTTCGTCAACAAACACACCGACAACGACTATTGGGTGCGCTTCAGCTGCCGGAGTTCACCTCCCTCTGCCCCATCACCGGTCAACCCGACTTTGCAGAGATTCGCATCTCCTACATTTCCCGGCAGAGCGCATGGTCGAAAGCAAGAGCCTGAAACTCTACCTCTTCTCGCTTCCGCAACCACGGCGACTTCCAGAGCTGCGTCAATCGTCATCATGAAGACCTCGCTGCGCCTCATACAGCCCCAAAGTACATCGAGGGTCACGGGCTCTTCACCCCCGCGGCGTCAGCATCTTCCCCGTACGCCTCTACGGCCGCCCCGGCACTAAATGAAGTCCTGGCGCGACGAACGCCTCCGCCGTCACGACATGTAAATAAAACTTGTCTCGATGAACAACTTCCGCAATTTTGCTACAATGGATCTGGCACTATCGCTTCCCCGCCGTGTTCCTCCTTTTCTTCATTTTTGCAGGCTTTCTGGGCGACTTCAGCTTCTACCAGTACTGGTCGCTGAAACGACAAAATGCCGAACTGAGCGAACGCATCGCGCAGTACCACAAGGGATCCGACAGCGACTCGCGCGAACTGCATCTCCTCGAGGACGTCCGAAGAGGCGGTTGAGAAGGTGGTCGCGTGAACTTGCTCATGAAAAACGAGAACGAAGACGTCTACGTCGTCGTCGAAGAATGAGCCACTCGGGCTCATGTGCTGATCGCCCCGCCGGCTCACGCCCTTTCGCAGACACACCGATGCAGCGATAGGCAGCGGCCACGACCAAACGCCGGGCTTTGCGCGCTCCGCACACACTGCCCGCCTCACTCTTCCCTTTTTCTCCATTCAGTTTCTCCCCGTTCCGCTCCCGCATGAAACCACTCTCTCGACTGCAATCCCTCGCTTTCACCCTCGGCGGCCTGCTCTTGCTGGTGGGCGCCCTGCTCTCCCCATGGTGCCGTCGCTCTCAGACTTCGCTCCTACGTGTTTTGCGCGGTGCGCTCCTCTTCGGCACACTCAACTGGTGCAACGCTACGAAGGGCGCAACGTCACGGTGCGCCGCCTGCGCCGCCAACAAATGCTCGGCGCCTGCCTCATGATCTCGGCTTGTCTGCTGCTCGTCACCGCCTTTCGCCTGCTCCCCCTTCAGGGCGGTGAGTGGAAAGTGGCACTGGCCATCGCCGCCGTGCTCGAGTTCTACACCGCCTTCCGCCTCCCCGCCGAATTGGGGAAGGAGGAAAAGGCAAATAACCGCCACACAAAACCCTTATTTCATTCAAGCAGTACCACCCTACTGCTCCACACCTACAGCTCCTCAGACCGCTTGTTGCCGTCCGGGAGCTGTTTAGTCTCTTTTCCAGTGCCGTTGGTCCCAGCCGAGCGGCCCGCCTTGCACGTCGACGCACGCCGCACGTACCCACCGCAACCGAAAAACCATTCCCCGCGCACACGTCTGCTCACACAGCAAAGGGCAGCACGGCGCGACAGTTCTACAAAAATCTCAGCACGCACCGATTGAGTCGATGAGCGTCTATGTCTTAGCCCGTCCGCTCGCTCCGTCCTTGTCAGCAAACTGGCCCTTGCCTCGCGCGCACGCGCGCTGAGCATACGTGCTGCGCACCTGCGCGCGCCTCAGACGAGTTTCCAGTTTTTCACCTTCACCCTTCACCACATCTCACGGTTTATCAGTTAGATATGGGTGAACATTATAACATTCATCATCGCAAAACACAATAACAAATACCTACAAACCGTATTATTCAGCTGTTATGAAAAGAAAGCGCACTGCTTCACCCGTTCTAAGAATAGACATAATTAATAATATTCATCTGATAGCATCAATTATTTATATAGCATCATTTGAACAAGAATCTCTAATCTCGTTTTACTTTTTACGCTCTTCATCAAATCATCCAGTCACCAGACAAGTTCCTCCTCTCCTCCATACTTCCCTGAATATCAACGGAGAACTGCAGCTAAAACGCGCGAAGTGAAGAGAAATCACCCGTTTTCTCCACAAAGCCTCCTATCTTTCTTTGAATCAAGAAGTTGCCGCACACGGGTGAAGAGGTGAAGAAAAAATCGAAAAACTGACTGAGGCGCGCGTGTACGCGTACGCGCGCGCGAGGGGCTGTGCACACTGCAGGAGGTGGACATCTATTCGAGGCGAAGTCACCTTCACCCCACCGTGAACAATATTCCCTCATCGTGACACTGCACATGCACGCAGAGCATGCCCTCGAGGCGACACGATGCGAGGCGCTACAGCGCAGGGAGAAAATCATAGTTCGGGCAGAACAGTACAACCAAGTAGGAAGACGCTCCATTCCTCGCACAAGCGGCGCAGACGATCCGCACACAAAAAGCATCCCCCTACTGTCCTCATCGGAAGCGAGGGATGCCGACTTTTCGAGCTTACGCTCAAACTGTGTCCTTACGGCTTAGAAGTTGTAGTGAAAGCCGAGGTTTACGTCCGTGGTGCTGAAGCGGTAGCCATGTTGCTCTACTTCGTTGCGCTTGCGTAGCCGAGTTCACCGAAGCTGGCCACGGTTCCAGTTGCGGTTGAGGTCAACGGAGAGACGGGACGTACGCCTACCGACCAGCCGAACTTGCTGCGGAGACATTTTCCTGAAGCCCAGTTGAAGCCGAGTGCACCGTCAACGATGAAACTCACAGCGCCCACACGGCAAGCCGTGTAACGGAGATAGGGGTTGAACTCGAGATACCGACGAGTTGTTCTTGTCTCCCTTCGGATCGTCGAGCGTATAGCTGATGGAAGTACCGATGGCCGTTGTTGCTCAGCTTGTAACCGGTTTCGGGGCGAGCGTCACTTCGGTTTTCCGTCTTTGGTGCCCCGAGACCGGGTTTACCACCGAGATATGCCGTTAGATGCGAGAGTTCCGCCTGGGGCGAGGGCGAGTACGATTTTCTTCATTGTCGTAATCTTTTTATGTGTTGGTCAGTAGAATCCCTCCGGCGCCATCCTTCTGCTCCGCCGAGGCAAAAGTAGAATATCAGGAGGCGATCCGTTTACAAGGGCGAAAGTAGGCAGTTCAGCGCGTTCTTGACAAAAACGAAAGGCACATTCGCATCAAACTAAGCAATTTTAAGAATAAAAGATGCTTATTCCTTTTCCAAAACAGCCATTTCGCTCAAATCGGCTTCAACGACATCGCGCACCACAACGAAGGGTTGTGATGCGCGATACAAGCTGAGGGAGAAATCGCCGAATTTAGAAAATGAACTTCACCACGTCGTTGAAGATGCCCCAGGCACATGGCGCCAAGACGAAGTGAAAACCGATCGTGTTGACGCGTTCGATCACCTTGTCGGAGAATCTGCGGCGCGTGATCATCTCGAGCAACGTAATAAAGATGTATCCGCCGTCGAGCATGGGGATGGGCAGGAAATTCATGAAGGCCAGCATCAGGGAGATGAAGGCGGTGAGTTGCCAGAAGGCGGCCCCAGTTCCACGCAGCGGGAAGAGACTGCCGATGGTGCAGGGAGCCCACACTCTTCACGCCGATCGGCCGAGAGAGATAGCGCAAATCGCTCACACATGGCCCAGCACCTTCCACCGTGGGCGGCGCCGGCACGGGAAGACGAGTGACCAGGGTTATGCGCGCACGGTGTCTGTGCGATGGTCCATGGGCACGTTGTGCTTGAAGAGTCCGAGTTTGCCCTCGGGGGTGAGGGCGAAGCGGAGCGTGTCGGCCGTTGCGGCGCCGCGGTGCTTCACCACGAGCGTCGTGGCCAGCCATTTCGGGTCGGTCTTGCCCTGTGCCGCCGTGATGCGATCACTGCACCACACCGAGGCTGTTGGTCGATTTGGTTCCAGGTTGTCACCGCTTTGCGTTGAGCGCCACGATGCTGTCGCCGGCGCACGCACGCTGGCGGCAGGGCTACCGGCCATGGCCGAGTCCACCACCGAAGGCAACGTCAGGGCGACAAAGGGCGGTTGCTCCTTGAGCATCTTGAGCAGATCCACACGGCCGTCGACATTCACCGTGGCGGGACGACCGTCGCGGAGCACATGGATGACTTTCGCGCTCCCCAAGTCGCGCAACAGCTGTGCGTTGTCGAGATACGTGTGAGGTTTTGTCGTCGGCGCCCCACAATCACGTCGCCATCGCGGAAGGCCATTTGCTTGGCCACGGTGTTGAAGGGTAACCGTGCTGCACGGCGGTGACGGCGTGCGCTGTTCGCCCAAACCAAGAGTACCATAACGTAAATGAAGAGCCACCAAGAAATTGACCAGCACCCGCACCATAGACGAGCAAACGCTGCCAAAGCCGGCTTATTTTTGAAGAGTTGGTCGGCGGCACCTCAGCTCTTCGCGTTTTCACCGCGTCGGCATCGAGTGCTTTCGTCGACCATCGGCGATTTCCACGTAACCGCCGAAGGCAACCAACCGATGGCGAATTTCGTTGCCGCCCCATGTGCCGGGCAGCATGAGCGCTTACCGCCTTTCCAGAAGTCGAAGAAAGAGACAAAAGCGGTGCACGCGAGATGCCGAAAAGCTTCGCGAAAAAGAGTGGCCTCGCGAAGGATGACGAGCAGCGGATGCTGAGCGCAGTCGGAGGCTTTGATCAAATGTTTCCATCAAAAAGAGCTTGCAGGAAGGAATAGAATGAATTGATTGAGATGGCGGCCGCAATCGGCGCACCTCAGCATCAGGCGAGTGGTCGCTGAGCGATGCGCTGGCGGCGCGTGGCGTCGGCCATGGCGCGACAGAAGATCAGCGCGGGATGTCGAAAATCCGACAGCGCCGCGTCGGAATGCCGCATTGCCACTTCATTGGCTGCGTTCACCACACACGGTAGGGTTGCCACCGGCCGCGATGGCCTCGTAAAGCGATGCGCAAAGCAGTCAGGATTTATCGAAGTCAGGGCGCTCGAACGTGAGGGCGGCCGAGGCAGCCAGGTCCAAGCGCACTCACCGCTCAGGCGACAAACGGCGCAGGAACGACGAGGCATATTGATGGGCGGGCGCATATCGGGTACCCCGAGCTGAGCCTTCACGCCCCCGTCGGCCAGTTGCACCGCACTGTGCACGATGCTTTCAGTGCACCGGCGCTTCGATGCGCTCGGTTCGACGCCGAAGGCCATTTAGACTTCGATCATCTCAAGCCCTTGTTCATCATCGTGGCGCTGTCGATCGTGATCTTAACGCACTCTCCCCAGATTAGGGTGTTTCAGGGCGCGCGCCGCGGCAACGTTCGTCCAACTTCCTCGATGGGCGTCGTGCGGAAGAGGCCTCCCGAAGCGGTAGGAGGATTTTGTCGATGGCATTGCCGTCTTCGCCTCAAGCTCTGGAAGATGGCGCTGTGCTCGCTGTCCACAGGGCAGAATCGGCGCGCGGTGTTTCGCGAGTTCCGTAATGGGATTCGCCCGCCACAACGAGCGTCTCCTTGTTGGCCAGTGCGATGGTCTTGCGGCTTCGATGGCCGCGACGGTGGGGCGAGTCCGGCAGAAACCCTATCAGCGCGTCACCACCACATCGACATCCGGCAGACTCGTCGCGTCGCCAATGGCTTCGGCACCCGCCCACGCTGATCGTGGGTCGGCCCAGCGCCTCGCGCACCGTTTTCGTAGCGCGATTCGTCGGCGATGACCACTTCGGGGTGAAATTCGCGGGCTTGCGCGATCAGTAATTCGGCATTGTGCGCCGTATGAGGCATAGGGCCTCGTATTCGTCGCATGTTCGCGCTTTACCACGTCGAGGTTTGCGTGCCGATGGATCGGTCGAACCGAGGATGGCAATTCTTTTTCATCGTTTTGTTGACATTCGATCGATTAAGGTCGATCAGTCGTCGGGCACATCGAGCAAGAGCAGTCAGGCGCGGAGATGCATAGTCACCACGATCGTCGTGCAGCAGGAGGACACCTCTTCGCCGTCGATTGTTTCGACCGTGAGCAGGGTGTTGGCCGTTGTGAGTTTCGACGTGGCGCACCGTGCCGAGCTCGGGTCGGCGATCCTCCTTCGCCTTCTTCGTCGCTGGCTCAGCCTCGTCGAGTGCGCCGTGATCGACCAGGAGCGCGGAAGCGGTGCGAGCCCGAAGCGACGAAACGGTCTCTTCGTGCCTCAGCGGGGCGGGCATCGAGGGGTAATAGACGGTGTGTCCCACAAGTTCTCGCGGCGGTGTCGCTGTCGATGCCGTCGAGTAAAGCAACGCGATTCGCTCCCTTTTGAAACGATAGTCTTCGAGGAAGGGACGGCGCATAGAGTCCGTCGATCTTGAGAAATGCGTAGTCGGCTTCACCGCGATCGAAGACATCGTCGGTGAACTGCAGTTCGGTTCGCCGTGGATGCCGTGCGTGCGGGTGAATCGCCCGATGGAAAAACGTCGGGTCTGAAATCGCGGGAAGAGGCGGGAACCTAAATGTATTCGAGGCGGGTGATACGGCACCCAGGGCGTTGAGACGATCTTCGATGTGCTGCATGCACGATCGATCTGGCCGTTGTCAGACTGGCTCGTTCCGTCGGCACTGGGGGCGGCGATGAGCAGCGCGATGCCGGCGCGGATGTCGGGGCTGGCCATGCGGCGCGCTTTTCAGCTGGAGATTGAGTCGTGGCCCACCACAACGCGCGCGGTGCAGTCGCACAAAATGATCTGCGCGCCCATGTCGATGGGTTGTCCGAGCGAAGAAGGGCGGCTTTCAGACATCTTTTGGTGGAAAAAGCACGCTGCGCAGCCTGTGTGGCCACGACGAGCGAGAATCGAAAGGTCGTGAGTCGGCCAGGGCGCGTCGGCCAACGTCATGAAAGAGCCGTCGATGACGATTCGATTTGATAATGGCGGGCGGGGATGCTAGAGGGTCGTCGTACTGCTCCTCGACCGTCACGCCGGGTCGGCGAAAGCGTCGAGGATGAGTCCGAGATCGCGGCGCGACACGTTTTCAATGAGTGATGCCGTCGCCGCCATCAACGCCGATGCCGATGAACGAGCCGATCTCGGTCATATCGGGCGGGATGCGGTGGTCGGCGCCGTGCAGCTACACGCCCACCACGGTGAGGCGATTGGAGCGATGCCGAAATGTTGCGCCCATGCGGTTGAGCGGGTGACAGAGCTGCTGAATGTAGGGTTCGCAGGCCGCATTGTAGATGGTTGTGATGCCTTCGGCGAGCACGGCAGCCATAACGATGTTGGCCGTCCGGTCGCCGACGCTTCGTCGGAGGGCATGTAGGCGCCGCGCAGGCGTTCGGCCTCGATCTCAAAGAGTTCGTGCTCGCGCTGTCCACATGAGAACTGCGCGCAGGCTTTTGCAATCCGAAAAATGCGTGTCAGGTCGTCGACGGCCGATTTTGTCGCCGCCGGGCTTGCTGATCCTGCCCGACCGAAGCGGGCTTACGAGCGGGCCGATGGTGAGAATCGAACCGCGCAGACGACGAGACAACAGGGCCAGATATTTCCTCCGAACGGAGGTAATCGAGGTCGATTTGGTCCGCGCGGAGGGTGATGTCGCCCGGCGCATTGCAGCGCACGTGGACGCCGATGTCTTGCAGCAGACAGATCAAGTTGTTGACGTCGACAATGTCGGGCGTTGGTCAGGGCGCACCTCTGATCGGTGAGCAGCAGCGTGGCGCAGATCACTACAACGCTTCGTTTTTGGCTCCTTGCGGCTGCGATTTCGCCTCGGGAGCGGCGGTTGCCTTCAATGAGAAAAGAGGCCATGCGGGTGAGTTTTAGTGGGGTGTGTGAATCAAGACGGCTGCAGTGCGCGCATCACCTCGGCAGAGGGATGCGCCCTTCAGCTCTGAAAGTCGATGTCGCCCAGCCCTGAGCGTTCGATTTCGGTCGCTCCGCCTCGCATTTCGGCGAGGTTGAGTTGCATGCGAGCGGCCCAAATCGCGCAACTGTCGGGCGCGCACCTCGGCATCGGGCTCGTCGGCGATGCGGTTCATCCACGTTTGCAGCAAGTGGCCGTAGTGGCGAAAAGCGCAAACGGTGGGTGGGATAGGGTCAAACGCTCCGCTTGTGCGGCGGCGGGTGCGCGATCCACCTCCACGGGCCAATCGATGTCGAGCGCGTAGTCGGTGAGTTGGGCGAGGTGGTTTCCACAATTTTTCGTTCACCTCCCGCGAATCGGCGGGTTGTCGGCTGACGATGCGCATCGTGTCGACGATGCGTGCGGCATAGGCCGTGCGTTCGAGCCCGGTCGCTGAGCGTGAGGCGTGTTCCACCATCAGGTTGCGCTTCACGGCCGTAGGCTTTCTGCGCACAGGGGCTTTCTGCGTGTTGTATTCCATAGAGACCGAACGTGTCAAAACAGTTTTTGGGCAGAGACGTTTGAAATTCCTTGAGATAGAAGGGCTCGAAATCAGCCACATCGACGAGACGTCGCTCGAGAAGGCGCGTTCGGCGAGGCGGAGCCATGTGGCGCGCCAGCGGATGCACGTTGTCGACAGAAGCGGGCGTTGGGTGATCGATCACCGCCTTGCACTTTTCGGCGCCGTCGCCCGCATGAAATAAACGGGCGCGCGGTCGAGCCACTCGCGATAGGTGTCGGCCGTGACGATGTCGGCCCCACTTCGCGCACATGTGCAGCGCGATCATATACTGCGGCGTAAACCTCCATGCGGCGCGCGTCGATCATGGGCACGAGCAGGGCGTCGTCGGGCATATCGTCGTCGTGAGCAACAGTCCCGGTGATGAGCTGCAGCGGGGCACGGCAATGAGGGGAACATTGCGGGCGTAGGCCACGCCTTTGGCGGTGGAAAGCCCGATGCGCAGGCCGGTGTAGCTGCCCGGTCCGCTCGACACGGCGACGGCATCGAGGGGAATGGCGTGACTCTCGGCGAGCTCAGCGCTTCGTCGACGAAGGGCGCAAAACAGCCGCTGGGAGGGGCCTTCGAGGGTTTGCTGTTCGAAGATCACCTGCGAATCTTCCGACACGGCGACGGAACAAACGGAGGTGGAGGTTTCTATGTGGAGAATGCAGGACATGGCTGAGGGATTTTTCGGCGTCCTCGTTCCGCGACTCCAACGGGAGGGAAACGGACGCTCGCTTTTCGATCTGCGAATTTGAAAGGCTTTTCGGCTGATACGCAGTTTCCACGGCGAAAAGCCGCGCGCCACTGCATAAGGCACACGGCGGCGCGCGAATCGCCAGAATCATCACCCCTACCGGCGCGGGCGTCCTACCACCACCCACCTCTCGGCACGCCATCGCCGGGGCTCCACGCAACAAGATGTGATTCGCCTCTTCTTCCCGCCCCGACGCAGCGCCGTCCGCAGCCCGACGAAAACTCAGCGAGATATCGCGAGTTCCGGGTGCGGAAAAAGTCCCAATTATCAGCGAAAAACGGGGCGTTTTCTTTCCATCCTCCACCCACGCCGCGCACTCCGAACGGCACGGCGCCCGTTTTCCGTTGCACGGAGCTTTCGCCGTGGCGCGCCCTCGTCGAAACACGGTTTGTGCCACGAATAGCCGAAAACCGGGAGAAACTGCACCAAAACGGGTTTTTACCCTTTTCACGAAAAGGATTGTTCAATATTTCCTTTTTCGCCAGAAATAAACAAACAAAATCGCCCTCACGTCAAAAGAATGCGTACCTTTGGCCTACGTACCTCTGTGTACTGCGCACCGCTCGTCCACAACGAGGCGGGTCCTACCAAATAACATCACGCAACCTGCTCCAACACTGAAACCTGCAAACGGCAAATTGGGTGTCGCGGTCGTCGGCCTCGGCGCGGTCAGCACCACCTTCATCACCGGTGTGCTGATGGCACGCAAAGGGCTTCAGCAAAAGCCCGTCGGTGCAATAACACAATACGACAAAATCCGCGTGGGACGCGGTGCCGAGAAATACCTGAAAATATGCCGACATCATCTCGCTGGCTTCAAAGCGCTCGACGATCTGGTGTTCGGCGCTGGGATGTATATCCCGCCAACGCTTTTGAGAGCGCCGTCGACGCCGGTGCTGCGCGCCAAGACATCCTCCCCGTGGAGGACGAACTGAAGGCCATCCGCCCGCTGCCCGCCGCATTCGACAAGCTCATGCCTCTCGTTTGGACGGCAACAACGTGAAAAACTGCGCCACCCGCTGGGGAAATGGTGGAAGCCTGCGCGAGACGTTCGCCGCTTCAGGCCGACAACGGTTGCGACCGCATTGTGCGTACTCTGGGCCGCATCGACCGAAATCTACGTCCCCATCGACGAAACGGTGCACTACCGTTTGGCCGATCTGGAAGCCGCCATCGAGGCCAACGACACCGAGCGCATCGCGCCCTCCAGTAAGCTATGCCTACGCTGCCCTGGCCGGTGCGCCCTTCGTGATGGGTGCGCCCAACACCGGTGGATATTCCCGCCATGGCGGGAGCTGGCCGAAAAGACCCACATGCCCATCGCGGTAAGGGACTTCAAAAGCCGGCCAAACCCTTGAGTGACGGTTTCGCCCCCATCATCGGCACCCGCTGCGCTGGGACTGAACGGATGGTTCTCGACCAATATCCTCGGCAGCCGCGACGGCCTGGTGCTCGACAGGCGACCAACTTCCACACACGAAGGAGGTTTCCAAACTCTCGACCCTCGAAAAGCATCCTCGTGGCCGACGAGGCAGCCCGACCTCTACACGGACTACTACCACAAGGTGCGCATCAACTACTATCCTCCCGCGCGGCGACAGCAAGGAGGCTGGGACAACATCGACATCTTCGGATGGATGGGCTACCCCATGCGGGTGAAAATCAACTCTCCTGCCGCGATTCGATTCTGGCCGCCCCCCGCTGCCTCGACCTCGTGCTGCTCATCGGCGCGCCGCTGCCCGCGACGGCCGTTACGGCACGCAGCGCTCCTGAGTTTCTTCCTCAAAAGCCCGCAACACGACTACACGCAGGCGAAGTGCCCGAAAATCACCTGTTCCGCCAGTACACGAACCTCAAAAACGCCATTCGCGAAATGAGGCGGTTACGAGGCCGACAGGAAACAGTCGACTGATTTTTCAGCCCCGCCCCTTCACCGAGCGCGCCACACTCCCTCCGGCGAGAGCCGCGCCGGTGTTCCTCTTTATAGGGCGCTTCACGGCGGCTATCAGCGAAAACGATAGCAGCTATCTGGTCAAACCCTCGAACTTCGGCACGATGCCGAGAAGAGCGCGTAATTTTGCAGCGTCAAAACGGAAATGCTCCGCCACAGCCCACAGGCTGATCTACGTTACGGCGCATGCGCTTGACAGAACTGACTGTTTATTATATTTCCATCCTGACGATTCCGCCGCCTCGGTCGGCTTCCCAACAGGATCCCCCACCGACCACTCGGAGAACAGCAGCGTTCCCTTGTGGGGCGCGCCGGGAGACGATCATCCAACGCGAGATCAACTCAAAATTCATTTCATTATGTCACTTCTTGCCGCCCTTCAAGTTCAAACAGCCCCAGCGCTCCTTACATCATCATTTCGCACTTTCATCGCCTTCACGCCGCAGCCCTCTACTGCGTGCCCACGCTCTTCCGCTTCTTCAAAACACCTCTCGGAGCCCTGCCCAACGCGCCGCTCAGCCCCGCCGACGACACGAGTGTACGTTTGCCACGACGAAGCTTTCTTGCAACCCAAAAGCTAACTCCTTCTCATCTCGCAATCGGATTCGATGAACCACTCCACGATGATGTCCGCGGCATCACCCTCGACCCCAAAAGAAATCCACGTTCGTCTCAAACACATTGCAAGTTTTTCGGCTCCCTACGCCGCTACTCTGCTGTGCAGCGGAGCCGCGACAATGCGCATTGAGCGCAAACTCCGCCAAATGGCCGAAGCCTGGCACGTGCAAGCCGAATTCACCATTCTGCCCACGAACGTGATTCTCAACATCTGGGATGCCTCGGGCGACCACTCCTACAGTTACATCTCACCGCTGCTGCACGGGCCCCTAAATTTCGATCTCATCACGCGTCTCAGCCGCCTAAGCGACGACGTCTTCACGCAGAACCTCGTGCCTGCCGAAGCCGTTCGCCGCTTTGATGCGATTAAAAACATCCCTCGCTTCTCTTCGTTCGCCGTACTGGTCTTGGCCTCTGCGGCCAACGCCTCTTTCTAGCCCGGCTCTTCGGCGGCGACTGGAGCCGCCATCGGCGTGTGTGTTTGCCGCCACCTTCTGCGGTTTTCTTTGTCAAACAGCGCCTTTCGGGCTGGAAAATGGACTATCGCGCCGTGACCATCATCTCTGCAGTGACGGCCGCGGTAATTTCTTGCGTCGGCTACGTCATTCCCGATCTTTCCACCACGCCCGACATCGCTTTGGGCACCAGTGTACTCTATCTTGTGCGGGAGTGCCGTTTTGCTTCGTCAACGATTTGCTCTACGGGCACTACGTCTGCGCTTTCAGCCGCTTCGTGCAGGCCATGATGATCACCGTGAGTCTTTCGATCGGGTTGGTGTTGGCTTTGTTGATGCTCAACATCCGCATGCTCTGACCCATTTCGGCCTTTGCCCCCACTTTTCTCCCCTTCCCCACAGCGATGAGTCCATTCTCCATATCAACTCTTCTCGATTTGCTCAACGACGGCTTCTTTGCCGCCATTGCCGCCATCGGTTTCGCGAGCATCAGCAACCCCAAACGCAGCACATTTTTGGTCGCTCGGCCTGCTTGCCGCCCTCGGCCACGTCACGCGCTTCATCCTTATGCACTATTTTGACGTGCACATCGCACCTTGGGTTCGTTTGCGGCGGCTTGATCAGTGGCATCGTCTCCATCCCCATGTCGACGGTGGGTAGATTCGCCCGCCGAAACCCTCTCCTTCCTACACTGCTCCCCCATGGTGCCGGGAAGATTTGCCTACGGTTCGATACAAGCCGCTCGTGGAATGCATGAGCCACTAAGACCGAAGACGATTTCGACCACTATTTTTATCTGCTCAACTACAACTGGATCACCTGTGTGCTGACGATTGTGCTGATGGTCATCAGGGGTGACGATTCCGCTCTTCACGTTCCACAACCACGGTCTGGTGATGTTGCGCCGTATGCGCGACGAACTCCTCGCTGCGGCCACCTTCGTTCGTCGCACCACTGATGTTTCGTCCGACATCGGAACTCGACAGCTCCGCTACTTCGTGAAAGTGGCCGAATGCCAAAGCTTTTTCCGGAAGCCGCACGACGGTTGCGCATCACAAAAGCACCCTCTCACAACAAACCCGACAGTTGGAGGACGAACTGGGGGTGCAGCTGCTCGCACGCGACTCCACCACGTGGAACTCACCGACGTGGGGGCGCTTTCCTACCTTCTGCGCTGCGCGCCCTGGCCGAGTGGAAGCTTGTGTGGACAGCATCAGCGAGTGACGCACTTGGTGCGCGGCACCATCAACATTGGCGCCACTTGCACCTTCGGTCCGATTCTCAAAGGGCGATTCTCGCCTTCATCAAGAACGATTTCACCAGGTACACCTCAGTAGCAGTGAGCCAATCGATGAGCGATTTGATGGAAATGCTCATCAAGCACGAGCTGGACGTGGTGTTGTCTTACAAACCCTCGCAACACTACACGCAAATCGAGTCGCATTATCTGGCTGACAACGAACTTTGCGCCGTGGTAAGCGACACGCATCCGCTTGCCGGCCGTGCTGCCGATGGAACTCGCCGACTTGACGCACCACCGCATGGCGCTTCCCCGCCGGGACTGCAGGCGCGCAACAAATTCGACATGCTGGTGCGCGGCACACAGCCTGAATTCAACATCTGCTCGGGATCCAACGACGTGAATGCGCTGATTGGTTTGAGTGCGCGACAGTCGTTTGGTCACGAGTACTCTCAACCGCCACCGTTTCGCGGGTGGACGGCGCAGCCACGATCCCATTGCGGCGGAGACGGCGGCGAAATGGAAGGCTGCTGCACCACTTTTTGCGCGGCAGCTACCGCAAAGTGGCCTGCAAAAGTTCTTGCGCATCCTCTCGGAAAGCAAGTCTTGCAGCATGGCGCAAAGTAGATGTGGAATAACTTGGGCGACTGCGCCGCACGGCAACGTACTGTACTCTCCCAATGCAACGAACCGACTTCTCCGCGCGAGGCGGTTCGTTGCGTATAATCGCCGCTTGACCCGTAGCTCAAACAAAGCCTCCAGCAAGTTCGGAACTTGCGGGAGGCTCATATAAAGGAGGAGAACGCTGCTATGTACGAAGAGGTTCCTACATCAGGGGCACGGCGGACGAAAAAGGGGCTATACGTATATATATAAGGAGTACGCGCAACGCACATCCGGACATGAGGCGAAAGAAGTTGCTATCACTCGATCACTTCGGGCTGTTTCTGCCGTTCGGGCGCCGCGTTTTCCTTCTTACCGCTGAGAGGAAGAAGAAAAGCACGCCGATCAACAAAGGCCTAGCCGGCGAAATGAACCACTCGCTCGACCAATCGCCCACTTGGAAGCCGTCTTTGTTCTCGGTGTGGCAATTCACCACAGCTTGTGCGCCGAGGGGTGCCGATGGAAACCCCGATGCCGTTGGTCATTAGCATGTGAAGAGACCTTGTGCACTCGAGCGGATTGATCCGTCCATTCCTTATCTACGAACAGCGAACCGGAGACATTGAGAAAAGTCGAAGGCGACGCCGTAGACAATCATCGAAAGAATCAGGAAAATCACGCCGGGAAAGGCGGAACACCGACGGCGAAGAAGCGAAACGCAGCACCCAAGCGAACATGGCAATGAGCATTGCGGTCTTAATCCCGAAACGTTTTCAAGAAGAGGGATGGGAGGATGCAGAAAGTCTCGCTGATTTGCGAAGAGATCAATACATTGGCGTGTTCCACGAACCGTGGCCGCGGAATGCGGCTTCTGCACAAACTACTGATGAAGGGGTTGGCAAATCCGTTGGTGATCTGCAAACTGACGCCGAGGAACATGGGAAAGAGGAAGAGCGCCATTACGCTTGTGGCGGAAGAGCTTAGCATCGAGTCCATAGCTTGCGCACCAGGCCTTTTTCTCACTGCCCCTTGTTTTGCAGGGGCGAAAGGTAGGGTCAAAGCAGGCAGCCAGCATCAAACTCCAAAGCCGAGACAAAAATTGCACGTGCGTCTGTTGCCAGCCAACAAGTCGACGATCCACATCGAAACAATGCAAACTGATGGTACCGAAGATGCGGATGGGCGGAAAAATCTCACGGTGTCAGTCCGGAACGCTCAAGCGCATTTATAGAGCACGGGTTCGACAGCGCCAAAGGTGGGCATGTGAGGCCGCGACACTGAGCGTGTGCAGGGAAAATGTCGGCAAACGCAACGTGTTCTCCCATGCCGATCAGCCAACTACGATCGCCAAAAGGCTGCAGCCAGGAGATGACAAAGCGACAACATGCGCTGTGCCTGCACGAAAGCGGTCGGCGATCATGCCGACAAGAGGCGAGCATAAAAAGATGAAACTATCGCTTGGACGGAATAAAACCACCGATGTTGGCTCCCATTTCCTTTCTCCGGCCAAAAAGCCCCCAGCTGGAGTAAGGTGAAAGCTCCCACAGCGAACTCTAGAGAAGTTCATCGCGATCAAACGCGACTTGATATTCAGACTATTCATGGAAATAACAATGAACGATTACAGGGAGCGAGATTACATCATTTTGCGAGAGAACAAAGCAAATTGGGAAATTTCAAAACCGCACGGCGCAAAAAGGGCGAAAAGTAGCTTTTCGTCCTCTGTCTTTCTCGTATTCAGTTGTTCTTGGCCGGATCACGCTGTTTGCCGCGTATTTCGGCCGTCGGCGAGGGCTTTCGAGAAAAAGAGCTGAACACCCACAGATTCGCGGCGAATGCACCGCGAAACGGAGGTTATTCGTCCTCATTCCACACTTTGTCGTGCTTTCCTTGGGTAGAGATGTCGTTTTTCGTCGTCAATGGTTTTTGCGGACTCGCGATCAACTCTCGAAAGTCTTGGCCGATTCCTGCATCAATCCATTCTCCGATGACAAACGCACCAGCTGAAGGAGGGCTGTGTAAATTCACTGCGTATATACTATAGTTCCGTTGGTATTCCGAGATGCGCTTCACGGTGTCCCGCCGATGCGATCAGCGAAAACACCGTGGATGCGATTTTCTCATCCTCAATCCCGCCCCTCATGCGGGCGGAAGAAGATTTACTGACAAGCGCCCCAATCAGAGTTCGAGGTCTCCGCCGTGGATTTCGTGCCAAAGGCAGTCCCTGCTTGATGAGTTGCTGCCATGAAAGGATCGGGATCAAACTCACCTCGACGTTGTGGACGCCGGGCTTTGTTCCGCTTGCCTTCCATGAACAAACGGGCTCCGATGCAAGCGGGCACGCGCGGTGGTGTAGCTCACCCCTGCATTCCCACGTTTCGTCGATGTAGGCGGCTTGGTGCGAACAGTTGTTGTAAATGTGCAGTAGGTTTTGTTCCTTGCCGTCTTTCAGACCTCGGATGCGGCAGCCGATCGACGTCTCGCCTTCGTAGTTTTCCTTGGGTCTTGCGGGTTGGGCAGCACGGCCTGAGGGTGCAGGGGGCTGAATCATGCTGTCCCTCGTGGTTGATGGGCACAATCGAGGTCCATACCGATGTTTTGAATCACGCGCAAATGGGTGAGATGCTCCTGTCGAAGGTCATCCAAAAAGCGAGCTCAGCAGTTGTGGGGGAAGTTGATGACCAAGCTCTCGATCTCTTCGTGGTGCAACAGGTAACTTTCGCGCACGGTCAATGCGGGATAGGTCAAAAGGCGGTGAATTTCAGGCAGCTCCGTCTCTACCCACTTGCCATTCTCCCAATAAAGTCCTTTTGCGTGATCTCGCGGATGTTAATCTCGGGGTTGAGAGTTGGTGGCAAAGGCTTTTGTGGTGGTCTCCGCGTTGCAATCGACGATATCCAGGTGCTGAATTTCGTCGAAGTGGTGCTGCAGCGTGAGGCCGTGAAGATGGAGAGTCACGCCGGGTCGAAACCGCAGCCGAGAATGGCACAAAGCCGGCTTTCTCGAAGCGATCGATAAGCCCACTGCCACGAGTACTCAAAAGTGATGCCTCATCCTTCGGTTCTGGTTAGCGGTGTCAGATAGTTGCAGCCGGTTTTGGGAACAGCCTCCATGATGGTGAGATCCTGGTAAGGGCAAAGCCAAAGTTCATGACCAGCTGCGGCAGAGTCATTGAGGCGAACGAGTTTGCTCCACATCGTCGGCATCTACCTGCGCGGTGCGAATATCGTTGCCAGCCCCATGTCGCAGCAATGCGTTGGGCAGTCGCCTGACGCGGATTCTGTGCGGCTGGCGATCGCGGATTTCGTCGAAGACATCGCTATTTTGCGACTTTGACGCGTGCCACGGTGGCAACGCCGCCCGCCGATGATGAAATACTTTTCCATTGTGTTTTGCGTATCGTCGGTTGTTTGTGTAGTGCGGTGATCGGAATTTCATCCCGTTCGCGCAAAGTTATTGATTTTCACGCGATCGCACAAGTTCACGGCGCTTTTGCTTCACGAGAAAGTGCGTTCCGGTTCCCGGGCGCGGCTTCGTCAGCGCGGATGCGAGTGCCGCCGTGAGCGAATAACCGAGCAGTTCCTATGCAAATCCTCGTCCGCTGAGGGGCTGCATGGTGAAAGAGGGTGATTTCCTTGCGTCCGGCGTCGGTTCCGTCCTCGCGCCCTTGGGCGGTTGCGCACAGAGCGCGCAGTTCGTGCGGCAAGTCGCGTGCTCTCGGTGAACCCGTCGAGGATCGACCCGAGCATCACCCGAGTCGGCGTCGGCGTCCAGGAGCATTTGCTCAAACACCTCGACGATCAAATCGTCGTGATCGCCACGCGGTTCGACGGCGAAGTACCGAGGCGAGAATTCGCCCAGCCTGTCGGCAAAAGCACTTGCCGTTGATTTCGTCGGCAAGTGCGCAGGCGTGAAGTTTTTGCAGCTGGCTGCGGTCTCGGGTCGATGGATGAAATCCCGCGAATCTCGTTGTCGGCGGTTTTGCGCTTCGCCTTCTGCGGGCGGCAAGCCGCCGATCGAGCACCGCGATAGTCGAGCCAATCGGCGAGCGGCGCGGGAGGAATGCGCCGACCGAGCATGCGTTCGAAAGTTGACAATGAGGTCAAAGCGCCACGCGTTCCACGTAGTCGGCGTCGACCAGCGGGGTATGGTGTGCCATAAGTCTATAGGATTCAGTTGGTGTGTTTGGGGGCGCCACTGCCGCCGTGCGGTTTGCGCGCTGCATTTTTCGAATTCGGCATGTCCCGCCGCCGCGTCGTCGCTGAGATCGCGCGGCGCAGTTCTTCCAGGCAGAAACCGGCACGGGACGGCGCGAGTTCAGGCACGTTGTGGCTCTTCATGCGCAGCCAATTGTACTCGGGATCTTCTTGTGGCAGCAAAGAGCGCGTGTGCCTGCCCGTTGCGATCGAAATAGGCGATGCACGGGCGCGTGAAATCCCCATCCAGCCGACGCGAGAGAACACAATCCACCGGCCGTTGCTGCTCCACGTGTGATAAGAGTCCACCTCCGGACTATTGGCTGCGGAGCGGGTAGAAAGCCCCCGTCTTGAGGTCCTTCGCCAGAGATCACTGCTCTTGTGCAGATGTGAAATTGGCCGAAATCGCCGAGTGTGATGAGCAGAATGGCGACCGTCGGGACTGATGCGCGGGAGCGTTCCGCTTTTGCCCATGTGCGGCGGTCGCTTCGAGGCGCGGCGCGCCGAGGGTACGCGATGCGGGCGTCGAAAGGCACCGACATCACGTGTGCGCTCGCGATGAGCATCGAGCACCGCATCTGCGCGCGTCGACGTCGCTGAGGCGTGCGAATCGCTCATGGTGTCAATTTCCGGGAAGGGCGCCGCACAATAATATAAGCGGCTGCCGTCAGGCGCCCACGCCGGGAAGGTCTCCATCAAGCGGGAGTGCGAAAACGTTGCTCAACTTGTTGCACTGCACATCGTAGAGCGAATCGGAATCGTAGTCTACGACCTCCACCTTCTGCGCATTGACTTTCAGACGGAAGGCTTGTCGATCTTGTTGCTCGAGAACACCACCCACGGTTGGCGGGGATGCCAGGCAGGATACTCGCTGCCGCCCAAGACACTGTCGCACTTCATGTCGACGCGCCGAGATATTTTGCCCTCGATGAAGACCGTGCCGCCGTGTTTCGAGCGCACGTGAGAAGGCGCCATGCGCCGGTGGTGCCGTGCGCCTGCGGGAAATTATTGGCGAGTCCACGGTGGTTGTTCTCCTCCTCAGAAGTGACATGTCGTTGTTCTCCTCTGTGCAGGTGCTCGTCGAAATTGGTGAGGATGCGTTCGTACAATCAGCTGACGATACAGTTCATGGGAGGGCTCGATGAGTCAGTAGGGTGAGAAAGAATCGATGGGCTCAGCGGCCACGATCCATTTTCAGGCGGGTGCTGCAGCCACGCCCTTCGTTAACGTGAAGACCTCCACGCTCAGCTGCCCTCGCGGTTGTCGGTGAGCAAACGTCGCCGCTCGGTCAGTCGAAGCGGGTTTTCCCGCCGTTTCGGCTTCCGCCACGAGGGCTCTCCGCGCTGCCCTTTGATTTGCACCACGACTTCATCGGCGGGTTGTTCACTTCGAAAATTGGGCGGGGCGATGTTGGGTGGAATCACCACATCCACGATAGTCAGGGGAATACCGATGCCTGTTGCGCAGTGGGCTGCGCCGCGTCGGGCACCCGCACCGTCGATCGACAAGCGGCCAAAGGCCACCACCAGCAGCACGCATCCGAGGCACTTTCGTCCCGAGAACACAATCTATTTCGCTTCGCAGGATCTGCAAAGATATGGATTTCGACCGTCAGCCCGTCAGTTCACGCCGAGCGGCTCTTGCTGTCGCAGTTGGAGGAGACATAGCGTAGCGACGCCTGCATTATGAGGCCATCGTGCGCGAGGCACTCGCGCCAGCGCTGCGGCCTGCTCGCGCTGTTCAAGAGTCATGCGCTCGCGTCCGGTGAGGAAGGGAGCCGCATCTTCACGCAAAAGCTTGGAACTCGCTTTTGCGTCGGTTCGTTCACTTCGAAATAGTTCAGCACGCCCTCTCGTTTCTGGCCGCCACGCATGATGGCCTGCAAGACAATCAGGGTGTGGTGCACCTTGCCGCGCAACGCCTTGTATGCAGGCCAGGAAAGTGTCGCAGGTCTTTGGCATGCAGGGCTCTCGCGGCGACTGCCGTGATGAGCGTGGCTTCGCTGCCGAGTGGGCGTGGCCGGTGTAACCGATCACGGTGGGTTGAACGGAAGGACTGCTCGAAGGCATCGATTTTGGGCACGGTTGGTCGATGCGCGCCAGGGTGGCATCGGACGTCGCAGAGAGGCATCGTGCAGCACCGCGATAGCGTTCGACAAAGTCGGTAGCAAAGCAGCATGTGGTCGGTGAGATTGAGGTGGCGTCCGGTAAGCGTTTTCTCGCCGTTGAGGAGGGCACAGATGGCCATGCGCGAGTTGTGGAGTCGCGGACCGTATTCCACCGTATTGTCCATCGAAGGCGATAGGCCGTGTTGAGCAATCCGGCATGCAGGGTGAGATCAGCCAGATGGTTCACCCCCTCATCGTTGCCGCCCACATTGCGAGGGGTACAAACTCGGGATAATCATGGGGATGGCAAACAGCCCGTCAACAAACGGTCGGTGTGTTCAGATTGCCACGGCGTTGGAAAGCAGCCACACTCCGCGAGGTCGACGCGTGGCCTGTGCCGTTTCGATCATGGCGTCCCAATCTTCGTCGTCGAGCTCGTTTTGCATGCGGACGGGAACATGCGCATTGTCACGCTCCAACACGGCGAAGGCGAAACGCCCACATGAAAGGCCGCCACGGGCAAGGAGCAGGAGGCGTCGCCATCCTTGCGCTGCACTTGCGTTGCGGGTGGTTGCGCGGCCGATCAGGAGAATCGGTGCCACAGTGCCAGCCGCCGACCAAAACAGCCGCCACAGCAAAGAGCCCCACGGTGCGCGAAAGACGAAGGTCGACGAGTTCGGTGCGCAAATGCAGGTCGAAACCGTGGCCACGCACCAGGCCATCACGGCCAAGGCGGCAACCAGCCCCACCCTTCTCGCGATGACGCGCGGCAAACTGCGTTCGATGAGCCACGCGGTGGCGGTGAGCCTCAAGGCCAACAGCGTGCCGCCGAGCCAGCAGTTCAGGAAAACCAACAGGAGATAGCGCGCCCCCAAATGGCATAGGCGCGGGCAGGCGCAAGACGGCGACCAGTGGGCGCGTCAGCGCTAAACATAATTTTTCGTCGGCGATGTGGCGGCAAACCTCACCACTCAGTTGAGCGTGGCGAAAAGCCACAACAGCACGAAGCCCACCGCGTAGTACCAACACGGGGTCAAAGCTCAGGGGCGAAGCAGGGCGGCACTCTGCGGCGCCGCGGGGGTGTGAGTTTTTCCTTTCTGGCGTAGATTAAGCCCCCGCACGCAAGTGAGAAATGCGAATGTGGCGCGGGGATCTCTGCAGCAAATTTACAAGAAAAGGGTGAAACTACCAATTTTTGACGCCTCAGATGTACATTCTCAGCACTTTCGGGTTCGTTTTCGTCCCCCGTTTATCGGTGCTTCCCTGCAGTTACTCGTGCGAAAAAAGCGCAACACGAAAGAGTGCTAACTTTGGCACAAAAGCCCCCGTAAAGAAGAAAAACGGGGAGCTTTTCGGCAAAAAGTTGCGCACCTGCACGCACACGCGCTCGGCTTCCGCCTTCGGAACTCCCCTTCCACGGCCTCATCCGCCCCGCTTTCTCCGCCCGTTCGCACGTCTGCGCGATCTCTCGCACCTCCACCTGACGGTGCGGGCGGTGTATTTCCCTCACGCCTCACGCTGCACGCGAAATGCTCCTGCCGTTCCCGCTCGAAAGGACGTTCGCTTGGAGTGCACGCCCCATGCCCGAAGACACCCCGTTCACAGACACCAACTCGGGAAGAACGCAGCGCAGGATAGAGAAGCAGACCAGGAAATGCGCATAAAATAAGTACGCGCGCACGCGTAAAGGCGAAATTCGAACCACGGAAACGGGCGCGCAGAACCTCCCAGCTGAGAAATGCCGAAGAACGAGGCGAGAAATGATTAAGCAATATCACTCTTCTACGCAAGGCCATGTGCCAGCCTCCCTACCGCAATCAGCGCGCGGGAAGAAACTGCACAGAACCACTACCTATGCGCCACATATGGGGATTATACACACTGAAAATCAGAACATACAACGTAAAAACTCCACCCGCGATATATCAAATTCAACGAAGGAAGACGTGTAGCTTCTCTTTATCAGAAAAAGATTGTTCGTTTTCCTCAGCCTACCATTCGACAAAAGTCCTATCTTTGCCCCAAGCAAACAGAAACAATCATCGATTCATGAGAAAACTATATGTTCTCCTCCTCAGTCTCGCGCTGAGTAGCCTATCGAGCGCGCCACCTCGGCCACAGACGACGGCGCCCCTCACGCTCAGACAGTTGCCGCGCAGCTGGCACTGCAACACAACAAGGCGTTGCAGATGTCGCAACTGGGCGGTGACAAAAGCGCGAGGTGCATGCAGCCGCCCGAACGAACTATCTGCCCAAAATCTCGGGCGTGGCCGCCTACGTTCACACGGGCGACGAGACTTTCGATCCTCACCACCGACCAGAAATCGGCGCTGACCAACCTCAGTTCGCAGTTGGGCGCGGGTTTCTCGCCCGAATTCGACTGCAGCGGGTGCAGCAACTCAGTGGCAGCACACCCGATCTCGCTCCGCTCGTGCAGCATAACGCAACAAACCGGCGCCGCTTTGCAGCAAGGACTGAACGGTGTGGGGCGCGATCTGGCGCAACGCTTCGAGACCGACTACGCACTGCAATGCGGCCGTGGGTGCGGTGCTCTTCGCAACCGCTCTACATGGGCGGAAAAATTCGCGCCACGACCGCATCACCGGCTATGCCGAGCGGTTGGCGGCGAAAAGCTGCGCGCCGACCGCCAGGAGGTGATTCTCGGTGTGGACAAAGCTTGACTGGCGGGTGGTGAGCCTGACGCACTGAGCGCGTTTGGCCACGGCCTGCGCGACATGCTGCGAGCATCTGGACGGCGACGTGCAGAAAATGGTGAAAAGAAGGCGTGACCACCCGCGCCAATGCGCTGTCGGTGAGCGTCGAGCTGAACAAAGCCGAGATGACGCTGCACGCGCGCCGAGGACGGTTTGAGCCTCTCGCGCATGCTTTTGGCTCAACTCTGCGGGCTGCCGATCGACACCACGCTGCACCTTGTCGACGAACGCCTCAGCGACCTGCCGACTTCTACAGCGGCGTGCAGGCCGACGCCGAGACAGCCATGGGGGCCCGCCCCGGTGCGACAACTGGGGCTCGCCCAATCGATCTACGCCGAGAAGGTGAAGGTGGAGCGCGCCGCTTTCCTCCCCACCCTGGCCTTGACGGGCGGATACGGCGCGACCTATCCGGTATGTTCAGCGGCTTCGAGAAAAAGCTGAAAGGCACCTGGGTGTGGGGCTGTTGCTGAAGGTTCCCATCTGGGAATGGGGCGAAGGCAAGCACAAAGTGGCCGCCGCCAAGGCCGATGCGGCGATGGCGGACTGCAACTGCACAAGAGCGCGCGAAAAATCACGCTGCAAGTGAACCAAACGGCGCATTGGCGTGAATCAGGCAGTGAAGAAACTCGCTGACCGAGAAAAGCCAAAGCCGGGCGGAAGAGAACCTGCGCATGGCTCGCGTGGGGATTCAAAAGAAGGTGGTGACCACCTCCGACTTGCTGGCGGCACAAACGGCATGGCTGGCGGCGCAAAGCGAGCGATCGACGCGCAAATCGACATTCGCATAGCCCGCGCCGTCTATAATAAAGCGCTCGGTCAATAAAGCTCGGCACAACGTCCCTCACTCACCGCTGTGTGCGCAGCGCGCGCCTCGATACCGCGCACCGGCCTTTCTCCTTTCAACTCCTAACGCTGTCAAAACAGCACCAAACACAATGAAGAAACAAGCTCCCAATTCATATCCCCGCCATTCTGCTCATCGTGGCGGTCGTTGTCATCACCGCCATCTCGCGGTTTCTACGCTTTTTGCCGCCCTCAGCCCGAAGTGATTCAGGGACAAGCGAAGTGACGGGTATCGCGTGTCGAGCAAAGTGCGGTCGCGTGAAACGCATCCTGGTCGAAGAAGGACAACAGGTGCACGCCGGCGACACCCTGGCCATTCTCGAGGCGCGGGAGGTGAGATGCAAAAACTCACCCAGGCCGGGCGGCCGAAGATGCCGCCGCCGCACAAAGCGGAAAGCCGACAGGGGCGCGCGAGGAACAGAAACGCGGCGCCTACGGATGTGGCAAAAGGCCAAGGCCGGTCGCGAAGTGATGGAAGGTTACGCCCGCGTGAAGCGACGCTGCGCTGACGAAGGGTGGTGACTTCGCAAAAACTCGACGAGGTGACGGCACAGCGCGACGCGGCCGTGCCACCGAACGCGCGGCCAAATCGCAGCATGACAGCTGGCGGTGAACGGGCGCAGATCGAAAGATCGCGAAGCGAGCCGCCGCACTCACGGCACGCGCCGGCGGTGCCATCGAAGGGAAGTGAAGAGCTATCTAAGAAAGAAACGAGTGCTCGTGGCCGCACTCGATGGGAGTGAGCCGACATCTTCCCCTCGAGTCAGCGGAACTCAGTGAGCACCGGCGCGCCGAGTGATGAACGTGGCGCTGATAGAACAAGCTGTGGGTTTCTCGTTCAATGTGCGCGAAGACAAACTGACACGCTCCGGTGTGGGGCAAAGTGGAAGGTTTCGTGCCTGCGCACTGGGCGACAAGACTGTGAGCTGCGCACTCGCGAACCCTGAAGGACGTGAGGCGGCTACGCCGTGTGGCGCGCTTCGAAATCGACGGGCCGGTATGATTTGAAGACCTTCCGCGTGAAAGCGCGCCGACGCAAAGCATCGAAGCTTGCGCCCGGTATGACGGTGGTGCTGCGATGAGGTTCGACGACCACGGGACACCGGCGGCGCGTCTGTGCGGTGTTCCCCAATATTCCCTCTCACGACGACAAACGATGAAAAAGGTATTCTTACGCGAGTTGCGACGCATCTGCACCCGCCCCATCTACCTATTTTGCATGGTTTGGGTGCCGCTGTTTTACGCCCTGCTACTCACCACGCTGATGGGGCCGGGTTTGCCGGCCGACATGCCGGTGGGTTTGGTCGATCTGGACAACAGTGTGACCACTCGCTCGCTGGCTTCGAGATCTCGATGCCCTTTGCACCAAAACACAGCACATCGTGAGCACTATGCCTCGCCCGAGGAGGCCATCCACGCCATGCGCGCACGCGGCGAAATCTACGCCTTCTACTATATTCCCGAGGAACAACGCGCAAACTGCTGCGACGGGAGGCGCCACGGTGTCGTTCTACACCAACAACGCCTATCTCATGGCGGGCTCCCTGCTCTAAGGACATGCGCACCATGAGGTGAGCTCATGGGGGCGCCGCCGCCCGCTCGGTGCTCTTGGCCAAAGGGCGACCTCGGGACAGGCCATGGCTTTTCTGCAACCGATTGTGATCGATTCGCATGCCATCGGTAATCCGGTACTCAATTATAATATCTATCTGTCAGAACATTCTGCTGCCGGATTGCTCTCACTGATGATTTTTCTTCGTCACGGTCTTTTCGATCGGGCAAGAAATCAAGGAGGAGAGCGGTCGCGCGCTGCGGATCTCTCGAAGGCTCCGGCTCAAAGCCTTGTGCGCCAAACTCGCGGCACAGTTCCTGATTTTCGCCCTGGTGGGTCTCTCTTCATCGGACTGTATCTCTACGGCGTGTTGGCGCTTCCCCTGCCACTGCGGCATTCCGACCATCTGCTGTTGCTCATTTTGATGGTGCTGGCTTCGCGGGGCGGGCGTACTGATGATTTCCAGCCTACCGAGCCCGCGTTTGGGACTGAGTTTCGCCTCTGCTGTGGGGGCGTGATCTCGTTCAGCATTTGCGGAATGTCGCTTCCGGCCATGGCCATGTATCCGTGCTGCACGGGTTGTCGTACCTCTTCCGCTGCGCTACTATGACCCATCTGCGCATGTCAACTGCGCGCTCGATGGTTTTCACTCGCCCGGCGCCGCACGCTCAGTCAGGTGCCCTGCTGGTATTTGCTCTCCTGCCACTACTTTTTGTGGGACGATTCCGCCAAATGATGGGGCGCATCGCCTATGAGGCCCTAAACGGTCAGGAGACATGAACAAAGCTTTCGAAACACACTCCGCGACATATTCGGTGATGGCGCACTGATCATCTTTATGGTGGTGGTGCCCATCGTCTATCCGCTGGTCTGTGCCTGATCTACAATCGGAAACGGTCCACGAAGTACCGGTGGCCGTGGTGGACTGTGCGGGGCAACGCGACGTCTCGCGATTTTTGACCCGCCTCGATGCTTCGCCAGACGTGCGCATTGCGGTTCGCCCCCGTCGCTCGAAGCGGCCAAGGCCGCTGGCTGGCCGACGCGAGTTTACGGCGTGGTATACATCCCCGAAGATTTCTCGCGTAATTTGGCGCGGATGCAACAATCGCACGTGAGCGTCTATTGCGACATGAGCGGCATGCTCTATTATAAAGCCATTCTTGCCGCTACCGACGTTTTCGCTCGAAAATGAACGCGCATCAAAATACAACGCGCCGGCAACACCACCGACCGTCGGGACCAACTCACAGCCCACCCCTGCAATATGAGCACATTGCACTGTTCAGCCCGCAAAGTGGCTTCGCCTCGTTTCTGCTGCCCGCTGTGTTGATGCTCATCATCCAGCAAACGCTGATACTCGGCGTGGGCATGGAGGCGGGCACGCGCCGCGAACGCATGGAACAGACCCACCGCTTCCCGCCCACCGACGATTTCACCCTCGATGCGCAAGCAGAACTCGCGCGCCTCGGAGGAACGCCACAAACAAACGCGCGCCCAACGCGTGATCAGTGGTTCCATCGCGCCGCACCCGACTTCGCCATGCTTCGCGCCGGGCGTGGCGCAACCTGCTCGGACGCAGCGCCGCATTTTTCATGATCTACATTCCGGTGGCCGCTTTCGAAATGGGTGTCGTGCCCCACTTGTTCTCCTTCCCTCACATCGGGCAAGCTGTCGAGCATCGCTCGCCGTTCCTTCCTCTTGGCCTGCACGTCTTTTTGCCATTGCCATCAGCGGCATCCCGAGGTCGCGGACATCATGCTCATTGCGTCTTCACCTCGGTACCGATGCTATTCCTCAGTGGCGTGAGCTGGCCCGGCACGGCAATACCCTGGTATTGGCAGACTTTGGCAGATCTCATCCCTTCGACCTTCGGCGTCAGACGGTTTCGTACGCCTCCAGCACCATCGTGCTTCGCTGTCGACGTGCAAACGGAATACACCGCGCTGTGGTTCAGGTGCTGGCCTACAGTCTGCTGGCGTGGTGGGTGACGCGCAAAAAGCGAAAGTACGGAAGATTCAACTCCGCCACTGCCCCTTCACCGGTGGTGCGAGAGGATGAAAACTCAGCCTCCTTTCGCCGAATCGACTACGAACCCAATGTAAACGGAAGCACGCAAAAGTGCTTCCCCCTGTTATCAAACCGGCACCTCGTCTCCCACTCCCCCACCGCAAAGACGACACCCGCGTGCTTCATCGAGCGACGGGTGACTTTGCTCAGATCGGCCTCCCCCGTCAGCGCCTTCAGACATCTTGGCGGACAACCGATTCTCCTTCACCCGTCCATCCCGACCACGCAAAAGGGTATCCTCCATCAGGAAGGATACCGCCACTTGTAAAAAAGTGGAAATTCCGTCGAACCGAGGGCACAGACGAGTGCTACCCGCGGTCGCGGAAAATGAAGCAACTTATCGCATCGACTTCTTGCACCGTCGGTGCCCACCACGATACCACGCGTGTTTTTCCAGCGGCTTTGCGGCGAGCCCTGGAGGTCAAACTGACGAACCACACCCTGCGTGCGGCCTTCTGCCTTCTTCACGCCGGTCAGTTTGTCGGTCGCTTCGAGCATCAATAGAAGCATTGCTGTCGATGTTCAAGGCACGAGTTTCTTCTCGCGTGCCATGTGAACCACTGCTGCGGCGGTGAAGTTGACACCTACCAGCGAGGTCCGTCCGTCGGGACGCGTGATGAGCGTGAACACACGGCGTCCTTCGCATCAGTCACCAGCGCAGGCGTCGTTGTCCGCACCGATTTGGGGAATACTTCTTCGTTTTCTCATTGTAGAGCACGTATTCTCGGGCTTGCAGGGAGCAGCGCGAAGAACGCATCGTCAGTTTCTTCCAAAGCAGCGCCTTCGAACGCCGTTCCGTCTACCTTCGATGTAGGTAAAGCGCATTCGAACCATCGGCGGCAGCATGCCCTCATTGCGCAAGCGATAGAGCTTTTGCTGTCGACTTACCTGTCAAACGCTGCTCCATCTGCGTTGAACTGCTCGTAAGCGGCAGCCGAAGGTGCACTTTCGCAAAGTGGCGGCAGCAGCGGCAGCGGCAGCGGCGGCATCCGATGTGTGCTGTCCCCACATACTTGCGGACTTCACCTCAGCGGCACGTTGTTTCTACCACTGCGTGCGGATCAGGTCGGCCACTTCCCAATTGGTGTCAGGGCGTAGAGTGTGGGTGCTATCGGTGATCTGTTCGATCGAATAGTTCTTGTAAACGATCGTGTAACCACCGTTTTCCGGCCGTGCGGAAGTTTCTTCTTCGAAGAGGAAGCCGAGCGTGTTGTTCTGCTACCACGTCATGGTGGAGTAAGCCGAACCCCACCTTCGACGCCTCGTGCGTGCCTTCCAGTTTTCGCGAAATCAGCCGGCGTGTTGATCAGCGGCGAAGAGAGGTTGTAGTTGATACCCGCGTTCGAGCGTCCGCTGGGTCCGAAGGGCACCGACTGGAGCGCGAGATACAATTTCTCGCCCGTCGCGCGCTTTTTCACCGGCACGATCATCACCTCGCCGTTGCAAGCGTTGGACGAAGCCTTCTTCAGCGAAGAGTAAGCCACTGCCCCACTGGCCTTCGCCCGTAGCGGTGGTGTAGCGATAGATGTTGTAGTAGCGTCCGCCGCCCACGCGCGAGCTGACCAAAACCGAACCATCGGGCAGTTCTTCCGCCTTGGGTTCGTCGGCGCCGCTGGGCACTGCGGGGATCGTTCCCTTGCCGAGCACATTCCACGTCTTGCCGAAGTCGTCGGAATGAAACCCAGTTAGAGTGCGTGGTGGAAGGCGAAGTGGTGCGTCCGAGGATCACGCCGTAAACGCGGTAGTGCGAACCCACCTTCACGCGATGACTCTGCACGGGGCGACCGCTGCCGAAGAAGGCGATTCCACTTTTTCCGAGGGCGATTTGCGCTACTCCGTCGAAGGCGAGTAGATGTTCTCCGTGATGTCTTGCGGTTGCGACCACGTCGTTCCGTTGTCTTGCGAATACCAGCGCGAAACGGCGATCGGCGTGTTGCGCGTCGAAGCGAGGAAGCCCACCTGTCCCGATGCACTGAGGGGCAGCACCTCGCCGCTCTCGCGATCGGCCACGATGGCCGCGTCGCCGCACAGCCCATTGCGGCGGCTGTTGACGTTCACGTTGTTGTCCTTGCCGAGACCCTGTGCCTGCGTGGTTCGCGCTGCGTCGCGAAAGCACATCAGAGCGTGACCAAAGTGGCCCCGTTGTCGGTCGAACGCGAAATGAAGAGGTCGATACGTCCGGCACCGATGTCGCCCATTCCCGTGTGGCGCGGAGTCCGTCACGGCCAGGACCGTACCGTTTTGCGTCGTCATGATGGCGAATGCGATAAGTCACCTGCGTCGAGTTGTCGTACACGAAGACGTTCTGCTGCCAGTTCGGGCTTGGCGATCGAACGCGTCACCGTGACATAGGGAAATTCGTGAGCAGCGCCGCGTTGTTCGCCCGCCGGTGAATTTGGCCGCATCCGTGTTGTTGTCGGCCGCCAGCTGAGTGCTGAGTCGTTTCGCTCGTGGTGAAGCTGTTGTTACGGCCGTCACCGTGAGGTGCTCGACGGCAGCGGCGCTCTTCGCGTCGAACTCAAAGTCGTGGATCGAATAGCCAGCACCGACCGTGAGCGTATAGTCGCTGGAGCAGCACGCAGTTACCACATAAACCAGAGGTCGTTGCCCGAAGCCTGCATGTTGTTGGCCACCGCCGTGAGACTGCTTGCAGTGCCGTCTGCGTCGACGTCCAAGCGTGTGAGCACTCGTGCCCTGCGAAAGTCAGCGTACCCTTGTCGGCGCTCACCTGCACGCGCTGCATGGCAAAAAGGATCTGCGAGGCTGCTGCCGTGGTCTTGTCCTCCGTCCAGAAAGAAACGCGCGTCGCGATTGTTCACCTTGTGGCTGGGTTGGCGGAGGATACGTGCAGACGGCGGTTTGTCGGCGCCGGATTGGTGCTCTTCTCCGAACTTCAGTCGACGTCACGCGCGTTGGTCACTCCCGTTGTGTCGCGAAGGCGCTCACGAGCGAACCGCCCTGACCCTGTCCGTCATGGTTTTTGGGGCGGTGAGCACCTTTTGCCGTGCACCGCCGCCTTGTTATAGATGCTGTAGCCCGCTTCGGGCGTACCGACGGAAACACCAAAGATCTTTGTCTTCGAGGCGCTGTGTTGGTACGCGAAGGGCTGATCTGGCCGTCGTTTCGGGATTGGAAAATGATGAATCCGTTGGTCGAGATTTGCAACGTGTACCAGCAGTGCCGGCGAGCAGATTTTCCGCCCTCGATCGTTGTGGCTTCAAAGGCGGCGTAAACACATCGGCCGCGAGGCACCGGCTGCGCTCAGCCTTGAAAAGCCAGCGAAAGGGTAGCAGGTTTTTCTTCATGGTGAATGAATGTTTGAGTAATAATGGGATCAGACGGGTCAATTCCGGCCAGCGGCGTGTGCTTTCTCTTTAGAGTCTGCTCACTTTTGGATCGTCCGGCTCATCGGAAAAGTCTGTTGTTCCGTGTGTGCATGTTGTGGTCGTTCGCTCGAGGGCGAAACGCGGGAGAAACGACGTCGACCGCAGTTTGCCCCTCGTCGAGTGCAAACTGCAGTGCGACGCGGAAGAGATCATTGCTGCACGAGCGCAGGTGTCGCTGGCGATGAGCAGTTCTTCGTCGGTGGGCGACCACCACTTTGACGCGGCTGTCGGGCGTGGAAATGATTTGTTCGTCGCCGGGGATGGCGCGGTTCACCTCGTAGTCCACCTTCACGCCGAGGAATTCGGATCCTTCGTGGCGTTGTAGCGGATGTCACTGGTGCTCGCCCACACGGCGGTGAAGACGATGGTGTCCAGTCCGCCCATGGCGACGCGCAGGCTTTTCGATATATATGATGCGGTAGCTGAGCCCATCTCGAGGGCCAAACGTGCGCGCTCGTTGCGCGCCTGCGCGGCCGTTTCCACTTCAGCACATATCGCTCGAGATGCGAAATGCCGAGCAGTCCCGATTTCTTATTGAGCAACGTCTGCATTTGGTCGGGATCCAAGCCTTCGCTCTTCATGATGGCCAGCACCACCGAGCGTCGACGTCGCCGGTGCGCGTGCCCATCATCAATCCTCGAGCGGCGTGGGCTCCCATCGAGTGTCGATGACACCGCGTCGACGGCCGAAACCGACGCGCCGTTGCCAATGTGGCAAGTGACGATTTTCTGCGTTTCGGGCTTCACGCCGAGCAATTTGCACACGCGGTCGGTGACAAAGCGGTGGCTCGTGCCGTGTGCGCCCCAGCGGCGGATGTTGCTTCTCGTAATGCTCGTGAGCACGGCATACGTAGGCCTTGGCCGGCATGGTCTGGTGGAACAGGTGTCGAACAAACACATTGAGGCATGTTGGAGCACCACGAGCCCTGCGGCGTTAGTGCTGAGGGCAGGGGGTTGTGGGCGGCGCAGGGTCCATATGGGTTTTCACTCCTCGCGCATGTCGTCCGTCACCAGACGGCTCTCGGCAAGCGTCCGCCGCCACAATGCGGTGTCCGGCCGCGGCGATCTCATCGATGCTCGAAATGGCACCACTCTGCGGATCGACAGCGTGTCAAACACGTGATGCCCTTCGGTGTGCGTGGGGCAATCAGAGGTCGAGGGTCACCTTTTCTGCCGTTGACCGTAGTTTTGAGGAAAGCGCGGGCAATCCCACACGCTCGATGCCTGACGCGGCAGAGCACACTGCGATCGTCCATTTCGTAGGTTTGTATTTGATGGAGCTGGAACCGCAGTTGTTGACCAGTATTTTCATTGGATGGGTGCAAACTGATGAATAGGTTGGGAGGTGGAGCCGATGCGTTGGCGTGCGGCTCGGCAGGCTTTATGCGCAATGGCCTGATTGGCCGTGATGGCCATCTCATCGTATAGATGTCTTGCGCGAGCAACCGCGCGAAGGTCGTTGACGGGGCGCGCGATACCCCCTGCGGGATGGGGCCGATGGCTGCGGCGTGTCGAGGAGCGTTCCACGGTTTGTGAGGCGATGTTGCCCACCTCGAGTCGCGGAGCCACGAGCACATTGGCATGCCCGACCACCGCGCTGCCGGGGCTTTAGATTCGCCCACCGAGGGAACGAGTGCGGCATCGGCCTGGAGCTCGCCGTCGATTTTGAGTTCGGGACGCAAGCGGCGGGCGATCTCGAAACGCCTCCACCACTTTGTCCCACATCTTCGTGCTTGGCCGATCCACGCGGTGGAGAAAGCATGGCCACACGCGGCTCGATGCGGCCACAGCCTGCGCGGTTTCAGCCGAGCAAACGGCGATTTGTGCCAACTGTTCGGCGTCGGGCTCGGGCGTGACGGCCGTCGCCCATCACCACCAGGCCGTTCTCACCGTATTCGGTGGCTTGGGTGAGGAGGAGCATCGCACCGCTCACACAGGTGATGCGGGGGCCGTTTTGATGATTTGGGTGCGGGACGGGACGCGTCCGCGGTGGTGTGGAGCGCGCCGACGCAACTGTCCGTCGGCATCGCGCGGCTTTGATCATCAGGCAGCCAGATAGAGCGGATTTTCCACAGCAGCGCGCGCCTGCTCGGGGTCATGCCTTTCTTGGCGCGGGCTCCGCCAGGAAGTTGTGCGTAGGCTTCTTTTGAGGGTGGTCGAGCAGGGTCGATCACCTGGCCTTTCCGGGTGTCGGAGGCCTTTATCTTGTGCCAGTTGGCGATTTCTCGGGGTTCCCCGATCAGGATCAGATCCGGCCCACACCGTCGGCCAGGATACGGTCGGCGGCCTGAATCGTGCACGTTCTTCCGTGCCTTCAGGCAGGACGATGCGTTGCTTGTCGGCTCGGGCGCGAGCCACCATTGTTCTATCAGTGCCATGATTTGTGCATTGGTATTCCGGTTGGGCGTCAGGTGGGCTTTGTCCAGAGCATCGGCGCGAGATACGCTACTGGAAATGTGCGACGGCGCGGGCGATGTTTCGACCTCATAGACTCGGCTGCACACCTTCGCTTCACGCGCCGCGTTTCTTTCCCCACTACGCAGAAAATCTCCCGTCTTTTCTTCGAAAACGCGGGTCACCGCACACAACTTCAACCTGCGACGCTCAGCAATCGACGGCGCGTTCGCTCGACCTCCTCGTCGATTCCCGGACGAGATGTACGTGCAACGGTGAAGACGCTCTCGCGCGCACACGCACTGACGCTCACCTCAGTCGGTTTTCATGCCCTTCACGCCTTCACACACCCATCACCGACAACTCGTCCACCGATCATTAGGGGTGGCAAGACTTGCCATCGAGACTGCACTTCACCCGCCTTTCACTTTCCCTTTTCGCTCTCCATCGTCAGCGCACGCCGCCGCGCCCATCGCGCCCCCATGGGCCATCGCGCCGACAAGAGACGGCGGTGAGGTTTTCGCGCCCAAAGCCTTCACCCCTATTTGCATGGATCACAACATCTTGACGACACGGGTAGGGTGAAGGCACGGCTCGACGTGCGCAGCGCATGAGAAACCGTCGAAAAATGACGGGGGAAAAATTTGTCGATCCTGACAAAATTCCTACATTTGCCAGATCATCATCAAACCCTCCATTCCCCATCATGCGAACTCTACTCCGCTCCTTCTCACGCTGCTGCTGCTCGTCGGCTGTCTTCCCCTCGGCGCACGCCGCCTCCGCCCGCCGAAGTGCCCGCCGCCCAAGATCGCGCGTGGCAGGCTTGGCGTGCCCGTCTGGCCGCCGACCACTCGTTTCAACTCCCCCTCTCAGTCCGCTGGGCACCGCCGCACGGGCGTGCAAATCGCACAACTGGAGCCCGACGCCGCCACTGCAGTTCTACTACGGCACGAGGGTCAACGCCCCGAAGCGGGCTGGCCGCTGTTTCTCTACCCCACGGCGTTTCGCCCGACGGTATGGACGTAGCGAGTCGCGGTGGGCACGGTTTCCGATGCCCCTCGCTGTGTCCCCGCATTCCCCGCACGGGTGCCCGGGTATGCTGGTATCGACCTCGAAACGGTGGGCCTGGGGAGCAACTACTGCAACCGCCCTGGCTTCGCCTGAGATCGACCCACCCGCCTCTACGTTTTCGCGGCATCTCCGAAGGCGGCTACGGTTCGCAGCGCGGCTTCGTTCTATGCCGACTACTGAGCCGCAGCGGGTCCGATGGCGGAGCGGCGAGCCTCTCATGGAACGCCCCGGTGGTCAACTGCGAGCACATCGGTTTTCGCTCCTCACGGTCAGTTGGACCAGCAATTCTGCCGCGATCAGCTCACCCAAGTGGCGGCGCAGGAATTTGACGCGGCGCGCACCCGGTGCCTTCCGCCACCGCATCGAACTCGTTCGGCGCAGGCCACGGCTTCAGCTACAGCCCCTACACCCATGGTTGGCGGTTTCCGCCGTGTGACGACGTCCGCGCTCTTCACATGGGAGAATTTCCCGATGGGCCGCTACCGCACGGGCGCTACAACCTCGCCGTCGACGCACGCAACCCACCGACACGCCTTCGCCGCTCGGCCCCGACGGCGTGAACCACTACGACGCCACGGCGCCCGCGCCACGGTCTACACACTGCGCATCGGGCGGAGCCGCATCGATCTGCGTGTCCGAGGTGACCTACACCGTCACGGAACGTGGCGGCAGATGGGAGCATCCCGCTCGCTTCAAGCGCACGCTGCGTCCGGCCGACAGCGGCGGTGCGCATCTTCTTGGACAGTAAGTTGGTGAACTTCGACCGCCCGTCACGGTGCGCGTCAACGGCACGGTGCGCTTCGAAGGTCGCGTGCCGCTCACCGACGAAAGCATCATGCCCATCGATCGATCTCTTCACGATCCGCTGCGCCTCTACCCCGCTTGCGTCAAAGTGAAGTGGTGCAAATGGGGCGGGTGACCAATATGGATCGCAAATAAGGGCGGCGGGGTCCGCTCTTTCGCCACCGCTTTTCCACCGCGATGCAACTCTTCACACCCGTAGCGCTCCCGCCGCGCCGTTCGGCTGACCCCCGTCTCACGAGTGCTCACGCTGGGTTCGTGCTTCGCCCAACACATCGGGCGGCATTGCCGCAACACTCCCCGACGGGCATGCCCTCGTCAATCCTTCGGCCCGCTCTGTGACCGCAGGTCAGTCGCCCACCACCTCCGCCTCCTGCTCGACACTGCGCCGCTGCCCGGCGCGCCACCTATTTCGCGGGCGTCGAGGGCATGTGGACGACAGATTTTTCGACCCACGTTTCGTCGGCCGAGTTCGCGACCTGCCGCCGCCTCACGACCGATGCGCTCAGTGCGGCACGCGACCTGCTGCGCCGCGCCGATGTGCTCGATGCTCACGCTCGGCACCGACCGCTGCTATCGTTTTGCGGACGGCGGCTCGTAGCCAACTGCCACAAAACAACGGCGGCGACCTTCACCGAACACGGCCGACGTCGAGACGCTCACTTCCGACCTCGCCGTGCCCTCGACGGCCTCGCGCGCTCCGACGGGTTGCAGGTGTGGTGTGGACCGTGAGCCCGTATCGCTACGCCAAAGTGGACTGCACGCTTCTGGCAACTGGCCAAGGCACGTCTGCTGCTCGCCGTCGATGCCTCTGTGCCACCGACGAAACGACGGTCGGTCTACTTCGGCCTACGAACTCCTGCTCGACGGGCTGCGCGACTACCGCTATTACGCTCGCGATCTGCTCCACCCTTCGACACGGCCGTCAGGCTCATCGGTGAGCGCTTCGCCGATTGGTGCTTTTGCGCCCGCACTCCCGCATTCGCGCGCGAACGCGCCGCTGTTGCGCGCACTCAGCATCGGCTGCACCCCGAAAGCGACGCTCACCGAGCATTTCGCGCAAAGACTCCGGCACGAGGCCGAACTTTCAAAGCGAAATGGGGCTTTTCGCCATTTTAATTGTATTTTCGCGGCACTTTTCAGCGCATGAGACCACTCGCCTCGCCGACACACCGCGTGTGCCCGGCGCGGCGATAACTAAAAACTATCTGCACATGTCGTATAGCATCTCGCACATCAGCGGTTGATTTCCGCCCGCCGCATCGGCACCGACGCAGACATCGAATACCTGCTCACCGACAGTCGTTCGCTGGTCTTCCCCGAAAACCACCTTGTTCTTTTGCCCTGCGCACGGCACGGCGACGGCCACCGTTACATCGCCGACCTCTATCGTCGCGGTGTGCTGCAACTATGGTCAGCACGCTCCCCGGCGACGCACGAGCCCACTATCCTGCGGCCAATTTTTCTCTTGGTGGCTTCGCCGCTGCAAAGCCTCAATCCTCACAGAGCAGCACCGTTTGCGCTTCGACATCCCCGTGGTGGGCATCACAGGCTCGAACGGAAAAACGATAGTCAAGGGTGGATCTACCAGTTGCTCTCCCTTCTGAGACGGTGACGCGCAGCCCGCGCTCCTCACAACTCGCAAATCGGCGTGCCGCTCTCGGTTTGGTTGCTCAACGAGCATAGCCGTGTGGCCCTATTCGAAGCCGGCATCAGTCGCCCGGGCGAAATGAGCGCCCTGCGCCACATCATTCGTCCCACCCTCGGCGTGCTCACCAATATCAATTGCCACACATGAGGCCAATTTTTGCCACCCCCGACGAAAAAGTGCATGGAGAAACTCAAACTCTTCAAGCACACCGCCGCGTTGATCTACTGTGGACGATCCGCTCATCGATCGTTGTCTCGACGCTTCGCACTATGCGGGTCGGCGCATCGGCTGGTCGCGGCGCTCGCCCCAGGCCGCCTTCTACGCTGAGGTGATTCCGACCGCGGACACCGCCACCGTCGGCAGCACACGGACGACGCACAACGCGACGCATTCGGCTCCACGACCGCGACGGGCAGCGCATCGTGGCCTTCGACATTCGCTGCGACGACGGGCCTCGATCGAAAATGCCATCCACACCGCCATGGTCGGCCTGGAACTCCATCTCACCCCCACACAATCGGCGAACGCATGCCGCACCTCACTCCCGTGGCCATGCGGCTGGAAGTGAAAACAAGGCGGGCGTGCGGGGCCTGACGCTCATCGACGACGCCTACAGATTCCAACCTCACCTCGCTCGACATCGCGCTCGATTTCTTTGGCGCGCCGCAAAAGAGCCCCACCATCGTTCCGTACTGGTACTGAGCGACTTCCAGCAATCGGGCATCGACACCGAGGGTGCTCTATCGCCGCGTGGCTGCCCTGCTCGCTCCCCGCCAAGTGGATCTGCTCATCGGCGTGGGCACCGACGTGCGCGCACTATCGACGGACAGGTCAGATCGAAACCCATTTCTTCGACAACACCCGCGCGCTGCTCGACGGCGGCTTACTCGACTACGCTCTCGCGCGACGTGATTCTCCTCAAAAGGGGCACGAGATTTTTGCGTTCGAGACAAATCACCGACGAACTCTTGCTCAAAGTGCACGAAACCACCCTCGAGGTGAATCTCGGTGCGCTGGCCGACAATCTGCGTTTCTACCGCTCGTTCATGCGCCCCGAGACCAAAATCGCGCATGATCAAGGCCGGTGCCTACGGCTGCGGCAGTGTGGAAAGTGGCCCGCACGCTGCAAGATCTCGGCGTGGACTATCTGGCCGTGGCGGTGGCCGACGAGGGCGTGGAACTCCGCAAAGCAGGAATCGCCGCCGACATTCTGATCATGAATCGAGGAGATGAGCGCGCTGCACACGCTCTTCAAATATCGACTCGAACCGGTCTACAATTTCCGTTTGCTCGACGCGCTGATTCGTGCGGCGCGGCGCGAAGCATCGCAATATCGGTGCACATCAAGTTCGACACGGGCGTATGTCGCCTGGGTTTTCAACCCCGACGTCGACGTGCGAAAACTCATCGACGTGCTGCATCGCCAACAAAGCATTGCGCCCGCGGTCGGTGTTCTCGCACTTTGTGGGCGGTGACTCACGGTTTCGACGAGGTTTTCCGCTCGACAATTCACCATCTTCGATCGTGCCTCGCGCGCGAACTGCAAAGCGGCGTTCCTTATCACGTTCGCCCGCCATTTGCAACTCGTCGGGCATCGAGCGTTTTCCCCCGAGACGGCATCTCGACATGTGCCGCTTACTCGGTTTTGGGCCTCTACGGCATCGATCCGATCGACAACCGCTCGCTCGACAACGTGGCACGCTCGCACCACTATTCTGCAGATTCGCGACGTCGCCGCGGCACCTCGGTGGGCTATAGTCGGCGCACGATGTGGATCGTCCTTCGCGCATCGCACGCCATCGCATCGGTTACGCCGACGGGCTCAATCATGCGTCTCGGCAACCGCCACGGTTTCTGCCCTGGTCAACGGACAGCGCGCTCCCTATGCGGGCAGCATCGGCATGGATGTGTGCATGATCGACGTGACGGACATCGCCGTGTCGCGAAGGCGACCCTGCGTGGAAATCTTCGGCGACCACCTGCGGCGAAACCCTCGCCCAACAACTCGACACCATCCCTACGAAGTGCTCACTTCGGTGGTAGTCAACGGATGAAACGGGTCTTTTTCACTAACGCCGAAAGGGCACCTCATCAAAATTCCCGCACATGATCTTCTCTTCCCTCCGACAGCGTCTGTTGCTGCTGCTCGTCTGCCTGCTCTCGGCCACGATGTTGGCTGACGGCAGTGCCGCTTCGCTCAACATCGTGATCCTCGGTGATTCCGACGCTTGGTTGGGCGGCGACAACTGTGCACCGTGCGCAAGGTTGGAGCACGGTGGTTTTGCCGAACGCCGCGCTATGCATCCAAAAGCTATGCACGCGAGTAGTGCCACGTGGACGCCTGCACGTCCGACGCGACGATCTGCGCGAAAACACCGGGCGTCTCTCTCCGGCAACATTGGTGATTCAACCAAATCAGGCGCCCGATCGATGCTTGGATCGCGGCCGACAACCCAGACCGCAACTCATTTATCATCTCGGCGGCACGAACGACGCGTGGTTTCCCAAGTACCGCCCCAACGTTTTCGACTGCGATGTGGCGCGTGCTGCTTTGAGGGAACCGGCAGCCTCTTCGCACAGCGCACGCCGAGACAACGTGCTCTCGTTGGCCGAAGTGGTGACGCTATGACACACGCGCTCATGCGCATCTTCCCCACGCTCCGATCGTGCTGCTCACAGCCTGCAGTGGGCGACATCCATCCCGATATGCGGGTTGTTTTCCGTGGCCGAAACCATCATAGCCAAGTGCGGCGATCGGCTCCAGTCTCGCCGATGGTGCGACAGAGACAAAGGATTGCGTGAGCTCGGCGGCGGCGCGCGAGCGGCGTACCACGGCCGCTGACTTCTACCGACGGCACACACACCAACATCGAAGGCGCGCGCGGCGCAGCGGCTGTGTTGGCCAACACATCCGACCATTCTGCAATGGTGGGCGCATTCCGCCTATCGCATGACGGTCGCCCTCGCCCGTACTCGTCTCTCTCCTTCGTCCGCGCTCCTCTTCTCCTCGTGTCTACTCGACACGCCGGTTTTCCTCCGATCACTCTTCTTCCTCTTTTGTATTCCTTCGCTCTTCCGCTTCCTGCTCTACTACCTCCTGGCAGCCCGGCGCGATCGTCGCGACTTCTCTCCTGCTCGACGAAAGTCACAGCGAGGCTTATAAGAACCACGTCCTCCTCCTTTTTCTCCCGCATCTTCGACGCTTAGAGAACTTCGGTGCTTATGTTTTTCCTGATGCTGGAGCTTGTGTGGGTGTTCAATTACCTCGTGGCATCACGATCGACCGCAGTTCCCGTCCCACGTTTCTTCCTCATTCTGGGCATTTCTCCAGCTTGACCTCGCCGCACTCGGCACGGTCAAATATGCCGTTCATCGCGCACGCCCTCAATGCTTGGGAAGGCGTCGGGTGAAAGCGACTCGGCGTGCCACCTCCCGATCGGTGTCGGTTTCTACACACCTTCCAGTCCATGTCGGTACCTCATCGACGTTGTGCCTGCAAGACTGCGCGCGCACTGTGCATCCGTTCGGGCGCCTGCTGCTCCACGTGTCGATGTTCCTCAATTCGGTAGCGTGTCCCATTGTGCGACGCTACGGCACCGTGGCCGAAGAAATCGGCAATCGCCGCATCAGCGCTGAAACTCGCCGAAGGGGCCTACCGCGCTCCTTATCGGACTCGAAAAGTATTGCTCGCCATACCAATTCTCGAAAATCGTCGACCAGATCCTCCGCGGTTCGCTCCACGATCCCGAGGCACCCACCAGGCGCTTGGATCAGCGTTCTGACCACTTCGCCTTCCGATCTACTTCGATTTCTCAGGTTGTTCCATTGACTGTGGCCATCGGCGTGGGACGCTGTTTGAGCTTTCATTTCAACAGCTTCGAAAACTGACCACCCTTACATCAGTCGCTCCATCACCGAGTTTTGGCGCCGCTGCTTTGTCTCGTTGGTAGCTTTTCCGTGACTATGTCTACATCCCCATGGGCGAGAAACCTTACGGCGGCATCCAGCCCCTCAACATCTCTGTGTCTGGTTTCTGACGCGACTGGCAGCACAGTGCGAGCTGGAACTTTTGTGCTTTGGGGCCTCATTTCGGTCTCAGCTCGTCCTGCTGGAGATATACCCTGCTGCGTGTCGTCCGACACATCCCCGCGCCACTGCTCTCATCTCTTACACGCCTTCTCCTCATCCTCATCGGATTTGGGGCATCTTCTGCTTCGACGATTTCTCGCGTCCTCACCAGCTTTTTCTCCATCGCTTTCGGCCACGCCGCGCTTCCACTGACTTTGTATCGCCACGATGCCTTCTTCGACCACTTCTGGTTGTGTGGACGGCCGCCATTCTCCTCAGCGCACCAATTCGCGGTTGGCTCTCTTCCGGTCATTCTTCGCCTGCCGCTGGCTTCAGCGCTACCCGGCCAAAGTGGTTGCGATCTGAGGTTTTCCGCATCCTTCGTCTCGGTCGCGCGCTGCTCACGCCTCTCGGTTGCGCTGCTCGTCGATTGCCGCAACAACGCGTTGCTTATCTACGATTCTAAACTCTGCGCTCGTTCGACATAGCAGAAATTCAGGTAGATTCACCACCTCTTCATCGCCGCCTCTTTAGCCGCCTTCGCCGTCGTCGTTCAGCACCTTCCACGCAGCGTCTACTCCCCGCTCAGCGCGAACTCGCCCAGTCCCACTGCTTCACCTGGGCGCGCAGTGCGGCGGCGCCTTCACCCGCGATGTTTTCGGCCTGGTTTGGCGACAGCGAACCCTTCCGCGATCATTTCCTTGACCACTGAAGCATGGAGGTGAAACACCGGTTGGCGCTCTCCACGGCGAGAGAACATCACCTTCCACACCGCCACCCCATCCCAGTCAGCGGACGCCGGCAAAAGCTCCTCGACCAACGATCTCCCGACCCCCACAACCCCACACAACCCACCCAACAACCACCCACACAAACAACCAAAACCAACACCCCCACACCACACAAAAAAAACCCCCCACCCCCCCAAAAAACCAACACCCCCAAACCCTACCACTCCACCTTTCCGGGCGTGAACATCTGCTGCATGCTCATTCCACGGCACGTAGAATACTGTGTCCCGACAAAGCGCGCCGCATTTCGCGCCCGCAGTATCAGCTGTCACGCCTACCGCCTGACTCGATCCGGGTGTGAAGGCCGTCGACGTCTACACCCCACTCGGTCGGCACGCCGCCGAAGCCGTCTGTTGCGCACCGACCACCGTGAGGCGCCGCTCGGCAGATTCTACGCCGCCGAAGCCTTCCGCCAAAGTGGCGGTGTCGCGCTCAAAGCCGCTGAGTGCCTGTGATCGCGAGGCTGGTTCACGGTTATGTGCACGCATGGCCACGGCTGCATAAAGACGACTGTCGCGTTGAAAAATGCCCCGAGACTTCGGTCTACCCACGTTCCCGCGACGTCCGCCTGCACGCCACCTACACGCGACTACACCATCGACCGGAGATTATCGCGTCGTCGGCGAAGCCGTCCGCGCCGTGGCATCTATTTCCAGCACTATCGCGACGGAAGTCCCGGCGCCTACTGCACATTCGCGGCGGTGACGCGTTTGGCCGATCATCGCACCTCCCGCCGGTCATCGCCGCCTCATCATCCTCAAGGCAACTTCGGCGACACCTGCCCGGCTTGACACCTCTTCTACTCGTTCTCCGAGGATCCACGTCATCGAGCTCCCGCTACTTCACCAAAAATATGAAGAGTCTTACATTGGCCGATGCACTTTACAGATCACCGATTTTCATTCTCTTCGCCAACAACATTTTCAAGGCCCTACTCTTTCGCTCATTTACGGCGACCTATCTGCGCTTCTTGAGTAAAGCTGAAAGCAGTCACCCCCGCCGCCTCCGGCGGCCCCCGCCGCTCGTCCACGACCAAAGCGCATTCAGCCGAGGGCAAATCCACCGGCGAAGCACAGAAAATCTCTCGCGCACAAAGCGGGTCACGAAGAGAAGAAGAAAGCATCTGCGGCTGCGAGCGAAATCCGCGGCCAGACACCCGGCGGTGCAGCTCACCACAGCACCACCTCCGGCGAACACTCCCTCCCGCAGCAACGTCCACCGCGCTGCGCCCGCCGAAAATACTGAGGGTAAACCGCACGAAGGCCCGCCGCTCCATCCTGGAGACAGCCCACCCTCTCTCCGCAGCAAACCAACAGCCGTCCGGCGAGTCCCCACGATTCGCGGACAGACTCTGTGCGCCCGCACTCCGTATGGCGTCGTCGGGTGCGCGCCGTTTCTACCACCACCTCGGTTTCTCCGGGCAGCAAGCGCGAAGCCGCGCACCACATCAACCACGTCGCCGTTCTTCACCACACAACGCACGCGCGCACCGTCGGGCGCAGAGACCAACAGCAGCGCTTCGGCGCGCAACCCGGGCTGTGCACCTCCGCGCTCCGCCCTCTGCGCTTCACGCCACAGCGCGTTCCACGCCTCATCGCGCCCCGACACCAGCGCGCACGCAGCGTCCGTGCCACATTTCTTTCCGTGGCCACGCCCTTATGCCGATAGGCCGCCGTCACCGCCGGCGCAAAATCGGCGACGTCTCCGCGGCTGCCTGCGTCAGCTCCCTCGGTGCGCGCCACGGCATCGCGCAGTTCCTGCAATTGCAGCGCACCGCCGTCCTGCATCCCTCTCATCCGTCGGTCGAGCGTTCGCCAGGCCCCTACCACGCGTCGCGTTCCGCCCACGCCATTCGGTCGGCCACGCGCCTGTGCCGCCGATCTCCACACGCGTACGACAAACCGAAGTCGGCAGCCGTGCGCAAGGCGCGTTGCCACGTGTCGTCCCCTTCGTCCAGCCACACCACGGGACAAAAGTCCTTCGAGCCGCCGCTACGCCGAATCGCTTCATGGCGCGTCTCGGCACGGCCGTCGACGAGCAGTCCCGCTTTTCGTACAACCATTTTCCGGCGCAGGCCGACGAAAGCCACGCCCATCGCCCCCACCCGCACGCAACGTGACGAGGTGGCGACCAACAACAGCGCGTCGCTGCACGTGTGCTCGGGCACCACCAGCAGTTCGCCCCGCTTCTCGGTGCTCACCTGCCACGTCGGGCAGCGCAACCTCCCACTCCACAACGTCGACACACCGCCCAACGTACCGCCCGGGTGCACTGCCTTCGGAAACGCGCGCGACGTTTCGGCGTCGCGCACCCTTTCCACGCTGCACCACCATCCGTACACCGTCGCTCCAGCCCGAGCGTCGCGTTTCGCACAGCGCCGCCAATCGCGTTGCGCCACAGGCCGCCCAGCGTCACGGGCATCGCCCATCGGCCGCTGATCTTCGCGCACCAATCTGCCGAAGACCGGCGGCAATAGCGCAGCGGCCAGTACCACGCAGCCATGCCCACACCGTGATTTCGCCCAGCAGGCGCAGCGCCGAGATTTGGCGAGCAATGAGCAACGTGCCCATGCCCTGAAACACGATCCAGCCGGAAATCACAATACCGCGGCGGTAGGAGGCCAACATCGGTCGGCGGTAAGTGTGATTCGTGAAACGACCCTTCGGTCACGAGATCGAATAGTCGTCGCCCTGCCCAAAAGATAAACGTGGCCAAGATCACATTCACCAAGTTGAGAAACGCAGATCAAGCAGATGCATCGTGCCGAAGTCCACACCCACGAGCAGGCCATCGGCAGAAAAAGCCAAGAGCGCCAACCCAAATCGGTCGAAATCAATGAACGAGGAAACGGGAACACAATCGCGCGCACACCCAGCGATCAGATTGAAATCCACCGAAGGCCGCGCACCCCTGCTCGTTCATCGTCCGCACCGTGAAGGCCAGCCCGTTCCCGCGCGTTCGGCGCGCGCATTCAGGATTGCAGCCGCTTTCACACTGTCGGCTGTTTGTGCGCGGCACCGCGCCACGCGTCACGAGACACCGGCCCTCGCGTTCCACAATCAGTGCCTGCACTGTGCGCGCCCGAAGCGTTCCACCCGCCGCGCGCGCCTCCGGCGTTCGGCCCTGCACCGGTGGCAAAGAAGTCGGCAAACGTGGCAGGCCGCACCCGCTGGCGCTCGGCTTTCCGATGCGCCAATTCCGTTGAAAGTCGCGACGCATTTGCCGCTGCGCAAACGCCGCCACGCCGTTCTCGGCGCACCTGTTCCCTCCGCCGACGGCGAAAGCGTCCACTCACCTCAGTTTCTCACGTCCCTCGGCGACGCGGCGGTTCGATGTCGCGCCCCAGCGCCTCAGACCGCCGCAAGGCCTCATCGGCAGCGTGCGCCCGTCGCCGTCACATACACCGGTTCTGTCTCGTCGCTCCCGCCGCGCAGCTTCACCATCTCCGCCAACAGCTCCCGCTGCTCGGGGCGCATATAGTTGAGTCGGCGCAAATCGAGCGTCAAAAGCTGTGTCGAGACCGAAATAGCCCAGCACCAACGTGAGCGCCACGCCGACGCGCGGTCCCGACAGCGCCCAATGTCGCGCCGTTCGGCGCCCGCGGTTCCATCGGTGCTTCCGACGTTGCGCTTCGACCGCGCGCGGTGCAGGCACTTTCACCCAGTGCGGCAGCAACAACACCAGCACCATCCCAGCGTTCCCACCAGCAGCGCCGCGGCAAAAGGCCCAAGTCGCGCAAGGCCGAAGCGTGCAGCGGCACCAAAGCAGCAAAGGCGCCGACCGTCGTGACGTTGCCGATGAGCAAAGGCGAAGCCAGTTCCGCAAGCGCCGCACGTCGCCCGCATGCCGCAAGTGAGCCACGAAGTGCAGCGGGTAGTTGATAGCCAATGCCCACCGCCACCGACGAAATGCCCAGCACAATCACCGAAACACTCGCTTCGCACCGTCGACAACACCGCCAATCCCAGCAGCCAGCAGTCCGACGGTGAGCAGCACGAGACAAAATGTTGCGCACATTGGAGCACCACCGCCAAGAAGGCCACAATGAGCACCACCGCCAGGCCAATCGCCCAAAAGGCTATCGGTTTTGATCTCTGCCGGGCGTTGGTCGCGGCGATGGTCGGCGCGCCGATTTGCCGCACCTTCGGTTGCATCCCGTGCCGTGGGGAGCGTTCGCGGCGGTTCCCCTGTTGCCTGCGCCTCCACCGCAGCCGCCGTGGCATCGATCGGCGCCACGAGGCGCGCGGTGCCCGTTCACTTTCGCCACGCGCCACTCTCCACCAGCACGCGCATGCCGTCCGTCGGGTGAAAATGGTCGTCGTGAGCGTAAAACGCTGCCCGTCGCCCCCTTGTTGCAGCGCTTCCACCGGGGCGAATCATTGCAGCGGGTCGCGGCGAAAAGTCTGTTCCGCCAGGTCGCCCGTGGGCATAAGCAGCGCCGTGTGGCGTTTCCGCTACCCCGCCCCACGGCATCGGGAGCGCACACCGCACGTTCCATCTGCGCACGTCGCCCGGCAACAAGAAAGCGGGCACATAGGGGCAGGCCGCCGCCGTCGTGCGTTCCATGCGCCCAAACCACTACTCCCGTCACGTGCGCGGCCAAATGCCCCGTGTCGGCCTGTGCCAACCGCGCGGTGAAGGCATCGACGGCAGCCACCAAAAGCGTCGGCAGGTGCCCTGCTGAACACCACCGCAATGCGTTCACCGGTGGTTGCGCGCATACACCGCCGCTTTTCGTCGTTGTAGCGCGGAAGCATCGGGCAGAAATCGCCGATGTCTTCCTTGAATGTGCCCGCGCGCACGCCCAGCAGCAGGGCCAACAGCGCGCAGCACATCAGCCCCACCGGCAACAGGGGGCGCAATATGCAACCAATCAGCAGAGACGAAGCAGGAAATGGGTCATTGCAATCAAGCGTGAAGGGAAAAGAAAAGAGCGAGCACAGCGGCCGGCAGCGGGCACTCATCGAGCGCCTCAGCCTCACACGAGCCGTGTCTCCTGAGGTGTCAGCGGGCGATGCTCAACACTCGGCACGACGCCGCACGGGGTGAGCGTAAATGCCGAGCAGCACCTCGCCGTTCCTCCGCATCGCAAGCTCATCGAGCCGTCGGCACAAGGCTTCGCGCACCGCGGGCATAATGCGCGCTGTGGCGTGTCGTGCCTGAGGCAAATCGACCGCGGCATAGTGAGTGGGCATCAAACGATAGGCACCCACGATGCGGCGGTCGAGCAGTAGGGCCACGGCCGTGGGCACTTCGCCGCGCGGCAAGGCGTCGATGCCTTCCGCAGGTCGGCGAGCGTCAGCGGCGGGCACACGGCCAGGTGCACTGGCCCTTGGGCGCGAGCAGTCCGGTGAGGATGTTGCAGATTCGTCGGCGCTTTCGCGTAGGGTCCGCGGCGGCGAGCCACCACTTCGCGCGCTTTTGGAACAGATCCGCGGGTTCTATTCGTAGCTCACCGCCGTGGGCACGATGCAGGCGCCAGTCGCGCCGGGCAGGCGACCCCTCGCGCCGAGGGTGAGCATCTTGACCAATCCCCGGGTCGGTGGCGTCGATGCCGTCCTTGAGGCGTCCGTTGCGCTGAGCGATCCACACCGACGAGTGGGCGGTTTTCGATCACCCGCCGCATGTAGCGACAACGCGACACGAGGCGGCGTAGAACTCCGCGCAGGTCTCGCCGCGCCCACGCGAAACATCTTGTCTGACCGCCCTCACGACCACCAGCGGGTGGGTCATGAGATTGGCCGCGAAGGTGATTTCTCGGTCGGCAGACCGCGTTGAGAAACAACAGATACTGCAAAATGGCCGAATCGGCCACGATGTCACGGTGATTGTCACAAAAGAGATAGGCGCCGTCGGGACGCAGGCGCTCAAAACCCCGTCGTGTGAATGGTGCGTGGTGGTGGTGTCGAGCATGCCGCACGAAGTGTTGCATCACGGCCTCCTGCACCATCTGCGCAGCAATCGCACGCACTCGATTCGCGCACCGATTCCACGTCGCGATCGGGGAAAAGCAAAAGCGGCCAAGCGCGCAAACAGCGGGATGCGCCGCCACACGAGCCATCGCGGCGGGGATTTTCGGCGTCGGCGTACGGACGCATGGTTTCAAATTCGGGATCGGTCAAAATCATAGCTTCGTCTCAGCAAATGGGGAACTTTTCGGCAGCAAGCGGGGAGCTCGCGCAAAATCGGCGTGTCGCCCGCTGCGGTGGGCGGTCACCGCGGGGCGAGCTTTCAGGACTCGTCGTGGCAACGCAGATCGACAAACTTCACGGGTTTGCGCGACGAAGCGGGGAAAGTGATGCGCGCAATGGCCTCCACGGGCAGAATTCTCACCTCCGGTGCCACGCGAATGCGCCGAGCGAAAAACGATCCCTTTGAGGAGTTTTCACCAGCTGCTCGCTCTGTGTCGTGGATGAGGTCCATCGGCGCTTCACCTCCGGCGCTGTGCTCACGTCGAGGGCCGATTTTCCACCACTACTCGTCGGTGCCTGCAGAGCCGAATCGCGCACGCTTCCACCGCAGAGTTGTGCACAAAATCGATTGTGATCGAGCACGTCGTCTCACCACGCCGGCGGGTAGAGGGTGGTGCCCTTTCAGCTTGATCATGGTATTGCGTCCGCCCACCAGCGTGGGTGAGTCAGGCACGCGGCCGCATTTGCACTGTTCGAAAGTGCGCGCGCCGCCATGTCGCCGGTGCGAAAACGCAGCGTGCAAAGGCCACGCTCCACGCGCCGAGGGTGGGTGACCACCACTTCCGCCGGTTTCGCCGCCGGGCACGCAGCCGATTGTCCTCACCGATGATTTCACGATCACCAGCTCAGCGCGTGGCCGCTCATCCCGTGCGGGCACTCAGAGAAGGTGGCGCCCATCTCGAATCGCTGAGGGTAGGGTGGTGAACAATTGTACCTCCGGCGAGCGCTCTGCAGTACGACTTCCGAGGCAGATTGAGGGCAGCCAAAATGCTGATCGCGCAGCCCTCCGCCGATGCCGATGATCCGCCGAACGCTCGAGACGCCGGTAGTCGATGCCGTGTTTCGTCGGCATATTGCAGCAAACGGAGGATGAACGACGGCACGCACGCCCGAGGGTGTGTCCGCCAATGCGCCGATCGTTTCCATTGCAACTCGGGAATGCCGCCGTCTACGCGCGGTCACGCCCGCGCCGAGCCGACGCAGTCCGAGGAAGCATGAGCCATGCCCGGGCCATGAAACGCTTGCCGAGCGTGGTCGTCAGCTGGACTGTGCGTTGTTGCGGTCCACGCCGGCGCAGGCAAACGACTTGGCTTCGTTGAAGGCCAAGCGCTCTAAATCGGCATCGGTGCAGGCAAACGTCACCGGGCCGCCCAGGGTGCCGCTCACGTGGTCACGTAGTCGATCACGGCCGACGGGGCAACAGAGGAAATCGGCGTTGTGGAGCTGCAAACTCGCGCTTCTCGGTGAAAGGCAGTGCGCAGCTGCCGCAAATCGTCGATCGTGCGCGAATCGCTTGCGCGTCAGTCCTCGCGGAGCGAACATCCGACGGTAGCAGGGCAGATGTGTCGCGAGGGTAATCGAGTGCGCGCCGCAACAGGTCTTCTTTGAAAAGCCCGTATTTGGCGGGCGAACGGAATTCAAATGCTCACTTCGCCGACCATGGTTTGGATGGGAAATGGGTGCGGCGCGCGGCTGCTGTCGAGGAGCCGCGTGCGCCGCAAGGTTCAGAGTTGTCACCAAATGGTGCCGGTGCCCAACACGGCCTCGGCGGTTTTCAACGGCGTTGAGGGTGTTCACAAATGCCGTGCGGAGCACGCTGCTGCCCGGTGAGGAATAAATTGCGCACTGGTGAGCATCGGCACTATGCGAGCGCATTGAAGTCGTGGGCATCGGCACTGATGCCGCAAGCATCGATCCCGCGGGCGAATGATACTAGTCGCGCGGATGGTGAGCGGCGTGCGCGCCGTAATGTGCCGACACCGTGCAGCGCCGCCACTCCGGTGCACGCGCCACGAGCTCGGGCAAAAGCCGCTCGGCGTGCGCGCGCTTCCACGCTTCGGTAGTCCGCTCCCCGCTGTCCGGTGCGCGCGTGTCCGGCCCACGCTTCCGACCGCCGTGGCCGACATGGGGCGGTGGCACTCAGCCGGCGCGCAAAACGGTCGGCTTCTCCGTCGGGAGGCGTCATGTAGAGAAAGCCAGGTGCGGCCGTTCTTCGTCGGCCTCCGGCGCCAGGCGTTCCCCATGTCGCCTGCCGCCCGCATGACGTAGCCGTGTGGTTGACATAAAGGCACGCGCTCGAGCACCAATTCCACGAAGACGCAAAAGGCGGGGAATGAGCTCACTGGCGGCGATGCCAGGCGCTCGATGGGCTTTTGTTGAAAGGCATCTGCGTCGACCAGGCGGAGCATCTCGCGTAAGAGTGGGTGGCGCAAATGCGCAGCGACTCTGCCGAAAAATCGGCGTCCGTTTGCGGTGCAACGTGTCACGGCGCACGTGATCGCGCGCACGGCAATGCGCTGCGCGCTCCGCGCACGCTTGCCGCCGCCGGCCTCCACCACTTCGATGAGGGCAGCATCGGCCAGTGCGCGCACTTTCGCCCACGAAACGCGACGGACCATCGATGCCAGCTTACGCTGATCACGGCGTGACGCATGGGCGGCGTCCGTCCTTTCACGCCCGCCATACAGAGTTTGGCGATGCCATTACCGGTTCTCGCGGCCGCTCAGTCCGAAATGTAGCGGGCAATAAAGGCGTCGGCAGTGAGCACTCCTCAGGCATTTCGAAAACCGATTCCAGATCGCTCAGCGCAAAACGCTGGAACAAATCGAGACGTTCCACCAGGGTGCGCTACATCGCGGCCACGTGGTTTTGCAGTCTCGGTGGCGGGCCCTGCGGAAATGGCCGCGCGAATCCTTTCGATTTCACGTCCCTCCCGTCCTTCCGGCGATGACGACCAGGTGGTTTGCTCGTCCAAAAGGTGATTTCGTCCATGCATTGGGCATCGGTGCGCGCAGCCGGAGCTTTTCGAGCACGCAGGTGGCGATCACAGCCGCCACACGTTACACCTCGCGAAACCGCCGGTAGGTGCACGCCGTGTCGGATGCAGGGCACTCGCGGCGGAAAGATTGCAAATCCGCCCCGGCGATGGCGTCTCTCAACACCGTCAAACCCGACAACCTTTCGCGCGACAAGAGCGCAGCGGTGAACAATCCGCTTATGACCGCCGCCGATCACGACGAGCAATATCGGGGCGGAGGTCGACTGCCGGACGAAACGGCTGAGGAGGAGGGTTTGCATATCGAAAAGACGAGGGGTTTCAGTGGACTTTCGGCGCTTTGGAGCTTTCAAAACGCCGAGTTTCATCCGAGCAGCGGGGCGCTTTTCGCTGCTCGTGCAGGCCTATTCGCGAAAAGGCGCCAAAGGTCGGTCGGCTTCCACCACCCCTTGCACACCACCAGCGTGCCGGACGACGCGTTCCCCAGGCGCCGTGGGCGTTAATGTTTCTGGGCGGCGAGAAAAGATTGGGGAGTTTCGTGCGATGCTGCACACGATCGCGCCGGCCAAGGCCTCTTGCTCCACACCGTAGGAGACTTCCGCGCGCGTGCCCGTGCGTCGCGATAAGTGAGGGGCGTAGAGGGTATAAAATCGGCGTACGGCGGCGCGCGTCGCGGGGAGGGTGCCCTCAACGGCGGCAAGTGAGCTGCTCCGGCCTTTGGCGCGTTTCATCGCTTCGTGGGCTTCGCCGCGGCGCCTGACGCGCGTACGCTCGTCCACCTCGTCATGGCGCATGTGGCCGATGAGTTTCGGCCGTCGTATGGCGTATTTCGCGCCCGCTGCGCGAGATGCATATAAAGGTAGCCGCGCCAATCTTCACCGCGGTGTATTCGGTCCGCAGTAGCACACGGGTTGCCCGCCGGATACGCATAGTGGTTCAGCTGCGCGGATAGGGCACTTTTTCGCGCGAAGTCCGATACACGGCGAAACAGCCCACCGTTTGCGGCAAAGTTATGCGGCGATGCGGCGGCGATAGCCGGGCGGAAAGGAGCGCCTTCACCTCGAGCATTTCGAGCACTCGGCAGCGATGCACGGCGGCAATGACGCAGTCGGCGGGATTGGCCGTCGCGAGTGTAAACTCCCGTGGCGCTTGCACGCCGTCGTGGGCGATTTTCACCACGCGGTGCCGCGTTTCCACCGTCCGCCCCGGTTTCCGATGCTGCGCATGAGCTCGGGCTATTTGCTCGCTGCGCCCACGATGCGAAAGGCACTTCAGTTGCAGAGTCGGTGATAGAGCGTTGCAGAGTAGAAGGGTGCGTGCAGCGCGCGCGCGGCATGAGAGGGCATTCCCCACCCGTAACACGCGCGGCGCAAAAAGCGGATCCGCGCGCAAAGTCCCCACCGCCACGTCGACACTCCGCAAGCCGGTAGTCCATCATGGCCACTGCAACGCGGCGTCGGAAGCCGTTGCTGCGCGCAAAGGTGAGGCGGCGGCGATGTTTTCAACGAGGTTTGCAATGTGGGCGATGCAGGCGTACGCGCTCCGCCGGAAAGGGAGCGCGCGCCAGTGAGTTCCACAGAGAGAAACTTCGGCACCGTTGGCCCCAAGGAAATTCGTCGCGCCCCAGGGTAGCCTCATCGTCGTAGGCCGCGGGGTCGAGGCGTTCGAGGAGTTCGTGCGGCTCGAAGCCGTGGAGCAGGCGGCGGAAGGCCTGGTCCGGGTCGGCACTGCGCAGCGAGAAATGCATGCCGGTCTCGAACTTCGCACCGGCCCGCACGAAACTGCGGACAACCGCCCGCTTGCGCGCCCTGTTCCGAGCACGCAGTGACGGCGAAACCGTGGCGCGCAACAGCGCGACCGCAGGAGGGTCCGCCCAGTCCGCTACCCGATGATCAGACAATGCTGCTTCATGCCTTTCTTCGAAATATCCGGCGCACCTGTCGCGCCATGTCCAACGAATCGTCGCTCCACAGGCGTTCCCGGTGCGATGCGGTGCCAATTTCACAACGATCCGGCGGACGACAACACATGGGCGCGGCGGTGCAGCAGCACTTGCGAGGTGCATGGCGCAACGCCACGGGAAAGCACGTCGACGCCGAGCGCAATGCTGCCAGCACAAAAGCTTGGTGGAAACGCCCCGTGCGCTCAGTGCACGAACAGGGTCCTTCCGGAAAAATCAACAGGAATATCCGCGCCGCACGACGTCCTCGATGCGGGCGAAATTCTCCTCAAAATCGCGGGTGGTGGGAGATATTCAGCCTTAACGCTGCACCAAAGCAGGCACAACGGAGTTGCGCCAAACCCAACGTTTCGTGAGCATGACGAGACGCGGCGTGAGGGGCAAAGCGCGCAAAGCAGGTCAGAGATGGCGCGATGGTTGAGCACGATCACCGCGGGCTCGAGCAGTTTTCGTCGCGCGGGTTGGGCTGCATTCGCACACGCGGGGCAGAGTGCGCAACAATGCCGCGAGCCACGACCGCCAGTGGCGCCGCGATGGAGGGCGATAGACGAGCGGGCGTCGCGCGGAAACTTAGCGGAAATACAAATTGCGAGTCCGGCCGTGCCACGAGCATCACCGCGAAGAGGGACGAGAGCAACACACGCGAGGGGTGGCGATCCATTGCAGCGCGCGCCACGGGCAAACCACGGCCAGCGCCACGGTGATCCAAGACGGTGTTGAGCAGCGTAATGCGCAGAGTATCGGCGAGGCGGAAGTGGTCTCACCTGTCACTCCGCCCGGCGGATAATAGACCCCGATCGGCACGCTGCGCAAAGCGGCCCATACTCGCGCCGCAAAGAGCACCAACAGTTCGAGTTCCGCCTCATAGCGCGGGTGATCCACCGCAATCCGTGCAGCGCGCGGGCAGATGGGCGCGCAAAGCAGTTTGCGTGTCCGCTGCAGTCGGCACCCGGTTTGCACGCGCATGAAATTGCCTGTCAGGCGGTTGGCCGTTTGGCTGCCGCTGCTCATGTTGCGCGCGTTGTCGGGCCCTGGAATTTTCGCGGATCAAGCGGCTGCCGACGACATTTCGTCGGGTGTTTCGTCTCGACGGCCTCGCCAGCGTTTCGGCAGATCATCGGGCAGGTGTTGGTCCCGTCGGCATCGGGGGTGATGACGTGGGTGGAAGCCGTTTTCTCGATGCCCACGCGAAGCCTGATGCGCAACGCCGCGCCTTTGCCCGCGATTCGTCGCGTGGCGCGGCACGTGCGATCGCCGACCACGTCCGGCCAACAGCGTCGCGGCGGGCACGCGGCCTCCATCGTCGACCACACCAACGCGGGATGGCCCTTTCGGCGGCACCCACCACTCGCACCACTTCGGCAGAGGGTGGCGGCGTTGTCGAAGGAGTGGGAATGAGCACACCAGAATCTTAGGCTTCATGTGCTTGAGCGGCAGTTTGGCGCATCACCTGTTCCGCCCCTCTCGGCCGCCCGCCTGTGCCGGTTGGCTCGGACCGATCATGCGCACGGTGACGCGCGAGTGTTGCGTGAGAATGATCGGGGGCGAGGACACTCGCGTCCGCCCGTCGCCATGCTGGCACGGAGTGTCCCACGATTTCGGCTGCGCCAGTGCACTCATCTGCATCACACACGCCCGGTACGTGATGGGATGCCCGGGAAATGGGCGCACGTCTAGATGAGGACCGTCGGCACAAAGCTCCACGTCGAAAACCGTTTGCTCGCCTTCTTGGCGACGATCCACCACGCAGGAAGAGACTATCGAGGAGTCGCATGGGCAGCAGGAGGGAGGAGGTGAGACGATGGTCGATGTCTCTGCGCGCGCTTATTCGCGGTGGTCGGCCTGCGTGGTAAAGTCCGCACGAGTTGCTCGAGCAGCGCGCACCGTCTCGGCGCAGCGATGCGGCGAATCGTCACCACCTATCGGAGACATGGCAGGCATGGTTGTGCGAGCTGCACGCGCCGGTGCTGCGTCGTGGTGAAGGTGAAATCGAGCGCGGATCGCCAAATCGTTGACCACCGTGCCGGCCGCTCCGCCGGTCTGTGCGCCTCAACACGCAGATAGCCCGGTGAAATCGGCGCGGGCGAAATGGATTTCGGCGGTCCACTCGGTGACAGATTGCCCACGGAGATCGGCGGGCGCTGGCACGCAGGCGGTGCAGCGCACACGCGGTGCGTGGTGCAGTCCGGCGCAGGCGGAGATGCCTGCAGCCACACGGCGGGCAGGAGCCCGTTTAATCCGCTCGAAACGCATGGGCATCGAGACGTTGCTGATTGGCTTGCACGCCTCGCATTTTCGATCACCGTGGCGTCGCGCTGTGTTCCACCAGGTCCACGCGTGACCACGCGACGCGTTTGGCATCGAAAAGCGCAGGCGCGGTGCAAAAGTGCGGTTTTGAGCGCCCGCTGCGGGGCGTAAAGCTCCCGCCGTCCAGCGTTGCCTTCGTCAAAAGGCGCACGGCGAAGCGCCGGGCTGTCGGCCAATGGGCGGCGGTCACGCTTTCGGACATGACGGTGCGATCTGCGCGAAATTTGAAAGCTCTGCGGGTGTGTCGATGCTGTGCTTGCTTGTCTTTTACCACTCGCGCACCCGTGACTTTCTCTCCGTCGATGACGGCAAGACGACTCAGGGCCGTGGGCGCGAGATATTCCCAGCGCAAGCGGGCGGGTGCAGCGAAATCACCACGCGTCCGCGCGCCGTCAGCTTGTGGTTGAGCATGCTGCGCAACGACTTGAGTCGCACGAAAATCAGCTTGCCAGGGTGCTGCGTGGGAAGCGCGGTACGGAGGTGATGGCAGCCACCGGCCCGTGCCGCGCGCTGCGGCGGCTTACTGGCGTCTTGCGCGTGCACAGCGCTTGCAACGCAACTTCAGCAACAAAACGCAACAGAAGCGTGGAGAAGGAGAACTGACATAGTAATGGGGAGCAAGAGGGAGGAAGCCCGCTCGCGCGTCGCGAACGCGGACGCCCGCCATTTTCCGGCAAGCCACACCGCCCGCGCGGCGGGCGATGGGCGGCACCTGCGCGAAAACGGGATGTCGACAGCGGGGCGTTTTTGGCGGAGTGAGGGGCGTTTCAGATGAACATCCGCCACTTTTCGACTCGACGCGTCAGCCGTGGGCCGTAGCGCGCGCATCCGCCTGCGCGCATTTCAGCGCGTGGTGACGCAAACGCCGAGACACAATGCAGGCACAACCGCCAGCGCAGGGGCGGGAACCTGCTCGTCCAAAGACGAACACGGGCCGCGAGTGAGGCCGAACACATAGCTCAAACCTCACGAGTGGGATGGAGGCCGTGGAAATAGCGAAACCGGCGCATGATGTAGGCCCAGAGGGCGAGCGGCGCGGCGGCAAAACTCAGGCCGCAGAGCGCAAAACGGAGATTGGTGAACGCCACGCCGCGAAGAACGCCACGACGACTCGCGAGCGGCCGAAGGATTGCAGTGAGAGTTTTGAGCAGCACCTGTCCGATGGTGAGCAGCGCGGCGGCAGCACCAGGGCCCAAACAGATAGAGTTGCGACATAGTTCGGCAGCGGACATCGGCGCGTCGAGTCGGCGCAAAGCGCCGTTCGCCCCGAGTGTGTCGAGAGAAAGCAAACCGTGCACTCGCCGTCTTCGTCGTGCGCGCCGACGAGTGCCTGTTCTGGCGCACGAGCGCCAAGAGGAGTTGCGCGGCGAGCGAGATGGCCGCTTCGAACGACAGCTCTCCGTCGAGAAAGGAGTCTGTTGTAGCCGTGCGTGCGTTGCGCGAATGGGCGATGCAGTGTACGCCGATAGATGTTGTGGGTGGAACGAACGAAGTGGGTGGGTTGCAGCAATTGTCCGTCGCGCTCCACCAGCTTTCGCGCAGAAAGCTCGAGTGTCGCGCACCGCACCCCCACGCGAGTGCCTGTCACGATGGCATCGATGGGGGCAGCTCGCGCGTTCGAGCACGACGAAGCGAGGTTTGCGGCGCGTTTGAGTACGCCCACGAGGCGACGGGCCACCCTCCGGGGGATTTTGGGCAACTGCTCGACGCAAGTCGGCAAACCGCACTGCGCCCGGCTGAGACAGGGCGCAGCCCGATTGCGGCAGGGCGCTGCGCAGCACCGGTGTCGCGAGTGTGCCGCGGCCGCCTCGTGGCCAGAGCAAGAAGCGGTGCGTTGCCGCCGAAACCGAAAGGCGTTGCGGAAGCGCACGGCGCGTGAGACGTAGGCGCGACGGGGCGACGACGGGCGAATCGGCGAATCGTCGCCGCCGTCCCACGCAATTGAGGAACGAAGCCGTGTTGCAGGGCCAAAGGAGCGGACAGACGGCCTCGATGCTGCCCGAGCGCTGGTGGTGTGCCCGGTGAGAGGCTGGTCGACGGATGTGCGGGTTAGTCGCCGAAGACGCAGCGCAGTCGGCGCTTTCGGTCAGCATCGTTGTTGGGCGTTGCGGTGCCGTGCGCGTCGACATAGTCGACGTCACGAGAGCAACGCCGGCTCGCTGCGGCTTTCTGCGTCATCGCCCGGTGCGCCTTCGCCGTTCTCGGAGGTGGCCGTCTGATGAAGGTAGGCGTCGCGGGCATTGCCCCACCCTTCGAGAAGGACACCGCCAAGGCGCACACCGCAGGCACGGGCGGCACTTTCCCGCTCGAGCACCACGAAAGCGGCGCCTTCGCCCAGGCGTTCAGTCCGGCCGCGATCGTGCGAGAGAGGACGGCAGATTGGCTGTCGAGAATCATCAAAGCCCGGAAACCCGTTGAAATGAAAGCGCGAGCATTCGTCTCACACGACCGGTTGCCACGCGATCAAAACGGCTGGAACGAGATGAGGTTGGCTCCGAGGATGAAAGCAGTGCTGGCGGCCGAGAGCGAGGCCGTGCTGCAGGTGGTGACGAGGCAAACGGGCCCGATGTGGTCGGCCATTTCCGGGTGGCGCCTCGGCGCAGTCGCCGAGTTGCTCCAGCCTGGCCCCCGTGCGCTGGAAACTCGCGCTCGGTGCAATCCACATCGTGCCCACGGTGGTGCGAGACACCAACGCCGTGTCGGCGATGAGTTGCGTGATTGTGCGCCGCGCGCGCTTCGCGCAACGGCAATCCCATGCCCATCGGCGCGGTGCGCGAACGGGCTTCAGAGGGCTTGCGCCAGGCGGCGCGACTCATCGTCGGACAACGGCACACCTCGCCCACGGGCAGTCTCGCGGTGGACGGTGGGGAGGAAGCGCACGATGCGCCCGGCGCGCGCGTCGCGGTAGGGGATTGCAGCGTCTCAGCGGCTTGCTGCGCGATGGCCGAGGGAGGCTGGCTCCGGTGATGATCACGATCATTTGGTGCGGTGTTGGGCGATGCAATCGGCCATGGTGTCGAGCGAAGCGAAAATGGCCTGCTTCTGCAGGGATTGTTGAGGCGGATGCCGCAGTTTTTCTCCATGGGCGCACGATGGGTTCCAGGGGCGTCGATGGAATCCAGGCCGAGACCTTCGCCGAAGAGGGCTCGCTGTCGACGATGTCTTCAGAGTTGATTTCTTCGAGGAGGGACCCTGATGATTTGCCGCTTTGAGGTTGAGCGTTTGGGTTCGTCCACAGCGGAAGAGATGAGGGGATGAGTGAAATGAGCGACGGCGTACTTGCGGTTTTACGGTCGGGAGCGCCGTGCGACTTGGGGCAGATAACAGCGGAGATGCGCCTCAAAGGCGGTCGGCGGTCGGAGATTCGCTCACCCTCCCACGAGGGCGGTGGTTTCAGGGTCGAGTGCGGCCGGGTGCAAACGAGGGCGTCGCCGCTTTGGCGCAGGCACGATCGGGCCTTCCGAAGGGCAGGGAGCTCTAAAATGAGCGGATTCGCCGTGGAAGCCGTTGCGGATGAGCGATTTCGCCCGTTTGCGATGTGGGCAGATGTGATGACAAAACCGCAGGGCTGGGATGGTAATTGGCCAGGGTCGAAACGCGATGGTGCGCTGAAACGGGTGTCGGCGGCTATGCGATCCGAGTGGCCGACGAGCACCATCGGCGTACGTTTCCGTCGAGTCGGTGGCCTTTGCGACGCACGGCGGCGAGCAGCAGTTCGGAAGCCACGAAGCGAGGCGACTGAGGGTGCATGTGGAAACTTGGGATGAGCGCCGATGAATCTCGGCGCAAATCGCAGCGAGCAGGAAGGCCCTCGCCCGTCGCCGAGAGGGGCAAGGTTTCGCGCCGTCGACGGAGCGGGTTGCGGACGTGGGGCGGACTTCGGTCACCGGAGAGTCCGAGTTTCGCTCGAGGAAACCGCGCGCGCCAGCGGCGAGCATCGAGGGCGGCGCGAAGAAGTGCACGCGGCAACGTGCATCCGCCGAATCCGGAGAGCATTTTCTACCAACTCCCGCCGTTGGGTGGGACGCCTCGACGGCAGCTGACCGGAAAGCCGGGCGGGTGACGCCGAGCGTGCGAAGCCTCGCGAGCGGGCACGCAACCGGCTTCCACGGCACGGAAGGAAAGGAGCGTTTCGAGCACTGGCGGCGCGCCATCGTGTGGACCAAAAGCCCTTTGTAGGCCGCAACGGGCGGCTGCACTGAGGGCGGCACGCTTTAGCGAGGGCCTGGCTTTCCATCCATCGTTGTGCGTAAGCGGTGCCGTAGGCACTGACGAAGGCCAAACGCAGGACATCGGGCGGCAAGGTGGCGCGAAGGGCGCGAGCTGCCCTCGCCGGTGCGCGAGGGTCGGATGTGGTTGGCGTCGTTGCGCGCGGCGTCAGGCACCGAGGCACCAATCGAGCGGCACGCTCACGACAGCCCGGCGCACGTCGGCTCGAAAGGACGAGGGTGGCGGCGGCTTCTCGAGATTGAGTCCGTCGCGCGCGGCATCAGAAGGGCCGACAAGGCGAGACGAGGCGCCGTGAAGGACCGAAAACCCGGCGGCGATGAAGGGACTCTGACTCGTCGACTCCGCACACACCACGACGTGGCGATAGGCCTGGCGCAAAGAGTCGGGCGGCGAGCAAAGCGCATGGGCACGCGGAGATGCAGGCATTGGAGACCACCACGGCAGGAACGGTGGAGAAACCGTGCCGTCGCGCGACGATACGGCGGCGGTTTCGCCCAGGAGTGGCGTGCGGGGCGCGAGGCTTTCGGCGCGGCCGCGAGGCGCAGCTGCACAGTGGCCTTCGTGGTGAAGCTTTCGAAAGCAGGCAGTCGAGGGGCGGCGTGAAACATCGAGCTCGGTTTTGCGCCAACGCGGCCGAGATGGACAACAGCGCGAGCTGTTTCGAGCGCGAAAGCCCTTCGGCGTCGCCGTAGAGGGAGCGGCAGCAAAGCGCGCCTCGATGGCGCACCTTTGAGGCGAAGCAACGCGGCGCACAACGGTTCGGGCACTCCGGATGAGGCGGTGAAGTGTGGGGCGTTGTGCGCCGCGACGCAGCGCGGCGACGAGTATCGGCGGCGGTAGGCTGGTGTTACCGAGGAATGGATGTTGTCGGCCAAACAATGGATCATAGCAGCAGCGGGAAGACGGTCGGTGAAATGCCTCAGTGCTCCTCCCAACGCACGAAGAACTCGCTTGTACCACAAAAGATTGTAGTCTCTCGATCCATAAAAGCTCGTGCACGCTGTATGGTGGCCAGGAGTGGTTTCGTCGTCGACGGCATGAATTTCGTGGTCGAAACGATTTTGCGCTGGCCGGGCGATAGATGATGTCGACTGGCATTTCGTCCTGACAACGTATGACTGAGATAGCGGGAAACGTGAGTCTGACGAGCGGAACGTAGCAGCCTTCGCGGCAATGGCCGTATTCCAGTCCGTAACGGGCGCCAAAGGGCTTCTGGGTGGCATCCTCAAAAATAGAGCGGATAGGCACCGTGCCACAATTTGCATGGTATCGATTTCGCTAAACTTTCACATCGAAGGGATGTGGAGGCGCGCAATTCAGGAAGAGGGGAGATCGGACATGAGTTGGAGGGGAAACGAGGAGAACGGACTGAAGATTCTGTCTGGCGATAGCAATTTTCAATTCGGCGGAGGCGATGCGCTCGCCATCTGACGAGCACGGTCGTATCGGCTGCGTCATGCTGAGCACGGCCTGCATTAAATTTCGATGCGCACCTCCATGTTCGCTAACGCGGGAGGGTGCGGCGATTCGCAACGCTCGCACGGCGCCAATATAGCCGATGAGCACCTCGAGATGCAGTGATGTATTTATTGTAATAGCTCACCGCGGCAAGTCTGGCGCTATGCTTTCGACCAACCTGAAGGGCGAGAGGTATTGTCCGCAGAAGAGGTTGTCGGTGATGTGAAGTCGACACAGTGGTGGTGCGCTCATCGTAGCTGAGCATCGGTCGATGAGCAGGAAGGGCGGTTGTTGCAGGAGTTCGGCCGTCGATCGTCGCGGGATCGGGTCCGGTTTGGTGTGTCTGCTAGAGTGGGGGGAGTTGTGTCGGCAAGACGGGTGCCGCCGTCCAGAAGTCGAAGAAATTGAACTGGTCGGGATACGCACCACACGCTCGAGTTTCGGCAAAGCTCAGCAACCATCTGGCTCGCTGCGGGCGACGAAGCGTCAGCCGGCGGGGTCGGCAGGCGCCGCACGAGCAACGTGATAGCCGCGCGCCGCGTTTTGAGCGCGAAGACGGCGCGCTGGCAAAGCCCGCGCGGCCGAGCGGTCGGCGGAACTCACGATGTCGCTGGCCGAAATCGCGGCGGGAGCGCGAAGAGGTGGGAGAAACGTCGGAACAGATCATCTGCAGCCGTGTCGGGCGTGAAAACGCGCCGGCGATGCGCCGTGACGGTCGAGTCTCGTATAGACCAGTGCATGGATGTTTTGCCCTGTGGGCGGAAGTAATAGCCGCTCATCCTCATAGCAACCGACGTGCACTGAGCATATAGCAGCCTGGCGCGCCATCAGCTCATCAAACCGCTGTCTCCACCGAAGTGAAACCACATCGGCGTAGCGGGCGAAGGATCGACCGCGATTTGACTGAAACGATAGTGGTTGCGCACGCAATAGACGGCGGCGCGGCGACGCATGCTCATTCGCCGGCGATAGAAGGTACAAGATGCACGCGTGCCCGCAATTGAAAGCAGATAGAAGGGACTGCGAGGAGTTAATGGCGCATAAACGCCCAGCGGCATCCACGCGAAGGCGCGGACGAGACATTGCTACGAAAGGCGTGCCATCGAGGTAACCCCGCCAGCGGCGCGTCATGTTCACCTGCTTTCGATGTGTCGCAGAACTGTCGGAGCGTTTCACGCTGGCCATTTCTTCGGGCTTGATCTTTAAAAACCGAAACGCCGCTCGATGATGACCACACAAGTCCATACAAAATCGGAGGTTGTCGATGCCCAGATCGTCTTTGAGCAAAGCCTCGATGGATCTTTCTTCACGATTTCGGAGATCGTCGATGAGAAACGGCGTACGTTTCGTCTATTTCTTGTCTTGTCATATCTATATGAATGAGATTGGCGGATGTACAGGTCATATCGTCGAGGCGCGCCGATTACCGGGGCGCCGCACTCGAGCAGGAGTGTCCGCGGTCGAGTCCGGTTGCACGGCAACCATCATCCAGCGCGCAATGAGGGCAAACAGGCGTTCGGAGTGGCGGGCTTATCTGCCGCCGTTAGCCATTGCGGTGAACAAACGCCGGTCAGGGTCAAAACAGGGAGGCCGTCTCGTAGCGCTGGCGATCTAGCTGTTTCCATGATGAATAAAGGAGGCTCAGGCCCATGGCGTCCGGCCGCCCGGGTGAGCAAGCAGAGATCTCAGCTCGAGAAACAACGAGGAACCGGCTCATCTAAATCACGTCCCACGGTGGGAAATGGGGAGCGGACAGAGCGGATCGGCGAGATCGGCGGCACGCCTCACGCGTTCTGGCACCGAGCGTTCGCACACGTTGCGACGCATGAGGCTCATCTGACCGGGAGGTCGACACCGTGACGCACACGTTCGATCGCGCTCACGAAGCGCAAGGCGAAGCGTCGAGTTGCCGCCGACATCCATCAGGTGGTGGATGGGGCGCGAGAAGACGAGGTGTCGAGCGCGGCATCGAACGAGTGGTCGCTATAATAATGGTCGAAGGCAAACCAGCCTCCCGCACGTCGTCGGGCAGCTGGGAGTCCTCGTAGATGGTGGGCCAATCGCCCAGGGTGGCCAAACTGCGGGCGCCTCGCGCAAAGCCTCGAGATGGTACATGCCGCGATAGTTCACCGCGGCATAAATTCGAGATTCACACGTGTGCCTCGTCGGTGAGAGAAACCAACTGGTTTGAGAGGGAGAATCGGTCGGTGGCCCTGTCGACCAGAATGGTGCCAATGCTCAGCGAGGCATCGTGAGCACCAGACGGCATAGCGAAAGCGAGGTAGCCTCGGCACTTTTCGACGGTGAGCCTCATCGCCGTCGTCACGCAGCAAGCGAGAGGGATGCCGAATTTCACCCATGAGGCGAGAAACTCAGCACAACCGGCGACTGCCAATGAGCCTGCGCGCGGTGTTGTGCCCGGGAGCCGAAAATGGCTCGCGGGTAGCGCGTGCACGGAGGGCGGAAACAGGTGCATAGACAAGGATTAGGAGGATGGAGGGCATCGTCAGTCGATGTGCGCAAGATCAGTGCCGAATTGGTGCCACCGAAGCCGAAGGAGTTGCTCAACACCGTGCGCAATATCGGCCGTTTCGGCCTGCGGGCCATGCGCAAATGCGTCACTTCTTCGTCGGGGTGCTCCAAATTGATATTGGGGGTAACAACCGCTGCGCATCGCGAGGGAGTGCTATATACGATTAGTTCGCGCCGCCATCCAACATTCGTGGCTGGTCATGCTCTTGGTGCTGCTGATCCACGTACGAAACCGACCAGGCGACGCAACGCGCGCCTTGAAGTCGCCCTGCGGCGGGAGGTGGCGTGGTATTCACGTGTCGATGTCGGTCGGATGAGTTCCGCGTCGGACAATGCGTTGCATGGCCACAACGAGCCTTTCGTCGCTGGCCTGCGATATGCCACCGGTTGCCCGAAAAAGCCATCCGACGATTGCACAAGATGCTGGCCTCGCGCCACGGCGCTTCGTAACTCGACTAATTAGGTGCCGCTGCCCAATTGCTGGCACCAGTCCGTCGCGGTCGCACGAACGGACGGGAGGCGGAGTGGTCCGTCCATGCTTGAGAAGGCACCGGAGTGCATCGAAAGGCCATGGAATATTTATTTATTTCGCGCGCCGCCAGGAGCACCACGTCTTGCAATCCCTGCCGGATGAGGAGATATTAATCCGATGGAGTGGCTACCGTTGGCACAGCTGCGCTCACGGTGAAGTTGGCTCCCGCAGACCGAAAATGGTGCTGAGATTCACGACGGTCGAATTCATGATCGAAAGATGAGACTGCTGCCGAGCAACGTGAGTCGTGCTTCCGCGCATGATTTCTGCGGCTCAATGACGGGGCCGCTGACGAATCGTTGCCAAAGATGCACCACCTCGCGTTCGGCGCAGCTGTTCGTCGTTGGGCCATTTGTGGCGCGCCTGGCGAGCGGCTGGTGGCATATTCTCCCTCTCGCCGCTTCAGGCGCATGCGGCGGTCGATGCTTCCTGAGCACGGGGCGTTCCGACAATGCCGGTGAGAGTGATTGACAATCATAGCAGCGCGTCCGGATCGACGCTGACGCCTGGAGCGGCCGGCACGAAGGAAGCGGTAACGATTGCACATCTGTGCCGACGACCAGATGCCGATGGTGACGACGACACGTTGCGTGTTTGCGGCTGAGGGAAAACGTGAGATGAAAGGTGAGCAGAAAAGGAAAACGGAGGCGTGGGGCGGTGGTCAGGTAGAGTCCGTCGCTGATGTTGATGACTTCGCCGAGATGTAGGCGCTTCGTCCGAAATGAGGAAGGCGGCACAAGGCGCTACCTTCGGGGTGCCGAAATGCCGCAGCGGCACCAGTTTGCTGAGTTCTTCGTCGAGGTCGGCGGTCATGCCGCTTTTCACGAAGCCGGTGCGATATTGACTGTTATTTTTTTTCGGCGCGACCTCTGTGCCAGAGCCTTTGGTGGTATTCGGATCAGCGCCACCCGCGGCCGAATAATTGACCTGTCACATGCCTTTGAGGCCGGAAAGGAGGTACGTTGACGATGCGCCTGAATGCGATGCGCCATCATGCCTTTGAGCAATCGGCGCGTACAGTAGAAGAACCACGAAGGTGGTGTCGGTCACCCGATTCCACTCTTCGTTTTGCATGAAAATCAAGAGGTTGGTCGTGGCGTACCGGCATTATTGACCAGCACTCCCACAAAGTCGTCGGGCGCATTCTCCCATGCGTTCGAGAGCGTCCTCCACGGCTGCGGATCGGCCATCGCAGCATTATCAGTTCCGGCGCGGTCCGCCGCCCGCCCGCTCGATTTCTCGAGCACCGTGGGGCAGCCGCTTCGTTGTGCACATAATTGACGATGACTGGAGACGGCTGCGCTGATGGACGCCATGGCGCGACCGATGCCGCGGGAACCGCCGGTGACGAGAGCATATCATTCGGAGGGTGGTTTTAGAGGGATAAACCGATCGCCGGAGGGCGATATGGTCGCAATATACAAAAACGGCGAAATGTGCCTTGCGAAATTTGAAAATCGAGGCACCGCGGCTTCGACCTCTGGAGAAAACAACAGACAGACAAGGCTGGGGAGAAAGAAAACGGAGACATGGAAAATTTGGGAAGAAACCGGCAAACAAGGGCAGTTTTCGTCGATTTCTTCCTGTTTTCGTTTTTCCTCCTCTTTCTCCTCTTTCTCCCCTTCGGGACAAGCGCACGTAGTTGGGGAAAAGCAAGAAAGTTATTGACATGATTTTCAACACATTCCGACGAAAGACGACGTTTTGGGGAGTGAGGCGGAAAAGATCGCGCAACTTTCTTTGAAGTTCAACACATTGTCTGTATATTCGCCAGGATGTCCTTCCCGGCATCGCTTTCACAACCCCAAGGGCGGTGACGACGAAGCCCCACACGTCTATTTCCTCCCTCACTGGTAAATCGACGTGCACCCCCAACCGGGGAGACCCACAGAACCCAATGGGGTGGGCTCGAGCTGCGCCCTTCTTTGAAAAACGCGCCCGAGTCCAGTCCTGAAAGGCATTGGCCAGATTGTCTTGTCACATTTTTATTCACCCTTCACACCATGTATCATATCCACTGGGAACTCTTCTCCAATCTCCGCCACTATCTCTATTGGGGACGGCCATCGTGGCAACCGGCGAATGATATCCAAATGCTCCTCCACTTTTCTTTGATTCGACACCGACAGCGATCAGCGGCGGCGACGTCTCGTTTGATGTCGACGGCTGAGTTTGGTTTCGATCAAAAACGGTGGCTCGCTCTCCTCGGCTTCGGTTGACAGAGCAGTTACACCGAAATCGCCGATCCGCTGCTGTGGTTGGCCGTGGTGGCTCTGTCGGTGGGTGCGCTCTTCATGCTGATCGTCTGCACACAAAGCTGCCGCGCCGGAAGGTGCTGCATTTGTCGCATACGCCACGTTCTCCACTACACAAGCGTGGGCAGTGTGGGCGATGTGTACCCGCGCATTCCGGCGGGTCGGGGCGTCCGGGCGAAAGGTGATGGTGAGTGTCGCCGGATCTTTGCACGAACTGGCTGCGCAGCGCCGACGGCAGCGAACTGCCCACGGGTGCAAACGTGCGGTGGTCGATGCGGTGGACGATCCCACGGTGTCGGTGCAGCGCCTGGTCGATGCTATACGCGTCCCCGCGAGGACACCTCCGCAATGACAAACGATTTTTCAGACCTCCCTATTTTTCAACTTCAACTCTCATTATCATGTCTCCCATTCTCCCGGCACTTTTGTTCGTCGGTGCGATCATTATGCTCGCCGCTTTTGCTCAATCGCTACCGCCGCTGCTCCGACAAGATCTTGGTCACTTTCGGTAGCGCGGTACCAACGGCTCGGGCCAAGTGCATTCACGGTGGCGGTGCCTTCGTTTGGCCCATCATTCAGGACTATGCCCATTGAGCCTCACGCCCATCTCGATCGAAGCCAACCCGACGAACGCCCCTCGCGACAAAACATCCGCGTCGACGTACCCTGCCGCTTCACCGTGGGTATTTTCGACCGAAGGCGACTCGATGAACAACGCCGCCGAACGTCTCCTCGGACTTAAAACCCACCGACATTCAGGAGATGGCGCGCGACATCCTCTTCGGACAGCTCCAGTGGTCATCGCGTCGATGTCGATTGAGGAATTGAACACGCGACCGCGACAAGTCGAGAACATTACGAAGAAGTGGAGATCGAACTGAAGAAAATCGGTTTGAAGCTCATCAACGTCAACGTCACCGACATCAAAGACGAGAGCGGCTACATCGAAGCCCCTCGGTAAGGAGCCAGCCGCCAAGGCCATCAACGAAGCCAAGGTGAGGTTGCCAACAAGATAAGATCGGTGAGATCGGACGCGCCGAAGCAATGAAGGAAACGCGTATCCGCACCTCGGAAGCCAACGCCATGGCCATCGCCGGTGAGAACAAGGCGAAGGTCGAGTGGCCAACTCTGACGCCGATCGCCGCGAACGCGAAGCGAAGCGCGCCGCGCCGTCGCTGCCGAGAAGGTGGCACAGGCCAAAGCCCCTCGAAGAAGCCTATTCTGCCGAACGCTTGGCTGAAACAGCGCGCGCCGAACGCGAACGCGCTTCACAGCAAGCCAACGTCATCGTGGCACAAGAGGTGGAAAAGCGCCGTATTGTGATCGAAGCCGAGGCCGAAGCCGAACAAAAACGTGTCAAGCCAAAGGTGAAGCTGATGCCATTTCGCCAAGATGGAAGCCGAGGCAAAGGGTCTTTACGAGATTCTGACCAAGCAGGCCGAAGGTTACGACAAGATGAGATCCAGCGCCGGCGGCGATGTTAACAAGGCTCTGGCATGCTTTCTCCTCCTCCGAGAAAACTCCCGGAACTCGTGCGCACGCAGGTGGAAGCCATCTGGCGGTATCAACATCGACAAGGGTGACCGCTGCGATAACGGTGATGTGCGCAGACGGCAAGGGTCTCGACGGCGAACTTCGTCAGCGGTTTGCTCAAATTCAGCCCTCCGCTCCGCCGATCTCTTCGACCGCTGCAGCGAGCCTCGCTCGAAATATCTCGGCAAGCGCACTCAGTCCGGCGAGAACGAAAACGGCGGAAGCAGGTTGAAGTCTCAAACCTTCGCTCTCCCGGGAACCTCCTTGAGCTGCGCGCCGCCCGCAACACGGCGCGCCCTTCCTACTCATTCGTGGAAGTTTAATGACCGCAGCGCGGCCGTCAAGTCCGAAATGGGACTGCACGGCCGCTCTTTTGGGTCACGCTGAGGATAACCGATGAGCGGAAATAGTCGAGGTGCAAGGTGAATGCACTCTGGAGAAATGCACAGCGAACTATCGCGAGCAACCTTGTTTGTACAGCAACTGAACGATTAAAGCATATTCGCCACGATCTCTGTAGAGTAGAGTCCAATCATTACGCCCCCAATCAAGACAATGAAGAGGCCGATGCAGACATTCCACAATCCCCAGCGTGTCTTGCGCTCACCGAGGATGTAAATACCGCCCAAGGTGGCGAGAATCACGTTCATTTGCGTCAGTGAGGCGGCAACCGACACACCGTTCAAATTGATGGAGATCAGATAGAGTAAGACGGCCACTGCAAAGATGAAACCGCCGAGCATATTTTTCACACTCGCTTTCTGAGAAGGGACGCCGTTTGAGATATGAAGAGCGAGAAGAAGAGAGCACCTATCGTCACTGCCGATGGTGAGGGCAGAAAAGCGGCACGCCCGTCGACGTGGAATCGCGCAGGGAAAAGGAGAAGCCGACATAGCCTATCGTACCGATGGCCAAGACAAGAATAGCCGGTCTTCATATTGGAGACCACATCGGCGTCTGAAGTACTGTTCTCGGCGGATGCATTGTCGCTTTTCGTTGCTGCGAGCCCCTCGCCGGGCGCTTGTCCCACGTGATCCACTGCTTCGGCAACGCAATCGGGGTTCGTATCTACAACGCGATGGGCTGCATCTTGTGCCGTTTCATCTACATTCGTCGTTTTAAGCGCCGCTTGAAGCACTTTCACCGTGCGAACCTACGTGTCATTACCGGACTAAGTTTGTCGGCTGCTGAGCGGATTTCTGGCCACTTTCCTGCGGATCACGACGCGTAGTGAGCCAGATTCTCCCAAATGATCAAGGCAATCGCGCTGAAACCCACCAAGCGCTGCCCCCAAGTCGGCCAGTCACCGAGAAAGAGCGCCCCCACACGGAATTCGCCGTCAATTGCATGCCGGCAGAAATGGGCAAACCGCCGGAAACGCCGATCAATTCGAAAGAACGATACTGCAGACGTTTGCGCACCGGCCTACATGGCACTGGAAAGAAAGCACCACCAGAAGTTGGCCGTGGTGATATCGGGTTGCACAATGAGGTAAACACAATAACAGCACGAGCAGTGTTCCGTTGTGGTACCAATAATTTGATGAATGGGACGTGACCCGCCGACCTTAGAAATAGCTAACGCAGCACTCCCATGCATGAAAGGGAAGTAGAGCACTAAAAGCTCATCTCGATTATTTTTGTGTGGACGGAAATATAAGTTCTGGGTGTCTGTAGGTGTATTTGTGACTTTCAACGTCCTGCGCAATTCTCCAAATGCGATAAGCATGCATTTAATCTCGTCACGCATCGCCCTTATTCAATAATCTCAAATTGATAGGAGCACGTCGACCTTTCCATCTCGTAAGCACTTGTGACAGGTACCTGGGAGGGAAATACCGCTTCTCGAATGAGAAAGGGCTTTTGAAAACAAAACCGAGTCTCTTTCGAGTCTCGAGGCTACAAATGGCGGCGACCTACCTCCGCGGTGCAAAATAC
>BNJT01001346.1_pt1 | contig 106016 bp, 125 predicted proteins | sample 8540491 | NCBI WGS metagenome assembly BNJT01 (sample SAMD00202455, study PRJDB9452) | human saliva metagenome | host: Homo sapiens
GACAATTCCTTTTTATATGAAGCACTTTTTACCGGTTCAGTATATCTAAAAAAACTTCAGGTAATTATTTTAACATCTCAAATCCCGGAAAATATCTGAATATTACTTTTTGCAATTATTTTTTTCTTTGTATACATATGAATGAACCCATCTTCTGGAGTCTTCGGAGGAGTTCCGGTTATCACCTAAACAAAAATAGGCTCCCTCAGGAACTTCAAAATGCATATCTGCTTCCGGAATCATAGGCTCTTTTATATAATTTTCTTCAAGAGGAGTTTCGGAATTGTTCAAATACACTCCTCCGTTCTTAATATCCACAATATCTCCCGGCTCACCGATAATTCTTTTTTTACGTAGTACTTCTTCTCATTATCAGGAAACTTAAAGATTATAATATCTCCACGCTTTGGCTCATTAAAAAGATAAGTGAGTCTGGACCCGATAATTCTGTCACCTGACATTATAGTATTCTCCATGGATGGAGTCGGCACTCTTGAATTTGCTATAATAAAAAAATTTAAGACAGTTGCTATTACAGCAGCCACAACCAGTACAGATGCCCAACTGAAAATCTCTTTTATAACACCAAATTTTTAATTTTCTATTTATCATATTCTCCCCCAACATAAGTTTCTAATATTCGCTAAGGTCAATTTTTGATTTTTTTGTATTTGGAGCATTTCTCTTTAGCTCAAACGGTATTTCGTCATGACTGACAGCACTTTTTTTAAAAAAACATCGTAATAGCTGATGGCATATTTAAACCTAAATCATTAAACAACTCTTCAGCTAATTGCTTCAATTCTAAATCTACTCTTATATTAATATTTGTTGTAGCAATATTTATTACCTCTTTATATGTAGCATAGTATTATGAATTTTTTTATATGTCAATACATTGTAAATCATATATCCTTCAATGTGAAAATTAGTATAAAAATATGTTAAAGGAATAGTTTCGATTCAAGGCTTTTACAAAAAAAGCACCCTATGTTTTTTTACATAGAGTGTTTGCTTATATATGATGTGATTTTTAATAGCTATTATACTTTCTTATCCTTCTTATTTTTTTACCATATTTTATTTTTTTATTATATGAACAAATATCCTGCATACCACATAAGCTCTCCAAAAATATTATAAAGGCATCGCTAGATACAAGTTCTTTTAGAGTCCAACCATGTTTTATAAAAATACATAAAAACCAACATTTGAATAACTAAAATCAAAAAAACAAGTACAATAACTCTTTTATAATTGTCTTCATAGAACGATTTCCTTTTTCTGATATTAAGATTTTTACAATACCTTAATACTACCCCGAAATATTATTTTTAGGAATAAATTGTATCCTAAGTTCCATTCCCATTCCTTCAGCCAGCCTTTTTAAAAGGCTTACAGTTGGATTCCTTGTACCGTTTTTCAATTTACTTATATCAGCCTGATTTATTCCTGTTATTTTTGAAAGTTCTTTTTGTGTGAGATTTTGTGCTGTTCTGGCATCAACGATAGCCCTTATAACATCCATTTCCGGTTGTATATCTTCGTATTCTTTTCTGAATTTTATATCTTCAAGCTGTTCATTCAACATATCATCAAATGTCCTCATTTTCCACTTATCCTTTCTATGTAATCTTTTCTTCTATATTTTACAAGTTTTATTTCTTCTCTTGGAGTTTTATTTGTTTTCTTAACAAATCCATTTGTCAGTATAATTTCCCCTACCTTTTCACAATCCTTATGACTCTTCTAAAGAAATCATAACCGCCATTTATATACTCACCCATCTCTCCATCCTTATTTTCAAAATATGGTGAAACCGGAAAATATCCCCATACAGGCCCAAGTCCCCCGCATATATTGCGGCCTCCGTCTCCACCTTTATATGAAAATAATCCATCATCATATACAATCTCTCTGCAATACGGATCATCCGCTATATAAATCCCAAAGAAATTTTCTTTTTCCAAAGCATACTCTTCTTCATCATCCATAAGCTCTATATGCCTAAGCTTCATGGAAAAATCCATATTGTCGCCCCAAGGAAATATGCTTCTACAGCCCTTGCCGGCTAAATATTCCCACTCTCTTTTAGTGGGAAGGGAGAAGCCGGTATCTGTTATACCCTGTAAAAGCTCCTTAAATGTGGTTTCTCTATACAGCTTACCATGCCAACTCCCATTTTCTTTATATAGACAAATACTCTTATGAACTGTTATTTCAGATATGCCCTTCTTTTCGGCATCTTCAATCATTTTTTGCCATTCTTTGTTTTCTTTAAGTTCATCATCCAAAATATCCTTCCAACAGGTCTCACTATAGTCCTTTTGGACTAACATAGGATGTATTAAAAATAATCTCCTCCTTGCTGAAAATTATTATTCAGATAGTCTTCTATTGTTGATATGAAATTCATCATCTTCAAGCTTTTTCTTTTTATCTTCTCTGTAATAGAATCCTGACTGTCATCTTCATCCTCATCTATAAATAAGTATGCGAGATCATATAAATTTTCTTCATCAAAAATTTCAGAAGGCTTTCTACCTTTAAAGTCAATTCCAAGCTTAACACTCCCTCCCGGAACAAAAACAAATTCGATACCTTCTTTTGAGCGAAAATCTGCTGTATATGTGGACTTATTAAAAAGCAGAAAATTCTTTAAAGCCTATTACTTCCAAATCATATGTATTCGCAATCTTATTTAATAATTCTTTTTTATCGTAAACGGAAAGTAGATCATACTCAGGGTTATATAATTTTTCTATTGATATATCATTCATTGATTTGGGTCTCCTTAGCATACAACGACTCTTATAATTTTTTTCTATAAAATGTTATTTTTTTCAAATTATGCCACTCACTTAACATCGCTTCCGGCTATCCAATTAATTGATCTTTGTTTGGAACATAAGGTGATGTAATTATATTTTTTTATAGGAATAGTTTCTTTTTCATAAAAAGCTATATTTATCTGAATCTAATATTGTAAACAGTTCGAAATAATGTGACCACGACAATTTTCCGGACACTGCCCGGAAAATTGGGTCACTTATATATAAGAGCCTCATATTGTATAGATTAGATAATAAATCTATCTCATAATATTAATAGTATTTACATCAACATAATTATCTATAAGTATAAGCTCTACCATAAGACTAAAAGCATCATATATCTGACCGTTGAAAAAGATTTTCTGCTTCACTTCTTTTGTTGTGGATATATAGTCAAAGACTTCTTCCAGCTTCTTATCTGTCTCCAATTGCTTTAACTCAACTCTGTCAAGTCGAGCAAACATTTCTCTATTAGAAAGCATGGTGATACCTTGCTCTGTAAAGGCATAAAGGTTTGAAGATGAATGTTTCAAAGTTTTGAACCGATCACAATTTGTGACCGGTTAATCTTTCTCATCATCACTTATTTGAAATCTAAAGCTTTCATGATCCGTTATCAACCTTTACAAGAGCTTTATCCCCTACCATAAATACCTCCATTTTCCCTTTGAATCATTTGCAATCTAATACCGGTTAGATCTTGTCTATTTTTATGTCGCGTTATGCAGGCGGTTCATTTATTTTTAAGTTTTTCAATCTACAAACTGGAATTTGTCAAATTTAAAACGAATTATAGGATTACTAAAACAGTTTTTTTCATTATTCCGTTATGAATTAATAGCTCAAATTTTATTTATTAAATTATTATACCATTGAATCATTCTGTTATTAAAATTATCTCCAAAATAATATTTCCCATTGTATATTACTGTAATCCAATTATCAGAAAGTACTCTAATTACACTATTATCTACACAAATGATTCTTTTTATATACTAGGTCTTTAATTACCTCACTAAAAACTTCTCCATTTTTTTACACATTCTTCAATTAAAAATTTATTATCCAGTGTAATTGAATATCCTTTTTTTCAATCATTTTTTTAATAGAACATTTGACATTAATGTGATTTCTAATGGTTTCCACATTTCTTCATTTGAATACTCAAGTTTTTCCTTCGATAAATGTATATTCCCATTCTTCTTTTCTAACTTTCGCTTTCATCAGTGGATTGATAAAGATTTCAGTATTATCAAATATCTCTTCTGGTAAATCAGGAAACAAATAATAAAGTCTAGTCCATATAAGGTATAATAGAAGAAGAATAGGTGCTCTATTAGCAGAACCTAATACACCCCATTCCCCTTTCTCCTGATTTTTTTAATGGAAATTGCAAATGGAATACCATTTGTTTTTTTAATATAGAGTTTTGATCTGCTACTATCAATGAAGGAATAGATGAAACACTATATCCTTTTTACTTTGGTATTACTCGACATATAATCTATAAAAGCTCTTCTCAAACTTTTTTTCTGTTGAGAAGCCCCCATAGCCAAAAGCAATTCTTATTGGCATATATGATTCAACCACTAATGCATTATACAAATATTGTTCTTCTTCTGTCATTTTATCGAGTTCTTGCTGATTTGGTAATTTCCTCCCTGTTACATTTTTGATATGCTTGCTCCAATATATCTATTGCCATATCATGATCGGGTTTTTATAATGTTTTTTTACACTTAATAAATTTTTGTATGACAAATCCATTTCTCTTTTGAATAAATCTTTCTTCACCTCAATTATAGCTATCACTTGCTTTTATGCTATATTTATATTCTTCAATAAAAGGAATTTTTTTATTCCATCACCTACCACAATCATACAATCAATTTGTTTGCTTAATTCGTTTTCTCCATTAAAAAAATAAAAACCAGATGATACTTTTTAAATTCAAACTTTTGAAAATAGCTTCATTCAACATTTTTTTGTCAAACCTTCATACATACCACCTATTGTAGGTCCGTGTTTTTATGTCTAAAAAAATTCACTAATGTCATTAATTCCTTGACTTCTTAGCGCCTCTAATAAATCTTTTTATTGTGTTTATCATCTTCTGAACTCTCCAACTTCCAATTTATACTGTTCATTTCAAAATATGCTTTTACATAACCAAGTAATATTTCATCCGAATAACCTCCTACGCTAGAATATGCTATATCTATTATTTCTAATGTAACTTTATCTAGGCTTTGATTATCCTCTGTGAATTTTTGAAGCTATTCCTTTACATTATTAAAAAAATCATCTTTGGTTGCTTCATATAATAATTTTTATTTCACCATTCTCTTATATAAAAAGCTCCTTGCTTTACTCTTTTTAAATTATATACCTATATGTTAAAATATAACAGGTTAACCTAGATATTTATTCAGGTTTTATTGCGAATATAATTATTCAATACAAAAATATTTTAAAGAAGGTTTTTTATATGAAACTAGGAATCGTTGGCTTACCGAATGTAGGTAAGAGTACATTATTTAACTCATTGACAAAGGCAGGTGCTACTGCCGCAAACTATCCTTTTGCTACTATTGACCCTAATGTAGGTGTTGTAGCAGTGCCGGATGACAGATTAAAGGAACTTGGCAAATTATATAATACAAAAAAGGTAACACCTGCACTTATAGACTTTGTAGATATCGCAGGTCTTGTAAAGGGTGCCAGCAAGGGTGAAGGACTTGGAAACCAGTTTTTATCAAATATCCGTGAATGTGATGCCATCATACATGTTGTAAGATGCTTTGATGATTCAAATATCATCCATGTAGAGGGAAGTGTTGATCCGATCAGAGATATCGAAACTATCAACTTAGAGCTTATATTCTCCGATATTGAGATTTTGGAGCGAAGAATTGCAAAGACTAAGAAATCTGCAATGAATGACAAAGCTCTAAAGCATGAGCTTGATATCCTTTTGGAACTCAAGGACATACTTGAAAGCGACAATATGGCAAGCAGCTACACATCTTCTGATGAAGAGGATGTCGCATTTGTAAAATCACTTGGACTTATCACATATATGCCTGTTATCTTTGCTGCTAATGTATCTGAGGATGACCTTGCTGATGACGGTGCTTCAAATGAGTATGTAGCTAAGGTAAAAGAATATGCCGCAAAGTCAAATGCGAAGGTATTTGCTGTATGTGCAGCCATTGAAGAAGAAATTTCACAGCTGGATGATGAGGAAAGAAACGAATATCTTGATGCTCTCGGTATCTCAGTGTCAGGTCTTGATAAGCTTATTGCTGCAAGCTATGACCTGCTTGGACTTTTAAGCTATCTTACAGCCGGTGAAGATGAGTGTAGAGCCTGGACTATAAAGAAAGGCACAAAGGCTCCGGGAGCGGCCGGAAAGATCCACTCAGACTTTGAGCGTGGCTTTATAAAGGCCGAGGTTATCAACTATCAGGATCTTCTTGACTGCGGCTCTACAGCTGCCGCCAAGGAAAAAGGCCTGGTGCGTATAGAGGGTAAAGAATATGTAGTACAGGATGGAGATGTTATACTCTTTAGATTTAATGTATAAACAGTTTATATAAAGGGGGTTATATGAAAAAGAATACATTACCTGTTTTTGGTGTCGGTCCTATTTATGCCGTCAGTTGTTTACTTCTAACCGTCCTTGGACTTTTCTTAAAAAAGAAAGGGTTCTTAGATAGGGGTGAGCTTCCGGCTTTAAAGCAAGTAGCAATGTTTATAGGAGGTTTGCTTATTTTTTTATCGGAATCGCAGTATGGATATATGCTGTAATTATTCAGAAGAATCAGTGATGAGATAAGCAGTAGGTATCTGGTAACATCAGGAATATATTCCATTGTCAGAAACCCTATTTATCTCGCATTTTTTTATGTGTATGTACAGGTATTCTGATAACTGCACATAATGTCTTTCTACTTATATTTCCGATAATATTTTTATATATTTCTTAACTGTATTGATGAAGCAGACAGAAGAAAAAAATGGTTACTTGAAAAAAATTCGGCACAGAGTATGTTGAGTATTGTAAACATGTCAACAGGGTAATACCTTGGTTTAGACATTAATATATTTATGCCATCAACTAAGATGACAGAATGGAGATTATTATGGCGCTAATGGATTTATTTAAAAAGGCTTTTATGGGAGCAACCGACGAGGAAAATCGAAAAAACAAAGCCAGAATGAGAGAAATATTTAACAGCAGTGTTGCAAACGGTGATGATTACAAGCTTATTTATTGCCATATGGAAAACTGTACCAATGCTGTTGTTGTCAAGGTTACAAGACATAGTAACTTTATTGTAGGGTACAAGGAAGGCGAAGTTGTAGTTATTCCTGTAAATGCCGAACTTACAGAATATGGAGATGCAATGGTATTTAATAAGGCAAATGAAAGCTTTACAAAGACATCTCTAGGCTTTTGTTTTGTAGGAAATCCTGAAGTTTCTTTACAATTTGTCCCTATGACATACGAACCCGGTATAACCGCCGGTGCAAGGCATTCGGTTTCCATTACTCAATCATCTGCCGAAGTAGCTGAGTTCAAGAATTTCTTTAAAAAGGGATTACAATAATTTATAAATATGAGAATTATGAATAAAGATGATATAATCACTGCACTAAAGGAAGCGGTAATACCTGATGAAGAGTATTATATTGATAGTGAAATAATAGATGCAATGCTTGAGTATCCTGATTCCTTCCAATTTGTGAAGCCTATCTTGGAAATAATATCACAAAACCCGAGTGTCGACTTCGGATCTCCCGGAGAGTTGGTCCACTTTGTAGAAAAGTTTTACAAAAAGGGCTATGAAGAAGCACTGATTGAATATGTAAGGAAAAGTCCTACATTTCATAATATATGGATGATTCATCGTTGCTATAATGATGCAAGCTGCACTTTCCATAATGACTTTTTATCGTTGATAAATGAGATTAAAGAAAACCCTTCTACATCTGCTGATATTATAAAGGCGATTGAAATGTTTAATTGGTAATTATTTTTAAAAAAATTATATAAAATCTTGGGGTTGGTATTTTTCCAATTCCGGGATTTTTTTGTTTTTTTATAATTTTAATAATGTCGGTTTGAATGTCGGTTTGAATGTCGGTTTGAATGTCGGTTTAAATGTCGGTTTAAATAAAACTGAAAAGAATCGGATCAAAGCGTGATGGAAACCGGATTGTGATTAGATAAGTAAGAAAGATGGGGAACTACACCACCCCATCTAAATTTATCGCAATAGAATTTAATTAATTCTATATTTTATATCATCCTTTTTGAAAAAAACCTAATATCTTATCTTCATTCCCACGAATTACTATTTTTTTCTATTTCCACTTTTTTTGAAAGCAAATATGCTGTATTACAAACTTTAAAGATAAGCTCAATATCATGTGTTATAAGTATAACCGGGGTATTAATGATTTTTTTCGCCAATGACCTCTGCGACAAGCTTCATTCTCCTATAATCCAGCCCTGCTGTAGGTTCATCTAAAATAACTAATTTAGATTCCTTAATCAAAGCTAGAATAACTGCCAGTCTTTGTTTTTTTCTCCACCTGATAAATCATGTGGATTTAACATTCTTTTATCCCACAAATCCATTTTAATCAAGTATCTTTTAACTTCCTCTAAATATTTACTGTCTTTAAGTTTATCCTTAGGAATCAATTCTTTTTCAACGGTTTCACAAAAAAACATATTGCTACAGTTTTGAAGACTTATTGCTACATTAGATAATCTGTCCTTTACGGTTTTACCATATGATGTATAACCTTTCCTTAATGGAATGAGCCCTGTCAGCTGTTTGGCAAGCGTTGTCTTTCCTATTCCATTATCACCTATTAAAGCCATACATTCTCCACGATTCAGATTAAAATTGACAGTTTCCGGTAGGCTATATCCCTTATTACTTACATATACGTCTTCAATTTTTTTACCAATTGATTATCATACGGAGCTTTCATAATTGCTTTTAGATTATTATTATTGAAGGTCCTCAGTTCATTTTTATATTCCAGCTCGTATGTTAACTCTTTTGATGAGAAGATACCTTCTAGCCTTCCATCTTTAAGCAGAATAAGCTTGTCAATTAACGGTACTAAATATGACAGTCTATGTTCTACTATGATTATTGTTTTTCCACACTCTTTTAAATGTTCTAAAATTCTTCCAAGATCCTTTGTTGATTTATAATCTAAATTTGCTGAAGGCTCATCTAAAAGAATAATTTCACTGTCAAATACCAGTGTTGAAGCTATAGCAACCTTCTGCTTTTGTCCGCCTGAAAGTTCCCTTACATTTTTTTAGTTTTTTTAAATCCTCTATTCCTATTTCCTTTAGGGCATTTTCAACTTGTCTATACAGCATACATCGTTCCATGCCCATATTTTCACCTATAAGTGCTACTTCATTTTCAACTTCCTTAGAAAAAAATTGATCATTCGGATTTTGAAATACATTACCTACATATTTCGCAATTTCACCGGCTTTATAGTCAGAAATACTCCTACCCAGGATACTTATTTCCCCGGTCATATTTCCGTCATATAATGAAGGAATCAAACCGTTTAATAGCCTCAATAAGCTTGTTTTTCCGCATCCTGACAGCCCTGTAATAACAATAAATTCTCCTTTATCTACAGAAAAAGAGATATTTTCTAAAACATTTTTTTACCGTATGAAAACTGTTTTTATATCAACATTTATAATCTTTGACATATCGTAATACCCAGAAATATTAATCCAATTAAAATAACACCATAATCTTTCCATGTAAACGAAAGATCTTGATATGAAGTCTTCTTACACTCATATTCTATTCCCTTTGTAATTAAAGCACATGATAAATTTTCACCTGTTTCAAAGGCCTTATAAATCATTGGAACAAGATAGAGTTCTAAACTATAAATCGGCCTAAATATAGTAATACTTATATTACGTGCCTTTAGTCCTTCTTTTATTTCAGACAAATACTCTCTATATTCGGGAATAAAGCGAAAAAAAACAGCTACACCAATGCACAAATAATTTGGTAAATGTATACTTCTTAGAGAATATATAATTGTGGATGTACTAAAACCTGATAATATAACCGCAAGTATCCATATCGGAAAAAGCTTGAGGACAATCAGTCCCATTGTATAAAGTGCACCAAGCCATCCATAATAGAAAAATCTGCTTGGAACCAGCCATATAATGGCAAATAATAATATATAAAAAGCAAATAGACGAATTGATTCTCTCTTTTTTATAACAGCAACTAACAGGAAACTGAAAAGTAACATTAACCAATAAACAATCATTGTACTAAAGAATGCAATGCTTGTATAAATCACCATAAGGATGCCTATCGAAATAGGTTTGATTTGCATTTCTACTTTCATATTCTCAAAGTATATTAAGATAATATACCTGATTGTTCAATATTTCTGTTAAAGAACTTATTGTAAATATATTTACCCAGTAATGTACCCATAACTGCTGCCAAAATCTCTATAAAAAGTATTATCGACAGATTTTTAGGATTCAAATAAGTATCTTTTATCATCTGTGCTTTTTCCAAAGTAAATAAATTCGGGAAGGTTTTTACCAAGCCTTCTACTCCCAGGAAAAGTATAAAGAAAAATCCATGTAGTGCATAAATAACTTCAGAAATTACATATGATATACTGATTCTCATATCATTTGTATAGTTATGACTACTGCCTATACAAACTTCTCCCGCAACACCTGCAACTAACATAATAGGTAGCATAGGAACAAATCCCATAATAGAATAAATAATACCGGACAACAGGTAATAAATAAAAATTGTTCCCCTTTTAGGAATTCTATGACACATAACAAAATAAATTGGTGCACATACTAAGCTTCCTATAGAAACATGAATAAAGACACCATAAGTTCCAAATATCTGTGTTAACATTCCCGATAACATACTGATAACAAATCCGACTACCCCAAGTAGGCTGACAATAATAATATCTTTTACTTTCATAGTTTTATCCCCCTTTGATATTTTTATGTTAGCACTGCCTAACCCTGCTGTCAAGATACATTTTTATATATTACACCAAAAATAACGGTATTTTTTATACTTTAATACCAATATTTATCCAATGTTCTCTTCTATATAATAAAAAAGAAGCCATCAAGTTTCCTCAACAGCTTCCTTTGTCTTTATCCAACCACTATATTTATAATCTTCTTTGGAACATATATTTCTTTTCTTATTGTTCCTTCCAGTTTTCCGGCCTCAGCAAGTGCTTTCTTACCTGCCTCTATAGCATCTTCCTTGTTTACATTGGCATCAAGCTCAATAACAAGCTTTGTCTTTCCGTTTATCTGAACAGGAACCTCTATTGTATCCACTTCCTTATGGCTCTCATCAAATGTAGGCCACTCTGCATGGAATACCGAACCCTGTCCTCCAAGCTCTTCCCAAAGTTCCTCACCTATATGAGGTGCAAAAGGTGCAAGCAATATAGTAAATGCCTTTAATGTTTCCTTATCCACACCGTTCTTTTTGCTAAGCTCATTAAGCTTATTATTGTACTCCATAAAGCCTGCGATAACTGTATTCAAGCTAAATGCATTAAATCTTTGCTCAATATCGGAGATAAGGTTTGCACGAACTCTTAAGAGCTCTCTGTCGGCCTCTACATTCTTATCCTTATTGTCCATTACAAGCTTATAGAACTTATTTAAAAATCTTGATACACCCTCGATACCTCTGTCATCCCAGTCGGCATCAAGCTCAGGCGGTCCGACGAAAAGCTCATACATTCTAAGAGCATCACATCCATAGTCACGAACAAGATCATCAGGTGAAACCACATTTCCCTTACTCTTACTCATCTTCTGTCCGTCACTACCGTTTATCATACCCTGATTGAAAAGCTTTGTAAAAGGCTCATCAAAGTCAACCACACCTATATCATTTAAGAACTTGGTGTAGAATCTTGAATAAAGAAGGTGAAGTACGGCATGCTCAACGCCACCTATATACATATCTACAGGAAGGTACTTATCTGCCATCTCTTTGCTTACAAGCTCCTTATCATTGTGCGGATCCACATATCTAAGGAAATACCAGCTTGATCCTGCCCACTGCGGCATGGTATTGGTCTCACGCTTTGCAGGTGCACCACATACAGGACATGTGGTATTTACCCACTCATCAATAGCCGCAAGCGGTGACTCACTGTTCCTGTAGGCTGATAACTCTCTACCTCAGGAAGCCTTAACGGAAGCTCATTTTCCGGTACAGGCACATTTCCACAATGTGGGCAATGTATTATCGGAATAGGCTCACCCCAGTAACGCTGTCTTGAGAATACCCAGTCACGAAGCTTGTAGTTGGTTGTCTTCTTACCATAACCCTTCTCTTCTATCATCTGTGGAGCTTCAAGCTTTAACTTCGCACTCTCCATACCGTTCCAGTCACCTGAGTTTATCATTGTTCCTACAGCATCTGTGTAGGCTTCTGTCATATTTTCAATTTCTTTACCGTCTTTTGCTATAACCTGAACTATAGGAAGATCAAATTTCTTTGCAAACTCAAAGTCTCTGTCATCATGTGCAGGTACACACATAATAGCACCTGTACCATAGTCGGCCAAAACATAGTCTGAAAGCCAAATAGGTGTCTTTGCACCGTTTAAAGGATTGATTGCATATGAACCTGTAAATACACCTGTCTTTTCCTTTGACTGCATTCTGTCTACATTTGACTTCATGGAGCTTTCAAAAATATACTTCTCAACGGCCTCTCTTGTCTCATCTGTAGCCAGAGATTTTGCAAGCTCATGCTCAGGTGAAAGTACCATAAAAGTAGCACCGTAAAGAGTATCAGGTCTTGTAGTATAAACCACAATATTTTTGTCCTGTCCATCCACCTTAAAGTTTACTTCGGCACCATAGCTCTTTCCGATCCAGTCTGACTGCATCTTCTTAACCTTCTCAGGCCAGTCAAGCTTGTCAAGGTCATTAAGAAGTCTGTCTGCATATGCTGTTATCTTTAGCATCCACTGACGAAGATTCTTCTTTGTAACCGGAGTTCCACATCTCTCACATTTTCCGTCTACTACCTCTTCATTTGCAAGACCTGTCTTACATGAAGGGCACCAGTTAATAGGGAATTCCTTCTCATATGCAAGACCTTTTTTGAACATCTGAACAAATATCCACTGTGTCCACTTATAAAAGTTAGGATCGGTAGTATTAACCTCTCTGTCCCAATCATAAAGTGCCGCAATTTCATTTATCTGTCTTTTAATATTAGCTACATTTTCCGCTGTGGATTTTGCAGGATGAACCCCCATCTTTATTGCATAGTTCTCTGCAGGAAGACCGAATGCATCCCAACCCATAGGATGTATTACATAATTACCCTTTAGCACCTGATATCTGCTCCATACATCAGATATTACATATCCTCTCCAGTGTCCTACATGAAGTCCTGAACCTGAAGGATATGGGAACATATCCAAGCAATAGTACTTTGGCTTTTTTCCATCATCAACATTTACAGGGTTTGCTTCCCAGTTTTTCTTCCATTTCTTCTCTATTGCACTATGATTATAATGTGCCATAATCTCTTCCTTTCGCTAACGGTTTAAAGTTGATTAGAGCTTCCCTCCACAAAAGTGAAGTTAAAGCTCTACCAAAAAATAAGTTAAATTTTAAAATCTGAATTTGTCCTCAAAGTAAGCCTTAAGCTCTGCTATCGGGATTCTTACCTGCTCCATACTGTCTCTGTCTCTTACAGTTACAGCATTGTCATTCTCGGAGTCAAAGTCATATGTAATACAGAATGGTGTACCTATTTCATCCTGTCTACGATATCTCTTACCGATATTTCCTCTGTCATCAAACTCTACATTGTAGTACTTTGACAATTCCTCGGAAATCTTAAGAGCACCCTCATTAAGCTTCTTTGAAAGCGGTAAAATACCGATCTTAACAGGAGCAAGTGCAGGATGGAAGTGAAGAACTGTTCTTGTATCACCGCCCTCAAGAGTCTCTTCATCATATGCCGCACAAAGGAATGCTAAAGTAACTCTGTCTGCACCAAGTGAAGGCTCTACTACATATGGAATGTATCTCTCACTTGTCTCATCATCAAAATATGTAAGATCCTGTCCTGAAACTTCCTGATGACGACCAAGATCATAATCTGTTCTGTCTGCGATTCCCCAAAGCTCACCCCAACCGAATGGGAAGAGGAATTCTATATCTGTTGTAGCATTTGAATAGAAACTAAGCTCCTCTTTGTCATGGTCTCTAAGTCTCATCTGCTCCTCTTTGATACCAAGAGCTATAAGCCAATCTCTACAGAAACCTCTCCAATACTCAAACCACTCAAGGTCTGTACCCGGCTTACAGAAGAACTCAAGCTCCATCTGCTCAAACTCTCTTGTTCTAAATGTGAAGTTACCCGGAGTGATCTCATTTCTGAATGACTTACCAATCTGTCCTATACCAAAGGTACTTTCTTTCTTGAAGTTCTTTGTACATTCTTAAAGTTTACAAAAATACCCTGTGCTGTTTCGGGTCTTAAATAAACCACATTTTTAGCATCCTCTGTTACACCCTGGAAGGTCTTGAACATAAGGTTAAACTGACGGATATCTGTAAAATTGTGCTTACCACAGGTTGGACAAGCTATTTCATGCTCATCAATGTACTTTTTCATCTCATCATTTGACCATGCATCCACGCTACCGTCTATAGTAACATTATTTTCCTGCATATAGTCTTCAATGATCTTGTCCGCTCTAAATCTCTCATGGCATTCTTTACAGTCCATAAGAGGATCTGAGAAGCTTCCCAAATGTCCTGATGCTATCCATGTCTGTGGATTCATCAAAATGGCACAGTCAACACCTACATTGTATGGTGACTCCTTTATAAACTTCTGCCACCAGGCAGCTTTAACATTATTCTTTAATTCAACACCCAAGTTACCATAGTCCCAGGTATTTGCAAGACCGCCGTATATCTCTGAACCCGGATATACAAATCCTCTTGATTTAGCCAATGCTATGATTTTTTCCATGCTATATTCCATGAATTTCTCCTTTATTTAAATATAATATAATTAAAGCCATCTACCTTGGCAGTATTATCATCAAACTCGATATCATTTGATACATAGGTGATCTTCCCCTCTGTATACACATCGGCCTTACCGTCTATTAGCGCAATATAATTGCCTTTGATCCCCTCAGGTATCTCTATTGAATCCATCTTTGATACATCAATATCTTTAAGATTGTATACCTCTACAGAATTCAAATCAAAGCTGTTGTCTTGAGTAAACTTTGCAAACTCTTTCATACATTCAAATGAGCTGTATGAAAATACCAGTTTTGCCACATTCTTTTTTATTGCGGCATCTTCAAGTTTTACCTGATTATTTGCATTTAACTTATTAAAGTCTTCTATCTCTGCGTTGGCAAAGCTTTCAAGCTCATCGCTCTTCGCTTCCGTATCTATTTCTTCAACCAAGGCGGACTTTAGTGTGCCGTCCCCGGATATAAATATAGAGCTTTGATCAGGATGGTATGAATATGACTTGTTTCCACCACAGCCTGTCAAAAATAACAGAAACGCTGCAGCCGCCAAATATCCCTTTTTTTCATGAGCACTCCTCTTCTATATAAATTTATCCGCCCAAAAGCAGTATAACAATTAAACTATGTCAGAATATTCAAATTTTTTTATTAAGACACTAGAAACAAGTATGCCACAAAAACGGCTCATTTTCAAGGTAGGAGAGATTTTTTTATTGTATTTTTTTGTTCGATATAAAAAGCTCCGATTTAAACGTAGTCGGAGCTTTTTATAATTAATTTTCATACTATCCTATTACTTAACTACCGGTGATGCATATTTACCGGGATCCTTAGCAGGTTTACAGTATTCTCTCCATTCATCAAAGCTATGAATATCATGCTCTTTTCCGTCTACTGAATTTTCAACATTTATTTTAACTCCGTCAAAAGACACTTCCCTACCCTCAGGCAGTATAATTGACATTATTTCCTCCTCACTTGGATTACCTGTAAGTACTATATCCACTGCAATATTTGCCCTTCCTTCATTTATATCATTTTTCTTTATTTCATCACATAAACTCTTTAGTTCAGGGAACATAGTAAACAGCTTTGTATTATTTCCCGAGATATCTTCTATATCAGTAAATTGTATCTGCCTACATCCTTCAAAAAAGCTTAATGTTCTTACTGAATTTGAATCATAATCTGACCAAACTGCATTATCCATATTTTGTTTCATAAACTTACTAAATTGTGATGTATATATTGAGTTTATTCTGTTTTCATCTTCCAAATCTCCTATGATATCTTCATACTCTTTTTCAAACAGCTCTCCTGTCTCCACATCAATATATATCATCCTTTTTGTATTATTGTCCTTATCTTCATTTGAAGGCACTATATCTTCCGCCCCGAATACAAGACAAGGCTTATTCTCATACATTCTTGTTGTAAACATAGTATAGTCGGTAGGCATTATATTCATATTCTTTTCTTTTTAAAATTTCAAGAACATCTATTTCATTTTTTTATTTGCTTACCTCCTATACCATAAACCTTTACGTCAAAAATTTTTCTATATTTCTTTCTAAATATGTTTTTATCTGTATTTACATCCCTCATTCTGTTTGAATGCACTGTCATATTAACTTCCACGGCATATTTTTAAAGGTATATATAGCATATATCTTATTACAGGGTCTTCACTTTCTCTCATATCATTATCCTGTATAGCACAGAGGGCATTTCCGTCTTCACTAATCCAAAGCCCTTGCAGATTATTTTTTATTCCCCATGTCACTGTGTAACCGTCATCTACAATCTTATGTGTTGTATTTTCATCCACCTTTTTATCTTTACTGCCACATCCGATACAAAACATTATGCAAAATACAAATAATAAAAGTCTTCTCTTCATCCCTCTACTCCTCTGCCCATATATTTATCTGTTATCAGGTATAGGCTTATAACTTGGTCTTGCCATCTCCTCCGGCTCAATATACTTTTTAAAGTCATCAAAGTTATTAATCTTATGTGGAAGTCCGTCTACCGAATGTCTTCCATCTATTATCACTCCATCAAATGATATATCCTCTTCATTCTCAAAAAACATATCCGCTAATTCCTTATCGCTTATACTGTCAGATAACATAAAGGTCACTTTAGCCCTTTTTCCTTCGGATATAAGTTTATCCAGATTTTCCTTTAATTTTGGAAATAATTCATATAGTTTTTTATTATCTTTTTGGGATTCTGTCTATATCATATACATATACATCCGTAAAACCTTCCCATACTGATGATGAACTAACAGTAATATATGAATAAAGTGAATTTTGCTTTAAAAGTATCTCATTAAAAATATCCCATTTATCAACAGCAGTTATTCTCTCTCCTTTACTCCGCCTTTCTAAAACATCCCTTGCCCAATCTTCAAAATATGTTTCATCTTCTATATTGATAAATACAGATTTTAGCCTATCTTCATATCCATTTTCTATATCTTTGCTTGTTTTTTCAGACCACACCTTAATATATGGTTTCCCGTCATATTCTAATGCAATTGCTTTATATGGTTTGTCAGGGTTTTATATTATCATCATTATCAAATATACTTTTTACATCTATTGTTTTGAGTTTTTTTCCTGTTTTAATATCATATATATCAACATTGAATTTATCAAGCTCCGTAGTTTTCAAATTAAATCCCAAAGGATTTCCGTTTTCATCCCAAAAAGTATCCAAATATCTCCCTTGCAAATCATTATCTGTAGCGTATCTATTGGGGATTATATCATCATCCTCACCTCCCCATTTAGTATCATCACCTATCCCCTTATGTGAATATATTACATACAATGCATCTTTATCTTCATTAATTTCACTTGCATAATAACCGGTTTTATATGTAAGATCATACTCTCCTCTCTCAACCTTATATGTTTTTTTAGTACAAGCACTTAAGCACAGGCAAAGTAACATACCTATAAAAATCTTACTTTTTTTCATTTTTCACCCCACTACCGTATTTTCTCCATAATTATCAGCTTCTTAATAAAAGTTTGTATTTACTGTCAGGACTTTTGCAACACTATCTAATCAAATAATCTCAACTTAAATGCCCTTGCTTATATCTAACTTTATTATACTTTTTATACAAACTATGTAAACCCGAAATACTTATTATATTTTTTTATTTTACTTTTTTTATAACTATAGATCTTCCCATCGACTATATTTTTCACATACAAAAAAACAGGGACTTTCATCCCTGTTTTTTTATTTATTTACCTATTATTTCAACAACTCTTCCATAGTATGCCAGCCAAGTACCGCACATTTTACTCTTGCAGGCATATGTGAAATATCTCTGAGGGCTCCGGCCTCATCAAGTTCTTCTATCTCTTCCTCACTTGCCTCTCCCTTTATCATACGGAAGAACATATCTGAAAGTCTGATAGCTTCATCCTTTTCAAGACCTATTACCATATCAAGCATTATATCCGCTGAAGCCTGTGATATGGCACATCCGTCTCCTACAAATGCTCCGTCTTCTATAATACCGTCATCATCCACCTTCAGCTTTAAAGTGATATGATCACCACAGCTTGGATTTACACCGTCCAGTATTAGATTGGCACCGGGAAGATCATGTTTATGATAAGGTCTTAAATTATGCTCTGTCAGAATTTCATTATAAAAGGCTCTGTTCTCACTCATCGTATCCCATCTCCTTTCTTATCTCTAAAAGAGCAGCTGAGAGTGCTTCTATCTCTTCCTTTGTGTTATAGAAAGAAAGACTTGCTCTTGTGGTTGAATTTATTTTTAAATGTTGTAAAAGAGGCTGCGCACAGTGATGTCCGGCTCTTACCGCAATGCCCTTTGAATCAAGTATCGTTGATACATCATGCGGATGTACTCCCTCAAGTATAAAGTTAATTATACCGCTATGCTTAGCAGGATCTTTGAACCAAGTATTCTGACATACTTGTTCTTTGAAAGAACCTCCATAGCATACTCACTCAGCTCTCTTTCGATACTCTCTATCTTCTCATATCCTATGCTCTCTATATAGTCGATAGCTGCCGCAAGTCCAACCGCACCCTCTGCATTTACTGTACCGGCCTCAAACTTATGAGGTAATGGTGCAAATGTAGCTTTTTCTTTGGTAACATACTCTATCATCTCTCCACCGCTAAGGAATGGAGGCATGGCATCAAGTAATGCCTTCTTACCGTAGAGTACACCGATACCCATTGGTCCACAAAGCTTGTGACCTGAGAATGCAAAGAAGTCCGCATCCAATTCTCTTACATCTATTTTCTTATGAGGTATGCTCTGTGCACCGTCAACAACAACTACAGCTCCCACACTATGAGCTTTTTCAATGATATACTCTATAGGTGTAGGTATTCCAAGTACATTTGATATCTGTGTACAAGCTACCAGTTTTGTATTTTCATTTATTTTAGAGTCTATCTCAGCCTTTGTAATCTCACCGTCTTCCTCACAGTCAAGGAATACAAGTTTAGCTCCTGTAGCTCTTGCCACCATCTGCCATGGAAGCATATTTGAATGATGCTCAAGTATACTTACAACTATCTCATCACCGGCCTTTATATTGTTTAGACCGTAGCTGTATGCCACAAGGTTTAAACTCTCTGATGCATTTCTGGTAAAGATTATCTCTTCACTTCCTGCTGCACCTATAAACTTCGCCACTTTGCTTCTGGCATCCTCATAGTCCTCGGTAGCTTCAACACTGAGTTTATATACTCCTCTTAAAGGGTTGGCATTATGATGCTTATAAAAATCATTCATCGCATCCAGTACTGCCTGCGGTCTCTGTGATGTAGCCGCATTGTCCATATATATAACATCATCGGATGCTAAAAGCGGAAAATCATTTCTGTATATACTCTTACTCATCTTCACTGCCTCCAAGATAAAGATTTACCTTTTCTTCAAGTTCGGCATTTTCAAGCTTCTTGCTGATAGCATCTATTCTGGCTCTTGCCACCATCTTTGTAACACTTTCCTTGTCCATACCTCTTGATGTGAGGTAGAAAAGCATACCTTCATCAAGGTTTCCTATGGAAGCACCATGTGTACCGACTACATCTTCCTCGGCACAGAGTATTACAGGTATACTCTGATTGTGGATATTCTGACCTAAAAGAAGTACATCCTCACTCTCTTCACCGGTTGCATCCTTTGCTCCTCTCTTAAAGTCAATAGTACCTCTTAGAAGCTTCTTTGAATTGTCATTAAGTACTCCTGAGGCTATCATTTTGCAATTACTTGACTTTCCTATATGGTCTGCCACATAGTTAAGGTCTATCTGCTCCTCGGCCTTTCCATAGTAGCCAAGGTCTGATATAAACTCACTTCTTTTACCTACCAGACTTGCTCTTGCACCTGCAAATATCTTCTCTCCACCCAGTAAGAGCTGTACAAGCTCAAATGAAGCGTCTTTCAACCCTTGCACCTATATCATTGAGTGAAATATCACTGTCTGACTGAAGTCCTACCTGATACAATTTTACCTTTGCATCTTTCTCTGCAAAAACGAATGTCTGTACCGCCAAAGCACCTGCATTCTCCTCATTTGAAGAGTAATCCATCCATACATTGGCTTCACTGCCTTCCGCCGCATAGATATATACTCTTACCTTTGACAGGCTTTCCTTATCTCTGCATATATTTATATGACTGTTTGACTTTTCACCTGCAAGAGTATTTATAATAATATCTTCACTTTCAGAGTCACAAAGCTCTGTCATATTTGCTCCCATTCCTGTAGGAAGGGCTTTCATAGCTTCAATAATCTCTTTTGAAAGTTCATTGTTTGCATTTTCATTTAAAACTTTTATATTTGCACTGCCTGTTTCACTTGGTATAGAAACAGCAGTCTCATTCATCTTTAGCCATCTCCAGGTAAGAACCGGTATTCTGTTTAAAGTAATATCTCTCATTAACCAATACTTCCTTTCATTTCTAATTGAATGAGATTGTTCATCTCTACAGCATACTCAAGCGGCAATTCTTTAGATACATTGTCGGCAAATCCGCTTACGATCATCGCCTTGGCATCCTCTTCACTGATACCTCTGTTCATAAGATAGAATACGGCATCATCACTGATTCTTCCGATTCTTGCCTCATGTCCTACATCGGCATCCGCACATCTGATATCCATAGCAGGGACTGTATCTGAGCGTGATATATCATCAAGCATCAAAGACTCACAGGACACTGCAGCCTTTGCATTCTTTGCTTTTTCGGATACCACTACGGCATTTCTGAATGTAGATATACCGCCGCCCTTTGAAATCGACTTTGTATTTATAAATGAAGATGTATCAGGGGCCGCATGTACTACCTTTGAACCTGTATCCAGATTTTGTCCTGCACCTGCGAATGTAATTCCTGTGAACTCCATTCTTGCACCCCTACCCTTTAATATACTCATAGGGTAAAGATATGATACATGTGAACCGAAAGAACCTGAAACCCATTCAATTCTTCCGCCCTCTTCCACAACAGCTCTCTTTGTGTTGAGGTTGTACATATTCTTTGACCAGTTCTCTATAGTTGAATATCTTAGTCTGGCATTCTTTCCTACATAAAGCTCTACACATCCTGCATGAAGGTTTGCCACATTATATTTTGGTGCCGAACAGCCTTCGATAAAGTGAAGATCAGCACCCTCATCTACGATAATAAGTGTGTGCTCAAACTGTCCTGCACCCTTTGCATTAAGTCTGAAATATGACTGCAAAGGAATATCAAGATGAACACCCTTCGGTACATATACAAATGAACCGCCTGACCATACCGCACCATGTAATGCCGCAAACTTGTGGTCATTGGGCTTTACAAGCTTCATGAAATGCTTTTGAATCATCTCAGCATACTCACCATGCATTGCGCTCTCAAGATCTGTATATACAACACCCATCTGTGAAACTTCATCTCTTACATTGTGGTATACAAGCTCAGAGTCATACTGTGCACCTACACCTGCCAAAGATTTTCTTTCAGCCTGTGGAATACCGAGTTTTTCAAAGGTATCCTTGATATCCTCAGGAACTTCTGACCACTTTGTCTTCATATGTGTATTAGGTCTTACATAAGTAACAATATTGTCAATATCAAGACCGTCTATAGAAGGACCCCATGGCGGAACTTCCATCTGATTATATATCTGTAATGCCTGCAATCTGAAATTCTGCATCCAGGCAGGATCGTTCTTCTCTTTTGAAATCTGAGACACTAACTCAGGTGTAAGACCTGCAGCTATTTTGAAGTTGTCCTTATCTTCATTTCTGAAGTCATACATACTTCTGTTAATGTCTTCTACATATGTCTTTTCCTTCATTATTTGCTCTCCTGAATATACTTTTCAAATCCATGCTCATTGATTTCATCTACCAAAGAAGCATCTCCTGTCTTTATGATTTTTCCGTCTACCATAATATGTGTATAGTCAACCTTTAATGACTCAAGTATTCTTGTACTGTGAGTGATTATAAGGAGAGCACCGTCTTTTTTCTTCTGATATTCTTTGATACCGGCTGAAACTGTTCTTACAGCATCCACATCAAGTCCTGAATCTGTCTCATCAAGTATTGCAAGCTTCGGTGAAAGCATAAGAAGCTGTAATATCTCAGCCTTTTTCTTCTCACCGCCTGAAAATCCTACATTCAAGGCTCTGTTGGCATACTCGCTGTCCATATTTAAGACTTCCATATTCTTTGCAAGGTCCTTTTTAAACTGCATCATCTTTACTCTCTTGCCGCTTACAGACTCTACTGCATTTCTGATAAAACTGCTGAGTGGAAGGCCCGGTACCTCAAGAGGATTCTGGAATGATAAGAACATTCCTGCCTTTGCACGCTTGTCTGCTGATTCATCAATTATATTCTTACCGTCAAATATAATTTCTCCGCTGTTTGCAACATATCTTGGATTACCCATAAGAGCATAGCCGAGTGTTGACTTACCTGCTCCGTTCGGTCCCATAAGTACATGTGTTTCGCCTTTTTTAATTTCTATATTTACTCCATGAAGAATTTCCTTTAAATTCTCATCATCTTCTATGGAAACTGTTAAATTATTTACATTTAATAATGACATTGATTTTTCCTTTCACCTCTCCCTTGAGCTTAGGGGTAATCTATAATAGAAAACCAGTATTCTATTAACTATATTGGAATTTTAAGGCTTAATTCCCAGTAAGTCAATAGGAATTAAAAAAAAGCCCTTAAAAAAGGGCTTTTAAATGCTTATGTATTTAATTTTGTACAATTTTTTATACAATTCCCTGTGAAATCATTGCGTTTGCAACCTTCTCAAATCCGGCAATATTAGCACCTGCTACATAGTTGCCTTCCTGACCGTATCTCTTAGCCGCATCGTCAACCTTTGTAAAGATATCCTTCATAATGCCTTTAAGCTTCTCATCAACTTCCTCAAATGTCCATGAAAGTCTCATAGCATTCTGGCTCTGCTCAAGACCTGAAACAGATACACCTCCTGCATTTGAAGCCTTACCCGGCATAAAGAGTACTCCGTTATCCTGAAGATACTTTGTTGCCTCAAGAGTTGTAGGCATGTTTGCACCCTCTGCCACTGCAAAGCAGCCGTTAGCTACAAGTGCCTTCGCTCCGTCAAGATCAAGCTCGTTTTGAGTAGCACATGGAAGGTAGATATCACATTTGATATTCCAGATTCCCTTACCTTCTGTATACTTGGCAGAAGATACTCTGTTTGCATACTCTGATATTCTCTGTCTCTTAACTTCCTTGATATCCTTAACAATATCTACCTGTATACCGTTCTCATCATATACATAACCGTTTGAATCACAGAGTGCAACAACCTTTGCTCCAAGCTGCTGTGCCTTTGTATTGCATAGATTGCGACATTTCCTGAACCTGTAACTACAACTGTCTTTCCCTTAAGTTCCTTGTTGTTTGCCTTAAGCATCTCATCAAGAATGTATACAAGGCCGTAACCTGTAGCCTCTGTTCTTGCCAAAGAACCTCCGAAAGGAATTCCTTTTCCTGTAAGAACACCTTCAAACAATGTTGTAAGTCTCTTGTACTGACCGAAAAGGTAACCGATCTCTCTACCGCCTACACCGATATCACCTGCCGGTACATCTGTGTCTTTTCCGATATGCTTATAAAGCTCGTTCATAAAACTTTGGCAGAATGCCATCACTTCTCTGTCTGATTTTCCCTTAGGATCAAAGTTTGAACCGCCTTTTCCTCCACCCATAGGAAGACCTGTAAGTGAGTTTTTAAGTACCTGCTCAAATCCGAGGAATTTAAGTATTGACTGGTTTACTGTAGGATGGAAACGAAGTCCTCCCTTATAAGCACCTATTGCATTGTTGAACTGTACACGATATCCCTTATTTACCTGTACGTTTCCTTTGTCATCCACCCATGGAACTCTGAATGAAATAATTCTCTCAGGCTCTACAAGTCTCTCTAAGATACCGTTCTTTCTGTAAAGCTCCTCATTTGCATCAACAACAAGCTTTAATGACTCCAAAACTTCCTTAACAGCCTGATGAAACTCCGGCTCATTCGGGTTTGCAGCTACAACCTTCTCTAAAATCTCTTCTACGTATGACATAATTCTTACCTCCTAGGCTTTGTCGGTACTTTGAATACTCAAAATACTCTTGACGTTCAACTCTTAAATAAACGGTTGAATCATAAATATATAAAAAGGCAAAGACTCCCTATATAGGCGTCTTTGCCGAACACAAGTCATTTTAGCAGAATTTCTTCAAATGTCAAGAAAAAATCATAAAATATCTTCCAGAATATCAAGAGAATGAAAATGCCTGTCTATATATTTTCTTATCATGATATCCATATATTTTTCTATCTCTGTAAGTGCCTCCTCTGTGATTACAAAGGTGAAAAGTTTCTCAGGCTTTGAATATATTATATATTCCCATGTATATAAGGCGGTTTTATCTTTAAGTCCCGGAGTCAAATCATACTCGCCGTTTATTGTCATAAGCTTAAGTTCGAAAATTCTTCTTACAAGTCTGTTGGGTATGGATTTTTTGGTTAAAGCCATTAATGTATAATATATAAGCTTTAAGCTCTCTATATCCACCAAAGCTTCCTTTGTGTAATAATCAAGCATTTCAAGAAAATACGTGCCGTAGCAGGTACTCTCAATATCTGCACTTACCTCTTCAAAATAGTTGGCAATATCCGCATTGACTATATTATAAGAATCTCTGCCCTCATACAGTTTAAACTTTCCATATGCAAATATTCTGGCAAATCCCATCATCTGATTGTTGATACGCCTTGCACCTTTTGCAAAAGCATATATTTTGCCTCTCTCTTTTGTAAAGATAGTCACACGCCTGTCAAAATCACCGATGGTCATTGATTTTATAACAATGCCCGTCAATTCAACAAAATCTCTCACATTATAAATCCTTTGGATTGTAACCGAAGTTTTTCATCTGTACATCCGAATCTCTCCACTTAGGTCTGACCTTTACCCAAAGTTTCAGATTCACTCTGCTCTCAAGCAGACCTTCTATATCTTTTCTGGCTGCAGTACCGATTCTCTTCAGCATACTGCCTCCCTTTCCTATAATTATTCCCTTATGTGAGTCTTTCTCACATACTATAGCAGCCTCGATATCCACCATATCTCCCGAGTCTCTGTAGTTAAATGTATCTATCTCCACAGCTATACCGTGAGGTATCTCCTCTTGCAAAAATCTCAGTGCCTTTTCTCTTATAAGCTCTGCCGCTATTTGCTTTATAGGCTGGTCTGTGACCGTATCCTCATCATAATACATAGGACCTTCTGAAAGATATTTAAATATAATATCAAGAAGCTTATCCGTATTTGTTCCCTTAAGTGCGGATACCGGCACCACTTCGGCAAACTGCATTCTTGACGAGTACTTGGCTATTACCTCAAGCATATCTTCCTTTTGCTTGAGCGAATCCATCTTATTGATAGCAAGTATTACAGGTATATTTACACTTGATAAAATCTCAAAGATATGCTCATCGCCCTCACCTATAAAGGTACTCGGTTCTACAAGCCATAGAACCATATCCACATCTCTTAAAGTTCTTGTAGATACCTTTACCATATATTCTCCAAGCTTATTTTTGGCTTTATGTATACCCGGAGTGTCAAGGAATACTATCTGACCTCTTTCGTCTGTAAATACTGTCTGTATTCTGTTTCTTGTAGTCTGCGGCTTATTTGATGTTATAGCTATCTTTTGTCCTATCAGCGTATTCATCAATGTTGATTTTCCTACATTCGGTCTCCCTATAAGGGCAACAAATCCTGATTTCATATATTCTCCTATCAATCCTTATAAAGATGCTTTACCTCTTTAAAGAGTTCCTTATCCTTTTCTATCAAATCCTCATTACCGATAGCACAAATAAGTTTGTCTGAAAGCACAGCCTCGATAAGCGGTACCAAAGCTCTGATATCTTCCTCACTTGTATTCAATACCTCTTCTCTTTCCTTTACCAGATCCTCATGTCTGACTTTTGAGTAATATGAGCTTAATCCCTTTAATCCTTCTCTTGAAGGTGTCAAAGGTGTATCAAGTTCACTTATTGCACCTATTACAGATTTTGTCATCTCTCTGTCATTTGCCGTAAAGTTTTTCACATAGTCCACTATGCCCTCGTATACCTTATTTGTATTTGAAACATTAGGGTCTCTGTATGAAACAAAACCTGAGTTTCCGCTTCTTCCAAAGATTGCGCTACATCCGTATGCGCCGCCCTTTACTCTGATATTGTTCCACAGATAGTCATAACTTAAAAGCACCTTCAGTACTCTTAAAACTCCTGTATATTTAAATCCGTGATTTACAAAATTTCCGAATCTTGCAACATAGTTTACCATTGAAGGTGTTACAAATCCCTCATTTTTGATTTCTGTTTTTAATACGGCCTTTTCAGGCTTTGTGCCTTCTTTGAAAAGACTTTCTGTAAGACTTTCTATTCCATTAAATGCATTCTTATATCCCTTTTCATCACATATGATATGTATCAAAAGATTATCTGCACTAAATACTGTTTTTGAGAGTCTTGAGAGGTTTTCGTAAACTCTGTCAAAGTCTTTTTCTATATCTATATTTTCAAGGAAGTTAAGATAAGCAATACCCTTTGTCAAATCATTAAATAAAAGTTCCTTTGATATATAAGATCCCGCTCTTGTAAGTGCGCTCATATGACCTGATGAAACCAATCTGTCCTTACCTGCCTTTACCTCTGCAATTATATCCTTAACTCTCTTTTTATCCTCAAGCTTTGACATTGTGAGTACTTCAGCCACATTGGAATAGAGCCAGGATTCTTTGCCATATAATATTTTTGCATTTACACTGAATGCAAAGGTAAAATCTATAGGATTTGCATCGGTTGCAAATGCCTCAATAACATATCCGACTCCACCTGAATTTAAATTTACATTTGTGGAAAGTGCCGCATAGCTTTGTTTCTTTGTATCTATATAGCCCAATATTTCCTTTAAAAGTGCCAGATACTTAAGTTCTTCTTCATTTGCAAAGTCAATATTGAAGATAAACTTCATATAATTGATTCCCGATGTAAATACTTTTGAGTGAATTACAGGTATATCTTTTCCTGAAGCCTTTATACTCTTTTCTTCATACTCAGGCATCTTTACTTCTCTGCTTATATCATCTCTGCTGAGTAGAGGAATCTTTAAGAGATCTTCTTCACTTGAAGGCTCAGACTGATACTTTTTAAGTGCCAAAGTATCATCATAAATCTTTTTTATCTCTTCTTTTGACAATGTATCTTTGAATGCTTTAAGCTTCGCCTTAAGATCGGCATCCTTCTTTGTGGTAAGACCTTTTTAGGTGTCATGGTGACTATAGCCGTATTCTTGTTATCAAGAAGATAATTCTTTATCAGATTTTTCAAAAATAATTATTATCTATCTCTTCTCTGAGAGTTTTGAAAATATTTTCAAATCTCAAATGTATTGTAGGGTCCGCATCATAAAGCCATGAATCAAAGCTTGAAAGTCCGTACATAAGTCCCTTAGGATATGAACCGTAGTCGGCCTCCCTTGCTTTAAATTCAAATACATTTATAGCGGCCTTTATAGTCTCTTTATCAATTCCTTCATCTGCAAGCTTCCTCAAAGTACCCTCTATAACGGCCAAAAACTCAGGCTTTCTGTCAAGATTTGTATTCTTTGAAGTTACGGTGAAATATGGCATAGAGATTCCGTTTGCATATCCGCCGAATACATCCTCTCCTATACCCGCATCAATAAGTGCATCAGTAAGATATGCTCCCGGTGCATCTATAAGCACATACTCAAGTATATGAAATCCCATAGAAACGACCGGATCAAGCTCTCCGCCCACAAGAGTATTCCATGAAAGATATGTGGCATTTCCTCACCCTGAGCCTCTGTAATAGGATATTCAAAGTTTGCTTCCTTTACACTTTCAAGTTCCTTTACTTCCTCTATCTTAGAATCCACCTCTCTGTATTCAAACTTATCAAGATATTCTCTGTCTATCCAGTCAAGCTTTTTTGCCATATCCATATCTCCGTAGAGATAAATATATGAATTTGACGGATGATAGTACTTTGAATGCATATCAAGGAATTTCTCATATGTCAATGTAGGAATAAAGTCGGGATCACCGCCGGATTCCTCACCATAAGAATGTCCTTCAAACAATACCTTTGTTATAGATCTTTCCAGCACACTGTCCGCAGATGAAAAAGCACCCTTCATCTCATTGTATACTACACCGTTTAAAATAATATCACCGTTTTCATCAGGATTGCCCTTCTCATCCACTACTTCATAGTGCCAACCTTCCTGCTTAAATATCTTCTCCTCATTGTATACATTAGGATAAAACACCGCATCCAGATAAACTTCCATAAGATTGTCAAAGTCCTTATCATTGCAGGATGCAACCGGATAAACAGTCTTATCGGGATATGTAATTGCATTTAAAAATGTATTTAGTGAACCCTTTACAAGCTCCACAAAAGGATCCTTTGCAGGGAACTTTTTAGAACCGCAAAGTACCGAATGCTCCAGAATATGAGCAACTCCTGTAGAATCCTTTGAAGGTGTTCTGAATCCTATTGTAAATACCTTATTGTCATCATCTGAAAGTAAGGTAAATACTCTTGCCTTTGTCTTTTTATGTTCAAGAACAACCGCTTTTGCACTGATTTCTTCGATATCGGATATATCTTTGATCTCATATGCCGACAATTCTTTTTATATGTTTTAACTCTTCATCAATATTATAATTTTTTTCAATATCTGCCTCCTTGGTAAAATTTAAATGTATCCTAAAAACTTGTACTTCAAAATTGCAAATGTCTCTCTTACGAGCATATGTAAATAAAGAACATTACCGGACTTTGCACTTATAGGCGAAACTTGTGTATATCCAAGCTTTTTTTGCCACCTGCATAGCTCTGAATATATGAAAAATCATTTGTCAAAATACCTATGGTCTCCGGTCTTGCTTCCACAACTTCAACCGGACCCATATCGTTTCTGATTATAAAATCCGTATTTATCTTCATCTCTTCATTGTACTTATCCATAAGAGCTTTTGAATATATCAGATTTTCTCTTGTATTATGTGACTCAACTTCTACAAGAATATTATCTTTGTCAATGCCTCTTTCCATAAGATAATCCGCCATTTCAAGTGATTCAATTTTTTTCCGTTTTTTTGCATTCCATGCTTATAACAATAATTGTACCGGGATTTTTCATTTATATAATCTATAGCCTTTTCAAGTCTGTATATGCAGTCACTTTCTTTCTTATCAAAATCTGTCTTGGCACCAAGTATGACTAAAAAATCCAATGATTTTTTGTCATCCTTAGGCACCGAAAGTCTTATTACAACTACCGTTATAACAAAAATAAGAATTCCAAGAGTCGCCAAAGTACAGACAGATACCACAGACCACAATGGAATTCTCTTATTTAGATAAAGTTTGATAAGTTTACCCAGGGCAAAAAATACAAATGCAAATACATACCATATGTAATTTTGCAATTCCAAAAAGCCTGCCATAAAAATAACTACAGTCCCGTAAATCCCGCATAATATTCCAAGGATAAATAAAAACATTATACCTCCACTACTGTCTTTCGGGATTATAAATTCGTAATATATCTCCTTCTTCAGCTACCTGTTTATCAAATGTCACTTTCAAAAGTTGCAAAGGATGTGGAGCACTCTCCATCTTTTCATCCTTTTCATCTTCGATAGACTCAACACATAAAGATATGTTTTCACCGTTCTTTTTCATAATCTCCATGTTGTCTCCCACAAAGAATCTGTTTTTCTGGTTGAATACCGCTCTTCCCTTTTCATCCACTTCATTTACAGTTCCTATATAAATATAATTCTTCACATAGGTATTGCTGTCGTAAATCTGTGTATCACTGTCCGGCTTTCCGAAGAAAAATCCGGTAGTAAACTCTCTGTAAGTACATTTTCCTATCTCTGATTTATACCATTCAAGATTTTCTTTAAAGGTCTCAGGTGATTTTAAATAATCGTCTATAGCCTTTCTGTATGTTCTTGCAACAGTTGCAACGTAGAGTGCGGTCTTCATTCTGCCCTCTATCTTAAAGCTGTCTATACCGACCTCTATAAGTTCCGGAATATACTCAATCATACAGAGGTCTTTTGAATTGAAGATATATGTGCCTCTCTCGTTTTCATAAACCGGCATATACTCTCCCGGTCTTTTTTCTTCCACTACCGAATACTTCCATCTGCAGGAATGAGTACATTCTCCACGGTTGGCATCCTTCCCTGTAAAGAAATTGCTGAGCAAACATCTGCCGGAGTATGACATACACATAGCTCCATGTACAAATGTCTCTATCTCCATCTCCTCAGGAATATTGTCTCTGATCTTTTTTATCTCCTCAAGTGAAAGCTCTCTGGCTGTAACCACTCTTGAGGCTCCAAGCTTCCACCAAAAAAGGTAGGTGGCATAGTTCGTATTATTTGCTTGTGTTGATATATGTATTTCCACCTCAGGCCAGACTTCCTTTGCCACTGTAAATATTCCCGGGTCCGATATTATAAGTGCGTCAGGTCCTATTTCTTTTAATTCCTCAAAATAGCCTCTTGCCGCATCCAAATCATCATTATGCCCAAGGATATTTGCCGTTACATAGACTTTTTTGCCTCTTTTATGTGCATATTCTATTCCGGCCTTCATATCCTCTTTGGTGAAATTTTTTGCCTTTGCTCTCAGGCTGAAAAACTCACCGCCTATATATACCGCATCTGCACCGTAATCTATCGCAACCTTAAGGTTTTCAAGATTGCCTGCCGGTATCAAAAGTTCTAAATCTCTCAATTTACCTCCTACTTCTGCTAAGTAAAACTCCATCTCCTATTGAAAATATCCATGACTCCAAATCTTCATCATGTAAAAGAAGATAAATATAATCTCTCATTCTCTTATGTATGGTCTTATCTCTTTTTCTTATTGCAAAGGAAGACTCTAACAAGTCTCCCTCCTGCAAACAATTATCCGAAAAAATTATTCCCTTATCCTTCAAAAGAGCTTTCACCATAGGAAGCCATGTAATATACTGCGCCTTGGCAGCATCCATGAAAATAAAATCAAATTTTTTATTTTCATTTACAAGCCTTTCCAGTATTTCCCCGGCATCTCCCTCAATGATTTTCGCTCTGTCTTCCAGATTCGCATACTTAATATTTTTTTTAGCTTCTTCCACTCTCTCAGGCATTTTTTCAACAGTTACTATATCCGCACCGGAATTTTCCAGCATAACTATAGCGGAATACCCGACAGCACAACCTATCTCCAAAATCGACTTGGGATTTTGCATCTTCAAAACAAATTTCAAAAGATTTTCAGTGTCTCTTTTTATTATCGGAATATAGTTTTCCTTCGCCACAGACCTTATTTCCTCTACAGTCTGTGAATTGACGGGAGAAATAATATCCAAATATTCCAAAACCTTAAGATTTGTTATCATTTACATTATTCTCCAAAACTCCGTCATCAATCATCTCAAGCATCTGTCTTGTTGTCTGTGATGTGTTAAATGTATAATCCCCTGCATGCATTCTGATTTCAAAAAACTTTGCCTGTATCTTAAAGGAAAACTTATTCTCTATAACACCCTTGTCATAAAGTATATCGGCAAGTTCATCAAAATTCATACCTTCCGTTATATTCACCTGAACATTGCTTCCCGGTGGTGAATCCACACTTGAGGCGTAGAATACACTATGCCCGAAATTATAGGCAAAAGGTATACCCGCTATCAATCCCAGTATCATAATGTACATGATCAATCTTCCGAAAAAAGAAGCAACCCTTCTCTTTGTTTTCCTTTTTGATGTAGTTTCTTTGCTCATTTATTAATGTATCTCCATTATTATTGGCAATATTACAGGATTTCTCTTCATCCTCTTCCACAAAAACTCGCTTAAAGAATCTCTTACAACATTCTTTATCTTTGACCAGTCTGTGATTCTGGCATGAAGGCAATCCGCCACAGCCTCTCTGACGACCGCACTTGCCTCGTTCATCAAATCTGTAGACTCTCTTACATATACAAATCCCCTTGAAACTATATCGGGACCTGATAAAAGTCTGTTTGTTCCGTGTTCAAGACTCATTGCCACTATTATTATACCATTTTGTGACAAGCTTTGCCTATCACGAAGCACAATATTTCCTACATCACCTACACCGAGACCGTCAACGAAGACTCCACCGGCCTCTACATGACCTGTTATCTTGCATGAATCCTCACCAAGTTCCACCACATCGCCGCTTGACATGATAAGTACATTCTCGCTTGGAATTCCCACAGCTTCCGCAAGTCCTTTTCCTGCCATAAGATGTCTGTACTCACCGTGAACAGGCAGTGCAAACTTAGGCTTTAGGAGTGAATACATAAGCTTTATCTCTTCCTGACATGCGTGACCGGAAACATGAGTATCCTGGAAGATAACCTCTGCTCCCTTCATAGAAAGCTCATTTATAACCTTTGATACGGCCTTTTCATTTCCCGGAATAGGGGTTGAACTCATTATAATAACATCTTCCGGTACAATCTCCACTTTTCTGTGGATTGATGAAGCCATTCTTGAAAGAGCCGCCATGGACTCACCCTGACTTCCCGTTGTAATAATTACAGTCTTTTCAAGCGGATAGTCCTTAAGATGATCTATATCTATAAGTGTTCCTTCAGGAATATCAATATAACCAAGCTCTGCGGCGGTTCCGATAACATTTACCATGCTTCGTCCTTCCACCACCACTTTTCTGTCATACTTGTATGCCGTATTTATTATCTGCTGCACTCTGTCCACATTTGATGCAAAGGTGGCAACTATTATTCTGCTGTCTCTATGCTCGGCAAATATCAAATCAAAAGTTTTTCCGACCGTTCTCTCAGACATGGTAAATCCGGGTCTTGTAGCATTGGTAGAATCCGAAAGCATCGCAAGACATCCCGCCTTACCGATTTCGGCCATTCTTCCAAGATCTGCCGGATCTCCGAATACAGGTGTATAGTCAACCTTAAAGTCTCCGGTGTGGAATATTGTACCTGCCGGTGTAAATATGGCAAGAGATGCCGCATCGGCAATAGAGTGATTTGTCTTTACAAACTCCACCTTAAAGTCGCCAAGACTTACAGTATCACCGTATTTAACTATATGAAGCTTTGCGGTATCATCAATTTGATGCTCTTTAAGTTTCTTTTCAATCAAGGCACAGGTCAGCCTTGTACCGTATACAGGTACATTGAGCTGCTTTAATATATAAGGTAGGGCACCGATATGATCCTCATGACCGTGAGTTATGCAAAATCCCTTTACTTTAAGATAGTTGTCCTTTAAATATGTGATATCCGGAATTACAAGATCTATTCCCAGCATATCATCACTTGGGAATGCCAGTCCGCAATCCACAACCATAATACTGTCATCATATTCAAAAGCAGTGATATTCATACCTATCTGTTCAAGTCCTCCAAGCGGTATGATTTTCACCTTTTTATTTGACTTTTTAGCGGCTCTGCCTCTTCTCTTTTTATTTGTATTTTCCATCAAAATACTTGATACCTGCTCTGCCAAAGAAGGTACATTCTTATCTGCAGGTCCTACATATCTTGCCTTTATTTTTTTCTTTGTATCTGAACTCTGACTCTCATTTAAGACCACATCCTCTTTGGTACTCTCTACAGGCTTTACTCTTTTACTTGCAGCCTTTTTTGTCTGCTTTTTTTCAGCCGGTTTATTTTCTTCCGAATCTTTTGAGCCGTTTTCAGACTTTTTATCTTTTTCAGAACTCTTTTTTTGTCCTGTATTCTTTTTTGTAACCTGCTCATGCTTTTAATCTTGCATTTACAGTTCTTTCCTTCTTAACTTTCTTTTCCGGTGCACTCTCACCCATCTCATTTGCACTTGCCTCACTTAACTCCTTGCTTTCCTGCATTATTCTTTGCATATTAAGCAACGGATTCTTCTCATTCTCGTTCAACTTTTATTCCTTTCCGATTTATACTTATATTCACATAATGATTACCGAACAAAGGTAAATCATTTTATAATTTCAACATCATCATCCATCATATTTTGAAAGATTTCAAATACCGCATCCAGTTCCTTCTCATCCTCTACAAAAATATAATTGGCATCTTCATCGTCCATTTCCGAAATATCTTTCATAATATAGCAGTCTCCGCTTTCATCATCCGGACTGTCTGTGACCAGTATATAGCTTACGCCGTTTAACTTGGTTTCATCTATAATTGTAAAATCGATATTTTCTCCGTCTTCCGTAACAAAATGTATACTGTTATTGTCCATTTTCTTTCTCCATATATTCTTTCAAAATTATACTTGCTGCCACCTGATCTATAAACTGTTTTCTGTCCTGCTTTTTTACACCTGATTCGTCAAGTATTTCATCCGCTTCTTTTGTTGTAAGTCTTTCATCCTGCATAGTGATGGGCACATCAACTCTTGACTTTAACTTCTCTACAAATTCCAAAGTAAGAGCCACTCTTTCTCCGCTTCCCCCATCCATATTCATAGGCAAACCTACTACTATTTTCTTTATATCTTTCTCTTTAACAATCTCAGCTATTCTTGCCAGAGATCTTCTGAGTTTATTTTCCGCATTTCGTTCTATGGTTTCAAACGGCTGTGCGGTAAGCCCCAATGCATCGCTTATAGCCACACCTATAGTCTTTGAACCATAATCAAGTCCCATGATTCTTTCTTTCAAATTTACCTCTAAACTTTCAATATACAAAAAGAAGTCTACCGTCAAAGCAAACTTCTTCATACATCTTATCTCATACTTTTAAATATGTTTTGTTGTATGACCCAGCCCCAGAAGGTCCATCACGCGGCTTGATGAGATTTTATCTCAAAAAAGTTCAGCTAAGATTTTTTTCAATATAGCTCTTTAATAACTCTTCGACTATCTCATCACGCTCTACTTTCATGATAAGACTCCTTGCACTGTTATGGCTAGTGATATATGTCGGATCTCCTGACATCACATAGCCAACAATCTGATTCAACGGATTATATCCTTTTTCTGTCAAAGCTTCATAAACCAGCTTTAACACTTCAGTCACATCCATTTTATTTTCTTGTACTGCCCTAAAATATTGTGTATTTTGAACATCCATACCGTCACGCTTCCTTTTCTAATAATATTGATTTTATACGATTACAGACCATATTGCAATATTATTTTTTCTTATTAAAAAATAAAGAATTAATATCTATGATTTCTCAAGCAATAAAATATCATCTGTAAGGAAATCAACTATCCTACCGCTTACTATATCATTAGTCTTCAAATCACTGTTTAAAACAGCAACTTTCACATATTCCTTTGTATAACCTGTAAAATATTCTATTCCGTCTTTTATGAAAATCTCCTCACAAAGCAGCTCATCTTCTTTTCCAATCCTTAAAGCTCTAAACTCCTTTTGATTTTTAAGATTGATTTCATTTAAAATATTTGCTCTACGAACCTTTTCATTTCCGTCCACCTGCGGCATATTTGCCGCCTTTGTACCTTCTCTTATCGAATAGGGGAAAATATGTGTCTCATAGAATTTTACCTTTTCTACAAAAGTTTTACTCTCTTCAAAATCTTTCTTTGTCTCTCCGGGAAATCCCACAATAATATCTGTGGTAATAGCCGGTGATGCAAAATATTTTCTTATAAGCTTCACTCCCTCATAAAACTCATCGGCAGTGTACTTTCTGTTCATACTTTTTAAAGTCTTATCACAACCGCTTTGTAAACTCAAATGAAAATGAGGACAAAACTTATCTATTTTGCTGAGACTTTTAATAAAGTTTTCCTGTATAATCCTCGGCTCCAAAGAACCTATACGCACTCTCTCTATTCCATCTATATTTCGCAATATTTTCTATCAGACAAAGAAGCTCATTCTTGGTAACAAACTCCTCATCGCTTTCCTCAGTCTGTGTGAGTTTTTCCATTCTCTTTATTATAGGACTCATCCAAAAAGTCCACACCATAGGACGAAAGATGTATACCTGTAAGAATAATTTCCTTATATCCGGAAGCTGAGAGGCTTTTCACCTCATCAATTATATTTTCCATCTTTCTGCTTCTTACCCTGCCTCTGGTAAAAGGGGATAATACAGTATGAGCAAAACTGATTGCATCCGTCCTGAACTTTTTATAAAAGCTCTGGTATGATCGTTTATTTTTGCTTATATTAAATTCCTCATATTCAGTCTCTTTATTTATATCAATGATGAATTTATTCTTTATTTTTATCCTGTAAATATTCGTTTATAATATTTACAATATCATTCTTATTATTGTTTCCTACTATTATATCAATACTCAGATCTTCATCTATCTTATTTTTTGCAGACTCCACATAGCATCCTGCCGCCACAACTATAGCATCTTCGTTCATCTTTCTGGCTCGATGAAGCATTTGTCTTGATTTTCTGTCTGCAATATTTGTAACTGAGCAGGTATTTACAATATAAACATCCGCTCTTTCTCCAAACTCGACACATCTATAGCCTGCAGACTCCATAAGTCGCTGCATCGCCTCTGTCTCATATGTATTTACTTTGCAGCCAAGTGTATGAAACGCAACAGTTTTCATAAAAAACCTTTCTAACTTATCAAATGTCATTGACTTTACTTAAAAATTTATATAGGATATACATAGATTTAAATGTGCAAATACCTGAAAGTATCTGTTGCATTTATCGCAATATTTTTTTCATGGAGGATTATATGAAAACAGTTCAAATTTCCCTTAATTCTATTGACAAAGTAAAGTCATTTTGTAAATGACTTAGCTAAGTACGATGTAGACTTTGACTTGGTTTCAGGAAGATATGTTATAGATGCAAAATCAATAATGGGTATCTTCAGCTTGGATTTATCAAAGCCAATCGATCTTAACATTCACGCAGAGGATAATGTAGAGCAGATACTTGAGGCACTCTCTCCATATATCATCAAATAATTTATTTTTTAATTCCGGCAGGATTACCTGCCGGAATTTTTTATTTCAGGCTTTCACCAAGATTCTTTCCTTTGTTTCCATGGCCTTTTCCATAAGCTCATCTATGATTCCTTCAAGCTTTTCTTCAGACCTTTCTATATTTTCCAAAACAGGTTTTGTCACCGGATGCTTTGCCACAAATATAGTACAACAGTCCTCATAAGGCTGTATAGATGTCTCATAAGTACCTATTTTTTCTGAAATTTCTACTATTTCCTGCTTATCAAAGCCTATCAGAGGCCTGAATACAGGCAAAGAGGCCGACGCATCTGTAGTAAGCAATGACTGTATTGTCTGAGAAGCCACCTGTCCTATACTCTCACCTGTAATAAGAGCCTGATCGCCGTTTTCTACAGCAATTCTTTCGGCTATCTTCATCATATATCTTCTCATAATAATAGTAAGCTCATCATGTGGACAATGCTCATATATTGCAAGCTGTATATCCGTAAAGTTAATTATATGTAAATTTACAGGACCAGTATATTTTGAAACCAACTCCGCAAGCTCTATAACCTTTCTCTTTGCTCGCTCTGAAGTATAAGGCGGTGCATGGAAGTATACAGCCTCCACTCTTACTCCTCTTTTTGCAATCATATATCCGGCAACCGGTGAATCTATACCGCCCGAAAGAAGGAGCATTGCACTTCCGTTTGTACCTATAGGCATTCCGCCCGGTCCCGGTATTTCAACCGAATATATATTGATATATGTTCTTATCTCGACCTTTATAAGTACATCAGGCTTTCTTACATTAACCTTTATTTCCGGAAATGCATTTAAAATCACCTCGCCAAGTTCCGCATTGATGCTCTCAGATGTTCCCGGGAAACTCTTGTCGGCTCTTCTTGTATCTACCTTGAAAGTAAAGTTCTTGTCAGGATACACCGCATCCACATACTCTACCACCTTTACTTTCAGGTTTTCATAATCCTTTGATTCTATTCTGACCATCGGACAGATTCCGACTATACCGAATACCTTACTGAGTCTGTCAATCGCTTCCTCATAATCATAATCGCCATCCATGTCCACATAGATTCTTCCAAGCTCCTTGGATACATTAAACTTTCCTTCTACTTCTTTTAAGGCGGTTCTTATCTGTTTCATAAGGGCATCCTCAAACATATATCTGTTTTTACCCTTTACGCCTATCTCACCGTATTTAATTAAAAATGATTTGTACTCCATTATTTCCTCACAAATTTTCTAAGAAGCGGCAAAAGTTCCTTTAAGTTCTTTATTAAATAATCAGCCTCTTCCTTATTGTTAAGCTCCGACAAAGAGATTCTTATAGTAGCGTCCAAAAGATCGTCCCTTACACCTATAGCCTTTAATGTACCTGATATACCCGGATGATTTGACGAACAAGCCGAACCGCTTGAGACATAGATTCCTCTGTCTTCCAAAGCGTGCAGTAAAACTTCTGCTCGTATATCCTCAAATGATACGCTTATAACTTGAGGTGCAAAATTTTCACCTCTGCCTGTATTTAAAACCGCACCTTCTAATTTTTCAAGTTCATCCATCAGATAGTATTTCAAATCCGATATTTTATTTATTCTCTCGTCAAAATTTTCATAGGCTTCTTTTGCGGCAACTCCCATTCCGGCAATTCCGGTAGTGTTTAGCGTTCCGCTTCTCATGCCTCTTTGATGTCCGCCTCCAAAGATTATCGGATTTATCTTTACATTGCTGTCAATGTATAAAAATCCCACACCCTTCGGTCCGTGAAACTTATGGCCTGATGCTGAAAGCATATCAATACCCTGTGATTTAGGATTTATTCTAAGCTTTGTGTAAGCCTGTATGGCATCCACATGAAATAATATATCTTTATTCTTAGCCTTTATTATCCTTGAAATTTCTTCTACAGGTTCTATGGCTCCTATTTCGTTATTTACATACATTACGGACACCAAAACCGTGTCATCTCTGAGAGTTGACTTTAATAATTCAAGGTCCACCTGTCCTTCAGAGTTTACAGGAAGCACTGAAAGTTCAAATCCCTGTTCCGTCAAAAATTCAGCAGGCCTGTATACCGCAGGATGCTCAATTCCCGATATTATTATATGCTTTCCGTATCTTTTCCTGCTCATGGCTCCACCGATAAGCGCCATATTATTGGATTCCGTACCTCCTGAAGTAAAGATAATTTCGCCTTTTTTTACTTTTAAAGTCTTAGCTATAATATCCGCCGCATCTTTTACATAGCTTTCAGCTTCCACACCCTTTATATGCTTGCCGCTTGTATTGGCATAATCATCCCTCATGGTCTTAAGCATTATTTCTATGGCTTTTTCGCTTACCTTTGTAGAGGCCGAGTTGTCAAAATATACGTCCATCTATTCATCTTCCAATCTGATCATTATATTACTGAGTAATGCAAGTCCGGCTGTTTCTGTTCTTAATATTCTTTTACCGAGTGTAATGACTTCAAAGCCGGAGTTTTTTATCCTTTCAACTTCCGCCTCTTCGAATCCTCCCTCAGGCCCGATAAATACAGCAACATTCTTTGTTTTGTCCATACAGTCAAGTATTTTTCTGGTCTTATCTATTCCGTCCGCATTCTCATAGGGTATTAATTTTACACCAAAATCCTTTACAATTTCAAGTGCATTATCTATAGACATGGGCTCAGATACTTTCGGTATAATACTTCTCTTTGACTGTTTTGCCGCACTCTCTGCAATGGCATTCCATCTGCTTACTTTAGCGCCTGCCTTCTTTTCATCTATCTTTACAACGACTCTCTTGGTCTTTACAGGTATTATCTCATTTACACCAAGTTCAACCGCCTTTTGTATTATCATCTCCAGTTTATCAGACTTCGGAATCCCCTGAAGCAAGGTAATATTTACAGGCAATTCTCTTTGTTCCATACTCTCAAGCACTTTAAGGTTCACCCTGTCAGTCTCTATATCAACTATTTTACAAAGATAATCCCAGTCTCCTTTGACACTGATAAGAAGTTCCTCTTCCGGTTTCATTCTGAGAACATTTACTATATGATTGACATCACTACCTTCTATATACGCATTTTCTCCGTTTATCTGCTCCTCAGATACAAAAAAATGATACATTTATCCCCTCTTTTTTGCTACTATACTTACCCATTCTCCAAGGTGATTTATTTCAAGTATTTCAAAATCCTCACTCTTTTTAAAGGCAAGCACTACATCGGCTTCCTTTGTATCTATTATTCCCGATGTAATAAATATTCCACCTTTTCTCATATGCTTTGCCACAGTCTTTATCAGTTCTATTATAACAGGAGCCAAAATATTGGCTGTCACTATATCAAACTTTTCATAGCCTGCCAGCTCCATTATGTTTTCATCTGTCAGAATATCTCCACATACCGCTACAAACTCCGTCATTCCTATTTCATTGCTGATCATATTTTCCATAACCGCATCTATAGCCATATCATCCAGATCTGTTCCGAATACACATTCAGCTCCAAGCTTAAGTGCCGCAATTCCAAGTATTCCGCTTCCCGTACCTACATCAAGCACCTTGGCTTCAGGCTTTGTCTTTAGATACTTTTCAAGTGCCAATATACATAGCTTTGTAGTCTCATGTGCTCCCGTACCGAATGCGGTTCCCGGATCTATCTGTATCAAAGTCTTATACTTTGCATCCTCAGGTATCTCTTCCCATGTAGGCTTTATAAGGATATCTCCAACATAAAAAGGCTTAAAATACTGTTTCCAGTTGTTTATCCAGTCTTTATCCTCGGTCTCGGACTTTGTAAGCACGCCGTCTCCTATATCGCAAAACTCTTTAAGTTCTTCCAATGTATTATGGATATCTTCCAAAAGCTTTGTATTGTCGGCTTCCGAATCCAGATAAAAGCTTACCTTTGCTATTCCCTCATCCTTCGGTAGCTCCGGCAAAATATCTATAAACATTCCCTTAGTTTCTTCTGCAGTTAAAGGTACATTGTCTTCTATTTCAATACCTTCCACACCTATATCCCCAAGTGATGCGCTCAAAATATCCACCGCATCGGTCTTTGTAATAAGAGTATACTTCTCCCACTTCATATAATTACTCCTACCTTATATTATGGTTGTATTATTATGGTTGCAGCTTACCGTTTCACAATCCTTGTAGCGTTTAGCTGTGCGCAAAAAGCGAGACAGGATTCAGCGACCGAGGACCTGTCTGAGTGCAGTTCGTCGCTTTTTCAAGCGAACTAAACGAGTTCCGCAGGTCGTAAAATCCTGCAAAGCATTTTTTAAGCATTAGTCCTAGTTTTAGGTATTTTGTGTTATACATATAGCTGTATATAGTCTATATATAATAGAATAACAGGGTCACCACGAAGTGGCAACCCTGTTATTCCAATCAGTAAAACTTATAGATACTAACTATTAGTCTACTGTTACTATTTCACGCTTGTTATATGAACCACATGCCTTACAAACTCTATGAGGAAGCATTAACTCTCCGCACTTTGGACATTTTACAAGACTTGTAGCTGACATCTTCCAGTTAGCTCTTCTCTTATCTCTTCTACCACGAGATGTTTTATTCTTTGGACAAATTGACATTCTTTCACCTCCTTATCTCGAGTCACAAAACTTTAATAATTATAATAGCAAAGGTTTTACTTGTCAATATTATTTTTTAGCCAGTCTGTAAGTATCTCTTGCTATAGCCAACTCCTCATTTGTAGGCATCAACATAATCTTAACCTTTGAGTCAGTTGTTGAAATCATAGTTCTCTTACCACGAACATTGTTTGCTTCTTCATCAACCTTTGCGCCGATGAATCCCAAAGCATTTCCTACTATCTGTCTTGTAATCTTATCATTCTCTCCGACACCTGCAGTAAAGCAAAGAGCATCAACTCCACCCATAGCGGCTACATAAGCACCTACATACTTTATAATTCTGTATCTGAACGCCTCGAGTGCAACTTTTGCAAGATTATACCGTCAGCCTCAGCATTCTCGATATCTCTGAAGTCTGATGATACACCGCCGCTCATTCCGAGAACACCCGATTTCTTGTTAAGTATATCAAGCACCTCGTCTACGCTCTTGTTCTCTTTCTTGCAAATATACTGTACTATAGCAGGATCGATATCTCCCGATCTTGTACCCATTATAAGTCCCTCAAGCGGTGTAAGACCCATTGATGAATCTATACACTTACCGCCGACAGATGCTGAGATTGAAGCACCGTTTCCAAGGTGACATACGATAACTCTTGCTGTGTCTTTGTCAAGACCTGCAAACTTGATAGCCTCCTGTGATACATACATATGGCTTGTACCGTGGAATCCGTATCTTCTGATATGGTAGTTCTCATAGTACTCGTTTGGAATGGCATACTTATATGCTTTCTCAGGCATGCTCATACCGAATGATGTATCAAATGCCGCTACATTAGGAACACCCGGCATAGCCTTTTCTACAGCTTCAATACCCATAAGGTTTGCAGGATTGTGAAGCGGTGCAAGATCTGAATACTTCTCAATATCCTTCTTCACCTCATCTGTGATAACAACAGATTCAGGATATTTTACTCCACCCTGTACTACTCTGTGTCCGATAGCATAAATCTCGCTTGCGTCCTTTATTACACCATGTTCCTTATCTGTAAGAGCTTCAAGTACCAAAGCAATAGCTTCTGTATGATTCTTTACATCCTTTTCAATCTTGAACTTCTCTCTTCCTTCAGGCTCATGTGTAAGCTTTGATCCCGGAATTGCAATTCTCTCAAACAATCCCTTTGCCAATACCTCTTCGTTTTCCATATTAATAAGCTGATACTTTAATGATGAACTTCCGCAATTTATAACCAATACATTTTTCATAATGAACCACACCTCTTTTTTTTATTATTTGTCTTCACCGGCAGCCTGAATTGCTGTGATTGCCACTACACCTACTATATCTTCATAAGAGCATCCTCTTGAAAGATCGTTTACAGGCTTTGCAATACCCTGACACATAGGTCCGTAAGCATTTGCCTTTGCAAGTCTTTGAACAAGCTTATATCCGATATTTGCCGCATCAAGATCAGGGAATACAAGTACATTAGCATGTCCTGCAACCTTTGAACCCGGTGCCTTGCTCTCTCCTACTTCAGGAACCAAAGCCGCATCAAGCTGAAGCTCACCGTCAAGGCAAAGATCAGGCGCAAGCTCTTTTGCGATTCTTGTAGCCTCAACAACCTTTGTTACATCGTCATGCTTTGCGCTACCCTTTGATGAGTGGCTAAGCATTGCAACTCTAGGCTCTTTTCCTACAAGGAACTTGAAGCTCTCTGCTGATGAAAGTGCAATAGATGCAAGCTTTTCAGGATCCGGATTTTGCTCTATAGAACAGTCTGCAAATACAAATACACCGTTCTCACCGAATTCGCAATTTGGAACTTCCATTACAAAGAATCCTGACACAAGCTTTGCACCCGGCTTAGTCTTTATTATCTGTAATGCAGGTCTAAGTGTATTAGCTGTTGAATGACAGGCACCGCTTACAAGTCCGTCCGCATCTCCCGCCTTAAGCATAAGACATCCGTAAGTGGTATAGTCGCTTAACATTTGCTTTCTTGCATCTTCATGAGTAAGTCCCTTTGACTTTCTAAGCTCTACGAAGAGATCCTCATATTCTTTAGTTTTCTCATAAGTATTTGGATCGATTATTGTTGCTCCTGTGATATCACAACCCTTAGAATACTCTTCCACTTCCTGCGGAGTACCTATTATTATCAGGTTTGCCAAACCGTCCTTAAGAATTACCTCAGCAGCCTGATAGATTCTCTTATCCATTGACTCAGGTAAGATTATGGTTTTCTTATTCTCTCTTGCTCTTTTTTTCAGTTGATCCATCATTGACATATGATATATCCCTTTCCATTCTTACAGCATATAGCTAAATTTCTATCCTGTGCTTGTTTGCACATAAAAAGCTCTTAAGAGCTCATATATATAATAGTATAGTAAAAAGAAAGCAACAATACAAGCACTATGACAGGTTAATAAAATAACAAACTGTCTAAAAATAAGTACAATCTTTTTTCTTATTCATTATTCTCATCAATATATTTATCAAAGATCATGTTAAACTGGCTTGCCTGGAACAGTGAAATTCCTGAACCCAATACAAAAATAAGCATTGACATCACTCCCGGCATCCTCATGATAAGGATATATACTGCGGCAAGTATCAAAACACTTCCTGCAAGTATTATTATCGTTCTTATAAGGTGTTTTACAGACATAAAAAGCGCCAACTTAAATGTCTGCTTTATCGGATTGATAAATTTTGCCTGTATCGGAAATATGTATGTAAATATAAACAGCCAAAGCAAAATCAAAAAGCAGGTAATTGTAAATATAATCATTTTTAACACTGTATTTTCTATAGGTGAATAGAAGCTGAAAAATCTGATATCAAACAAAAGAATTCCGCCCACAAATGCCATTATCACCCATATAATTGTTGACTGCAAAAGATTATCCTTGAAACTGTGAAAGAACATTGATAATACTCCACCGCTGTCACGATCTCTTGCTATCTTCATCGTGCAGTAATACATTGCCGTAGTTGATGCACCAAATGTCACTATAGGAAGTGAACATAATACCCAAAGCAAATTCAGGATAAACAGATCCCATATTCTTCCTACAAATCTCCATATAGGATTGTCATAATTAAAAAGTCCGCCCATATATTTCTCCTTGTCAAAATCATTTTAAGCATTTATTTTTCAGCCTTTTCTTGGATACAAGTTGTTTTTAATCTTGGATACAAGTTTTCGATTGACTTATTAAAATCTCTGTTATATCATGGTCTTATAAGCCAGTTAATCATAACATAAAATATTACTTGCATACAAGATTTATTTGTATATGAAAGGGGGCATATAAGTATTTCTACCATTCAAAATATATATTCGGAAATAGAAAATGATATATTGATGCTTAAACTTAAGCCCGGGCAACTTATAAGCGAAAACAGCCTTTGCACTAAATATAATGTTTCAAGGACACCTGTACGCTCTGTACTTTCAAGACTTGCAGGCTCGGGACTTGTCGATATAGTGCCAAAGAGCGGTTCAAGAGTATCCATGATCAATATGGAAATAGTTAAACAAATCATATATGAACGATTTGCACTGGAAAGTATGGTACTAAAAGATTACATATCTATTGCTACAGACAGTGATTTAGAAACTTGAAAAGACTGTTATCCGGCTGACTAAAAGCTATGAAAATACCAAAAGCTTTAAACCTGATAAATTCAAAGCGATAGATCTGTCCATGCATGAATTATGGTATAAGAAAACCGGGCATACCTATCTGTGGGAGCAGATAAGAAAATCCGATTCCAATTACACAAGGTTTTGCATGTTGGATATGCTGGAATGTGAAAATTATGAGCATGTAATTCTTGAGCACAGACAGATGTATGAGGTGATCAAAAACAGAGATACCTCCAAGATAGAGGAAATAGTTAAAAAGCATCTTTATGGCGGTATTGAGAGAATCAATGTAGCTTTCAGTAATAAATTTGATGAAATGTTTATAGCATATTAATAAAAGGAGAATTTATGGATATTCGTTATTCAGCAAACCAAAGAGACTTTAAATTTTACACTACAGATGAGATAAGAGATGAATTCCTTATTCAGGACCTTTATCAGGAAGATAAGGTAGTTGCCGTATATTCACATGTGGACAGAATGGTAACTTTAGGATGTATGCCTGTAAATGAGACCGTTTCCATAGATAAGGGAATTGATGTATGGTCAAACTTCGGTACAAAGTATTTCCTTGAAAGAAGAGAAATCGGTATTTTCAATATAGGAGGCAAGGGTGAAATTGTAGCAGACGATGAAGTCTTTACACTTGATTATAAAGATTGTCTCTATATTACAAAGGGTACAAAGAATGTTACATTCAGAAGTTTGACAAAAGCAATCCTGCAAAGTTTTATATGGTAAGTGCTCCTGCACATATTTCATATAAGACCACTTTCATATCAATCAAAGATGCGGCAAAGAAGCCGCTGGGTGACAATAAGACTGCAAACAAGAGAGTTATCAACCAGTTTATTCATCCTGATGTACTTCAGACTGCGCAGCTTTCAATGGGTATGACAGTTCTTGATGAGGGTAATGTATGGAATACCATGCCTGCACATACTCATGAAAGAAGAATGGAAGTATATATGTACTTTGAAGTTCCAAATGACAATGTTATCTTCCACCTTATGGGCGAGCCTAATGAAACAAGACATATTGTAATGCACAATGAAGAAGCCGTTATTTCACCTTCTTGGAGTATACATTCTGCTGCAGGTACATCAAACTATACCTTTATTTGGGCAATGGGTGGCGAAAATCAGGCATTTGACGATATGGATGTTATAAAGAATGAGGACTTGAGATAATGGAAAATATTTTAAACAGCTTTAGACTTGACGGAAAAATCGCACTTGTTACAGGTGCATCTCATGGTATAGGCTTTGCAATGGCAAAGGCACTTTCAGATGCCGGTGCGACTATAATATTTAACAGCAGTTCAGAGGACGGACTGAAAAAAGGTCTTGATTCATATAATAAAGAAAATATAAAAGCTCACGGTTATGTATGTGATGTAACCGATGAGGACGATGTAAAAAAGATGGTAGCCGATATTGAAAAGAATATCGGTGAAATAGATATTTTGGTAAACAATGCCGGAATCATAAAAAGAATTCCTATGACAGATATGAGTGTGGATGAGTTTAACTCTGTTATAGATGTGGACCTTATAGCACCTTTTATTATGGCAAAGGCTGTTTTACCGAGTATGGTAAAAAGAAGAAGCGGCAAAATAATAAATATCTGCTCCATGATGAGTGAGCTTGGAAGAGAAACTGTAAGCGCCTATGCGGCGGCAAAGGGCGGTTTAAAGATGCTTACAAAAAACATTGCTTCCGAATACGGACAGTACAATATTCAATGTAACGGTATAGGCCCCGGATATATTGCCACCTCACAGACTGCTCCTCTTCGTGAAGTACAGCCTGACGGAAGCAAGCATCCTTTTGACTCATTTATACTTGCAAAGACACCTGCAAACAGATGGGGAGATCCTGCTGACCTTGCAGGCCCTGTAGTATTCCTCTCATCCCACGCATCCGACTTTGTAAACGGACATATACTCTATGTGGACGGCGGAATACTTGCATATATAGGAAAACAACCTTAAAACATGGTGAGGGGCTGTCAATACCGACAGCCCCCTTTATAATTATTTCTTTAAAATCTCAGGTATATTTCCCCTTTTAAACCCATATGAATTGTAGCCTCTGTAAGCCGAACTTTCTAAATTTCCGGTGTTGATAATTGCTGCATAATTTCGATCCTCATTCAGATTTTCCTTATAAGGACTGTCACAAATAACCAGTTTATCCAAGATCTCTTCTATATCCTTTTTTTATCTGTAAAGGTCTTCAGCGTAGTCTCACTTGAATAAGACTCAATTTCTTCGTTATTGTCATCTAATTTAATATTTTTCCCAATCATGATAAGACACATCTATACTGTCCACATACTCTGCCGGAAATTTATAGGTGATCTCCACTCCCATTTCCTTTAATAAAGCCAAGGTCTCCTTAAACTCCGGATATATCGGATAAAATCCTACGGACTCCAGCGAATTTGCATATACATTCTCCCATTTGGAATTGACAGCAGTTGTGCTGTCACTTGTATAATTAAATCCGGCATACTTTTTAGTGCATCTTCCATAAAACTCATTATTAAATCTTATAGATGCAAAAGGATAGCTTTTTAATTTTGTTTCATAATCAAGATTCATCAACTCTTTCTTATAAGTTTCCACAAACTTTTTCTTCCACTCATCGTCATGAAACACTATATGAGTATCATTATCCATTATACCGTTAAAATCCACACTTACTATATTCTCAGGATTTTCCGAAAGTATAGGATAGCTGCTTTTTTTGTAGCTTTCATCAGCATAAACACTTGAAAGTCCTGAAGTACTTTGATCTAAATCCACATAATAAACTCTTCCTACAGTTCTCCCGTTTTTTTAAGCTTATATGAAATCAAAACTCTATCAAAATCTCCCTGAGGCTCCAAATCATATTTTGCGGCTTCTATGCCCTGCCTGGCCAACTCCAATACTGCATCTTTATTTTGGATGTCCATTTTCTTTATCTGATCGGCTTCTATCTTACTGTCACTTGCATAATCCACATCAACAAATGATTCATCATAATATCCGTCCGAAATTTCAACTTTATTATAATACTGTTCGGAATTGCTTTCCAAAAGATCGGATATCACTGCTGTACTCTTTATCTGTGAAGCACTCGGAATATAGCTGTCATATCCGAATATATCAAACTGAAAAAGTCATGCTATAAATATTGAAATTATTATAAGCACAAGTAATTCAATCTTTTTTTGCAAAAAAATCTTTTTAAAATCCTGATTGTATATGATTTCCATTACACAATGAGTAATAGCTCCGCTAACTATAAGTCCGAAAAGTCCCCAGCCTATGCTGTCATTCATTACTTCATATCCCAAAAGATACATAAGTATACTTATAAAGATAACCATCATCGCCTTTATGGGCAACTTTATCACATTAAAAGCTGACACTTTTACCTCTTAGCCTCTGAGGCTCTTTTTCTTATATAGGAAAAGATTTATAAAAAGGAATGCTATGCTTGCAAGTATTACTATAATAATTCTTGTAAGCCATTTAAGTTCAAATATATTAAACATCAGCATAAAGCTTGACATATTCGGCAGGACATTTTCAATAATAAATCCCGATGTGTAGTAAGTATCAAAGAACGAGCTTTGATATCCCTTCAACACCAATGAAATTAAAGGAAAATAAAAGCTGAAAAAAAATCCGCAGGCCAATATTCCTATAAGCATATTTCCTGTAAGCATTATTGAAAACAATGTCAAAAAGTAGCTTAGTATAAACAATAATGTCCACTCCGCTATAGCCCATATTGCAGCTATAAGTACACTTATTTTTCCTGTATTTGCGATAACTAAAAGACTTGCAACTATCTCACATATAATAAAAGGTATCACAACTATAAGTATTCCGTTTATTAGCTTTATAAAATAAAAGCACTTCCCTTTTTACAGGCAGGCTATGATATAAGTCCACTTTCTTTTTGGAATAGAGATATGAAAATCCGGACATAGCCATAACAAGTGACAATACTATAAAAATTATTCCAAAGAAAGGATTATTAATACCTATATATGACATGAAATTCATTGCCAAATCATCCGAATAATTATATGTGCTGCTGTTATATAAATTAAAACTTATCATCATAGCCGTTGCCACGATAAGTGAAAAGAAAAATATAAGAATACTGATTGCCAAAGTCCAAACTCTTGTTTTAAAGTCCTCTTTCATCAATTTAAAAAATAAGCTTTTTGATGTCATATCCATACACCTCCGTTTCACTTATAAATATCTCTTCAAGACTGAGTCCCATCATCTCATAGAATACAGGGGAAAAGGACTCCATTTTCTCTCTTATATCCTCCTCACTTCCCTTTATGGTGATTGTGTGCACTCTGCCGCTGTTTTTCACCTGCATAATATCAAGTTCTTTAAGTCTTTCCATATCGAAGTCTTTTTCAAATACACATTGCACTTTATGGATATTCAACTTCATATCGGATACATCCTTTGATAAAAGTATTCCACCCTTATGTAAAAGTCCTACATGATCGCATATATCCTCAAGCTCTCTGAGGTTGTGTGACGCTATTATAGGTGTAAGTCCTCTCTCATCCATCTCCTTTGCAAAAAGACTCTTTACCGCCTGCCTCATTACAGGATCAAGTCCGTCAAATGTCTCGTCGCAGAGCAGATATCTGGTGTTTGCAGCCACTCCTATTGCAATGCAGAGTTGCTTTTTCATACCCTTTGAAAAAGTATTTACCTTTCTGTTGATATCCAGATCAAGTGCCTTTAAAATATCTTCACATTTCTTAACATCAAAGCTTCTATATACAGATGTATAAAACTTTATTATCTCTTTCGGTGTGGTATTTGAAAAGAAAAACTGGTCATCTGAAATATAGAAAAACTTTTCTTTTGCCATTATATTTTCAAATACATTTTCATCATCTATAAGTATCTCACCGCTGTCAGGTTTTAGTATTCCGGCAAGTACTTTTAAAAATGTACTCTTTCCCGCACCATTGGTACCTATAAGTCCGAACACATCTCCGTCTCTTATGCTTGCATTGATATTGTCAAGCGCCTTTATATTATCAAAACTCTTGCTTAAATTCTTTGCTTCTATCATGCTCCCTCCTTCGCTTTATGTTCCGGATAAAACTCTTCCACTTTTTTGCAAAATTCTTCCTTACTTATTATCTTTCTTGATTTGTCTACAAGTTCTTCAAGCTCTTTATATATGATGCTTTTCTTATTTTCCTTTATAACATCCATATCAGCTACAAAACTTCCGACACCTTTTACACTGTATACATAGCCTTGGCGCTCCAACTCGATATATGCCTTTTGTATAGTGTTGGGATTTATCGAGAGTTCTACGGCAAGACTTCGTACAGACGGAAGCTTATCGCCGGGCTCCAATGCCCCGATAAGCATAAGATCCGAAAGCCTGTCCATCACCTGTTCGTAGATGGCTCTCTTATCTCTTGAGTCAATTACAATCATAGATTTCTCCTTTTAACTGTATTATCTATCATAGTACAGTTAATATAGCACCTTTTTTATATTTTTTCAATATCAATTGTAAAAATAAGGTGGCTGTCACAAACTATTAATGTGACTCCAAAAGTTAGACTTTTTAGTGTAGCAGTTTATATGGCTACCATACTTGGATTACTTATACCTTCACAAATCACCAAGCCTTTATATGAAATCTCACTTGATAGACATCAACTCTATAATAAAAATTTTCTTTTCGAAAGAGCATTTGCTTGTTTACGAGAACTCATTAATCCTTCATCACCTAACTTCTTCTTGAATTCAAAACCATGTTTTTTTCCATAAAAAAATACCGACCTCCTAATCGTTAGATTTTTGGTCTAACTTTTTAGGTGTCGGTACCAATCATTAAAGCAACAGCCGTTTTATAAATTCAAAATCATTTGTTTTTTACTGACACTTCCAAAAGTAATACTGCAATTCCACAAACACCTGCAAGAATGAAACTAATCACTCCAAAACACACATCCATAATATTATTCATATCCATATAATAGATATGTGCAGATACTGTTACAAAAGCTGCAATTATCAAAAACAAATATATAACTACCATTATATTGGAATTTATCTTCTTATCTATACTTAACTTACCTTCTTCATTTTTTTTATCTCTCCTTTTTGAAAATTCAAAAACTACCTCTACAATAAATGCAATGCCACAAACAATATTCAGTACAACACCAAAGACCGCCGTAGTGCTCACCACCCTCATTTCATTATAAAAGAATACTGCCGAATATAGAAATCCTATGGCAAAACAAAAAAAAACATTAAAACTTTAAAAACATTTTTCATAAACTTCAATCCTTAAATATACTCAAGTACCTGTAAATATTAGGTTACTTTAATAATACTATATAAATAAAATGATACAATCCTTTTTATTTTTTTATCTATTATGTGGTATACTAGTAAGGTAGGGTTATTATAATTAAAAAAATATAAATACTAACAAACCGAGCCCTTATACTAAATTTATACTATGATATAGCAAAAATAAAAAATGTTATAATAGATATTTGTAAATTTTTTTATGAGGAAGAATATATGATAACAAAAAGAGAAGATATAAGAAATATTGCCATTATCGCCCATGTAGACCACGGTAAAACTACATTGGTCGATCAGCTCTTAAAACAAAGCGGTGTTTTCAGGGCAAATCAGGAAGTGGCTGAAAGAGTAATGGACTCAAATGATATAGAGAGAGAAAGAGGAATCACCATTCTATCAAAAAATACCGCTGTGCACTATGGTGATACCAAGATAAATATCATAGATACACCGGGACATGCGGACTTCGGCGGAGAAGTGGAGCGTGTTCTTAAAATGGTAAACGGTGTTGTTTTGGTAGTAGATGCTTATGAAGGCGCTATGCCTCAGACAAAGTTCGTTCTAAGAAAAGCTCTTGAGCTTGACCTTGAAGTACTTTGCCTTATCAATAAATGTGACAGAGAAGAAGCAAGACCTGAGGAGGTTGTTGATGAGATTCTGGAGCTTTTACTTGACCTTGATGCCAATGAGCACCAGCTTGACTGTCCTTTCCTCTTTGCAAGTGCAAGAGGCGGTTGGGCAAGATACAATGTAGATGACACCAACGAGGATATGAAGCCTTTATTTGAGACTATAATCAAGCATATACCTGCACCTACAGGTGATGAAGATGCGGATCCTCAAGTACTTATCAGTACAATCGACTACAATGAATATGTAGGTAGAATCGGTGTAGGTAAGGTTGATAACGGTGTTATCAAAGTAAATCAGGAAGTTGCTTTGGTAAATCACCACGACCCTGATAAGATGAAAAAAGTAAAAATAGGTAAGCTTTACGAATATGAAGGCTTAAACAGAGTAGAAGTAAATGAAGCAAGAATAGGTTCAATAGTAGCCATTTCAGGTATTCCCGATATTCATATAGGAGATACTTTGACATCAGTTGAAAATCCTGAAGCTATACCTTTCCAGAAGATCTCAGAGCCTACCATTTCTATGAACTTTATGGTAAATGACTCTCCTCTTGCAGGTAGAGAGGGAAAGTATATAACTTCAAGACATTTGCGTGAAAGACTCTTTAGAGAGTTAAATACCGATGTCAGCCTTAGAGTGGAGGAAACAGAGTCTCCTGATTGCTTTAAAGTATCAGGTAGAGGTGAGCTTCATCTTTCAGTGCTTATAGAAAATATGAGAAGAGAAGGTTTTGAGTTTGCTGTAAGTAAGGCCGAAGTTATTTATCACTATGATGAGAGAAACCAAAAGCAGGAGCCTATGGAGCTTGCATTTGTAGATGTTCCTGATGAGTTCTCAGGTGCGGTTATTCAAAAACTTACATCAAGAAAGGGTGAGCTTCAGGGAATGAGCCCTACACATGGCGGATATACAAGACTTCAATTCCTTATTCCTTCCCGAGGTCTTATAGGCTACAGAGGTGAGTTTATGACCGACACCAAGGGAAACGGTATTCTCAATACGGAGTTTGACGGTTATGCTCCATATAAGGGTGATATGTTCTATAGAAAGACCGGTTCTCTTATCGCTTTTGAGAGCGGCGAGTCTATTACCTACGGACTTTTCAATGCACAGGAGCGTGGTACTTTATTTATCGGTCCGGGCGAAAAGGTATATGCAGGTATGGTTATCGGTAAGAACGGTAAGGCTGAAGATGTTGAAATCAATGTATGTAAGACAAAGAAACTTACAAATACAAGATCATCCAGTGCGGATGAGGCGCTCAGACTTGTTACACCGAAAGTCATGAGTCTTGAGGAATCACTTGAATTTATAGATACCGATGAGCTTTTAGAGGTAACTCCTGAAAATCTTCGTATCAGAAAGAAAATCCTCGACCCGACACTTAGAAAACGTTCTATGATAAAGTCAAAGCAATAATATATAAAGGTATCCGTTTTTGGATGCCTTTTTTTACTATTAATAATAGCTTATAAAAAAAATAAAAGATTATTTAAAGCTGATAGCCTATATTAAATTAATGATGTATAATTCGATATAAGAGCAAAAAGCTCCGGATTATTTATGTAAATTTATTTTTGAAAAAGGAAAAAAAGTGATGAATAAAGAGAATGAAAATAAAACTCCCGAGAAAAAGCTCCAAGTCACCCGGATCAAGAAAAAAAGAAATATATAAACAAATTTATATTTCAGGCTGTAAAGACATTTTTTTCTTGCACTGCTTGTAGTGGCCGTTCTTGGAGGTGCCATGGCGGTAGGCATGATAAAAGGGTATTATAGACAATGCTCCTGATGTGGACGTTGACAGTATTGTTCCTTTAGGATATGCCACCACGGTATACAATGCATCCGGTCAGGTTACCGATACTCTGGTAATGGCCGGTTCAAACCGTGAAGAGGTAACTTATGACGAACTTCCAAAAGTTCTTATTGACGCTTTTGTGGCAATAGAGGACTCCAGATTTTGGAAGCATAACGGAATAGATACCAGAGCTATACTCAGAGCGGTCAGCGGTGTAATAACCGGAAACAGTTCTTCAGGCGGCGGCTCCACCATAACACAGCAGCTTATAAAGAATAATGTGTTCAACGGCGGTAGAGAAAGAAGTTTCGGAGAAAAGGTAGAAAGAAAATTTCAGGAAATGTACCTTGCCGTCAAGCTTGAAAAACAGATGGATAAAAAGTTGATACTTACAAATTATCTGAATACCATCAACCTTGGAAGCAACTCACTGGGAGTAAAAGTTGCCGCAAGAAGGTACTTTGGAAAGGAAGTATCCGATTTAACTCTTTCTGAAGCAACTGTAATAGCCGGTATAACAAAGGGGCCTACCAAGTACAACCCTATTACCGGTCAGGAGGCAAATTCCGAAAGAAGAAAAATAATACTTCAATATATGTATGAGCAGGGGTATATCACAAAGGAGCAGCAGGAGGAGGCTCTTGCAGATGATGTGTATTCAAGAATCCAAAATATAAATACGCTTGCAAAGGAGAAAAATAATCACTACAGCTATTTTACAGATGCTTTAATTTCACAGGTTACATCCGCATTTATAAATGAACTGGGATATACCGAAACTCAAGCTCATAATCTTTTGTACAGCGGAGGTCTCTCAATATATACCACTCAGGATCCTTCACTTCAGCAGATTGTAGACAGCGAAGTCAACAATCCTGAAAACTATCCTGATACAAAGTATGCACTGGAATACAGACTTACAGTCACAGACAGTGAAAAGAACACACATAATTATTCCGAAAAGGATATTAACAAATACCATTCAGATGTGCTTCACGACGGCTTCAACGGACTTTATACCACTGAGGATGCCGCAAAAGCGGATGCTGAAAGCTATAAAGCCACAGTGGTTAAAGATGGCGATACAGTAGTAGGTGAAAGTGTAAAAACTGTTTTGGAGCCTCAGGTTTCCTTTGTTCTTATGGATCAAAAAACCGGTGCCGTAAAGGCTATAAACGGAGGTAGAGGTGAAAAAACATCTTCCCTTTCTCTAAACAGAGCTACAAATACTACCAGACAGCCGGGTTCAACTTTTAAGGTAATATCATCATTTGCACCTGCGCTTGATACCAGCGGTGATACTTTGGCTACAACCTATTATGATGCCGAATATACAATAGGAGAAAAAACTTTCCAAAACTGGTATGACAAGCAGGGATATATGGGATGGTCAAGTATTCGTGACGGTATCATATATTCTATGAATATAGTTGCATTAAAAACACTTATGGAAACTGTAACACCGAGAGTCGGCGTACAGTATGCCAAGGACTTCGGTATCAGCACTCTTACCGATCAGGACTACAATGCATCCCTTGCACTCGGAGGTCTTACAAAGGGTGTTACAAACCTTGAACTTACAGGTGCCTTTGCAACAATAGCAAATCAAGGTGTATATACAAAGCCGGTCTTCTTTACAAAGATTGTGGATCACAACGGAAAGACCTTTGATTGATAATACTGCTCCACAGAATCACAGAGTTATAAAAGACTCAACCGCATTCCTTCTTACAGATGCTATGGCGGCATCTACAGAGAACAACAGAAAGTTTGCAAGCAGCGGAATAAATATAAATTCCACATCTACCAGAGCTCATCTCGATAATATGAGTGTAGCAGGTAAGTCAGGTACAACTTCCAAGAATGTGGACGTATGGTTTGTAGGATTTACACCATATTATACTGCAGGAGTATGGGCAGGATGTGATGAAAACCAAACTCTTTCAGACAATGGAGGTACAAGCTTCCACAAGGATATATGGCGAAAGATAATGACTAAAGTTTCAGAGGGTTCCGAGGATATAGGCTTCCCTGTTCCCGATTCCGTTGAAACCGCCGTTGTCTGCAGAAAGTCGGGAAAACTTCCTATACCGGGAGTTTGTGACCACGACCCTCGCGGCGATTCCACATATACGGAATATTTTGCCAAAGGAACTGTGCCTACAGAGGTATGCGATCACCATACTACAGTAACGGTATGTAGCGAAAGCGGTCTTTTGCCTACTGCAAACTGCCCGAATACGGTTACAAAGGTTGCACTTATAGTTCCAAGCGGACAGTCAAATACCGATGATTCACAGTATGCGGTGCCTACAGCCACATGCACCATCCACGGCGGACCGAGTCAAATTATCGATCCTAATGCGCCTACAACAAATGACGGAGACGATGCAGGAGTCGGTGTGTCACCAAGAGCCGGTGTAAATCATCCGGTTGTGAATCCGAAACAAAATAATGTAACTGTCGGTGTGGCACCGAACGGTGATGTTGTCGGAGCGGCGCCGGGAAGTAATTCATCCGGCAAATCGCCTAATACAATTGTTGCTCCAAGTAAGGCAAACTCAAACAGTTCAAAACCTAAGAGGCAGCCTTCAGAAATAAAAATTCCGGAGACTACCACAGCTTCACCTATAAAAACAGGTCCTTCTTCAAAAGAACCTGAGGATTCCGACGTATTACACGGTCCCGGAGTTACTCCGACCACTGAAGCACCACGTTCAGGCCCCGGTGCTCATATGTCCACTGAAGGCCCCGGAGGCCAAGGTTCTCCGGTACTTATAGGACCGGGACAATAATATTCAAACAAAAAACGAGCTCTACGATTTGTAGAGCTCACTTTTTTATTCACCTAAAATCATCTTATCGGTCAATACGGCATCCGTTCCGGAATACAATTCCATCACATCCGAAACCGTCATATTCTTTCTCATATCACCTTCAAGAACTTTTAAGATACTGCCGTTATTCATAACTATTGTTTTATTTCCGAAATGCAAGGCATCTTTGATATTATGTGTAATCATCAAGGTTGTAATATTATTTTCGGTTACTATCCTGTTAGTTATTTCCATTATCTTCTTACTGGTCTTGGGATCAAGAGCCGCAGTATGCTCATCAAGTAACAGAAGTTCAGGTGTTTCCATAGTAGCCATCAAAAGAGTAAGCGCCTGCCTTTGTCCGACGCTGAGTCCTCCGACTTCATTTTTCAATCTGTGCTCAAGCCCCAAGCCAAGTTTTGTGCATACAGATTTGAAATACTCTCTGTCACTTCTTCTTACTCCAAGTCCGAATCTCACCTTTTTACCGCGGCTGTATGCCAGTCCCATATTTTCTTCTATCGTCATATGAGGTGCCGTACCCTTTAGAGGGTCCTGATACAGCCTTCCTATGAATCTTGCTCTCTTATGCTCCTTCATATATGTGATATCAAGTCCGTTATTATATATTCTTCCGCTCTCCACTTCTATATTACCTGCAATCGCATTTAACATAGTGGATTTTCCTGCACCGTTACTGCCTATTACAGTTACAAAATCTCCGTCATTTAATTTAAGATTCAAATCACGTAAGGCCTTTTTCTCATTTACGGTGTCCTTATTAAATATTACATTAACATTTTTAATTTCCAGCATGTATCTTTCTCCATCTTGCAATTGTAGGTTTTATCAAAGGTATGCTTATTGCAATCACAACTATTACCGCTGAGAAAAGCTTTAAGTATATGGCCGGAAGCCCAAGTCCGAATGCCACCGCAAGCATTATACGATATATTATCGCACCTACTACCACGGCAATCAAATGTCTTAACATTCCTCTTTTTCCTATAACAGTCTCTCCGATTATGATACTTGCAAGTCCAAGTACCAGCATTCCGGTTCCTACTCCATGTGTAGCTGTCATATTGTACTGTGCATATATTGCGCCGGAGAAGGCTACTATAAGATTACAAAGTGCAAATCCCAGTATTTTCATAGCATCGGTATTTATACTTGAACTTCTTACCATTGCCTCATTATCACCGGTAGCTCTAAGAGAAAGTCCTATCTGAGTCATTAAAAACAACTTTAATGCGGCTACCAAAACAACAACAATTATAAACAGTAAAATCAACTTTCCGATATCGGTTGTACCTATAAAGAACTTTCCTTCAAAAGGAGTAAATACAGTCTTTTCACCGTAGAAGAAAACACTTGGCTTATCACCCATTACAAAGAGATTTATAGAATAGAGGCCTGTCATTGTAAGTATTCCTGCCAATATAGCATGAATTTTCAATTTTGTATGAAGTATACCTGTGACAATGCCTGCAATCATTCCGCCTAAGGCACCCATTAAAAGTCCCATAGCCGGATTTTTAGCTACAGACCATATAGCACTGTAAGCCAGGCCTGTAACAAAACTTCCGTCCACCGTCAAATCAGGCAGGTCCAAAATTCTGAAAGCTATAAATAATCCCAGTGATAATATTGCAAATATCAGTCCAAGTTCAATACTACCAAGTAATGTTGATAATGTCATTTTTACTCCTAATTATTTGATTTAATCTCGACAAATTTCTTGTCTGTTTTGATGCTCTCAGGTATCTCAATACCGAGTGCGGCAGCTGTATCTGTATTTACATAGATAAACAAATCATCCTTAAATACTTTTACAGGGATTTCATTTACAGATTTTCCCTTAAGTATTTCATCCACCATCTTGGCTGTTTCTTTTCCGAGATCTGTATAGTCAATACCCACTGTAGCAAGACCGCCGTCCATTACCATAGAGTCTGCACCTACATATATAGGCTTTTTAGCCTTTATTGCCTCTGATGTAAGTATAGGCATAGCCTCTGCAACAGTGTTGTCGTTTGATACAAATATCATATCCACTTTTTCAAAAAGTGATGCTGCTGCTGTCTGAAGGTCGGCACTTGTTGAAATACTTACTGTTTCAAGCTCAAGATTTTTCTCTTTTACATAGTTTTCAAGTAATCCGAGATTAGTTACAGAATTGTCCTCTCCGGGATTGTATATAAAGCCTACCTTCTTTACATCAGGAGTAATTTGAAGTGCCAGATCCATTATCTTATCAATCTGTACTGCATCACTTGTTCCTGTCATTCCCTTGTCAGGAGCATTCATATCTGTAAGTATTCCTGCACCTATGGGATCTGTAACTGCAGAGAAAACTACAGGTGTTGACTTTGTTAAACTCATAGCTCCCTGTGCTACAGGTGTAGCAATACCTACCACAACATCCTGCTTATCACCCTCAATCCCTGAACTATACTTGTGATATTTGACATATCTCCCTGTGCATTTTGGAATGTTATCTTAACATTCTCACCGTCCACATATCCCAGGTTCTTTAACTCATCTTTAAATGAATTATATATTATATCAAGCGACTTATGCTCAACCAGCTGAATCACTCCGATTTTTTTCATCTCCGTGCTGTCTGAAGTCTGCGCTTTTGCACTCTCTGCAGCACTGCTGTCTGCTGCTGTAGTTTCCGTATTAGTGCTCTGCGCCGTATCAGCCTTCGGTGTACATCCTGCCATCAAAGCCGCACCTATTGCAATAATTCCAAGTTTCTTTATTAAATTCATCTTCTCCTCCTTAAGGCATTCGATATAGAGATATATTTACCGACAGTGACCTTTGCACAAAAAAACGCAGGCCCTCTTATCCAAAGGACAAGCAAAGCCTGCGGTACCACCTTCATTAGTAAAAATACTCTCTCTAAAAAAATGCCGACACATTTTCTGCCCGGTAACGGGAGCACCCGTCTTAGCTACTTGTTTCCTTTCACCTCGCCCTCATGGGTCCATATTAAAATCGTCATCCCTATCGGTTCTCAGCACCTCCGACTCTCTGTGAGTAACTAATTTCTTTTCTCCCAATCAACGGTTTTATTAATTTATACTGTAAAAACTTAAAATTGTCAACATTTACCACTAGAATTTATGCATTTATTTTCCTAAAAAATTTCACTATAAGCGGCATTACAATAATAAATGAAATAATATCCGCCACCGGTTGTGCAAGCTGTATCCCGTATATTCCAAGAAATTTCGGCAATATAAGCACCATAGGAACAAATGTAATACCGCTTCTTAAAAACGAGGCTATTGATGAAGCCAGATTCTCTCCCGCTCCCTGAAACATCATACTGGCGGCAAGCGTAATAGGCGATAAAAATAAAACCACACATTGTGCTCTTAAGGCAAAGGTTCCAATATTTATAACATCGGCATCATCTCTGAATAAACCTATTATATGTCCTGAAAATATAAGTGAGACAACACTTAAAATTCCTATTATTATCATACTGAGTCCACAGCAAAATACAAAAGCCCTCTTCATACGCTTAAACTTCTTTGCACCGTAGTTAAAAGCCGATACGGGTTGAAATCCCTGTGAAATTCCAAGTGCAACTGCAAATATAAAATTACATACTCTGCCGACAATACTCATAGCCGCAATGGCCGCGTCACCATAAGGCATGGACATATAGTTTAAAACCATAGTTGAAACACTCATCATTCCCTGTCTTATCAGACTCGGAAAGCCCTGTCTCCAATATATTTACAATATCCCTTTGCATCCTTTGATACTGCTGATAGTCTAAGCCTGGAAACGGTTCTTTCTCCACCGAACATCGCAAGCAATACAAAAAAGCTTATAACCTGTGAAACCGCAGTTGAGATGCCTGCCCCCAAAGTACCCATATTAAATACAAATATAAATATCGGGTCTCCGATAATATTTAATACTCCACCAAGAGTAAGACCTACCATTGCAAGTGCAGCTTTACCCTCATATCTCAGAACATTATTCAGCACACAGCTTCCTGTCATAAAAGGAGCTGAAAGAAGTATACAGATACCGTAGCTCTTTGCATAGGGCATTATCGTATCGGTACTTCCCATCAGTCTAAGCAAAGGCTCCATAAATACTATGCCGAAGATCATTATAAGCACACCCAAAACAAGTGACATAAAAAATCCTGTAGATGCAAACTTTATGGCCTCATCGTCCTGTTTATTTCCAAGCTTTCTGGATATATTTGAGCCGCAACCGTGACCGCACATAAATCCGAGTGCCTGATTTATCGTCATCAAAGAGAATACTATACCTATAGCGGCAGAAGCACTGGTTCCGAGCTTTCCGACAAAAAATGTATCCGCCATATTGTAAATATTCGTTACAAGCATACTTATGATAGTGGGAATGCTGAGCCGTAAAATCAGTTTTTCTACAGGAGTCTCTGTCATTTCCCTGTACTGCCTGTCTAGGGCATTCATATTTTCCATAAGCTACCTACCTTTCTGCTCACATATAAAAAATATCGACATTGTCACTATAAAATAAAACCATGTGGCAGGATTTGAAAACCATGTAGTGAAAAATGAAAGCGCAAGATAAATAAATACTTGTGCATATATAATGTAGAATGTTGCATGCCTTGTACTTCTAATCAATTTCTCAAAGAAATAACCGATGCAGCCAAGTGCCGTGGAAAATACGGCAACACCTGCTATTCCGAAGTCATAAAAGGCATCATAAAATAATGTCACTGTTGTAAGTTCAGTTTTATTTACAAAAATAGGGAAGTCCACTATCTTCGGATATATAAACTTAATTCCGGTAAGTGCCCAAAGAGGAAACAGCCCCTTTAACCCGAAGCTGTATTTCGGCAATTCCTTTATCAAAGTATCCAAATTGTCATAATTATTTGCAATATAAATATATGGCTGACTTATAAATATAGGCAGATTATATTTCATTTCAAATATACCGTTAAGATACTCCACATTATGGCTTCTTGCCACAGAAAGCAATAAATATACCGGAACGATAAATACTATAACGCTCACAAAATATACAGGTCTTATCCTTTCCCTCTTTAATATAAGTAAGGTTACAAAGGCAAGAAGCACAGCAAACATAAACTGAAATCTTGATACACAAAGTATCGGTATCGCCATAGCAATAATATTTGCTAAAACCAAAAATATTATCTTTATAATCCCAAGTCTGCTCTCTTCATTTAAGTAGACAATACTGAAAGCCGGCACCAAAATACAGCTTACTGTAAAGTAATGTACTCCAGAAATATGAAAATAAGAGTATGCATGAGGAACACCTTTTTCAAAAAGAGGAATAAAGTCCAGTACAATGGCCTCTATATTAAAAGCTGTCAAAGATGTGAGCGCAAGTATAATGATACATGCATACATCATATCTTCATTGCTTCTTTCAAGCACTCTCTCTCCGTTTGAATAAGGATTCCCCTTAATCGCCTTCAATATTTCAAATACAATATAAAAACATCCGAAGGCCAGACAAAAGCAGATCCATGTGGTATCTCCCCATGGTTTTGCAAGGTATGAAAGCTTCATAGCTGCAAGACCCTCACCGCCGATAAACGCCAGTGCAAAAACACCTCTAAGATTTACCAATGATTTTGAGTATCTGTATTCCTTAATATACAGATATAATGCCGCCAAAATTAGAACAAACCCGGACAGGGCATAACGCTCCATCCGGGATAATACATACGCTAATAAACTGCAAACAGTGTATATTAACATCCAAGCTCCTCTGTCAATTTCTTTAAGTACTCTTTAATCTCACTCTCTGTTGACATCTCAAGCACCTTATCCACCTTAGCTTTCAAGTCCTTGCTGTCACACCCGGAAATTATCTGTCTGGACTTCAGTATACTTGAAGCCGACATTGAAAATTCATCCATTCCCCATGCTAAAAGTGCAGGAATAAGCAAAGGATCCGCCGCAGCCTCACCGCACATTCCGACCATTATTCCGGCTTTTTTACCTTCTGTTATAATTCTGTTGATACTTCTGAGTACTGCAGGTGAAAATGGTGAATACAGACCTGCAATCTTTACATTTCCTCTGTCTACGGACATTGTATATTGAATAAGATCATTGGTACCTATACTGAAGAAATCCACCTCTTTTGCGAATATATCGGCAAGTAATGATGCAGCTGCGGTCTCAACCATGATACCGACTTCTATATTCTTATTGTATGCAATATTCTTTTCATCAAGTTCTTTCTTTATATCATTTATAAGCGCCTTAGCTTCTCTGATTTCATCCATGGATGTAACCAGCGGCAACATTATTTTGATATTTCCGAAAGCACTTGCACGAAGCAATGCTCTAAGCTGCGGTATATAAATATCATCTTTTCTGTCAAGGCAGAGTCTTATGGCACGATATCCGAGGAAAGGATTCTCATCCTGTACTATTCCCATATAAGGGATTTCCTTATCACCGCCTATGTCAAGAGTTCTGATAATAACAGGCCTTCCTTCCATGGCAACAGCTACTTCCTTGTAGCTTTCAAACTGCTCTTCTTCGGTAGGCATACAGTCTCTGTCCATAAATAAGAACTCGGTTCTGAAAAGTCCGATACCTTCGCCGCCGTTTTCAATTACCTTTTTTGCATCCTCAGGGCTTCCGATATTTCCGGCTATTTCCACCTTCTTACCGTCCTTAGAAATACTTGGCAATTCTCTGTATTTCTTTAACAGTTCCTTGTTTGCATCATACTTTTTCTTTTTATCCTCATACTCGGTTTTTTCGACATCTGTCGGCAGTATAATGACCTCTCCGCTCTCACCGTCAAGAAGTATATCCGTGTCGTCACTTATATCCTCAGGAAGATTTGAAATTCCCACTACTGCAGGTATTTCAAGTGCTCTTGCAAGAATAGCCGAATGTGAGGTCTTTCCTCCAAACTGTGTAACTATTCCGAGCACATTCTCTGGATTAAGTCCTGCCGTCATAGAAGGTGTCAAATCCTTTGCAACCAGAATACTGCCATAAGGAAGTTTTGAAAGATCGGTATTTTCTATACCGAGTATCTTCTTTATAAGTCTTGTTTTAATATCAAGCATATCGGTAGCTCTTTGCTGCATAAGTTCATTGTCCATTGAAGCAAATACGGCGGCATACTGATTACATACCTCTTCTATCACATACTCCGCACAAACACTTTCACCTTTTATGCGATTAACTATCTCATCCACAAGCATAGGGTCGGACATAAGCATAATATGTCCAAACAAAATCTCCGCTTCCTTCGCTGAAGCATTCTTTTCTAAAGCCTGCGACATCTCTTCAGTCTCAGCCTTAGTTATGTCCAGAACTCTCATGAAGCTATTAACTTCAGCTTCACTGTCTGAAACAGTTCTCTTTACAACTTCCACATTTTGTTCTCTGACTACTTTTGCAACTCCGATACCGATACCCTCGGCAGCTCCTACGCCATAAATTTTCATTATAAACCTCTACTTACTTTAACTCACCAAAACCTGAATTTATCAAATTCTTTAAAGCTTCCAAAGCCTCTTTCTCATCCCTGCCGTCACATGTTATCTTAATGGTATCACCACATTTTACACATGCCGCAAGCACACTCAGAACACTCTTGGCATTTGCTGTAGCATCCTTAAATATAATATTTATTTTAGAATCATATTTCAATGCTTCCTTGCATAAATTACCTGCCGGCCTTAAATGCAATCCACTTGGGTTTATCACCTTAAGTTCTTCTGAAACCATCCTAAAAAACCTCCCTTAGTTTTCAGCAGCAGAGCTGCTCTCTTCACTGCTGCTCTGCTCTACTGTAGTTGTCGTTTCATTTCTTTCATTTGCGGGACTTCCTATCATAACCTCAAAAAGGAGTATATGAATCCACACTCAGACCTGTAGGCAATTCAAATGTAAGAGTTCCGTTATTGGCTCCTGCCGACATCTTACTTACATCAAGAGTAGCCTTAATATCTGAATTTGATACAGTTTCAAGATTTGCGCTAAGTCCTGAAACCACAACAGTTATCCTCTCAGGTATAATATTTGTTGAAACTCCGGTTCTTGATCCCTTTATCTCCAAATCTCCTATTGTCAAAGTCACAGACTTCTTATCAAGGGCCTCCACTTTCAATGTCACCTTAATATTTGTATCACCCACTGCCGATACATTTTCCGGAAGAAAATTTTTTACATCGACATCTACAATCACATCACTTGTCGCTCCCTCAACACTGAGCGCCGTTGCAGGTATTGTGACAGCATCAAGTCCTTCAAGTACTTCAGGTTGTCCACGTACCTGTATAGATTTTGTACTGCTCTCTGCACCTGAAAATATATAACCCTCGGCCGCTTCTCCACCTACTTCAAAGTTTAATGCCAAAGTTCTTCCGTTTAACATTACGATACTGTAATTTACCGTATCAAAGCTCTTGGTAACTCTACTGTCGGATATTATAAAAGCATTTCCGTTGGCATCAAAATACTTCAGCTCGGCTTTTCCGCTTACATTCCCGTCCATTCCGTCGACATCAATCTCCACGCCGACTTTACTTATTTGTCCGATAACTGATACCGGACCTGTGACCGCCACCGTATTCTTATCAAGCCTTACCTCACCCACAGAATAACCGTCCGACGGAGTACCGGTAATCTTGGTAGTCATAGTAAATTCTTTTCTTTGCAAATCCTCAATACTTATTCTGACAATACTAGGCTTTGAAGTAACCGCACCTGAAATCAGATTTTTATTGTTCAACACTTCAACAGATATCGGTACAGCACCCGTTATGTCATACATATCTCCAAGATCTATTGAAGCCTTAAAATCTGACGCCGATATCTTGCTCTCATCTCTTGAACGTACTTCATAACTTACAGTTACCGTATTTGCTCCCATTAAAGAATAAGTCTTACCTGCATCGGTAATAACATTGGCATTTAAAACCTCAAGGTTAACCGTCTGAGATCTTGTAACAACCGGATTTGAAATATTTATTACAACTATCCATACAAAAAATGCTATAGCCAAAGAGCTGATTTTCAAAACAAGATTATTTGTCTTTTTCATTACCTCTTCCTTTCAACAACTTTGACCATAAAGAGCTCTTCTTCTCCTCCGCTGTATTCTCAAGTAAAACGGAGAGCTCCTTTCTCAGTTCCTCACTGTCATTTACCTTTATCAAATTTCCGCCAAGTGCCACAGAAACCCTTCCGGTCTCCTCAGATACTACTATGGTAATGGAATCCGAAACCTCACTTATACCGATAGCGGCTCTATGCCTGGTTCCAAGATCCTTACTGATTCTCATATTCTCAGAAAGAGGCAGATAACAGGTTGCCGACACAATTGTATTTCCTCTTATAAGCACCGCACCGTCATGAAGAGGGGTGTTATGTTCAAAGATATTTATAAGCAATTGACTTGATACAATACCGTTTATCAAAATTCCGGTCTTTTCTATATTTACAAGACTGTCTTTTCTCTCTATAACAATCAAAGCTCCCTGGTTTTCGGTTTTGACATTGTAAAAAGCCGCATTAACAAAGCTCTTCTATCGTACTCTCACCCTACATCGTCTGTAATTGCTTTATTGTCAAAAGCAAAAAAATCTTCATTAAATTTTTGTTTCCAAGCTGCTCAAGAGCCTTTCTGAGCTCAGGCGCAAATATTATAATAAGCGCAGTTACCGCAATGGTTGCAATCCTTCCCAGAATCCACAATATAACATCAAAGTGTAATATATATGCAATAATTGTAAATCCCAATATAATAAGCAAACCCTTTAACAAGGTCCATGCCCTGGTCTTTGTAATCCATGTCATTATTTCATATACAATATATGCAATAATCAGAATTTCAATTATATTGAGTACATCTATATGTGGAAAATATGAAAGCCCATCACGCATCAGCCTCGTGATTATGTTCATTCACTACCCCCATTATTTTTGTTATTCTTTTTCTTTCCCTTTGTACTGAACGATTGTACCTTCTTGTCTGCAGCTGTAATCGTAATCTTAGGAACAGCTTTTACAAAATAATAGTAATCATCATCCTCAAACTGGGCATATTCGGACCTGCTGTAATCTACCGAGAAAACAAAGAAATTATACACATATGCAATAATCACAGATATCGCAAGTCCTATTATAAAGTCCAAAAGAGGAGTGGATATATCAAAAATGAAATCTCCGGCAAATATACCGATCAAAATTGTAATAGCACCGGCAGCAATGGCTATCTGCCATGCATAATCCATATTCTGCTTATGCACCATATACACTATAAAAGTGGTAAGAGCAAATACAATTATAAATAAAAGCATTGTTTTATTTGAAAATATTCCGTTTATTGCCTGTGAATATCTTTGTGTAATATCTACGGACTGTGTATTTGTCAAAACACCTATGTTCTGCCTCGCAAACATACATGTAAAGTATATAAGTATTCCGGCTGTAATAGGAACAATGCTTACCGCACTTCCCATAAGTCCTACCACAAGAGGTATAACATACGGTATCTTAACGGCAAAGAGTATCGGTACAAGAATCAAAAGAACACTGTCTCTCTTACCGAATCCATAGTACAAAAATAATGTAAGTATCAGTATTATACCTACCAGTAATGCCAGCTCAAAGGATGCCGTAAACAGATTTATCATTAAAAAAGCCGCCACTATTAATACGCCCGCCATATAAGGCAGAAAAGCACCTATTACAGATAATACAATAGGAACCTGTATCACAGAGACTTTATTCTGATAACCCAGATTTATACTTATAAGCATCATAGCTGTAAATAATATTATATATTTAATTCCCTTATCTATTATGAAATGATATTTTTGCATAGAAACCTTTCAGGCTGTTTCTAAATACATATAGCTGTAGCATTCTAACCTCCGATATTTGGTGTCTTATCTTTGTTTTCGAATTTTTTTTCAAAATAGTTCAATCTGTCATTGTAGACTTTAAGGCTCCTTTGCGCCTCATCGTACTTTTTTGAAAAAAATCTATATGTAATAAGCTCAAATGCAATCAATCCCAATATATATATAACAATGTAAACTACCGAAAACACTCCGACTGTAGTTACACTGGACATCAACTCTTCCAAATTGTAAAGAACGGCCAAAACAATTATAAGAAGAAAGCAAAAGGTATAAACAAAAAAGGACTTAAGCATTTGTTTACCCACATAATCCTCTTTGAAATAATTATCTATCTCAAACATCTGCTCGCCCTTCCTCTTTTTTAATAATGCTAATTCCGTCATCTGCTTTATTTTCTCTTCGTTTAGCATACTTTCTCCCAACACAAAACTTTCTGCGACATTTTCCATTATTATATCATATCTAAGGTTGCATAGCAAATATGGGAGTGGTGGTGATAATCAACTTAAAAAGGCGCCCACCTGTGAGTGTAGCGCCATATCTCATTCTAAAAAAATCTTTCTTCAAGCATCAAACATATAGCATGATATACAGGTAAATGTAGCTCCTGAATCTTGAACGTTTCCTTCTCCGGAACTATTATAATCTCATCACAAAATTCCTTCATCTTTCCGCCGTCTCTGCCTGAAAGTCCTATAGTTTTCATACCCTTTGCTTTGGCTGTAACCAATGCATAAAGTATATTCTCTGAATTTCCTGAAGTGGATATACCAAGAAAAACATCTCCCTCTCTTCCGAATCCGTTGACCTGCTGTGCAAATGAAAGTAGAGGATTACAGTCATTTAAATATGCAGTTGAAAGCCCCACATGTCCTGTTACCGCAATTGAAGGCAAAGCCCCCTGCAGATTATCGGCTAAAACAGTACCGAGCTTTTCATCAATAGATTTTCAGTCTGTCACAGGCTTCTTTTTCCAATTTTCTCGGCTTTACAAAGCCTTTCATAAGTTCCCCAACTATATGCTCCGAGTCCGCGGCACTCCCTCCGTTACCGGCAACCAAAAGTTTCCTTCCGCTTGAGTATGCTTCTTCTAAAATCTTGTATGTATTCCAAATGTTATCATAAGCAGTATCAAGTTCGGGATATCTGCTAATCAAGTTATCCAATATTTTTATAATATTTTCTTCCATAAAACCTCAATTATATATCAAATCTAAAATCACCTTCCGGCAGTCTTATATCAATATCTTTATAATCCCATCTGTCATTATCGACTGTCCATGTTTGCACACCTCGCAGTTCAAAATTCCAATCCAGAATTTGACCTCCTACATCCTCCAATCCGGCTGCTACTTTATGTCTTGCATTAAACGGACAATATATCAACAAAAACCCTCCGCCTCCTGCTCCAAGCAGCTTACCGCCGACAGCTCCTTCACTTTTTGCTCTTTCATACAAAGCATCTATAGCAGGATTTGAAATTTTATTGCTCATTCTCTTCTTGCTGTTCCAACTATAATCAAGCAGCTTTCCGAATGCATTCAAATTTCCTTTCAATAACTCATCTTTCATAGCATAGGCCAAGGCTTTTACCTCACACATTGCCTTAAATGAATCCTGTTTTTCGTAGTTTTTGACCTGATCATCAATAATATTTGCAGAAACATGCACTCCGCCTGTATAACACATGATAAGATTATACTCCAATTCATGTATAATCTCTTTATGTATTCTTAGAGGGTTTACCACAACATTATTTCTTCCATGAAACTCCATAAAATTAAATCCGCCGAAATGTTGTTGCATATTGATCTTGATATCCTCCTGAAATGCCAAGATCAATTCTCTCAACTCCAAAAGCCAAGTCGGCCATTTGATATGCATCCAGCTCTATTTTTTTCCATTTTGCCATAGCACTCAGTAACGCCACCATCACTGTAGAACTTGTGCCAAGACCTGAACCCGGAGGCGCATCACAGTGTAGATAAACTTCACAGCCTTCTTTAATGTTCATTGCCTTAAGTGCCGCTTTAACCAGATCCAGCTTTCCGTCATAAACAAAATTTTCTTGTGTATTATATTTTACGGTCATATCAAAGTCCAGAGAATGAACTGTTATCTCCTCGTCATCTCTAGGTAATATGGAACAGTATGCATATTTATTTATAGTGCTTCCTATAATAACCCCACCTTGATTTTCACAAAATGGAGCCACATCGGTACCGCCTCCACCAAAACTTACACGTAATGGTGCTTTTGAACGAATAATCATTTATTATCTCCTACATTTGTATATCCACCATACTAACATAAAGTAATCTCCAGTGCAAACATCAAAAAAGCAGGATGCTAATACACCCTGCAAAAAATTATTTCTTTCTCATAAAACTTACTATATGCAGCAAAAGTGACACAGCTAACAGAGAATAAACAAAACCGTTTATAGGTGTAAATGCGCCCTTAAAAGAATTGCTGTACTCCTTATTATTTATAAAGAGTTTTCCGTTAATGTATACTCCGCCGTATCTGTCTACTGTAAGTACTGCATTTTTATTCTCATCCTGAATAATAATTCCTCGACCGTTCTCTCCCGGATTTACAACAATCCACTCGCTGCCGTCTTCAATTGTCTGACTTGTTATATTACCGATATTGCCGAAGTCAACATTTTCCGCAGCAAATGCGGTTGTCGAACTGATGCACAATATTACCAACAATGTAATGATTATATTTTTTATATTTCTCATCTTTGAGCCTTCTCTCTAATAATATTTCTCAAGTATATTATTGTAAATCTTTATCAACGGATAAAGCCTATATTTTGTAAGGTAACCTTGAGGCCATGTAGTATTCCTTAAAAAATCTTTGAACTCCTGTCTCTTTTTCTTACTGAATACCGCCAGGAACATCAATCCCGGTCTAAATACGGTTCTCTTATCCACATATGCACCAACACCGAACTCTTCATTATGTGTCAAATTAAAAATAAGATGAAACTGTATCTCTTTCCGGATAATATATGAACTTTCTCAAAGATTCATAAGCATCGTTTCTTATATCTTCAGATACTATAAAATTCATATAACAGTATTTTCCTAAAGCACTACAATCTTTAAGGACTTTTTCCTGCAACTTTTTTGTATATGCAAAGAATATATCATCTTCACTCTTTTCATTATTTCTTATAGCTACAGTTATTCCGTCTGCATTTTTATCATAACCCACCGTACTTCCGTTTGGTGAATTACAAATCATCTCAAATGGAGTTGATATAGTAAGAAGAGCTCTTGCAAAACTGCATTTATCCAAATAACCGTATTTTCTTGAATTTTCCGGCTGTTTATTCAGGAATTGTATAAGCCCAACATAATATCCGTTTATCATAGCTTTGTTGAAGAGATAGCACAAATTATCTTGAATAGTGCCTCTCCAGCCTATATCAACAATTGCTATTTCTTCATCGGTGTCTTCTGTAAGATCCTTGTTTTTACAATAGTCCAACAATTGCTTCTTTTTACTTGCTATATGTTCTTCCATAAATGATTTGAACTCTTGGTCCGCAAACAATTTCTGTACAGGTTCCAATGTCCAAGGATATGTCAACACCTCATCAGGGTCAATCGAGTACCTATCTAAAAATATCTTGACATTTGCAACGTCCATTGCCAATGACTTAAACATTGCGGCCATTGATTGTATGGAATACTGATTCCAAAGTCTCATCATTTCATCAAGCGTAAATTCTCTTAATGATGCCACAAAAGTGGACAGTCTGCTGACCTCTAAAATATAAGACTTCGGTACTCTGTTTTTATCATAAAACTCTGCTATTGAATCAAAAATATCCTTGTAGAACTCTCCTTCCCTTGTAAAGAAATATACTTTCCTTATATTCTTTTCAATGCAGCTCTCCATTATATCGGCTATAAATCCATAAAAGAATAAACTGATATCTCTATCTGACGTAAGCGGAAAATTGTTGTATTTCAAAGGATTTTTTAACTCAAAAGTAAACTCCGCTTCTCTTTCTTTTCTTTTCTTATGTTCTTCCTCTGGAAGGTAATGTATAGCTTCAATTCCGATTCTCTTCGGTACTTCCACATCACTGTATCCGTTATCACCTATATGAATATGCTCTGACGGTTCTACACCGCACTCTTTTTCTGTGAGTTCAAAAAGTCTACCTGACCTCTTATTGACCTTATAGTCACATGAACAATAAATTTCTTCAATTTTATTTTTCATTCCTACACTATCGATAAGCCTATACAAAAATTGTTTATCTGTATAAAAGTCAGAGATACAAACAAGTTTTTCATGCTGTATAGAATCGACAGTACTGTCAATTGTAGGGTCCAAATAAATATTTTCAAGTTCCGTATTCAGCTCAAATTCATATAATTCTTCCACCAAAGTATCTACATCGGGATAGTCTGTTTTACAAGCGTATGTTATCCATCTTCTGAATACATCTTTTATATTATACTCATCATCAAAGCCTGATTCTTTACACTCGGTACCGATTTCCACTTCTACATCTACTCTAAGTTTTGTCAATGCTCTCAAGTTTCTTTTATCTTCTTTAAGATAGTCTCTTGCCCCTAAATAAAACTCTCTTGATGTACATACCTTTATCGCATCCGGATGACATCTTCTCCTAAGTATGGTATCCCAGATATCCAGAGACAATAATTTATAACATTTATTTTCCATACTAGATTCCTTTTAACTTATACCATAATTTACGAATCAATTTACTCTTTCTGATAAATCTTATTCTCTTAAGTCTACCTAAGAATGAATTGTCCACAACAGCAGGTGCTTCATAGCTGTCTGCAAGCTTTTGATTCATCATTACATCTGCTACTATAGGCTTTCCGTTATATAATTTTTCAAAAGTATCATTGGACGGAACCGTATCGGCAATCATATTCTGTACCGCCTGATAAAACTGCTCATATCCATGAGTCAGATCCTTATCCTTCATATAATTCATGCCATATTCAGACATTTGTTTTGCTCTTTGCTTATCATCAAGTATGTCAATCAATGCCTTTGCAATCGACTCAGGAGTATAATGTGCCAGTGATACTCCCACTTCCGGCATATCATATAGATTATTTTCCATAAACAAATCGACTACCGGAAGACCGGATGCCATCATCTCAAAAGGTATTCTTGAAGGATTTGATGAACTTATACATAATCCTACACTGCATTTATTATAAAGTTCATTGCATTTATCAATAGGTATAATTCCAAGGTTTTCATGTTCAAACCAGACATTACCCTTTATAGTTGAACCGTATAAATAAATTTTTATATCAGGTCGTAAAAACTTAACTATTCCAAGCGCCTCTATGCCGACAAGACTGCATCTTCTTGGCTTATCAGGCTGATAAATAAAGCATATCGCATTTTCTTTTTCAATATTGTCAAGTTTTTTGTATACATTATGATCCGCACAAAAATCAAAATACTGAGAATCGGTATTATACTCTGTTTTCATCTTATGAGAAAGCCATCTTCCTATTGTTACAGGTTTTAATCCGTAACAATAAGAATTACATGCAAGTAGATATCCGTCACCCATAGGATTAAACAATGCTTCAAAGTCCTGTATAAAGTAAGCCTTAACCGCATTTAACCCACAGTCTCTCACTACTTTAGCTGTATACCAGGCTGTGGCAAATATGATATCATAATCTCCTTTAATATCATATCCCAAAAAGAATCTGGCATCACATTTACCGAAAAACTTTTTAACAAGTTTCTCAAGCTCTGCAACATCCTTTACTTCGTTCTTATCCTCTACATATACATCACATTCATCACCCTTGCTGATCATATATTGAATATTTTGTAGTATTGTTCTATGACCACCGGAACCCTCTATAAACGACGGTAATACCCACGCTGCTCTCATATATCTCCTCCGAATTTTTTTCTATATTCCCATCTAGACATGATATGATTGTCTATTATCTTCTTAAGTTCAGATTGTCTTTCTTCTACCTCCTTCATCTTAGTTTCCATCACTGCTATACAATCTTCTTTTTCCTTGATAGTATTCAATCTCTCAGTCGCAATGTCTTCTAATGTATTTACTTGACCGTTACGCTCTTCAAGAAGTTTTTCGAGACTCTTTATATATTCATCTCTTTCTTTAATCATATTTGATTGTTCATTGATAGCTTCCAATCTTTCCACTGCCAAATTTTCGGCAAACTTCACTCTATCATCTCTATCAGCTATCATCTCTGATTGGTTTTCTATCGCCTGCAGTCTCTCTACAGCAAGTTTCTCTGTTGCCTTAATCTTCTCGTCTCTTTCCCTAATCATCTCCGACTGGTTTTCGATTGCCTGCAGTCTCTCAAGGGCAAGTTTCTCTGTTACCTCGATTTTCTCGTCTCTTTCCCTAATCATTTCCGACTGGTTTTCTATCGCCTGCAGTCTCTCTACAGCAAGTTTCTCTGTTGCCTTAATCTTCTCGTCTCTTTCCCTAATCATCTCCGACTGGTGTTCGATTGCCTGCAATCTCTCAATGGCCAATTTTTCAGTTCCTTTTATCTGATCGTCTCTCTCCCTGATCATCTCCGACTGATTTTCAATTGCCTTGTATCTTTCCTCATATAAACCGCTAAGCTCCTCGAAATCTGTTTTTGAACATACTTATATTTTGATCTGTAAAAATATACATCTTTGTATAGCTCAAAGAAACCTGACTCCTTTATGCGATTATACCATTTATCCGACTTAGGGAAAAGTATTCCGAGACCGCAACTATGCTCAAAATCAAAAAGAAAATTACTGTATTTCTTTTTTTGTTTCTCTCAATGTACACATGATCCGTCATCTATATCGCTATATACATCATGAAAAAGAATTATTCCGTCTTCTGAGAGTTTCGGCAGCCAAGTCTTTAAATCATGATCTACATCTTCAAAGGTATGTCCACCGTCTATATGTAATATATCTATAGATCCGTCTTCAAAATCCGGAAGTGCATCATCAAATCTCATCTGATACAACTTTATATCCAGATTTGAAAAATATGTATCTTTTATCTTATTTACAAGTGCAAATACTTCCTCTCCGGTATCCGGAGCACCTATATCACCACTCCACATATCCACTGCTCTGATTTTTGTATCTAAGTTATTGTCCTTTACAGATTGGCAAAAAGTAAAGAGTGAACAACCGTATTGGCTGCCAAGCTCTGTAATCAATTTCGGTTTTACAAAATTTATAAGATCATATACAAAATCTCTATGACCTTCCCAATATGCAAATTTCAGTTGTGGATTTATCAAATCACTTTCAAACTTAGGTTCTGTAATTATCCATTTATTATTAATCATTTTTTATCCTCTTTATTTCAAATTTATCAATTGTATGGTTTATAATTCCATGCATTGGTTTAAGAGAAATAGCCTGTAAGTGAATAATATTATGAACCCAGCACTGAACTGTATGTACCATTTGATCATATCCTTCACCTATACCTAAGGTCAAAAAATAATCTCCTTCTTTGACTTCAGGCCAATCGAATTCAATTCTTGCATATTGTCTCTCACCATTTTTCACTCCCTCTATCATTATGTTCTCACCAAGAGTACTCTGCGCAAAAATACTGTTTCCATACTTATCTTTAAAAGTATATCCTATAATAATATTATCCGCATCTTTCTTCGGTTCAATCAATAACTCTATTCTCACTCTGTCTCCGGGCTTAACTACATCAACAACCTCATTGTTTATCAAAACCCTTTGACTGTCTATCAAGATATCCTGCGCTCCTCCTATGCTCTCCTTTGGAGACTTTACCCATCCGTCCTCAGATGAGCCTATATTTGAAGAAGTATCCTGATTTTCAACTTCAGTTTTTTCAAGCTCCTCGGCCGCACTGTCCTCTCCCTTATAGATTGTTGTGTGCAAAAGCTTAAGATAATCCTCTATAACCTCAAGCGGTTTTCCCTCCTTGATGATTTTTCCTCTCTCTATAAGTATAACCCTGTCGGCCATATTGGCAATACTGTTCATATCATGAGTTACCAAGAGCTTTGTAACCCCCTTCATCTCATCTTTCATGAAAGTATTACATTTTTGTTGGAAGAAAACATCACCTACAGATAATGCTTCGTCCACTATAAGTATTTCCGGTTTGAAAGCTTATCATAACCGCAAATGCAAGCCTTGCAAACATACCGCTTGAATACGTTTTTAACAGGCTGCCCCATATATTCCCCGATATCTGCGAAATCTATGATTTCCTTCAGTTTGCCCTGCATTTCTTCATCTGAAAAACCTCTCATAGAACCGTTCAGGAAGATTTTTCATAACCTGTATATTCCGGATTAAATCCGGTTCCAAGCTCCAAAAGGGCGGAAATTTCACCATCAGTATGTATTTCTCCGGTTGTTGGAGTAATTACACCTGTTATAAGTTTCAATAATGTAGACTTTCCGGCACCGTTTCTTCCTATAATGCCTAATGTCTCTCCTTTTTTTACACTGAATGTAATATTATCAAGAGCTTTATATTCTCTGTGATAATTTTTCCTTGTCAATGAAAAGATTTCTTTTATTCTATCCTGCGGCTTGTCATAAAGATTATAGCTTTTTCCAACACCGATTAATTCAATTGCATTCTCCATCTATATCAATCCTCTATAATACATCTGCAAAATATGGTTTAAGTTTTCTGAATGTGTACATTCCCGCACAAAGGAATAAACCTGTCAATATCCAAAAGTATAGTGTATAAATAGGCTTTTCTATAAAAAGCTTATGTGTCATAAATGAATCTCTATACCCTTCAACAATATAAAACACAGGATTTAACTGGAATATAAGTTTAAACTTACCTGTCAAAACCTCAGGACCCCAAACAATAGGTATTGCCCAGAATCCGATTTGAATTACAATTGCCACCAATTGGCTGACATCTCTCATATATACCGTGAGGGATGATGTAAATAAAACAATTCCCAATACCAAACATACATTGCAAAACATATAGTATAGTAATTGCAAATAATACCAGTCTGCCTGATATCCGAAAAAATTAAATATTATAGTTGTTACAGTTAAAAATATAATATGAATGATTAGTGAAGCACCTATCTTAACCACAGGGATCAAACCTATGTTAAAATTAAGTTTCTTAACAAGATATCCGTACTCCATAAATGCTCCGGTTCCCGCACCAAGCGCGTCCGAGAAGAAAAACCAAGGTATCATACCTGATACCATCCATATAATATATGGAGAACCGTCCGGTCTTTGACCGCTTCTAAGTCCTACTGTAAACACAAACCAATATATTAATATAGTGATTATAGGCTGAATAACTCCCCATGCAATTCCTAAATAGGAACCTGTGTATCTCGCCTTAAAATCATTCTTTGTCAATTTAAGAAACATCTTTCTTTCATTTTTAAGGAAAAAAAGTAATCTTTTCATATATCCTCCTCAATTACCCGATTCCAAAAGCACTTAATCGGCTCAGGGTTAAACTTATCAACCCATCTTTGTCTGGCTCCAAGTGCCAATTGTTCCCACAGTTTTACATCCCTGCAAATCGAGATAATCTTTTCCTTCCAGTCACTATAACTATTACAAAAAAGCCCTGACTCATTATCTATAATAACATTGCTATTATAACCTACATTTGAAAGCAATGGTACTATTGCCGCCGACATATATTGTATGGCCTTAAAACCGCCCTTACCTCTTGTATATTCGTTATCTACAAGAGGCATAAGTCCTATATGCGAACTTTTCATAACGGATACTGCCACATCTCTTGTCCACTCTATATTTTCTACAAGCAAATATTCCGGACACTCTTCAAGTTTTTTATTAGCAACAACCTTTAATATAAGCTTCTTATTAAGATTTGTTTTACAATACTTTGCGGCATCATCCAAGGCTTGAATTATCTCTGACAGATACTTAAGATTATTCATAGTTCCTATCCAACACATAATAATCTCTTCATTATATGATATCTTCCTTTGTGATACACTTTCATCTATATTTAAGCCTTCAAACTCACAGTCGGTAGTCGGGATAATCTTTACTTTATTTTTATACTTGGCTGAAACCGTTTTTTTGATAAATACTCATTTGTTACTATAATACAATCGGCTTTTTTTCTCAAAGCAAATTTGCTTCCGCCTCACTTATTTCACCGTCATACCTTATATTGTCGTCAAAATCCCAATATACATTCTTTTTATCCAGATATTTTTCAAGTAATAACTCTAATATATGCGGACAACTCCTTGGAAAAAATCTTCTGTTTATTATAATCGTTCGCGACTTCCATATCAAGGTATCGTATGCCATAACAAATATAACATTCAACAGTGTAATGACACCCATTATAATCTTTTTTTGATTTTTATTATTTGATTTTTTGATCCGTAATAAAATTTATATATAAAGCTTGGAGTCATATTTATTATTCTGCAGTTTTTCATATATTGAAAAAAAGTCTGTAATATGAAGAACCGTCATTTTTCATTTTTTTCAAAAAAACAATACATGAACTGTCTTTATTTTTTTCATAATATTCGTATATTCTTCTCATCTCTTTTTTTCAACATTACTCCTGTCGTACTCTTTTTATTCTTTTTCATATTGTACTCTCCGAATGATTTTTAGCCTATTCTTATCCATAAGTAAACTATAAATTAAATCAGACCATATGTTGACATCAAACCTTTCAAGTACATATCCCCCTTTTTCATTATCTATTAAATCGGCATTTCCTCTAACCTTAGAGCATACTACAGGTAAACCTATAGCCATTGCTTCCATTACTGCAACCGGAAGCCCTTCTTGTAATGATGAAAATAAGAATATTTCCGCCAATCCCAAAATCTTATAAATATCGGTTCTATAACCTGTAAAAATCACATTATTCTCTATTTCAAGTTCTTTTGCCCTGGTTTTCAAAAAATTTTCAAGTCTGCCATGTCCGCAAACTATAAATTTTACTGAAGTTTCCTTTTCCTTTATCTTTTTTTAACAACCTCCAATAAAAAAACTTCTGGTTTTTTCTTTCAATCATCTCACCTGCTGTAATCAAAATTCTGTCTGTATCTTTAAGATTGAGTTCTCTTTTTAACTCATCTTTTTCTTTATCTTCTATATCGGACTTTTCTTTTATACCCTTTGTATCTATCCCTACCCCTGCTATATATTCAACATTTACAGCTTTAAACTTTTTTGCATTATTAAAATCTTCCATATTTATGCAAATTTGTGTACCTGTATATCTTGATAGAAATCTTTCAACAGGATAGTATATAAGCCAGTTTTTTATAGAAGCACCTTTGAAAAAATGAAATCCGTGAGCAGTATACAAAACATCTTTTATACCGCATTTTTTTGCCGCCAATCTGGCTAACACCGCACCCATAGGAGTATGGCAATGTACCAGATCTATATTTTCATCTTTCATTATTTTTACAAGTTGCTTATATGCCTGCAGGTTTTTTTTGTTGAAAGGACTTCTCTCAAAGTCCACCTGATGGCATATTATACCTGTACCCTCAAGTCTTTTGTTATCCGTTCCGTATGAAGGATTGTTAAAATTTGATGCATAATGTATTTCATAGCCAAGTTCCTTAAGTATAGCCACATTCGGCATTTCAAATTGCGGAACAAATCCGCTTACGGTAGTGACCAATAACGCTTTCTTCTTGCTCATATACATTCTCCTAATTTTTTTATGCTAATACTATAACAGATAAATCGATTATACGCATGACAATAAACACATTTTTATAAAAAACTTTTATTAAAATAAAAACTGAGCCAATCAACATGACTCAGTTTTTATCACCATCTATGGGCCAGTATCAACGCACCGACAACAATTAAGCATACACCTATTATTTTTTTATTTGAAATCTTCTCTTTTTAAAGTTATATATGACAAATATCATTGTCCATATATATGTTATAGAAGTTAGAGGCAATACAACGGAATAGTCCAAATATCTAAGTATTATAATATTTACTACTGCCGCTAAAACATATAATATACCGCCTATATAAAGATTTGTATTTTTTAGCATCCCAAATATACTTTCTGATCCTGAAGCCTTCTTCAAAAATATCGATGCTAGTGCGGCAACAAAAGTCATTACTACCAAGGCAATATAATAAATCATTCATCACCTCCTGCAATAAAAATCACTCCTGCTGTTATTATAATGATACCTATTATCTTTGTAACAGTAACCGCTTCACCTAACACAAAAAGTCCCAAAATAACACTAAGTACATAGTTTGTTCCAAGTAATGGTTGCAATACTGATACGCTCCCAAATCTATAGGCAAGAATCATCAATACAGCACCAATACCGTATAGTGCAAAACCTACCAGCGCAAATATTATTCCATGTATTGAAGCCAACTTCCAACACAGCTGACCGATACAAGCAAATAATGCTGCCAGCAGCATTATTACAATTCCCACTTTGTTTTTTTTAATTGATTCCAACATATATCAACTACTCCTAAAAATAGAACATATATTCTACTACTATCTTACACCGTCAATAATCATCTTAGCCATAAAATCAATCATATCATTTGTCATTCCGGGATAAAGTCCTACCCAGAATGTATCATTCATAATACGGTCTGTATTTGTAAGTTCACCGACAATTCTATATCCTTCTTTAGCCTCTCTCATCTGATCAAAACATGGATGCTTTGTAAGATTTCCCGCAAACAGCATTCTTGTCTGAATACCGTTTGATTCAAGTTTGTTTACAAGCTTTGCTCTGTCAACTCCCTCTTTACATGTAATAAGGAAACCGAACCAACTCGGATCTCCGTTCTTTACAGGAACAGGAAGTATAATCTTATCTTCTACCGGCTTTAAAGCCTCATATAATCTCTTGTAATTTTCTCTTCTTCTTTGAGCAAATCCCGGGAATTTCTTTAACTGTGCCACTCCGACTGCCGCCTGAAGATCTGTAGGCTTTAAGTTGTATCCGAAATGTGAGTAAACATACTTATGATCGTAGCCTAAAGGCAACTCACCATATTGACGGTCAAATCTGTGTCCACACATATTGTCCTGTCCTGAATGGCATACACAATCTCTTCCCCAGTCTCTTATTGACTTAATTATCTTGCTTAAAAGAGGATTTGAAGTATATACTGCTCCACCCTCTCCCATAGTCATATGATGTGGCGGATAGAAACTTGATGTTCCTATATCTCCTATTGTACCTGTAAACTTCTTCTCACCGTCTATAACATATATACTTCCAAGAGCATCACAGTTATCTTCAATAAGCCAAAGATTATGTTTCTTACAAAAAGCCGACACGGCCTCAAGGTCGAAAGGATTTCCTAAAGTATGTGCCACCATTACAGCTTTTGTCTTTGGTGACAAAGCTTCTTCAAGTTTGTTTACATCTATATTGTACTGAGGTATTGTAACATCAACAAAAACAGGTACTGCACCGTATTGTATAATAGGCGTAACTGTTGTCGGGAATCCGCATGCTACAGTAATGACCTCATCACCTCTTTTTACCTGTCTTTCACCTAAAAGTGGTGAAGTTAATGTCATAAATGCAAGAAGGTTTGCACTCGAACCTGAGTTTACAAGTGATACATACTTTACACCGAACTGCTTACCAAATTCCTTCTCAAACTCATCAAAATATCTTCCTGCTGTAAGCCAAAACTCCAAAGAAGCATCTACAAGATTTACCATCTCCTCAGAATCATATACTCTGGAAGCATAGGTTATCCTGTCACCCTCTTTAAATTCTTTTTTTATGTTATGGAATTTGTCATGATACTCCTTAACCAACTCCAATATCTCTTTACGAGCATCTTCCTGTGTTTTATTTTCGAACATTTCTCCTCCAAACTATGTCCAATTTTAATATTATTATTTCAATCAATTCAACCCTTACATTATACGCTTAAACATTATTATGTTTACTCATATTTATAAATTTGATTAGATATATAAAACATCGATTATTAAATACGCCTTACATGACGGTATACGTACATTACCATCTTCATAACCTGCATACGAGTCTGTTTTTTTATCATCTGTTCAGCTTTTTGAACCTCTAAATATGCTTTTGCTATCCTTTTATATTCATGGTGTCTTGATAGGCAATAAGAGAATGCATTTCCCAAAAAATCATGCTCATTCAGCAATAACCTCCAGCTCTCTCATTGTTTTAACAACAATTTTACCCTCTTCAAACTGCTTTATCGACACTCCAATCTTTGCCGAATATTCACTATTCTTTTCTTCTTTTTCAATCCTATTATATTTGTTCTCACTTAATACGAAAATATTCTTATTATTTGAATACAAAACCAAAAACCCCTTCATATTTACACAAAAATCAATCTTTTTTTAAGTTGTATACTATATCTTTTATTTAGAATGCTATCTCAACAAATACTTCCTTATAAAATTCGTGTATATTTATGACCCTAATATTAATGCCTAAATATGTCTGTGTCAATAGAGTGCATTATAAATAATATAACTGCTGAACATAAAAGACATTAACCTAAATAAAAAGTCACAAAATCAGAATTTAAGTTCATTTCCAATTCTGTGACTTTTTTTGTACTGTATATGCTTGGGTTGACACTTATTATATAATACTTATACTTTTTATTTTTGAAATATACCTGTTCCAGAAGTTATCCTTCTTAGGTGCCAAATATTGTAAAAGCAAATATTTTTATCAGTACCTTCTTCTCCACTGTCTATATATCCAAAAGTATCTATAACATGCCATGTGTACTCTTCCTCTGACATAGTAAGAGTACCTACTATATTTCTCTGTAGCTCTACTGTCGAAGTCATATAACCCTAAAAAAATAATACCGTTAATATAGCATATTTCTTTATCTTTTATATCTTCTATATAATATCTTCTTTACCACAATTATCATTAATAAAAACAATAACGGAAGTGGCACCTTTTAACGACCAATCATTATACTTTCCCTATTTTTTTATAAAAAGGAGTCAAAATAAGTCCCTATTAATGTTACCCAATAAAACCTTTCTTTATGAGCCTTAAATCCAATTACTATAAAATACAATCCTACTTCTACCATCAAGAAAAAGCAAATATACTGTAAACAATTTTTGTTCCGGATAAACATCAAAAATCCACCCGTCAACCGAAGTTTCTTCAATGTTTACCTGAAGATAATAACTTCCGAATACAATTAACATAAACCATGATGTCATAATATTTACAGCAGAAAATATTTCCTTTATTTTGTTAGACAGTTTTTCAAATTTCGTATTAAATATTGCCGCCAATACAATAAATACCATAGAAACTGTTGCAAATGGGCTATATGCAAATGACAATGCTCCCCATGCCGCTTTATATTTATTTTTTTAGGTAAAATTATAAGTATACAAGTAATAAGCCATATAGGTAATGAGGAATTAAAAACCCAATAAAGCTGTGTAGTATTAGATGAATATTGGAAGTACTTTGCCCACCATTCCACATGCCCCATCGAAGGGAATGAGAAATTTTCAATAAAATAAATCCAAAAATCGTATCCTCCAAAAAGTATGAACGCTGAAAGTGCTATATATGAATATCTTTTTAATACATTTAACAAACAATAAAATATCAGAAACACTTCAATAGTCGCATATACCTGCAATAATATATTTGCACCCATACTATTTAAATTTAGTACTTTGACAATAGCCGCTACCGGTAGCCACCATGCGTAATAATATACAAGATTAGCTGATTTAACATTCGATAACAGATTACGAACAAACTCCGGTTGCTTATCCATATCAAAGCTAACGGGCCAACTACAATAGCATAAATCATGAAAAAAAGTGTTTCTCGCCTTAAAATCCGGGGTTTGATATGAAAATTTTCCTATTCCTGAAAACAAGCACCATAGTACAATTATTGCTATTGAAATAAACCAAAAGCTCATATTTTTCTTTATTGAAATAGTAAACTCTTTAACAACAGCCTTATATACATAAACACCGGTAACAGTTAATATAACCGTTCCAATTAAAGACACAATCGGATTAGTCCATCCCCATAGAAAAATGATTATAGGAAATATTATAAATGCTATAGACATCATTATTAATATATTGTCTAAATCAAAAGCATTTTTACTATACTTTCCATTTTAAAATCTTTAGATACATTTGCCTTCACAAACATTCTCCTTCATACACATATTTTTATCAACATTAAAGCCCATATCAAATTGATATAGGCTCTATTATAAAACTCATAATTATTAATATACTATTTTTATCTTTCTATTGCCTCTCTCTTTATTTTAAGGTTTTTCCTGCCTCTTTAAAAAAGATTATAGCATAACCAAGCATTGCCGAATTTGATACTGTATGTAAAACAGAATTTATCTGAGTGCCTGTTTGTGTTCCCGCATACATTTGTTCAATTTCTACAAAGTATGCTTTTCCACCAAAAAAAACTGATGTAGCTGAGATATCTCCTATAGATGAAAAACAGTACATACACTACCATAAATAATCCACCAAATCCAAATATAAATCTTTGTAAATTATCTTCCATTCTTGCATATATAAATGCAAATGCAGGTAGAGTTATGATAAATATTCCCGGAGTACTAAGTACAGAGAAGCTGAAACCATATATAATAGCAGCTACTATCAATAAACTGTTCTGAATTAAATCTACTACACTAACCTTTAAATTTAACTTAACATAATTAAGTAAGCAAATTATCTCTATAACCATCACCGTTACAAACAAGTATACAACCGGAGCGTACTGTACAGTTGTCCACCACATTCTTTGGGCAGCTCTCATTCCACTATAGGCAACACCTAATGGTGAGTGCAATATTCTTGGAATAAGGAATATTACAAGTAACATAACGAAGAAGAATAAAAAATATAAAGCAAGTTTCTTTAGTTTATCACCTCTTGATTTTAATAGGAAGTACAATCCCATCATACCAATTACAGGCATAGCCATCATCATTGGTATCTTACAAGAAACTCCAAAGGCTATAAGTAAAAATGGTAGTATCTTATTATCTTCAATATTATCCAAAAGAAGCACTCCCAATGTAAATAAATACAGAGGCAAAGCATCAAACTGTATAAATACTACAGCCACATAGAAAGTAACCGGATTTAATACCGTCCATAGGTATATACTCTTACTATTTTCTTTTCTTATGATTTTATGATTAAGCATAAATCCTATAAGACTGATTGCTGTTAAATTAAGTAATATAACATTTACAAATTTATATAATATTGTATATCCCCAATGGTATGAATTTACATCAAATTTGAACGGTATGTAGCTCATAAAACTAACAAGCTTATAAAATGCTAACATCACACCATCATACTGCCACAAGTACAACTCAATATCTTTATATTTATTTAAACAAGCAAAAAAAGCTGATATATATCAGTACCCGAACTTGACAGCTTAATTGTTTCAGTTAAAGGCACCAAATCACATCCATGGTATATTATTATACTAATAGCCGTAATAATAAACGAAATAACTATAGGTTTCTTACCTATGTTTTCTATACCCGCTTTTGAATATACCAATTTAAAAACTTTATCTTTACTTTTAAGTATAACTCGGTCTAATACAAATTCAAATGAAACCAAAAAAATTGCCGCAAATAAGAATAATACCGGAAAAAAGGCAAAACCTAAATAGTTTGTTTTTAATACATATGTATGCGAATATGCCGGTACCACTGTATACTCACTTATCTTACCTATGTTAAAAAAATCCTTTTCATTGATTTTTACATTAATAGGTGCATCATCAACTACAGAAAAAGAAATACTTATAGGCTCATCATACACCGTATATTCAGTAGAATATACTCCATTAACATCTGCTGTGAGTGATCTATATTCGGTATCATATTTAAACCTCAACAGTACCTGTATTCTTGTAGTTTGCTAAATCCATAAAGAATTGAACTCTTGGTACAGCAATATTTGTAAAAATATAGCTCAAGTAAATTGATAATAGCACTATTAAGATATGTGCAAACTTTTTCATTCTAAATCCTCTCATCATAAATCTACACTATTTATTCAGATAAGATAAAATTTGCCTTTCAGTAATATTATCCATATCTTCACCATTATTCCAAGCCTTATACCATTCTACACTCAAGTCAATTGCCCCATGCACATTAAGTCCCGGTTTCCAACCGTATACCGCCTTTAACTTATCACAATTAAGTTTTAAGAAACCAGCCTCATGAGGACCACCATCTGATTGTATTTTAAAATCAAATCCCTCTCCCCAAGCTCTCTTAAAGCTCTCAACTAATGTCTGTGCATTAACACAGTCACTATCATCAGGTCCTACATTATAGTATCCTTCATACTTCTCTCTGTCCTGTGCCTGTCTCATAACTATATCAAGGTATATAAATAGAGGCTCGAGCACATGCTGGAAAGGTCTTATTGAATTCGGATTTCTTATTATAACAGGATTTTTTGATATTGCGGCTCTTACACAGTCAGGAACTATTCTGTCTTTTGCAAAATCTCCTCCACCTATTACATTTCCTGCCCTTGCTGTAGATACAGGTAAAGCATTTAAAAAACTCTTCTTATAACTATGGGTTACAAGTTCTGAGCAAGACTTAGAATTGGAATATGGATCATAACCGTCAAGGAAATCTGTTTCCACATATCCCTTATCCTGTTCCTTGTTATCATATACCTTATCTGTTGTAACATTTAAGAAGCTCTTCACGCTATTAGATAGTCTTACACATTCCATGATATTTACAGTACCCATAACATTGGTTTCGTAAGTATATACCGGCCTGTCATAAGAATCTCTTACTATAGGCTGTGCCGCCATATGAATAACATACTCGGGCTGTACTTCATCAAAAACCTTTTTCAAATGCTCTAGGTCTCTTATATCGCCTATAACCGAGTCCATTTTATCTTCAAGTCCCAATATATCAAAGATATTTGTATCTGTAGGCGGATTTAATGCATAACCTGTCAGTTTTGCACCACACATTATAAGTATCTTAGAAAGCCAGGAGCCTTTAAAACCTGTATGTCCTGTAAGAAGTACCTTCTTACCACCATAAAACTTTTTTAATTCTTCAAAATTCATTTATTCAGTCCACCTCATCCAAGGAGCCTTTCCACTTGCCCAAAGGCTCTCTAATTTCTCTTTTTCTCTTTGAGTATCCATACATTGCCAGAATCCATCATGCTCAAATCCCATAAGCTCTCCATCCTCAGCAAGCTTCAGCATAGGCTTCTGCTCAAATATAGTAGCATCACCTTCTGTAATATAATCAAATATATTAGGATTAAGTACCATAAATCCTCCATTTATAATGGCAGAATCATCTTCACTCTTTTCTCTAAACGATGTAATAAGACCTGATTCTTCTTTTTTTGAAGTACACCCTTTTGCTGAGCTAAGCTTACAGTAGTTATTGTGGCAGTCTTTCCATGGTTTTGATGGAACTTAAGCAGTGCATCTATATCCACATCAGCAACTCCATCACCGTATGTAAGCATAAAAGGTTCATCCTTTAAATGCTCCTTTGCTCTTAAAATTCTTCCACCGGTCATAGTATTAAGTCCTGTATCAAGTACTGTAACTTTCCAATCTTCAGCATTTCTTTGATGAACTTCCATCTTGTTGTTTTTCATATCAAAAGTTACGTCTGAATTATAAACAAAATAATTTGCAAAATATTCTTTTATCTTATTTTGTTTATATCCTGCCAAGATTACAAACTCATGTATTCCGAATGTTGAATAATACTTCATAATATGCCATAAAATAGGTTGGCTGCCAATTTCAATCATTGGCTTTGGCTTTAAATGGCTCTCCTCTGAAATTCTGGTTCCAAGTCCACCTGCTAATAATACCGCTTTCACTTATTATCTCCCTTCAAATGCTTTTAGATTTTTCTTTATTTGTGCAAAATTACTGATAGACTCCCTGCCTATCTTAAAGATTCTTTTTACATTCATATAGTTCTTACCACCCTGCCTTGGCTGGAAAGTTACCACTCTATATGTTACTTTTTCTTTATATCTTGAAAAACATGCTGCAAGTATTGCATTAGGCAAATTGAAATTACTTGGCATCAAATTTATGTATTTATTTACAATGTCTGCTTTCATAAGTCTAAATGGTGCATTTGCATCAGGTACCATCACCCCAAAGAATAACTTTAAATATACCCTCAAAACATTTTCAACAAGCTTTCTTCCGGCTCCGTCTCCACGTTTTTTTCTGTTGCCCATTATGATATCATACTTCTTCCTTAGATTCCAAAATTCTGCAAATTCTGAAGGTAATGTCTGTCCGTCCGAATCTGTTTGGAATATCCAGTCTGCACCCTTCTCAATAGCATACTTATACAGTAATATTACTTTTGTTCCATGGTCAGTTCCCGGCTTTGGAATTACCACCAACTTTGGATATTCTTTTTTCATTTCATGCAATATTTCCAGTGTATTATCCTTTGATCCACCGTCTGAAACTACCAGTCTTGAATTTTCGTCTCCATTTTCTAATATTGGATACCATTCTTCAACAACATTTCTTATATTTGCCTCTTCATTATATGTAGGCATAACTATATATAAAGTGTCTCCCATACCTTTCTCCTACTTTTAATTCTTTTTAATTTCATCAGCCACTTCAAGAGCTCTATTAATTGCCAAATCCATATTGTAATATTTAAAATCTGCCAATCTACCACAACATATCAATCCGTTCACTCCACCTGCCAACTTAGTATATCTATCAAACAGCACCTTGCTCTCATCTGTTAGAACAGGATAGTACGGCTCATTACTTTCACCTTGAATATATGGAAGCGGATATTCTACAGCATATGTCGTCCCTCTCACATCTTGTACAGGTAATTTCTTATATTCTGTTATTCTTGTATACCCTTCAGCTTGTGGATACGCTACTACAGGCATATCCTGGAAACTTTCGATATCTTCATACTTCCACTCAAATCTAAGTGATCTATATGGCAATTTACCAAATTCACATTCGAACAACTCATCAATAGGACCTGTATATATTACCGTTCCGTCTATTTTTTCATTATCCATGTAAATTTCATTATCTTTAATCTTTATATGTTCAAGTGCCTCTACGCCTGTTTTTACTTCAATATTTCATGATTAAGTAAATTGTCAATCAATTCCATGTATCCATTTACAGGCATTGCTTGATAAGGGTCATCAAAGTATTTACTTCCATATGAGAATAAAACAGGAACTCTTTTGAAAATCTGTCTATCCACTTTATCAGGTGAAATTCCCCATTGCTTTGCAGTATATGGGGCATAGTCTTTATCATACAGGTATTGTGCAAACTTTCTTACATACTCATCTTCACATTCCAACATCTCAAGAACTGATGCACTCTTTTGATCTCCAAATACCATCTTTATATGTTCCTTGATTTTATCAGCCTCTTCCGGGAAGAATACATCTACGGATTCAAAGTCAAATGAAGTCGGAACACATTTTCCATCCATTACAGACCCACACACAAGATTATAGTCTTTAAACTCACAGTATTTTGTTACATACTCCCATACTCTATCTATTTTGGTATGGAAAATATGAGGTCCATATAAATGCACCTGGATTCCATGCTCATCTTTATAGTCATACACATTTCCTCCGGTGTGATTTCTTCTCTCAAATACAATCACCTGTGCTCCTGCATCCGCAAGTTCTCTGGCTACTACACAACCTACTATACCACTTCCAACCACATAATACTTTTTATTCATTTGTTAATACCAAATCTTCCTTAATTTTATTTATAACCTTTTGAATGCCTTCTCTAAAATCTACTTTCGGCTTAAAACCCGTATCTCTTTCTATATCTGTTAAATCAATACATGAACATGGCAAAACATCACTATTATATGGTACCTCTCCAATTCCTAATGGTAAGCTTGGATCGATCATTTCATGTATAATCTTTATATAATTACTGAGTTCCCAGTTATCTCCATGCCCTATTCCATACACGGCTCCTGATTTTCCTCTATCTCCTATAGCGACCATTGCGTCAATCACATCATCAATATATACATAATCCCAAAGTTGCTCAAGCTTTGTCAACTTCGGTTTTTCTTTATGGAGTAACTTATCTATAGTATAAAATATAACATTATTATCTCTTCTATCTGCTGCATATATCCCCGCTACTATTGCATATACAAAGTCGATATTATTTCTTTGCGCATAGTCACTGCATATATATCTAAGTGCAATCTTTGTAGCTCCATAGGCATTATTCGGTGACGGAACCGCATCTTTATTTAGAGGCTTACCATAGTACAAATACTCATTGGTTGATCCCGGGAAAACGATTTTTTTTATACCAATAGCTATAGCAAGTTTCATACAATCTATAGTCATATTCAGATTTATCATCTGAACATCTAGATCATTTCTAACTTCAGGCCTTACTCCCATCCAAGCCAGGTGGTACATTACATCTATATCCTCTGGAAATTCTCTTACATGATTCATAACTTGATTTAAGTCCATGCATTTAACATGTAGTTTATCATTATTGTTACCCTCATATATATTATTGCCCGGATAAACCACAGCATATACTTCCTTACCAAGTTCCAGCAATTTACATACCAAATTTCTTCCTATAAATCCATCTGCACCTGTAACCAGTATTTTATTCATACTTATATTTCTCCATTCACCTATATACTCCTTGTAAAGTTCCCAAAAATATGCTTATATGCAGAAATTATTCTGAAGTGATATATATTAACTATCATTACATAATAGATATACTCACGTCACATACACATTATAAAACTCATTATATTATCGCTTATATCTAATACTATTTCAAGTATTAAAAATATTTTTAATTGTATTACAATATACACAAATAATATACCTATATATTTATATGGTATATATCCGTTAGTATTTACCCTTATATTATTCATCTTCTTATACTTGATTAAAATTTTTCTTAATTCTCATCATTCTCACCGAGCATATCGCTATCCCGGTTCCTATAACACTAAGCAGGATATTCACACTCAAAAGTTCTCTCATTCCCATATAGTCAAGTATGGCTCCACCAAATAATGAACCGAGCACCGTACCGGCCGACATCATTCCTGACATAAACGACTGTCCTGTTGCATGATCTTCTTCTCTTACAGCCGTTCCTGTGAAATATACTGAAGCCGCGGCCATTATTGCAAAGCTGCATATCTGTGAAAGTTGAGTAATATATATCATTCCGATATTAACTGACACAAAATAAAGTACCGCTCTTAATATATACCCTGCACATGCAATAATCATAAGATTTCCCACTTTTATCTTCTTCATAATAAAGGAAAATGTAAACAAAACCGGAATCTCCACAACCGCCTGAATAAACATTGCCGTTCCAAGATTACTGCTGTTACCACCTAGAGACTGTACAATTTGCAATAGGTATGTTCCTATAATATTATGTGAGAAGAAAATAAAAAGCACCGCCAACAGCATTACAGAAAAATATGGATATTTTTTTATAAAACTGATTACATTTGTTTGCTTATACTCCTCACTCTCCGATACAGATTTCTTTGTGGGGGGCATTGTACCTACAACACATAATAATAAAACCATTATTATAAGGCCGGAAGCAGGTATTATTTTTGTCCCGAATCTAAGTGCCATATTACCGATAATCAGCGCCATAATTGCATACATGGCGGAGCCCATACCTCTGGCAACTCCGAAATTAAGCTTTATCCCTTCCCTCCCATATGCAAAAAGTGCTGTATTTATCATCGGCAAATATATACTTGCTATTATATACATCGAGCCGAACAAAACTGCAATCAGCCACCTCTCTTTTACAATAAACAGCATAATACATATAAGTACATATGGTAATCCCAATAAAATAATCATTCTTTTCCATGTAAGAATTTTTATTCTGTCACATAAATTCCCCGCCATAGGTTGTAATATTACTGCCACCAAACAAAATACAGCTGTAATAACGCCTATCATACTGTTGCTAAATCCGTTGCCCTGTAAATAAAACGCAATAAATCCGGCACTTGGACAAAACATCATCCAGTATAGCCCTTGCAATAAAATATATTGGATATTTATCTTTTTATCTTTCATTTTATGATTCCGCTTCCTATTTCCATCTCCGGCATCTTTCCTTTTTCTATGTCAAAACAACACTACTTTTATTTTATCTAACGTCATACTGCGAAAAGAGGAAGGAATAATCCCTTCCTCTCAAATCCATCCAACTGATACTACTATAACCACTAACTGTCTAACCTGCTCAGTAGCATATTATAAAACGTTTGTCTACTACCAATTCATTGAACAATGCTTCCGGCAGAAATATTTTACCAAACAGCTTTTCCAATAACCATATCTTGTCTATCTTTAAAAGAGAAATCAACGGCGTTGTATCAGAAACTACAATCATAGTCGTGACCTTATACTTTTTAACTGCTTAAATGTATTTATATCTTCTTCCAAATCATCTTGTATAAAATCATAATATGAATATCCAAGTTTATCATAAATCGTAATCAATTCCGACTTACTGATACCCTAAGATTTCTGTCTGCTCGTCCATGTGATATTGTTTGGTTATATATATATGGATATAAAAAGCAAAGCATTTCTTCTAAGCTCAGACTCAGGATCTATCGCGACAAGATACCTTGACATACCTATGGGCACATTAATAGTTATTGTCTCTGTAGTTACCATATTATCCCTCCATATGTTTTTTTATTAAGTATAATTATATTTTTTTATATATGCTATGCAACTATTTTATAAAGGCTATTGTAGCCTTCTATCAAAGTACTGTAAAAATTCATTTTTCATTTTATACTTCTATTTCCTTGTTTTCCTTACTTATCCAGTCTATTACTTCATCAAGGTCAGCCTTTACATCATCAACTTTTGATCTTATTTCATCTGTCGGTTCTATTGTATCAGGCACCATTATCACTCTTGCACCTGCTGCAATTCCGGCATTTAACCCGTTTATAGAATCTTCCAGTACAAGACTTTCAACTATATCCGTTTTCACCTTGTTTGCCGCTTTTAAAAATATATCCGGTGCCGGCTTACCGTTTTCTATCTCATCACCACAGGTAAAATCATCAAAATAGTCATATACATTTGCCATTTTAAGATACTTTATCGCTACTTCTCTCTTTGTAGATGTGGCAAGACAGGCCTTAATATTGTTTTCCTTCAAATATTTAAGTAAGTTATCAAGTCCCTTTTTCTTTGTCAACCCATGCTCTCTTATATGAGAAACAATATATTCCTCTCTGGCATCCCTACCCTTTTCTATATCAAATTCTTCGCCTGCGTCAGCTCTCAAAATCTCATATACCAATGCTCTGTTTGCACCCTTTATCTTAAGTATAGCCTTATCACTTATTTTGCATCCCTGTAATACTGCCGCATTCTGCCATGCTTTTTCCATACAGTCTTTCTGTGTCAAACATCAGACCGTCCATATCAAATAAAACCGCTTTTTATCATTATTATATCCGCCTTTTTATTACTTTTATATTAAGATAACATTTTTTTATATTAAAAGCCATAAATTATATTAACAATATGTACATCTTTACAAATAAAAATGAGATAAACTCTCACTCTTTAAAGTGAAAGTTTATCTCTTTGTTTATGCAAGTCTTACCTTGTTTCTTTTTTCTTTTTTACAATTACAATAGTTGCAATAAGTGAACTTATTAAAATGAACATATACTTACTGATATCCATAGTATCTGCCGTCTTTGGAACAGGTAAAGCCTCTCTTTGTGCCGGAATCATAGGTACCTTCTCAGGTTCCTTGATTGTAGGGGTTATCTCCTGCTTTTCAACAGTTGTATTTATGGCATCTTTACTTGTAACTGTATTTACAGTTCTTGCCTTCACAAGTCTGTCGGATGATCCGCCACCTGAACCGCCTCTACTGATATTTGAAGGTGTTGCTATAGACGGTGTTGCTATCGGTCTGATAGTAATATCCCTGTTCCTGTCATTAGGAATTAGTATCTGACTTGGTGTTGCTATTCTTGAAGGAGTCGGTGTTGTAGATGTACCCGGTGTTATTGCACTTGGAGTTACAGGTGTAACAGGAGTCAACGGTCCGGGTATAATTACCTGACTTGGGTCCTTTTGGTATATATAAGTAACCACAGTTTGTCCTGTTGTGAATATTCCCGTAGCACGTCCCTGTACAAGGTACAAATGATATCCATCTATATCTTTTTGTGTTGTTGAGTAAGGAAGTCCAAGACTTCTTGTTCCGTCCAGTACCTCATCACTCTCTATCGGAAGCCCCGCAGTATTTACATAATGGGCAATTACATCTCCTGCATCTTTTCTTCTGTAAACATAGGTTACAGTCTGAGTTCCGCTTATAAATGTTCCGTTAGCATTTGCCGGTGTTATAATCAGATCAAAATTGTCAAAAGACTTCGCACTTGAGGTATATGGCAATCCTAGTTTTTTTCATTACCGTCAAGTATCTCAGGTGTATCAAGAGGTATATTTCCGTTTTCATCTATATGCTCAACAATAACATTTCCTGCATCCTGACGTTTATAGATATAGTCTACTGTAATCGGTGCTACTGTAAACAGTCCGTTTGCATTTGACGGTACTGTTATCAAATCATAATATTGAATAGTCTTTGGCGATGTGGTATATGGCAATCCCTACATTGTCTGTTCCTGTAATTGTATCTGTACTTTCAATATTGTTTCCATGATTATCAAGATAATTTATTGTCACTCCGCCTGAAATTTTTTTCTCTTGTAGAGATAGGTTACAGTCTGGGCTCCGCTTGCAAATGTTCCGTTTGCATTTGACGGTACTGTATCTACCTCAAAAATCGGCATAAGTCTCAGGATTTGTTGTATATGGTAATCCAAGTTTCCTTGTACCGTCCATTACATTAGGTGCTGTCAAATCGCTTCCGTCATATACAGACTTATGATATACGGTTACATTTCCTGCATCATCTCTTCTGTAAACATAGGTTACAGTCTGTGTACCTGTTACAAAAAGTTCCTGTTGCATTTGCAGGCACTGTTATAAGTATGAAATTCGGTATATTCTTTTGCTGTTGTTGTATATGGTAATCCAAGCTTTTCCCACTCCCTGATAAAATATCGGAATTATCAATCTCATTACCTTCATCATCTACATATCTGACTGTTACATCTCCTGCATCATCTCTTCTGTACTCATATGTAACAGTACGCACTCCGCTTTGCAGGATATACTCCTGTGTGATCTGTAGGTGTTGCATTTACAACCGTGTAATTTGCTATAGTCACCGGTGCGGTAGTATAGGTTAGTCCTGACTTTCCTGCTCCCGGTAAGTTTTCATCTGCTGCAAGCGATGTGGTTGTTCCCGCTTCATAGTGATGTACAAGAACATCTCCCGCATCATTTCTTGTGTAATAATATGTAACAACAGTGTTTCCGCTTGCAGGATATACTCCCGTATGGTTTGCCGGTGTTGCATTTACAACCGTGAAGTTTGCAAGATTTAGCGCAGCTGTGGTATAGGTAAGTCCCGACTTTCCTACACCGCTTAAAGTTTCATCAGGTGAAACTTCATTTGTAGTTCCGTTCTCATAATGGTGAACTATTACATTTCCAACGTCATTTCTCTTATACTCATAAGTTACTGTTTGTATTCCTGTTGTATATACACCATTTTTATTTGCAGGCTGTGCCACCAAAGTAAAATCAGGTATATTATGCTCATTTGTAGTATATGCCAAACCGAGCTTTCCTGCTCCAAGAAGTGTCATATCCGGAACCAACTGAGTGGTGGTTCCCTGCTCATAGTGATGCACTATAACATTTCCGCCGTCATCTCTCTTATATTCATAAGTAACAACCTTGGTAGTACCCGCTGCAGGATATGTTCCTGTATGATCTGTAGGTGTTGCATTTACAACCGTATAATTTGCTATAACCTCAGGTACTGTAGTATAAGTAAGTCCGGACTTTCCTGCTCCGCTCAATGTATTCGGTGAATGAAGCTGTGTTCCGCTACCCTGTTCAACATATTTTACTATTACATCTCCCACATCTTTTCTCTTATACTCATAAGTTACTACCTTTGTAGTTCCATGTGCAGGATATGTTCCTGTATAATCTGTAGGTGTAGGATTTACAACTTCATAATCTGTTATTGTAGCCGGAGTTGTATTATAAGTTGCACCTGCCATTCCCACTCCGCTAAGATTTTCATCTGCTGCAAGTGAGTTTCCTGTTCCCTGCTCATAGTGATGTACTATAACATCTCCCATGTCCTTTTTCTTATATACAAGTATTACAACATTCTCACCCGGAGATAATGTACCTGTGAGAGGCTTTGATGTGGCATGTAATTCTACATATTCGTAATTTCCTGTGTTTGAAGGATCTGCCGGCACTGTCACATTATATGCAGCCATAAATGTATGTGTAGTAACGACATCCGCTACCGCAGTACCTGCATTATCTGTCAAAGGTGCTCCTGCCTGATCCTGATACTTTACTCTAAGTGTTGAATCTATAGCCTTTAATGCCGCATTTGCGGTTCTGTTATTTGCTTCAGGTGTAAGGTTTACAGTGTACTTAAATACATTTCCACCTCCAAATGTCTCATCAGTGAAATCATTTCCTATTACGGTAGATGATGACTGCACTGCTACATTTGATAATGTATCGCCTGTAGAAGGTGTAATTCTTATTGTATAGTTTCCCCTTGCACTAATATTATCAAACGAATAATTTCCGTCCGTATCCGTATTTGCAGTAGCAAGTAAATTTCCACCTGCATCATAGAGTTTCACCTCCCTTGATGCTGCAACTATATCTCCGTCAGCTGTATTATATATTCCGTTTGACGGATTCATATCATAATAAACTTTTCCCTTAATACTGTATTTTGCAGGGACTATAGTATTTGCTACAGCCTCAAATGCTCCGCCGGTATTATTTCCCGGGAATCCGGCAAATGAGTTGTTTGCCTTATCTGCCTGTGTCAAATCAGTACTGTCAGGTACTTTAACCTTAAAATGTAATGTATCTGTTTGACCGCTTGCCAAAGTGTATCCCGGTCTCATTGTGATCTTAATCATCTTTACCTGCGACCAATCTGCTACCGTACTCACCCAGTTTGCAGCATAGTTTGCAGATATATTTCCATTTACAGGTGTATCTGTGCTGTATTGATAAATATAATTCGGATTTGCATCAAACGGTCCCGTCATCTTTACGCTGAATGTAGAACCTCTATCATCATATGTAACACCGTCACTGTTCGGAGCTATCGCTTTATCACCTGAATATGGTAATATATCAAGGAATGTAAATCCACCCTCGGCTCTTTGAGAGTTATTGTAAATATTAAGCTGGTAATCAACTTCCTGATTTGAATCGGCTGTTGTAACAGATGAATATAATGTTGCATCCGCTCTCTTTGATCTCTTGGTTAAAAATAAGCTCACGTGGAGGTGAGTACTTAAATTTTTGTTGCCATGTAAGCAAATCTCTGTTGTATTTCCGTCATTATCAACATCCAAACGGTCAATATCCTTACCTGCAACAGGGTGATTTGCAGCTGTTTCATTATTACTCCAGTTTACTATACTTGTGATAGTATGATCTCCACCGTCAAGATTCCTTGTAACGGTAAAATCTGTATAAAACTCCAATCTGGAAATTGCACTTGAATCCGTATAGTTTGGCAACTTCAAGCCGCTTATATTGTGCACATAGGCAGTCTTACCCGTGCCTTTATAATTTTGAATTGTTGTATATGTATCAGGTAATACCGTTGTATTCACTACCCAACCGCTTGGTGCGTCTCCACCCCAAGTATAATATGAATAGCTTGAACTGTTATACTTAAGTCCGGGATCTGCCAAAACCGTATATGTCAAATTTTCAAGATCCCACTTACTGCCCAGATTTCCTATATAATCAAGCGTACTATAATGGCCTACATTTTGATTAATATATTTTTAAACCTGCATCCCTCGGTGCATTTTTCGGGATAATCGGCTCTTCTTAGACTTGCCCATTCCTTTGACCATGTTGTACGTACATCATTTTGGGTTTTAGTACTTGTTCCGTTATCGCCTATACCGCTTGAATTATTTTTTTGTAGTAGTAGTTCCTGTAGAAGGCATTGTACTCAATGTGTTTTTAACGGTATTATATGAATTCTCCGTTAACTTGAATGAATACTTTATAGATACACCTTCACCATAACTAGACCATGGACTTGTGGTTGTCGGAGCCATAAATTTTATCGGTGTATCAAAAACAAATTCAAGTTTTGTATAATGCTTTGGAGTCGGCAATGTTATTTCTGTTTCTGTCGAAGTAATGGCAACATTGGTTGCAATCACTTCAGTTGTTCCTCCCGGCAATGTACCTATAAGCTTGTTATGCTGCATATTTGCAATTTGTGTTGCATCAAATACAGGTAAATCTTCTTCAGCTCCTGCCGCATTTTTTACCTTAATATTTCTACCGTCATGACGGATTGCATACTTAACAAGTTCCAATCCTTCAACAGGCTCATCAACTATTTTATCAACAGTATGATTGTATGCTCCGTATGTTACAAGCTGGTTCGGGTTGCCTCCATAATACTGCCATCCTGTTGAAAGATAGTATGAATGCAAGCTTTCTTCTCTTGTACTTAAGATATGATTTTCATATCCACTCTTATAAAATACAAAACCGTCATCTCTTGGTGGTGTTCCAGGATATGAATAAAATGAATCTACAATTTTTGATTTTATAAGTGACGCCGGATCCAAAGACCCGTCATCATTTACAAACTGCCATGTTACCGGAAACTCAACTTTAGTAGCCGTTGCATAGCTTGTTCCAACCGGCTGATTATTATATCTCATGGTAAAACTACTGTAATCAGAATTTGACGTTACCAACTCATCTTTGGTTATTGTCTGATTTGCCGCATTATACGTCCACTTTTCATTTCCGGATATAGTCGTATCCCAAATAGTATTTGCAGGTAATTGAACTGTTATCCTGGTTTTTCTTCTATCAAAGCCCTTTGATTTTGTATCACCGCCAAGAGTAGTTCCCGGCGCAGGCCATTCAACTCTGTATGAATCCACTCTGACATATGTCTTGGTATCATTTGACAGTACTGTATTCGATTGCAAATCTGATGAACCCTGTAAATAGCTTCTTGTGTTTGTATCGAGTATTGCATTCTTAGTACCTATAGGGTAAGTATATGCTACAAAATTATTATGAGTTGTTGCCAACAATGTTCCATCGGCTTTGTAAAACTCGATCGGTATATTGTAAGTTTCTCCGTTCACTAAACCGTTTGCTTTTAAAGTTGCCTTAAAAGGTATGGTAATCATTGCAGAACCGGCATTAATATATTTAATTTTCATTATATAATAATCGCCCTGTTGAGTTACGCTCTTTGCATCCCCTCCAGTAGGCATGTTTATATAATCCGATATATCACTTGTTGACGGCCAAGCAAATATAGACTTATCCAGATATATAAGTGAATATGCACCGGGGTAGCTTGTACTAACCGATGATATCACCGTATTGGCATAAAAAGGCACCTGATCCCCAACATAATACTTTGTAGTTGGTGTAGCTATACTGGTATCATAAGTGACATTTGTTGTTATATCCGGATTATTTTTTACCGGTGGTGGTGTAGCAGCAGCCCATGCTGCCAGACATTGTGTAAATGTGCCTATGATCATATTAATGATCAACAAAAAAAGCATAAATCTTTTTTTCTTTGAGTTTTTTTCATATGCAATTTTTTTCCTTTCACTCTATTTGAGTTCATAATAGCACATTTACAAAATATTTTAAAGAAGTTTTAAGAAATAAACAGAATTTTTAACGAAAGTTGATACCAAATCAGTAAAGTTTTTTTCGAATGAACTTTCATTGATTCAACTTATCCTCGCTTTTCATATTAATCCCACCTTCCAGCTCAGCACCCGCTCTCTCATTACCTCTATATCCAGTACTCCATAGGCAAAATCCCTTTCTTACAAGCTCTTCCGGAACAAATTCATCATATTTTTCAAACACAGGTACTTCCTTTTCATAAACCAAAGACATAGGATCTATTTCCTCTGCCACTTTTTCGCTGACTATTTTATAGAATTCTTTTTCACTTACATTCATAGTAAATTGTATAAAATACGGCCTTGAAGGATTTAAACCTTTAAGTCCGAGTTCTTTTGCACAATGTACCTTTAAAAATCTCTCAAGTGCCAAAAATGCATAACTTCCAAGCCATGGAAATAAAGCCCACATATTCCCACCAAGATGTATTAGCGGATTATTTGACAACTCGGCCTTTTTAAAGCAGTCTCTTGCTTGTGCCAGTCTGCCTCTACCATGACTCATCAAATACATATATGTATCTGATGAGCTGAGTATCTCTTTCATTTTCTCCAGTACATGAGTATGTATATCTCCCGGCACGTCTCCAAAATAAGCCGGAATATTTCCCTTTACCAAACTTACATATATTGCTCTTCTTTTATGATCTACTTCCTCCACAATCCACACTCTACCTGCAATTGCAACCTTACCTCCTCTTTCCGGTGGTCTCACAATGGTTCCAAGTTCCTGTGAATCCGTTCTCACGGAATATTCCATATTCTCCTGAAAAACAGCATAAAATTTATAGTTATTTACAATTCTTTCACCCGAAATCCCCACTATAAGTCCACCGTTTTCAGTTCTGTTTATATGATCTGTCTTAAGCAAATGGAGCAACAAAATCCTAAAATCATCTCGACTTATTCTTCTAAAAGCGGAAAGACTAAGGACTCTTGAAGCCAATTCGGCAGGTGTCATTTCTCCCATTGAAGCTAATGTGCTCATTGTTTGATGGTAGAGCAAACTGTATGGAAGTCTGTCAAGCCTTGGAGGCTCCACAAATTTTTCTTCCACATAGAGCTGTACCAAAGCTATACCCTGTACAAGATACCATGGTATCATTTCAGGCATCATTGCTCTTGGCTCCGGGTGATCCTCCCTCATCACAAACCACATTTCCGAAGGTGCTCCTCTCCTTCCTGTTCTTCCAAGTCTTTGCAAAAATCCGGATACTGTAAAAGGAGCATCTATTTGAAATGCTCTCTCAAGTCTGCCGATATCAATTCCCAATTCAAGTGTCGCAGTAGCACATATCGATATCAAAGAATCGTCATCCTTCATCTCCTCTTCCGCACTCTCTCTATATGAAGCGGAGAGATTGCCGTGATGTATTAAAAATCTGTCGGATTCGTGATTTGCTTCACAATACTGCCTCAACTGTTGGCATACAATCTCACATTCTTCTCTTGAGTTTGTAAATACGAGACACTTTTTCCCTTTTGTATGTTCAAATATATAAGCAAGTCCGGGATTTGCGCCTTTCGGTGCGTACCCGGTATTCAGCTCCTTTGCCGTATCCTCATAACAGGCAGCCTGCGGCTCTGTATTAAAGAAATGTTCCATTGATAATCTCCAGGTTTCCTTGCCTCTGTCAAACTCAGGTATCAATGTTTTTCTCTTGCTTCCGGATGAAAGAAAATTCCCGGCAAGCCTCGGATTTCCTATGGTAGCAGAAAGCCCCACTCTTCTCGGATTACATCCTGCCATCTTGCAAAGCCTTTCTATAAGACAAAATGTCTGTAAACCTCTGTCAGCCCGCAGCAAAGAATGTATTTCATCAATTACTATAAATCTTAGATCATGAAAAAGAGATGATATTTCCATATGCTTATTTATCATCAATGATTCCAATGATTCAGGTGTTATCTGTAAAATACCTGAAGGCTTTTTTAACAGTTTTCTCTTACCGGTCTGAGTCACATCACCATGCCATCTTGTTACCTTAATATTCGCTTCTTCACATATAAAATTCAGCCTTGAAAACTGGTCATTTATAAGAGCTTTTAGCGGTGCTATATAAAGTACTCCCACACTGCTTGAAGGATTTTCCTCAAGCAAAGTCAATATCGGAAAGAATGCTGCCTCTGTTTTTTTCCCGAAGCTGTAGATGCTGTTAAAAGCAGGTTTTTCATCAGTATTAAATAAAACGTCTGCAGCAGCATTTTGTACACCTCTAAGCATCTGCCATCCCGAATTATAAATATATTCCCTTATAAAAGAGGCATATCTTTCATACGTGTTCATAATGTGAACTCCACAAAATTTTCATCGGTATTATCTGATACCGCCTCCGACTTTCGCAAAAGAGAAATCGGGAGATTCCAAAAAGTTCATTTATTTTTTTAAATCCGGATTTTTGATACATAAGATCCAAAAGCTCAATAAAAATCCCTTATAACTTCTCTTGGAGTAATATTTTCTGTCGCTCCTATTCTGTAATACTCAAGTTTTATAAAATCACCCAACTCTATATCACTTAGTTTCCTATTATAGCCATAGAGTCCGGCATGCATATCTGAGAGTTTCACATAGTACAAGCATCTCCTCCGGAGTCAGTGCTTCAAGCCTTATTACAGGTGAGAGCAGATCTCTCATACCCGGCTTTGAAAATTTACCTTCCGAGAGTCTTGAACGAAGAGCCTCATAGCTGTATATTCCTCTTCTCTTATCTTCCAATGTTTGTGGCGTTGCACCCATTATAATTCCGAGATATTTTGCCTTCCCCTGCAAGGTGTCATTATACATTGTAAGCATCTTTTCATAATTATATTGTCTGGTGATGGCATTAGGTATCTTATATATATTTACAAGTTCATCTACCATAATCATCATTCCGCTATAACCCGCAAGTCTGAAAAACATAGCAAACAGCTTTAAATACTCATACCAGTCCTCATCTGTGATAATTATATTAACTCCAAGTGCTTCTTTTGCATCTGTCTTTCTGCTGTATTCACCTCTAAACCAACGAACAATTTTCATCTTTGTTTCATCATCCCCGTCTATATAGGCATGATAGTATTTAGACAGTAGTGAGCCGAACTCAAATCCATGAACCATCTCTGAAAGTCCTGCTATTACAGTGTATATTTTCTTATCCACCTCATCTAAAAGTTCTTTGCTTCCCGGTAATACCCCATTTGTTTCTATACAATCAGTCTGAATATTATTTATCCATCTGTCTAAAAGTAATGTTATTGCTCCACCTTCAGGCTTTGTTTTTGTAGACAAATTTCCTATAAGCTCTCTATATGTCGCAAGTCCCTGTCCTTTAGTTCCCTGCAGTCTTCTTTCCGGCGATAGATCCGCATCCGCTACTATAAAGCCCTTATCCATCACATAATTTCTTATAGTCTGTAATAAAAAGCTCTTTCCGCTACCGTATTTACCTACAATAAATCTAAATGAAGCACCACCTTCTGCCACTATATCCACATCATGCAGCAATGCCTCTATCTCGTTTTTTCTGCCGACTGTAATATATGGCAAACCTGTTCTTGGAACCACACCTCCCTTAAGTGAATTAATCAATGTTTGAGCAATTCTCTTAGGTACCTTTTTATCTTCATTCATATATCTCTCCTATGATATTCAAAATATCCTCTCTATAATCCTCTACCAAATATATTTCATCGCCTTCACATTCCAATATATTGTCACCTATATCTTCAAAGAAAGTCTCATTTATATTGTCGGTAATAATTGATGTAAACAGATTATTTGACTTTATCAGACTTTTTATAATCCTTTTCCTGCAATAATAAACTTTTAGGATCTTTTAAATTTATATTATCTGATATTTCCGGCGGTTTATCAAAATCTAAGTTTTTCTGATTTACCCTGATTACCGTCATTATATTTTATAGAATTCTTTTTCGATAGTATTTTGTATATCAGCCTTTTCAACTATATCTGTATTTATCACCTGAGAATGTATACAATCTTCATCTACAAGCAAACTTGTCTTTGTAATTTCCGCATCGTTTCGAATCTTTTTTAATGCCGAAAAGTCTATATTTATCAGGTTTCTTTCATTGTGTTTTATTTCCTTAAGAGCTTCGTTAAATGCAGCTGCAATAATGGTGGCAATCCTGGTATCTTCCATACTTGGTTTCAAATAATATCCAAGCTTAAATTCATCTCTGATCAATCTGTCAATTTCATGAACTATAGATGCAAGTTTCTTCTTATTAAAATATGCCCTTATATAAGATTTTTCCTTCCACCTGCCTGCTTTACAATGATACGACCTCACTCCGTTTACTATATAGTCTGCATCTTCCTCTGTTTTATCATTCAAATAAACCGCATTTAATAACGGATATATGCTTCTGTTTTGCATCCTTCCAAAGCAATGTGTAAATATACTTTTTGCCGTCAATATTTCCGCTCTTTAATATATATTTCCACACATAGGCATATATAATTATACTTTTCTCTCTTTCCTTTTTTTAATACTTACGGAATTTAAAAATCTCTTACCGGCAAAAAAACATATGGCATCAAATATTTCTATATCATCATAATCTCCGGATTTTTTTCAAAAATTTCAAGTGCATGATCTCTGTCTAATATCTCTTTATCAATATATTTTTTTACCTCATCCACCGGAAAGCCTTTTAACAAGCGAATACTCAAAATACCATCTATGTAAATTCCTTTTTATCTGTGTATTATCTTCTAAAAAAACCGCCTTCTATAAATTTTTTTCTTCAAATTCTTTAAGTTTGTTCAAACTCTCAACAGATGAAGAACTGCCTATACCGCAAAAGAAGCTCATAGATATATAAGTATATAAAGGATGTAAATGTTCTGTTATATACGCCATTCCTCAATTCGGTTCTCCATGTGAAATAAGTTCTCAATTGTTTATCACTCAAATCATGGTATGTAGTAAAATAACCCGAAATATCACATACCTGCCCATGATAATCATCCTCATAATCTTCCATAAACTTGGCCTGCCTATAGAAGTTTTTTTAGCTCTTAATTGTCCGGAATAATCATCATATCTATACAGTTTTCTCATTTCAGTGATTTTCTCCGGGATATACTCCTTTTTCTTTAGAAAATCACTCCCTTTTGCAAATGGTAAAGGCGTATCCGTATATACAGTATTACTTTTACCGGTATCCGATAAAGCTGTGTCTTTAGACGGATTGCCTTGCAATATCGCATTATCAAATAATTCAAATATATAATCTTTGTCCGTTTTATCATTAAATGATATGCCTATCCAGCTGCTACCATGCATACGCAAAGGATCAACTATATACTCTTTCATCCTGTCAAATAAACTTGCTTCATATTTCAAATCACAATGTTCCATCCATCTTCCGGTATCGGAATTCCACTCCTTTATAAGAAGCGCAATCATCTTTCCCGTTAAAGGATGGCACAGTCTTGACATAGTTAAAGAGCTATCCCATCTGTCGGACTCTTCAATATTATGTTTTTTTCTTTTTATATAATCTAACAGCTCCTTTAATTCCATTTATCCATCCTTCTTTAATCACAAAAAGGTCTGAATCCTCTTACAAGAAAAACTTGTATCAGGTTTCAGACCTGTAGG